>Ga0182748_1002129_pt1 | contig 18290 bp, 14 predicted proteins | sample eDN3rd37CKraftOP_FD_128877 | JGI IMG/M metagenome (GOLD analysis project Ga0182748, IMG submission 128877) | Enriched Organic Plus compost microbial communities from Emeryville, California, USA - eDNA 3rd pass 37_C Kraft OP (version 2) (version 2) ...
AAGCTCATCCAGCTTGAAAATCAGGCGGCTGAATTGCGGGTGGCTTATGACGTGGCTGCGGCCAAGCTCTCCGGTTCGCGCAAGGAAACTGCGGAGCATCTCAAGGCCGCTGTGATGGCCGAACTGCCTGCGCTCAAGCTTGAGCGCGCCGAATTCATCGTGGAGATGACGACCGATCCCGAAGCCCGCGCGGCGGAAGGCATAGATACGGTGGAGTATTGGGTGCGCACCAATCCGGGCACGCGGGCCGGGCCGATGATGAAGGTCGCTTCTGGTGGCGAGCTTTCGCGTTTCCTGTTGGCACTGAAGGTGGCGCTCGCCGATCGCGGTTCTGCTCCGACGCTCGTGTTCGATGAAATCGATACCGGCGTGGGCGGCGCTGTGGCGGACGCCATCGGCCAGCGCCTTGCACGGCTTTCCGGGCGCGTGCAGGTGCTGTCGGTTACACATGCACCGCAGGTGGCAGCGCGTGCTTCCACTCATTTCCTGATTGCCAAGTCCGCGACTCATGAAGACCGCATGTCGACATCGATCCGGTCTATAGGCGTGGATGAGCGGCAGGAGGAGATCGCCCGCATGCTGGCCGGTGCGAGCATCACCGATGAAGCGCGCGCCGCAGCGGAACGCCTGCTTGCTGAGAATAGCGCGCTGGCCATTTAAATGCCTGTCAGCAGTCGATGTGCAGTTCGCTGTTTTCGTAGGCGTAGACGTATTTCTTGGTTATGTTGGGCGAAATTGAATCAGCAGGTTTTGCCCCGCCTATGACCGATATTCCCGTCGAAAGACTGACCGAGCTTGAAGCCGTTTCCGAATTGGAGCGGCTGTCGCGAGCAATTGCTCACCATGATGAGCTTTATCATGCAAATGACCGGCCAGAGATTTCGGATGCCGAGTATGACGCACTGAAGCGGCGCAATGATGCGATTGAAGCGCGTTTCCCGCATCTGGTTCGGGAAGATAGTCCGTCCTTGCGCGTCGGCACCGCGCCGGTTTCCAAATTCGCACCGATTGTTCATGCGCGTCCGATGCTGTCGCTTGGCAATGCGTTTTCGGATGAAGACGTGCGCGACTTTGTCGGGAGTGTCTATCGCTTCCTTGGGCAATTGCCGGATAATTCCATCGCGTTTACAGCCGAACCGAAGATCGACGGGCTTTCCATGTCGATCCGTTATGAGAATGGTGTTCTGGTCAGTGGCGCGACGCGTGGCGACGGCACGACCGGCGAGAATGTGACGGCGAATATCCGCACCATCGCCGAAATTCCGAACCGGCTTCCGGCGGGAGCGCCTTCCGTCGTGGAAGTGCGCGGCGAGGTCTATATGGCCAAGAGCGACTTCCTTGCGCTCAACGAGCAGATGGCCGCCGAAGGCAAGCAGACCTATGTGAATCCGCGCAACACGGCAGCGGGTTCGCTACGCCAGCTCGATGCAAAGGTAACGGCGAGCCGCAAGCTCAAATTCTTCGCCTATGCCTGGGGGGAAATGTCCGAAATGCCCGCCGACACGCAGATGGGCATGGTCGAGACGTTCCGCGAATGGGGATTCCCGGTCAATCCTTTGACAAAGCGGCTTCACGGTGCAGACGAACTGCTTGCGCATTATCGCGCCATCGGTCTCGAACGGCCGACGCTGGATTATGATATCGACGGTGTCGTGTACAAGGTTGATCGGCTCGATCTGCAGACGCGGCTCGGTTTCCGCTCGCGCAGCCCGCGTTGGGCTATCGCGCACAAGTTTCCGGCAGAACAGGCGCTGACGATCTTGCGCGGTATCGACATTCAGGTCGGGCGCACCGGAGCGTTGACGCCGGTGGCGCGACTGGAGCCGATCACTGTCGGCGGCGTGGTCGTCACCAATGCGACGCTGCATAACGAGGATTACATCAAGGGTATCGGTCAGAAGGGAGAGCGTATTCGCGCGGATGAGCACGATATCCGCATCGGCGATACGGTCATCGTGCAGCGCGCAGGCGATGTTATCCCGCAGATTGTCGATGTCGTGCTGGAGAAGCGTCCGGCCGGTGCGGTACCGTTCCAGTTTCCGCATGAATGCCCCGTCTGCGGCAGCCACGCGGTGCGCGAAGAAGGTGAGGCGGTCTATCGCTGCACCGGCGGGCTGACCTGTGCCGCGCAGGCGGTTGAGCGCATTCGTCATTTCGTATCGCGCAATGCGTTCGATATCGAAGGTCTTGGCGAGAAGCAGGTCGAGTTCTTTTTCCATGCGGAAGATGACAGCCTGAAGATCAAGTCGCCGGCGGATATTTTTACGCTGCAAAGGCGTCAGGCTGAATCGCCTCTCAAGAAGCTTGAGAACATCGAAGGTTTCGGCACGACTTCCGTGAAGAAGCTCTACGATGCGATCAATGACCGGCGCGAGATTGCCCTGCATCGCTTTCTGTTTGGCCTCGGCATCCGTCATGTGGGCGAGGTGAATGCCAAGCGTTTTGCTCGCGCCTATCTGTCTTATGCCGCCTTTGAAAAAGCTGCTCTGGAAGCCGTTCCGCCGAAAGAGGGCGACCGTACCGACAAGGGTAATGAAGCCTGGCAGGACCTGATTGCGGTTGAGGGTATCGGTTCCATCGTTGCCGAAGCGGTCGTGGATTTTTACGCGGAGCCGCATAACCGCGAAGTGCTCGCGGCTCTTCTGGCGGAAGTGACGCCGCTTGATGAGGAGGCGCGTGTGGCCACCGGCTCGCCGGTCGAAGGCAAGACGGTGGTGTTTACCGGCAGTCTGGAACGTATGTCGCGGGATGAGGCGAAGGCCATGGCCGAACGCTACGGGGCAAAGACGGCGGGGTCGGTGTCGAAGAAGACCGATCTTGTGGTGGCAGGACCGGGGGCGGGCTCGAAGCTCGCCAAGGCATCGGAGCTTGGCATCGAAGTCATTGACGAAGACGCCTGGTTCAAGCTGGTCGGAGAAGAATAATGGCCCCGTTCAACGGTTTTGGCGAGAAAGCGATCCCGTTTCTGAAAGCTCTGGATTTTCATCAGAACCGCGAATGGTTTGTCGAGAACAAGGATATTTTCGAACAGCAATTGAAGGAGCCGCTTGGCGATCTGATCGAGGATCTGACAAGCCGTTTTGAAAAGGCTGGCCTGCCGTTCAAGGGCGACCGGCTTAAATCGCAGTTCCGTATCAAGCGCGACACGCGGTTTTCCAAGGACAAGGCCCCTTATAATCGTCACCTGTCTGCGCTGCTGTCGCAATCAGGTACGAAATGGGACGAGAGCGGGTGCTTTTATGTCTGCATTGGCTTGCCGGGTGTTCGCGACAGCTACGCCTGTGTCGCGTGGTGGGGGCCGAAGAAAGAACTGCTTCAGGCCATACGCACTTCTATTGTCGAGAAGCCGGAAGAATTCCGCGCCATGGTTGCGAAACTTAAGAAAAACGGTTTGAAAATCAGCGATTACGACCGGCTGAAACGCACACCCCGTGGTTTCGAGGCCGTCACCGACGACGATCTGCTGGAAGCAATTCGCAATCGGCATTTCTCCGTGCGGATGGAAATCGATCCTGAAACGATCACCCGTGCCGATCTGGCGGATCGTCTTGTCGATTTCACCGTACGAGCTCGTCCGCTTGTGGACTGGATGCGCAAAATCGAAAAGACCGTTTCGCAACAATCATGATCGTTCATGAATGCATCAGCCGGGCTTATGAGTGATGCGTAAATGCGGCATCCCTATTTATTAGTATGATTTTTTGGGAAATCGTATTCCAACCGGCGGCAGAATTTCATAACTACTCTTCATTCGGAGGAGTGAGTATTCGTGAATCAGACTTTTCGGCCCGGAAGGGCTTCAGCGCGCGCCGATATTATTGACGGTGTCCGGCGCGGACTTCCGCTTGTGGTTGCCGGAGCGCCTTTCGGTCTGCTGTTCGGTGCGCTTGCTGTCGATAACGGATTGTCGCTCGCCGAAGCGGTGTTCATGAGTTCCGTCATCTATGCTGGTGCGAGCCAGATGGTAGGGCTCGATCTTTTCGGCCAGAATATTGCGCCATGGATGATCGTCATGTCGATCTTCGCGGTCAATTTCCGGCACGTGCTCTATTCGGCGACGACGGGGCGGCGCATCCGTCATTTCAAGCTATGGCAGAAGGCACTCGCCTTTTTCGTTCTGGTGGACATCCAGTATGCGGAAGTGGAACAGCGGGCGGAAGCTGGTAAACCCGTCACCTTCGTCTGGTATATGGCGATCGGGCTCACATTCTACCTGACCTGGGTTCTGGAAGCGCTGATCGGCGGACTTTTCGGCAATCTGATTACCGATCCCTATGCTTTTGGCATCGATTTTCTACTGCCTATCTATTTTCTTGGCATGGTGATGAGCTTCCGCCATCGGGAGAACTGGCTGCCGGTTGTCATTGTCAGCGCGATTTCGGCAGTCGCGGCCTATAAGTTCGTGGGCTCTCCGTGGCATGTTTCTCTGGGAGCGCTGGGCGGCATTGCGCTTGCGGCGATTATCGCCAAGCCACGCGAAGGGGAGGCGTAAATGTCCACAACGATCTGGATCATTCTGGCAGGTGCGTTCTGCACTTATCTGACCCGCATTGGCGGGCATCTGGTGCTGTCACGCTTCAGTCATGTGCATTATCGGGTGGAAGCGGCACTCAATGCCGTACCCGCGGCTGTTCTGACCGCCATTGTCGCAGCCCCCGCTTCGGATCACGGCTGGCGGGAACTGCTCGTGCTCGCGGTCTGTATCCTGCTTTCGCTGCGGCTCAACCTGATGACAATGTTCTTTGCAGGCGTAGCGCTTTTGATCGCGCTACGCCATTTCACTGTCTGAAGGCATTATCAAAGCGGAGCGGTCGCCGCTTCGAGCCATTTGCGTTGAGCGTCCTTGAGGTGGCCTGACAGTTTCTCACGCACGCGGGCATGATAGCTGTTCAGCCAGTCGATCTCTTCCTGCGTGAAAAGCGACTTGTCGATCAAGCGTCGGTCGATCGGGCAGAAGGTCAGCGTCTCGAAGCCCATCATCGGAATATCACCGCCTTCCGGCACTTCCGGTTCGGTGACGATGATTAGGTTTTCGATGCGGATGCCGAATGAGCCAGGCTTGTAATAGCCAGGCTCATTGGAAAGAATCATGCCCGGCAGCAATTCCTGCGCGCCCTTCTTGGAAATGCTCTGTGGGCCTTCATGGACCGACAGGTAGGAACCGACGCCATGGCCGGTTCCGTGTGCATAGTCGAAACCATGCTTCCACAGTGCGATGCGGGCCAGAACGTCAATATCCTGTCCGCGCGTGCCTTTCGGGAAGCGGGCGGTCGTAATGGCGATCACGCCTTTCAGTACGAGCGTGAATGCCTTGATCGTCTCAGGCGTTACCTTGCCGATAGGCACGGTGCGGGTGATGTCGGTGGTGCCGTCGCGATATTGTGCGCCGGAATCGACCAGATAGAGTTCGCCGTCTTCAAGCGTCCTGTTGGTATCGGTGTTGACGCGATAATGGATGATCGCGCCGTTCGGGCCTGCGCCGGAAATCGTATCGAAAGAAATATCCTCAAGCGGCATCTGGAAGTCTCGCCCGGCTTCGGCACGCGATTCCTCAAGTTTCCTTGCCGCACTGATTTCATCGATAGTGCCGGGCTTCTGGGCATCGATCCATGAGAGGAAATTGACCATCGCCACGCCGTCGCGCTCATGGGCAGCGCGTGAGCCGTCGAGTTCTGCCTTGTTCTTGATGGCGCGTGGAATGCGGGTCGGGTCCTTGCCTTCGATCACGCTTCCGCCTGAACTGGCGACAATGAGGCGAAGTTTTTCGGCCGCGAGAAGGGGATCGAGAAGGATCGCTTCGCCTTTGGCTGCGCGAGCGCTGAGATGCCCTTCCAGATCGGCAGGCGCTGCGAGCTTGGCAAGCTGGGTCAGGTAAGCGCGCGGTTTGATGGCAAGCTTGCGCTCATCAATAAAAAGCTCCGGCTCACCCTGCGCAGGAATGATGGCAAAGCTTAGTGGAAGCGGCGTGTTGGAAACGTCCTTGCCGCGGATGTTGAAGACCCATGCAACGGAGGACGGATCGGTGAGGACAGTCGCGCTGACCCCGCTTGCGGCAACGGCTGCCTGCATATCCCTGATTTTGTCCGCCGCTTCATGGCCTGCGAAACGGGCTGGCTGGATCGTCACTTCCGCCGCCGGCACTTCGGGCTGATCTTCCCAAATGGCGTCGACAAGATTCATTTCGACCGGAACGAGCTGACCGCCCTGACTTTCGAGCGCTTCGCGCAAAGCGCGGGCTTCCGAAATGGTGTGCAGCCAGGGATCGAAGCCGATAGTCAGGCCTTTGCCGTTTTCCGCCAGCCAGGACGCAGGCGGGTTGGTGACGAGGCTTTCATAGGAAAAGACCTTTGGGTCGGTCTGGGCACGGACCTGCAACTCGTAGCGACCATCCACGAAAACACAAGCGCTGTTCTTGAGGATAAGCGCGGCACCGGCTGATCCGGTGAAGCCGGTCAGCCATGCGAGACGTTGCGCATGGGGCGGCACATATTCGCCCTGATGCTCGTCGGCGCGAGGAACCAGAAAGCCGTCAAGGCCGAGTTCGGCCATCTTCGCACGCAGCTTTGCAACGCGTGGGGCACCGTTGGCCGGATTTGTGGTGACGTCGAAATTCTGAAAAGCCATGAGTTAACTCGCTCAAAACAGGGATACGTCGTGGTTGTAGGAACCTGTTATTTCAGGTGAATCGCCACCCAACCTTCGCGATGCAGCGTCTTTTGATGGGTTAGGCCCTGTGCCTGATAGGCAGCGAGCACTGCATCGTGCTGGCTGTCGAGTATTCCGGAAAGAATGATGGAGCCTCCTGGAGCCAGATGTTCTTTCAGGGAAGGCGCAAGCTCGATGAGCGGATTGGCCAGAATGTTGGCGACGATCAGGTCGAACGGCGAATAGGAACGGAATATCGCATGGCCAAAGCCTTCCGCCGTTGCCGTGATGATATGCTCTGCCACGCCATTCTTGGCAGCATTTTCAGCGGCCACCGTAACGGCAACAGGATCTATATCGGTAGCCAATACCGGAATGGGAGCGAGCTTCGCGATGGCGATGGCGAGAACGGCACTGCCGGTGCCGAGGTCAAGCGCGTTGGTCGGATGTTCGCTGGTGACGGTTTCCTCGATCAGTTCGAGGCATCCTGCAGTCGTTCCGTGGTGGCCGGTGCCGAAGGCAAGTCCCGCGTCGATTTCGATGGGGATGTCGCCTGCTTCGATCTTGTCGCGGTCGTGCGAACCATGGACGAAGAAACGCCCGGCTCTGACCGGCTTCAGGCCCTCGAGGGAATGCGTGACCCAATCGATGTCCGGCAGTTCTTCGACGGCGAAAAGGCCCGGCCCCACCAGTTCATCGATCCGCTTGGCGACCACTTCGGCATCGTCCTCGACATAGACCGATACCTCAAAAATCTGCCGGTCTTCATCGATCTCGGTGATAGCGATTGGGAAGCCGTCTTCCTCGAAAGCCTGTTCGAGAATATTGTAGACGCGCTCGGCTTCCGCCTTATCCGCCGAAAAGAAAAGTCGTGACTGGGCCATGAAGTAAAAAGCTCTCTATCTTTGATGCATTTCCCATGGAAATGCTCGGGAGCCCTTACTTAGCCGTTTGTCGCGCCTTTGGCCAGATTCTTCAACTTTTCCAGAGCCGTATCCGGGTTTTCCTGATAGGCGATGGTGCTGCGGAAGCGACCGCCCTTGTCGAGCAGGAATACGGATGCGGTATGATCCATCGTATATTCGCCGTCTTCGCCCGGCACCTTCTTGGCATAGACGTGATATGACTTGACCACATCGGCGATATTCTGCGGCGTGCCGGTCACGCCGATGATGCGATCAGAAACATTGCCGACATAGGTTTTCATGACTTCCTGTGTGTCACGTTCCGGGTCGACGGTGATGAAATAGGCCTTGATGTCACTGCCTTCAGGTCCAAGCTGCTTCAGCCAGCCGTCCAGCTCATAAAGTGTGGTGGGGCAGACGTCAGGGCAGTGAGTGAAGCCGAAGAAGATGGCCGCTGGCGCGGCGCGCAGGTCGTTCTCGGTGAAAGGCTGTCCGTCCATGGTTACGAGGTTGAGCGGACCGCCGAACGGTTCTTTCGCCGCCTGCTTGTCGCGGAAAAGATTGAGTCCCGCAGCGCCGACAATGACGACGATGAAGGCGATGATGAAGATCGGCAGGAATTTTTTCATGTCCAGTCAGCCTTGAATTTCCGAACGCGCCTTGTTGCGCTGCTCAACAACCTATCTTTCCTCTATGCATTGCAGAACCGTCGATATAGCCGCATCCTGCTGCCCTGAAGAACTGACGGCAGTGTACGGTCATTCGTTCAATTTTCAATAATTTCTGAAACTTTTGACTATTTGTCGCGTGTCGGAATGGATCGGTCGGAGCTTTACAGAGCCGGTGCCGTCTCCGTGAGCAAAGTTGAACGACTTATTCGTTCTTTCTTTTTGCACTGGGCAACTGAGCTGATATATTTCTGTCATAAAACTGCAAACTTTGTGAGAACACTATTGGAAGTCGATTACGTAATCGCCTGGGTCGACGGGCAGGACCCGGCCCATGCAGCCGCCAGAAAAAAATTCGCACCGGAATCCGGGCGTACGCATTTTGAGGCCGTCACCAGCGAACGTTATCTCGATAATGGCGAGATTTATTACAACATCGCTTCCGTCATTAAATTCGCGCCGTTCATCAAGCGTATTTTCATCATCACCGATCATCAGAAGCCGCGTTTTCTTGATGCGTTCGCGCGTGAAGGCAAATGCGACGCGTCTTTTATCCAGATTGTGTCGCATGACGAGATTTTCGACGGCCTGCCTGCGGCCCGCCCTTCGTTCAACGCCCGCGCTATCGAAGGTGCTATGTGGCGGATACCTGGCCTCTCGGAACACTTTATCTATTCCAACGATGATTTCTTCGTGAATGCTCCGCTGACAATTTCCGAGCTTTATGAGAACGACCGTCCTGTTCTGCATGGTGATTGGGTGCGGCCCGAAAACACTCGCTGGAAGTACAAGTTGCGCCGTTTGCTGGGCAGGATAACGCGGTACGAATATACGTTTCCGAAATTCCGTATGGCGCAATGGAAAGGTGCCGTTGCCGCTGGCATGAAGGATCGTTTCATGTCCATCCATCATCATCCGCATCCGTTGCGGCGCAGCACTCTGGCAACTTTTTTCGCGGAACGCCCGGATGTTTTGAACAGGCAGGTCAGTTTCCGTTATCGCGATATCGAACAGTTCAATACGGTTGCTCTCGCCAATCACCTGGAGATTTCGCGGCACAAAGCCCCTGTTCGCCCCGCGAGAGAATTGGCATATCTGGATTTTGTTCAGCCGAAGCGCTGGGCGGAAGAATTGGAGGCGATCAGGTCCGGCTCGGCGCCGTTCGGCTGCGTGCAGGGGTTTGAGCGTTTCGATCCTGCGTTTCGCGCCCAAATTCACCAGATACTGATTGCAAAGTTTGACGATGTTCTGCCGAATGTTATCAAGGCTTATCTTTCCGGCAGCGAAGACAGCGCGCGGGACGCGGCATAGGCCGGGTTTGCGAGTCTGGCGGTATTGCGGAAATGCTTGAGGTTGAATTTTCATGACGTCGCCAGATGATCTTCGTTTTCAGAACAGCGAACCTCGCATTCATTCCACAGCCCAGCTGAAATCCGTCAAGCTGGGGCGGTATGCCGATATTGGAGAACGCGTGATTCTGCGTGAAGTCACGGTAGGCGATTTCACCTATTTCGAGCGGAACGGCGAAGGAATCTATGCCGAGATTGGCAAGTTCTGTTCCATTGCCGCGAATGTGCGCATCAATGCGCTGGAACATCCGATGGAGCGTCTGACGACGCATAAGGTCAGCTACCGGCCAAATGAGTATTTTCGTTATCTGGGCATCGATGGAGAATTCCGGGCAAGGCGTCAGGCGCAGCGCGTGATCATCGGCAATGATGTATGGATCGGCCATGGCGCGGTCATCACGCCGGGCGTGCAGATCGGCCATGGTGCTGTGATTGGCGCGAATGCGGTGGTGACGAAGAATGTGCCGCCTTATCACGTGGTCGGTGGTGTTCCTGCCCGTTTCATCCGCAAACGTTTCGATAATTCTGTCATAGACCGACTACTGGAACTCGAATGGTGGGACTGGCCGGTGGAAAAACTTTATGAAGCGGTGCCGGACATTCAGACGCTCGAAATCGAGGCATTTCTTGAAAAGTGGAGCGGCTAAATCCGGCTCTTGCAAAGCCGCAATTGTTCACCCACCTTCGCATCACAACGGTTCTGGAGGCTGGAAGATATGGTTGGACTGAAGCGTTTTGCCGGTTTGTTGCTTGCTCCACTGATGGTCGTTGCTGCGTCGGCGGCTCCTGCGAAGGAAGTCGGCAAGGTCGGTGTCGACTGGCTCGGAAACGATATCGTCATCGACGCGGTGCAGGACCCGAAAGTGCAGGGTGTGACATGTCATCTGGCATCGTTTTCACGTGGCATGATCGATCGGTTGCAAAAGGGCAATTGGTTCGAGGACCCGTCCAATGCTTCCATCTCATGCGAGCAGACGGGGCCGATCACGATCGGTGACATCGATCTGGGCAAGGGCGGAGAGCGGGTTTTCTCCGAACGCACCAGTCTGATCTGGAAGAAACTTGTCATCACGCGCATTTACGACAAGACGAACAATACGCTGCTTTATCTTGCCCACGCGACGCAGGTTCAGGACGGTTCTGCGAAGACCTCGCTTTCAACCGTGCCGCTTTACAAGGGCGATGTTACGTGGGCGAAGGGCAAGCCGGAATAGTAAACTTTTGCTAACCCGGCTGCCCGGCTTCGTCATTGCGGTTTAATTCAGATCGGCTGGACAAAACTATCGAGAACACGTTTTTGTCCGGCCTTGTCGAAATCGATGGTCAGCTTGTTGCCATCGATAACCGAAACCGTGCCGTTGCCGAATTTGATATGAAATACGCGGTCGCCAGGTTTGAAGGCCGATGGCTGGTCGGCCACTGATTTGGCTACCAGTTCACCGTCTATTGTGCGTCCCTTCACGGAACCCCGCCCGGCACCGAACCCGGAATCGGTTTCGCCATAGCCGATGCGCTCGACGCGGCTACCGGAGCGTGAGCCCCAGTTGTTCCTTGTGGCTTCCGAGCGATTTTGCTGCGCACGCTGCCAGCCGGGCGTCGAATAGGAGTTCTGGAACGGATCGGCCTTGTCGAAGCGGGACTGTCCATAGCCACCGCCATAACCGCCGTAATTGCCTTCCAGTTCGGCTACTTCCACATGCGCCTCCGGCAGTTCCTCCAGAAAACGGGAGGGGATGGTCGATTGCCACATGCCGTGGATGCGCCGGTTGGATACGAACCAGATATGCAGGTTCTTCTTGGCGCGCGTCACCCCGACATAGGCGAGGCGGCGTTCTTCCTCAAGGCCGGAACGTCCGCCTTCATCGAGCGCGCGCTGGTGCGGAAACAAGCCTTCTTCCCAGCCGGGAAGGAATACCGTCTCGAATTCAAGGCCTTTGGCCGAATGCAAGGTCATGATGTTGACGGCATCCAGATCCTCGTTCTGCTCGGCATCCATGACAAGGGCGACATGTTCCAGGAAACCGCGCAGGCTTTCATATTCCTCCATGGAACGGATCAGTTCCTTGAGGTTTTCAAGCCGTCCGGGGGCTTCGGCAGACTTGTCGTTCTGCCACATGGCCGTGTAGCCGGATTCATCGAGAATGGTTTCGGCCAATTCCGTATGCGGCGTGTTGTCGATCAGGGACTGCCAGCGCAGGAAATTTTCGACCACTTCGCGGAGAGCAGAGCGCGGCTTCGGCTTCAATTCCTCGGTTTCAATGAGATCGCACGCCGCCGCGAACATGGAAATATCGCGTGCGCGGGCATAGTCATGCACCTGCCGGATGGCGGCTTCGCCCAGACCACGCTTCGGCGTGTTGATGATGCGCTCCATCGCCAGATCGTCGGCCGGTTGCGCGACCACGCGCAAATAGGCCATTGCGTCGCGGATTTCGAGGCGCTCATAGAAGCGCGGTCCGCCAATGACGCGGTAATTGAGGCCAAGCGTGACAAAACGGTCTTCGAACTCACGCATCTGGAAAGAGGCGCGAACGAGGATCGCCATGTTGTTGAGAAGGTGCCCCTGACGCTGCGCCTGTTCGATGGCTTCACCGACTGCGCGGGCTTCTTCTTCCGAATCCCATGCCGCATGAACTTTTACGCGAGGATCGTCGGGATTGGGCGCTTCGGTAAACAGCGTTTTGCCAAGGCGACCCTCATTGTGAGCGATCAGGTGGGCGGCTGCACCGAGGATATGTGCCGTGGAGCGGTAATTGCGTTCAAGCTTGATGACGACTGCGCCGGGAAAATCCTTCTCAAAGCGGAGGATATTATCCACTTCCGCGCCACGCCAACCATAGATCGACTGGTCGTCGTCGCCGACGCAGCACAGATTGACTTTGTTTTCGCTCGCGCCGAGTTCGCTGCGCTCACCGGCTCCGCGAGGGCCTTCGGACGCCCTAGCGGGCTGTATGGGCGCATTTGTGTTTTGTGTTGTGGGAGAGGTATTTCTCGATTGAGGGCGTTGTGCCAGCAGACGCAGCCAGAGATATTGCGCCGTGTTCGTATCCTGATATTCGTCCACCAGAATATAGCGGAATTTTGCGTGATATTCGCGCAGGATATCGGGATGATTGCGGAAAATGCGGATCGGATGCAGCAGAAGATCGCCGAAATCGCAGGCGTTCAATGTGCGCAGGCGCTCCTGATAAGCCTGATAAAGCTCACGTCCGCGACCGTTGCCGAATGAGCGCGCATCGCCTTCGGGAATATCGGATGGCCCGAATCCCTTGTTCTTCCAGCCGTCGATCATGTTGGCGAAGGTTCGGGCAGGCCAGCGCTTGTCATCAAGGCCTTCAGCCTGGATGAGCTGCTTGATGAGGCGGATCACGTCATCAGTATCGAGAATCGTGAAATCCGATGTCAGATTTGCGAGCTCCGCATGACGACGCAAAAGCTTGACGCCGATCGAGTGGAACGTGCCAAGCCACGGCATGCCTTCGACTGCACCACCGACCAGATGGCCGATACGCTCCTTCATTTCGCGTGCGGCCTTGTTGGTGAAGGTCACGGCGAGAATCTGGCTTGGATAGGCAAGACCGGTGGTCAGAATATGCGCGATACGCGTTGTCAGTACGCGCGTCTTGCCGGTGCCTGCGCCCGCAAGCACAAGAACAGGCCCCTCGGTCGTCAGAACAGCCTGGCGCTGTTCCGGATTGAGCCCCTTCAGATAATCGGGCTCGCCGCGCTGCTGGTTGCGTGCTGCCATGGCGCGCGCGGCAATGCCTCCGGGAGCAGGCGTGCGGCCTGCCGGAGCGTCGTCATCGCCGAAAAACGGCATATCGTCGGGAAAATCGGACATTTGACCCGAATGTAATGATTCGTGGCTGAAAGACCAGCGAAAGGGTTAAAATATTCGTTTACTCTAAATGAGTAACACGACGATCCGTGAAATTCAGGCGATGCGAGGCCAGCGCTTCGACAAGCCCGCGCAGTTGCGGTTCGCGTTGCAGGAGATCATCGAGTTCCGTCATCTGGTTCATGGCGATCAGCCGCAAAATGTCGTCGCGGATGGTCCCGTCGGCTCGCCTCGGCAGGTGGGCAACCGGCTGAATCAGTTCGACCTTCTGCCCTTTGAGCCTTGCGCGCAGGCTTTTTTCATCGGCGCTTAACGTTTCCACGAAAGCATAGATGCCGACGCCCTTGGCTGGGAGCGAATAAAGCGCAAGCGCCACATCGGTCACACGCGGATCGGATTTGAGCGCCGCCTGAATTGCAGGACCCTCATTGTCGATCCGGTCACCAGTGCCTTCACCGTCCGACCAGCTGAAAATGCCACGGGTGATGAAATTGTAGACTTTCTTGCCTGTCGCCAGCCAGATACGCGACGGCAGCGACCGGCGCGCCAGAATGCGTTTTTCCGTCGGCGTCATCCGGTCCTTTGCGAAGGCGCGCTTCTGCTTGAGAAGATGGCGGAAGTCTTCATAAGCCATCAGGCGATAGAGGGCACCGCGACGGCGATGGACGCTTGCAAGCTGGAAATCAATGACCGCTGCCTCACCTTCGGGCGTCATCAGCCAGTTTTGCGGCTTGGCGAGATCGTTGTGGGTGACGCCAAGACGGCGCATGTCACGCAGGATGCGGTGCGCAGTGCGATACCATTTCGGATCGGAAGGGCGCGCAAGGTGCAGCGGCGTTCCCTCTGTCCAGGATCGATAAAGCCCGTCCTTGTCAGTGGCGAGGAGTTGCGGGACCCCTTCAATGCCGCGCACCGTCTTGAGGCCGCGGATTTCGCGGCGAGCCAATATCCAGGCTAGCGGTTTCGACCACCAGGGAGCGGCGCTCACCACGCGACGGATGATGCGGGTGTCTGGATCGTTCACGAAATAGCCGGCGTGGGTTTCCGAGAACACGTCGCGCTTGAACACGGCGGTTTCCACAAATTCCGGTATCTGATCGCCTTTCAAAGGCACATCTATATTGGGGTTCTGAACCATAAGGCTCCACTAGTGGATTGCATCCGATCAATCAAGTTTGATGGCTGAGAAGCCTTATTGCAATCACGTGATCGAAGGCGCACAAGGGACGCACAGATTTCGTGCAGTTCATTGGGGAAATGCAGAAAATGGCACAGGGCGAAGACACCAGGCAAACGATTGCACAGATCATCCGACAGGAACAGGCGCTTATTTTTCCGTCATTTGACGAGAATGCAGCATTTGCACTGGGCTCGCGCATTCGCGATATCGCCGTGAAGGAAAAGCTCGGTATTGCCACGGAAATTTCCCTGTGGGACCGGCAATTATTTTATGCGACGACTGCAGGAAGCACTGTGGACAATCAGGAATGGTTGCGCCGCAAGTTCAATGTCGTACGCCGCTTTCACGCTTCGACCTATCGTCTTGTTCTGGAGCAGAATCGAGACGATCGCATGTTTGCCCCCCATAAAGCATTGAATGTGGAAGATTACGCGCTCGCAGGCGGTGGATTTCCGATCCGCGTTGCCGGGGCAGGCGTGATCGGCGCCGTTATTGTATCAGGGTTGCCGCAGCGCGATGACCATAATCTCGTGATCCGGGCCGTTGCCGGACACCTTGGACAAGACCCGGTTGCACTGGCGTTACCTGCCGTTTGAGTATCAGTTTCGGAGAATGAACGATGTCGCTTGAAAATGTTGTCGCGCTGGCACGCAATGAGAACGGTATTGCAGCAGCAGTGGGTATCCTCAAGCAGCGTTTCGGCGAGCGTGCGCAAACCGGTCAGGCTATCCGCGAACAGCACGGCCACACGACGACCTATGTGCCGACGCAGGCGCCAGACATCGTCATCTTTGCGGAGACTGCGCACGAAGTGCAGGATGTTGTCCGTATCTGCGCCGAACATCGTGTGCCGGTTATCGCCTTCGGTGCCGGTTCATCGCTTGAAGGACAGGTTAACGCTCCTGCGGGCGGTGTGTCGCTGGATCTCACACGCATGAACAGGGTGATTGCCGTGCACGCGGAAGATCTCGATTGCGTGGTGGAGCCGGGCGTTACGCGCCGGGAACTGAACGAATATCTGCGCGACACGGGGCTGTTCTTTCCGATTGATCCCGGTGCCAATGCAACGCTGGGCGGCATGGCTTCCACCCGCGCCTCCGGCACGAATGCGGTGCGCTATGGGACCATGCGCGAGAACGTTCTGGCATTGAAGGCGGTGATGCCGGATGGCCGCTTGATCGAGACTTCCAAACGGGTGAAGAAAACGGCTGCGGGTTACGATCTGACCAGGCTGCTTGTCGGAGCCGAGGGAACACTTGGCATCATTACCGAACTGACATTGAAACTGCAGGGGATTCCGCAGGCGATCTCCGGCGGCATTTGTCCTTTTCCAGATGTGGACTCGGCGTGTCGCACAGTGATCGAAACCATCCAGATGGGCATTCCCGTTGCGCGTATCGAGCTTGTGAATACGCTTCAGATGCAGGCGCTGATCCTGCATTCCAAGCTGCCTTACGAGGCGCAGCCCTATCTGTTCGTCGAGTTCCACGGCACAGAAAGCGGCGTTGCCGAACAGGCGGAATTGTTTGGAGAGATTGCTGCGGGCAATGGGGGCGGCGATTTCCGATGGACCCACGATGCCGAGGAGCGTGACCGGCTGTGGCGCGCACGGCATGACGCCTATCTTGCGTCCTTTCTTCTGAGGCCGGGCTGCAAAGGCGTTTCGACCGACGTCTGCGTGCCGATTTCGCGGCTGGCCGATTGCATCGGCGAGACGGAAAAGGACCTTGCCGAAACAGGCCTGATTGCTCCGATTGTCGGGCATGTGGGTGATGGAAATTTCCATCTTCTTCTGCTTCTGGATACGGACGATGAGAGCGAAATGGAGCGTGCCGAAGCTTTCATGGATCGGCTGGCCAAGCGCGCCATTGCCATGGAGGGAACCTGCACTGGCGAACACGGCATCGGGCAGGGCAAGATGAAGTATCTTGCCATGGAGCTGGGTGAAGCGACGGATTACATGCGCGCTATCAAGAAGGCGCTCGATCCCGACAACATCATGAATCCGGGTAAAATTCTGATTTCGTGATTCAAATCAGCCGTTTGGACTGGTTTTCGGAAAGTTTGATTCAGGCAGGCGTGCATATCGGCGTGGCTGCGATGCAATTTGCCTTGTTGTCGCCGGATCGATGCCGTTATGTTGCGCAAATAAAGACAGCGTGATTCACTCTTTGTTTCGCGCTAACTTGCAATCTGTTTGACCGGAGCTGGTTTTTGGGCCGCATATTCGTCATCGTCGGCGGGCTTCTCGTGCTGCTGTTGACGGCAGCACTCGTCGTGCCGCCTTTTGTTGACTGGAGCGGCTATCGCGCCGATTTCGAGCGCGAAGCGAGCCGTGTTCTGGGACGTCCCGTCAAGGTCGCCGGTGATGTCAGTGCGCGGCTTTTACCGTTTCCTTCTGTCGCGTTTTCCGATGTGCGTGTGGGGGCTGATGCGGCTCATCCTGTAATGACCGTCGATACGTTTTCGATGGATGCCGAACTGATGCCGTTCCTGCGCGGCCAGCTTCTGATTTTCGACATGCGTGTGGACCGTCCGCGCGCGACGATTTCGCTCGACAGGAATGGCAAGGTGGATTGGGCGATCCGTCCGTCAACGCCGCTTGATCCGGCGAAAATCAAACTGGAACGGCTTTCCGTCAAAGATGGAACGATCATCCTTCGCGAAGAGGCAAGCGGTCGCAGTCACACGGCAACCGAACTCAATGCTGTGATTTCTGCAAACAGTTTGGCGGGGCCGTGGCAGGCAAACGGAAGCCTCGTCTTGCGGGGAGAAAGGCTTGCAGTCGACCTGACAAGTGGTGAAGCGAAGCCGGATGGATCGCTGCGCGTTCGGGCTCGAATCTCACCGGAGGCAATCCCGGCTACTTTCGAGACGGATGGCGATGTGACCGTGACTGAAGGCCGGCTCGATTATGCCGGTGACTTTTCTCTGCGTTCTTCGGATATGGTTGCAAAGATAGGCAAAGACCAGAAGGCGCCGGCAGACACGCCCTTTTTCAGTGGCGTGCGTGTAACCGGAAAGTTCAAGGCGAATCGTAGTCGCTTTGATGCCAGTGAATTCCGGATGGAGCAGGGACCTGCCGACAATCCTTATGTCGTGAACGGGAAGGCATTCATCGATTATGGCGAAGAGCCACGTTTCGAGGTCAGCGCCGACGGACAGCAGCTTTTCTGGGGGCCGAATGAAGCCGCCAGCGAAGAACAATCCGGTTCCGCCATGCCGGTTGCGGATCGTATGGCGATAGCGCGCCGTGTTCTAGAACAGTTGCCTATCCCGTCCATACCCGGCAATGTGGATCTGCGCCTGCCTGCAGTTATTGCTGGCGGCACGACGATACGCTCGGTCACGGTGAGTGCGGAGCCCGATGGAAACAACTGGAATATTCGTCAGTTTGCTGCCGATCTTCCCGGGCGAACCAAGGTGGAAGCCAAGGGTACGCTTTCGGTTGGAAAGGATTTCGGCTTCAAGGGCGATATGCTGGTTGCCTCGCGCCAGCCATCGGGGCTCGCTAGCTGGCTCAATGAGACCGTGGATGATTCCGTACGCAAGCTCGACGGTGCAGGATTCTCGGGTCAGGTTGAGCTTCGCGACGGGATGCAGCGGATCGATAATCTCGAAATCGCGTTGGGGAAAACGACGCTCAAAGGCTCTTTCGTTCGCGAAGTGAAGGGGCTGGCGCAGCCCGCAATAACGCTCGCCCTC
>Ga0182748_1002130_pt1 | contig 18289 bp, 10 predicted proteins | sample eDN3rd37CKraftOP_FD_128877 | JGI IMG/M metagenome (GOLD analysis project Ga0182748, IMG submission 128877) | Enriched Organic Plus compost microbial communities from Emeryville, California, USA - eDNA 3rd pass 37_C Kraft OP (version 2) (version 2) ...
GCGCTGACCGGCGCCATCAGCGCGACGCCGAGGAACGACACGTAACCGAGCGACAACGGCGGCATCAGCGCCTGATGCGGCAGCCCCGCAATCATGAAGCTGACCGTGCCGACCAGCGATATGATGACCCCGACGCCCGCCGAAATGCCGACCGCGGCATGGATCGGTTGTCCGTACAGGCTGAGAACCAGCGTCGATACTGCGCCGCCGCCGACGCCCATCATGGCCGAATAGAAGCCGATGAATAATCCATAGGCCCACATCATCGCGCGTCCTGGCAATGTATCGGCAATGCGCCAACGGTCCTGCGCGAACAGAAATTTCGCTCCCAGCAGAAACGCCATCACCGCGAAAAAGCCCTTGAAGAGCGCGCCGGGGGCGAAGGCCGCGATCGCGCCGCCGATCAGAACCCCTGCGCCGACCGGCACGATCCACGCCGTGAGAATGCCTTTCGGCAAGGTGCCGCGCGCGCGATGCGCGAGATAGGAGCGGATCGAGGTCGGAATGATGATGGCGAGCGAGGTCCCGACGCAAAGCTGCACGCGGATATCCTCGGACACTCCAAGGATGCGGAAGATTTCGTACAGCACCGGAACAATGATCGCGCCGCCGCCGACGCCGAAAATGCCGGCAAGCAGCCCGGTCAGCGCACCGCCGATCACGATGGCCAGCGCGAGCCAGGCAAGCTCGCCGGCCGGAATGCCCAACATTCCGATGCTCCGGATAAAGCCGGCGCGGGACGGCCGGCGATCAAGCTGCCGCGGTGTGCGGCATTGAAGCGGCCGTGTCCACCAGATGCGCGAGCGCATCGCGCAGGACTGCTATGCCGGCATCGGGCTTCACGGCGTGGATCGCGATATGGCGGCGGAACGCACGCGCTCCCGGCACGCTGCGGAACAGCCCGAGCACATGACGCGTCATCGCATGCAGCCGCGTGCCCTCGGCCAGTTCGCGCTCGACATAGGGAAAGAACGCCTCGAGCGCCTGTCTCGGATCGGCGAAGCTGGGCTCCCCGCCAAAGAGCTGCGGATCGACCGCGAGCAGCCGCCACGGCTCCTGATACGCCGCGCGCCCCATCATCACGCCATCGACATGCTGCAGATGCGCCTGCGCGGCCTCGACCGAGCCGATCCCGCCATTGATGGAAATATGCAGGTGGGGATGCGCGGCCTTGAGACGGTAGACCCGGTCGTAATCGAGCGGCGGCACATCGCGGTTTTCACGCGGCGACAGACCCTTCAGCCAGGCCTTGCGGGCATGCACGATGAGCGCATCGACGCCGGCGTCCTTCACAGCGGTGGTGATCGCGTCGAGCGCGACTTCGGGGTCCTGGTCGTCGATCCCGATCCGGCACTTCACGGTGACGGGAATGCTGACTGCGCGCTTCATCGCCGCAACGCAATCGCCGACAAGCCGCGGCTCGGCCATCAGGCAGGCGCCGAAGCGGCCGTCCTGAACCCGGTCCGAGGGACAGCCGACATTGAGATTGATTTCGTCATAGCCGAAGTCCTGCGCAATGCGCGCGCTTTCGGCCAGATCGCGGGGGTCCGAACCGCCGAGTTGCAGCGCGACCGGATGCTCGGCCGGATCGAAGCGCAGGAGCCGGCGCCGGTCGCCATGCAGTACCGCGCCGGTCGTGATCATCTCGGTATAAAGAAGCGACCGGCGCGTCAGCAGCCGATGGAACGACCGGCAATGCCGGTCGGTCCAGTTCATCATCGGCGCCACGGAAAAGCGCCGCGCGGCCATCGTCGCTGCGGGATTCATTGCGCTCAGATGGCAAAGAACGCCCGCGAGCGCAACCCGGCACCCCCCGCCGATCTCATACGCAAGCGCCGGGCGGGATGTCCCGCCCGGCGCTTGCTTGAACGATAGCGGTGATCGCAAGGCTTATTTCGCCGCGATACCGGCGTCCTGGAAGATCTTGGTAAAGCGCGCGGTGTCCGACTTGATGGTCTCGTCGAACTGCTTGGGGGTCGAGGTGACGACGACCACGCCGCCCTGCTTGGCCATCCGCTCCTGCAGCGCCTTGTCCTGCAGCATCTCCACGACGTCCTTGTTGATCTTTTCGATGATGGACGCCGGCGTGCCCGCCGGGGCCATCAGGCCGAACCAGGATTCATAGGAGAAATTCGGCAGCCCCGCTTCCTTGAGCGTAGGAACCTCGGGCATCGCCTCAAGTCGCTTGTCGGTGGCAACGCCGAGTGCGCGCACCTTGCCGGACCTGAACAGCTCGAGCGCGGTGTTCGCCGGCGTGAAATACATATGCGCATCGCCGCGCACGACGCTCATATTCGCCTCGGGCGCGCCCTTGTACGGCACATGCACGAGGTCGAGCTTGGTCGCGTCCTTGAACAGGGCGCCGGCGATGAAGGTGGTCGAGCCGAGGCCGGGCGAAGCGAAGTTCAGCTTGCCGGGATTGGCCTTGGCGTGCGCGATGAATTCCTTCAGGTCCTTGGCCGGCAAGTCCGGATTGACAATCAGCACGAGCGGTACCGAGGCGACCGGGGTGATACCGGCAAAGTCCTTCACCGGATCGAATTGCAGCGCCTTGTTGAGCACGCCGGCGACGGTGTGCCCGTTCGAGGTCAGCATCAGCGTGTAGCCGTCCGCCGGACTCTTCGCGACCGACGTCGTCCCGGCAATGCCTGGCCGGTTCTCGACGATGACCTGTTGCTTCCACTTCTCGCCGAGCTTGTCCGCCACCGCGCGCGCGAGGAGATCGGTCGCGCTGCCGGCCGAGAACGGAACCACGATGCGCACGACCTGATTTGGATAGGGTTGCTGCGCGATGGCGCCTGTGCCTGCGACGACTACGGCGGCCGCTGCAAGCAGCGCCGACCAAAGCTTCGTCATGAATTCCTCCCATTTTTGGCCCGGTTTTTCCGGTCGACGATCTTCTATCAGATCACAGAAAATCCGGATATGCAGGTCACGACCATGCAGGCCGCCGACCTCGCAGTCGTGGCGGCTGAAATTTTCGCCAGATGAAGGAATCGCACTGCCCATGCGCACCGAGCAGGCTCGTCCCGTCCGCCTTCAGGATTACCGTCCGCCAGACTGGCTGGTGGAAACGATCCGGCTCGACGTGTCGTTGCATCCGACCGCGACGCGCGTGACGTCCGAATTGCGGTTGCGGCCCAATCCGGCCAATCCGCCCGCGCCGCTGGTTCTCGACGGCGACGGCCTGACACTCGCCGCGGTCCGGCTCGATGGCCAGCCACTGCCCGAGGCCGCCTTCGTCGCAACGCCCGACCGCCTGACCATCGCGCAGCCGCCCCAGGGGCCCTTCACGCTGACGATCGAAACCGTGGTCGATCCGTCGGCCAACACGCAATTGATGGGGCTTTACCGGTCCAACAACACCTATTGCACGCAGTGCGAGGCGGAAGGATTCCGCCGCATCACCTATTTCCCGGATCGCCCCGATGTGATGGCGGTCTATACGACGCGGATCGAGGCCGACAAGGCGCAGGCGCCGGTGCTGCTCTCCAACGGCAACCTCATCGAGAGCGGCGATCTGCCGGGCGGGCGGCACTACGCGGTGTGGCACGACCCGTTTCCGAAGCCGTCCTATCTGTTCGCGATGGTCGGCGGCACGCTCGGCTGCGTGGAAGATCACTTCGTCACCAAGTCCGGGCGCAAGGTCACGCTGCGGATCTATGTCGAGCCCGGCAAGGAGGATCGCTGCGGCTACGCGATGGACGCGCTGAAGCGCTCGATGCGCTGGGACGAGGAAGCCTTCGGTCTCGAATACGATCTCGACATCTTCATGATCGTCGCCGTGTCCGACTTCAACATGGGCGCGATGGAAAACAAGGGGCTGAATGTCTTCAACGACCGCTATGTGCTGGCGACGCCGGACACCGCGGTCGATGGCGACTTCGCCGCGATCGAGGCCATCATCGCCCACGAATATTTCCACAACTGGACCGGCAACCGCATCACCTGCCGCGACTGGTTCCAGCTCTGCCTCAAGGAAGGGCTGACGGTCTATCGCGATCAGGAATTTTCGGCCGACATGCGCTCGCGCGCGGTGGAGCGGATCGGCGATGTCCGCAATCTGCGGGCGCATCAATTCGTGGAAGACGCAGGCCCCCTCGCCCATCCGGTGCGGCCGGAGGTCTATCAGGAGATCAACAACTTCTACACGACCACGATCTATGAAAAGGGCGCCGAGGTCATCCGCATGCTGCGCGTCCTGCTCGGGCGCGAGGCGTTCCGCAAGGGCATGGACCTTTACTTCCAGCGCCACGACGGCGAGGCCGCGACCATCGAGCAATTCGTGCGCTGCTTCGCCGATGCGTCGGGACGCGACCTGTCACAATTCATGCGCTGGTATTCGCAGGCGGGCACGCCGGATGTGGTCGCGGACGGCAGCTACGACAGCACCGCGAAAACCTACACACTGAAACTGTCGCAGTCGCTCGGCCCGACGCCCGGCCAGCCGGTCAAGCTGCCGATGGTGATCCCGCTCAGGCTCGGGCTGGTCGGTGCGGACGGCACCGATCTGCCGCTGGTCGTTGCCGGCCGGCCCGCCTCGGATGTCATCATCCTCGATGAGCCGTCACACACCATCGTCTATGAGGGGGTCGTCGAGCGCCCGGCCTTGTCCATCAACCGGGAATTTTCCGCGCCGGTGAAACTGACGGCCAATGTGACCGCCGAGGACCTGCGAAGGCTCGCGGCATACGACACCGATCCGTTCAACCGCTGGCAGGCGGTCCAGACGCTCGCGACGCGGCTCCTTCTGAAGAATGTCGGCCTGTTGCGCGCGGGTCAGCCGGCCGTGACCGACGACGGGCTGATCGCCGCTCTCGCGGCGATCCTGAGCGATACGCGGCTGGAGCCGGCCTTCGTCGCACTCGTGCTCGGGATGCCAACCGAGGCGGACATCGCGCGCGAGGTCGGCCGCGACGTCGATCCGGACGCCAATTTTGCGGCGCGTGCGCATCTGCGCGCTGCCATCGGCGGAGCACTCGCACCTGCGCTTACATCGATCTACGAGCGGCTGACCGGCACCGCGCCCTACAGCCCGGACGCCGCAAGCGCCGGACGGCGCGCCCTGCGCAACACCGCGCTCGATCTCATGGCCGCGACCGGCAATCCCGACGCGATTGCGCGCGCCGCCGCGCAATATCGCGGCGCCGACAACATGACCGACCGGATGGCGGCGCTGGCGACGCTGTCGCTTCATGACGGCCCGGAGCGAGCGGAAGCGTTGCAGGACTTCAACCGTCGCTACGAGAAGGACCCGTTGATCATCGACAAGTGGCTCGGGCTGCAAGCCATGATCCCGGAGGCCGGCACGCTCGATCGCGTCAAGGCGCTGATGGCGCATCCCGCCTTCTCCATGAACAATCCGAACCGCGTCAGGGCGCTGATCGGCTCGTTCGCGCATGGCAATGCCACGCAATTCAACCGCGCCGACGGCGCAGGCTATGACTTCGTGGCCGAGGCGGTGCTGGCATTGGACGCCACGAACCCGCAGGTCGCAGCACGGCTTGCGACCGCGTTCCGTTCCTGGCGCGCCCTTGAGAGCGGCCGCCGTAAGAAGGCGGAAGAAGCATTGCGGCGCATCGCCGGCGTATCAACGCTCTCGGCGGATGTCAGCGACATCGTCAATCGCGCGCTGACGCCGGCCTGATCAAGCGCCCTGCAACGCACGCACATGGAGGCATGCAGCGCGCGTTGCATCGCAGCGCGAAATCGTCACGGATGTTAGTAATTTTTTTACGTTCTTGACTCTGCGGACTCTCGACAAATCACCCCGCATCGATTCTTATGATTCTCGATTCGGGACGAGATGCGGCACATCCTCCCGGTCAAGGGTTGTGTAGGGCGAGCAATCCGACACGGGGGCAGATACATGGCGCGCGCGGAAGCAGCGCACGCGTCGGCGCGTTCCGATTCCATAAAGGGGTTGGCGCAGTCGATCGCAAAACCGGCATACAGACGACTGCTGACCGCGGAACCCGCCCTGCGGCGTGCGGTTCCCGCACTGATCATCGCCTTCCTCATCACCATCGCGATCGGCGCATTTGTACAGGTGCTCGATCATCGGCGCAGCGCATTGGCCGATGCTTCGAAGGACCTCGAAACCATCGCCGAGGTGCTGGCGCAACGTCTTGAACGAACCGCCAATGGCGATCGCTCGACAGTCTGGCGTCGCGTGCAGACCGATCTCGACATGGCGCGCACGCCGCGGACCACCGCCGCCGGCCGGCAGATCCTGGTGAGCAATCCCGACGGGATGATCATCGCCGCCGCGCCTCACATCGCGGGCGTCACCGGGCGCAAGCTGAGCGAAATCGTCGGGGATACCCCACACGCGATCCTCGGCACCAATGGCGGCGTCGCCGACATCATATTCGCCGACGGCAAACGCACGCTCGCAACCATCCGGCCGCTGGACGAGCCGCTCGGCCTGCTCGCGGTGTATCAGCGCCGCAGCGACGCGCTCGCATCGTGGCGGTCGGACACCGCGCTGACGGTCACGCTGTCCGCGACCACCGGTTTCGTGCTGCTGATCCTCGGTTTCGCATTTCACTGGCAGGCCACGCGCGCCCGCGAAGCCGACATCATCTATGACACGGTCAGGAGCCGGATCGACACCGCGCTCAATCGCGGCCGCTGCGGCTTGTGGGACTGGGACCTCGCGCGCGGCCGTATCTTCTGGTCGCACTCGATGTTCGCCATCCTCGGCCTCGAGCCGCGCGATGAACTGATGACCTTCGGAGAGATCAACAAATATGTGCATCCGGAGGATGTCGATCTCTATGAACTCGCCACGCGGGTTGCCGACTCCCGCCTCAATGCCATCGACCACGATTTTCGCATGCTCCACGCCAACGGCCGCTGGGTGTGGCTTCGCGTCCGCTGCGAAGTGGTCCGCCAGCCCGGCGAACCCGGCCTGCATCTGATCGGCATCGCCGTCGATGTCACCGAACAAAAGACGCTGGTCGAGCGCACGACAGCGGCCGACATGCGGCTCCGCGATGCGATCGAGACCATTCCGGAAGCGTTCGTGTTGTGGGACGCCGACAACCGGCTGGTGCTGTGCAACTCGAATTTCCAGCAGTTGCACAAGCTCCCGGATGAACTCGTGGTGCCCGGCACCAGCTATGAGAGCGTGCTGGCGGCGGGACGCAAGAACCTGCGGCTCGGCAACGTATCGATGGTCGGACCCGACATGCCCGGCGCGCGCTCCTTCGAAGCCCAGCTCGACGACGGCCACTGGCTGTTCAGTGAGCGGCGCACCAAGGATGGCGGTTACGTCTCGGTCGGCACCAATATCTCAAGCCTGAAGCAGCAGGAGCGCAGGCTGAAGAGCAGCGAGACGCGGCTGCTCGCGACGGTCGAGGACCTGCGCCAATCCAAGCAGCAACTCCAGGAACTCGCCGAGAAATACGCCGCCGAAAAGACCCGTGCCGAGGACGCCAATCAGGCCAAGTCGAAATTCCTCGCCAATATGAGCCACGAATTGCGCACGCCGCTGAACGCGATCATCGGCTTCTCCGAGATCATGGAGAAAGGCATGTTCGGCAAGCTCGGCGTGGACAAATATCACGAATATTGCCGCGACATTCATCGCAGCGGGCAATATCTCCTCGACGTGATCAACGATGTGCTCGACATGTCGAAGATCGAAGCCGGCCGCATGAAGCTCGAACCGGAGGAGGTTGTGCTCGACGACATCCTCGCCGATTCGCTGCGGGTGGTGTCGACGCGCGCCGAGGAAAAGAACCTGACGCTGTCGTCGCATATCGCGTCCGATATCGTCGTGCGGGCCGATCGCCGCGCCCTGAAGCAGATCGCGCTCAACCTGTTGTCGAATGCGGTGAAATTCACCGGCGCCGGCGGACGTGTTGCGGTGCGCGGCCGCCGCGTTGGCGACTACGTCTCGATCGCGATCAGCGATACGGGGATCGGCATCGCCAAAGATGCACTGGAGCGGCTCGGCCGGCCCTTCGAGCAGGTCGAGAGCCAGCTCACCAAGGTGCATCACGGCTCGGGTCTGGGGCTGGCGATCGCCAAGTCCCTGGTCACCCTGCATGGCGGCTTCATGCACATCCGCTCGACACCGGGCCGCGGCACCACCGTATTGGTGCGGCTGCCGGTAGCCGGCCCGCCGATGGAAGCCGGTTTGACTAGCAGCGCGGCCTAGCCCAAGAATTGCCGCCTGCCATTCGCCAGCAGTGTTGAGACAGCGACCGCGCGATGCGGAGAACACTCGAACATATCGCGCGGAGCGCGCCAGCATGAGAAGGCTTCGCCGCCTCCTGCAACGCCTGCTCGTCTTTCTCCTCGGCGTTGTCACGGTCTGGCTGATCGTCTTCGTGATCTTCGACACGGTCGATCGTCGCCTGCCCTGGGTGATTGCGCTTGCCGTGACTTACGGCCTCGCCGCCTATGTGGTGCTGCCGCGCGCCATCCGGATCGGACTTCGCATCCTGCAGCGCGGACGCGTGCCGAGCTACACGCTGACCGGTGATGGGCTTCCGGGCGATCCGGTCAACATCGCCTTGATCGGGACCGAGCGCCAGTTATGCGATGCCTTCGCCAGGATGGGGTGGTCGCGGGCCGATCCGCTCAATCTCAAGAGCTCGATCCGGATGGCGCAGGCCTTCGTGATGAACAAGACCTACCCGAACGCGCCGTTCAGTACGCTCTATCTGTTCGGACGCGGGCAGGATCTCGGATTTCAGCTGCCAATCGATAACAGTCCGCGCAAGCGTCATCATGTCCGCTTCTGGGGCCGGCCGACGGCGCGTGCTGAGCTGGCGATCGACACACCCGGCTTCTGGCTCGACTCGGATCGGCCCTCCCCCGACGAAGAAGTTCTCTGGGTCGGGGCGGCGACCAAGGATACCGGGTTTTCGCTCACGCGCCTGAGTTTCCAGATCACCCATGCGACCGACGACGATACCAACAAGGAACGCGACTTCCTTGTCGGCGAGCTCACCCGTCATGGCGTCATCACGAATCTTCAATCGCAACTTTCCGGCGAGCGTCTGGAAGTCGGTAAGGTCAACAAATACGTCACCGACGGCGAAATCGCGGTGGCCGACTTGCGCGCGTGAGGCTCGGGTATCCGCTCACTCACCCGGCCCGAGCAAGGCCTCGAAGCGCGCCCGCACTCTTGTCTGCGTCTCAGCCACATGGGCATCGAGCGTCGCGAAATCCGGCACATCCGCCGCGCGCGCGAGAAGCCGCAAGAGGCCTGGATCGGTCTTTTTCGGATCGAACGGACCAGACAGGCACAGCCGCAGGATCTGGCTGAGATTCTGATAGAGCTGAACCGCCGGACGCAACACCTCGGAATCTTCCGGTGAAAGGAGACCGAGCCGCGCCGCGCGCTCGAGCACCTTCGCCGTCGACGGATCGAGGATGTCGGGGTGATCGGCGGCGTGCACGAGCTGCAGATATTGCGCGATGAATTCGATGTCGGTGAGCCCGCCTGCTGCGTATTTCAGATCCCAGCGCTCGGCCTCGCCTTTTTCGGTGGCGATGGCCATGCGCATCTCATAGGCATCGCCCGCAATCGTGCGCATGTCGCGCGGCCGCGCCAGCACCGAACGGATCAGCGCTTCGACCCGCGGCGCGAAATCGCCGGACGCGGAGACGACGCGAGCGCGCGTCAGCGCCATATGCTCCCAGGTCCATGCCTCCTCCGTCTGATAGTCGCGGAAGGCATCGAACTTGGTCGCGACGGGTCCCGACCGGCCGGAGGGGCGCAAGCGCATGTCGACGTGATAGAGCGCGCCGTAATTGGTCTGCGCGGTCAGCGCCGAGATCAACCTCTTGGTCAGGCGCGCGAAATATTGCGCGCCGTAAAGCGGCCGCTCGCCATCGGATTCGGGACTCTCCTCGTCAAAGTCATAGACGAGGATCAGGTCGAGGTCGGAGCTTGCGGTCATCTCGCGGCCGCCGAGCTTGCCCAGAGCCAGCAAGGCCGTCTGTTGGCCTTTGATCCGGCCATGCGCCTGCACGAACAGGTCTTCGACCTGACGATGCAGCGCGCGGATGATGACGTCGGCGAGCCGTGCGAAGGCTTCTCCCGCCTGTTCCGCGGACACCGTGCCGGACAGGATGCGCACGCCGATCAGGAACATGTGCTCCTGTCCGAACAGCCGCAGCCGGTCGAGCATGTCTTCGTAGGAGATCGACTGGTCGAGCGAACGGCTAAGTTCACTGCCGAGGGTCTCGGCGTTGGGCAGCGCGCCGAAGAAGGCCGGATCGATCAGCGCATCCATGACCTGCGGCTGATGCGAGAGGATATCGGCGAGACGCGGCGCCGTCCCCAGCATGAGGGCGACCAGGGCGAGGAGATCGGGGTTCTGCAGGAGCAGCGAAATCAGCCGCGCGCCGCCTGTGGCGTGCAAGCCTCCCAGAAACCGGTCGAAGGCGCGCACCGCCTGCTCGCGGTTTTCGCTGCGGGCCAGATTTTCGATCAGATGCGGCACCAGCAGGCGGAGCTGCGAGCGCGCGAACTCGCTCCGCAAGGCCAGGTGTTTTCCGCTCAGCCAGCCGCGCACCATGCTGGAGATTTCCAGCGGATTGCGAAAGCCCATCTCGGCGAGACGGTCGAGCGTGTCGCGGCTGTCGTCGTCTTCGGGAAACTGGAGTGCGGCTTCCGGCGCGTGCACCACCGGCTCGAACAGACGCGAATAATGCTGCTGCACGTTGCGAAGATGCAGGAGCAGCACCTCGGCGAAAGCATCCGACGAATCGTAGCCGAGGAAATTCGCGAACTTCGAAAGCTCCGCCTGGTCCGATGGCAGAGTATGCGTCTGCTCGTCCGCGACCATCTGCAGGCGGTGCTCGACGCGCCGCAGGAAGAGATAGGCGGAATCGAGTTCTTTTTCCGCAAGTTCGCCGACCCATTGACCATCCGCCAGCGCGGACAGCGTCGTGAGCGTGCGCCGGTCGCGGAGCTCCGGATGGCGCCCGCCGGCGATCAATTGCTGGGTTTGAACGAAAAACTCGATCTCGCGGATGCCGCCCCGTCCGAGCTTGATGTTGTGGCCGGCAACCGCGATCTCGCCGTGTCCGCGATAGGCGTGGATCTGCCGCTTCATCGCGTGTATGTCCGCGAGCGCGGCAAAGTCCATGTATTTGCGCCAGATAAACGGCGACAGCGATTTGAGGAGCCTCTCGCCCGCCTCGATGTCGCCGGCGCAGGGGCGCGCCTTGATCAAGGCCGAACGTTCCCAGTTCTGGCCGCGATGCTCGTAGTAATCGAGCGCGGCCGGCACCGAGATCGCAACCTGTGTCGAAGCAGGATCGGGTCGCAGTCTGAGATCGACGCGAAACACATATCCGTCGGGCGTGCGTTCCTGCAGAAGCTTCACGAGCCCGCGCGTCACCCGGATGTACAGCGCCGACGGCTCGGTGTCGGCAGGTATGGCGGGCGCTTCGGGATCGTAGAAGACGATCAGATCGATGTCGCTCGAGTAGTTCAGCTCGAACGCCCCCATCTTCCCCATGGCGAGGACGATGTAGCCGGACCCGCGTTCGGGCGCGCGGGCATCGGATGGCGCGAGGCGACCGCGATGCATCGCCTCGCTCAGAAGGAAGCGCACCGCGCCCTGCACCATGCAATCGGCAAGTTCGGTGAGCGCGCGCGTGACCTGCAGAACCGGCCAGACGCCGCCGATGTCGCAAAGCGCGATCAACAGCGCCGCCTCGGCTTTGGTGCGGCGGAGAAGGCGCATCACGTCGGCCTCCTCGGTCATCCCGGCGATGGCATCAACGACGTCCGCAAGCAATGCCGCGAGATGCGTTTCCGGCGTCGACCGGAGCAGGCGGACGAGCCGCGCCGGATCGGCGCGCATGAGATCGGTCAGATGTGGGGAATAGGCAAGGAGCGCCGCGACCAGTTGGCGGGCTTTCCCGGATGCCGCAAAGACTTCGGTGAGGGACGCAGCGGCCTCGCGGTCATCAAGTCCGTCAATCCAGCCGTTGAGTGCGTCGAAAGCTGGCGCGGACGGAGCGAGGTGTGGCGTTTCGAGAATACGATCCACCAGCGGCCCTGTGCCGCCGGCTTCGCGCGCCGCTTGTTGTGTGACTGCACCCGGACTCATTGACGTCCGGCATAAACCATCCCGTCCGAAAAAGGGAGGCTAGGCGGCCCGCTCCTCGCGTTCTTCAGTTTGCGGGACGGATTGCGGGACCGGTCCATTCCGCGGCAGCACCAGTTCGGCCCGCAAACCGGGGCCATTGTCGCCGAGGCGCAGTTCCCCGCCATGCAGCCGCGCCACCGCGGAGGCAAGGCTCAACCCGAGGCCGGAGCCCGGAATCGAACGGCTCTTTTCGAGGCGGACGAAGCGCTCGACGGCGCGATCGCGATCGGCTTCCGGAATGCCCGGGCCGGCATCTCCGACGCTCAGAATGACGCGGTCACCGTCCGAACGAGCGGCCACCGTCACCGCGGACACCGTGCCGTTCGCCTTCGCGAGCGGTCCGGCATATTTGATCGCGTTATCGACCAGATTGGCGAGCGCCTGGCTGATCAGTTCGCGATTGCCGCGCATCGGCGCCGCACCTGGCGCGTCCACCTCCAGCGAAAGCCCCTGCTCTTCCGCCAGCGGTTCGTATAATTCCCCGACCGAGCGCGCGGCTTCGGCTGCGTCGAAGTCGACCATGTTCTCGCGCGCCTGACCGGATTCGGCCCGCGCGATCATCAACAGCGCATTGAATGTCTTGATCAGGGAATCCGATTCCTCGATCGTGCCTTCGAGGGCGGCGCGGTAATCCTTCTCGCTGCTCGCGGTCCGCAGCGCTTCCTCGGCGCGGTTGCGAAGCCGGGTCAGAGGCGTTTTCAGGTCGTGCGCGATATTGTCGGACACTTCCTTGAGGCCGCGCATCAGGGCCTCGATCCGGTCCAGCATCTCGTTGAGATTATGCGCGAGGCGGTCGAGCTCGTCCCCGCTGCTGCCGACCGGCAACCGCCCCGACAGATTGCCCCCCATGATGGTGCGGGTGGTTTCGGTCATGGCGTCGACGCGCCGCAGAACCCGTCGCGCCACGAAGAATCCGCCAACCAGCCCGAGGATGATGACGACGGCGGCCGACCATTTGCCGGCATCGAGCACCACCTGAAACAGGCGATCGCGCTCTTCGAGATCGCGGCCGACCAGCAGCCGGAAACCGCCCGGCAGGTGATAGACCCGCGCGAGCGCGCTGTGCAGCTCGGAATTCTCGGTCTCTTCGATCCGGCGATAGACGGTTTCCGCCCAACCCTGCTTGTCCATCGCGCCGGTCGGCAGCGAGCCGACATTGCCGGCGAGACCGTCGGCGCCGGGCGTCGTGACGAGATAGAGACTTGATCCGGGACGGCGCGAGCGCGCGTCCACGACCAGCGTCAAGCGCCGGATTCCGCCCGCGTTGAAATGATCCACCAGCCCGTTGATCTCGGTATTGACCGCCTCGGTCACCTGTTCGGTGAACAGCCGCTTGGTGTTAAGCGCGAAATAGCCGAGCAGGAACACCGCAAACAGCGCAAAGACCGTCAAATAGGCCAGTGTCAGCTTGAACGCGGTGGTGCGGACGACCTTGCCGAGTGCGGTCATCATGAGTCGCGCGCCAGCCCTGCTGCGCCTCGAAAGCACCGCTCACCCCCGGCAGGTTTCAGTTCCGCGATCCGTCGCGGATCATATAACCGGCGCCGCGGATGGTGTGCAGAAGCGGTTGCGAAAAGCCTTTGTCGATCTTCGACCGCAAACGCGAAATATGCACGTCGATGACATTGGTTTGCGGATCGAAGTGATAGTCCCACACATTTTCCAGCAGCATGGTGCGAGTGACCACCTGCCCGGCATGCTTCATCAGATATTCAAGCAGGCGAAACTCGCGCGGCTGCAGGATCACTTCCTCTTTGCCGCGCGTCACCCGATGCGACAGACGGTCGAGCTCGAGGTCGCCGACGCGATACACCGTTTCCTCGTTGCGGCCGCCGCGGCGGCGCGCCAGCACTTCGACCCTCGCGAGGAGTTCGGAGAACGAGTACGGCTTGGGCAAGTAATCGTCGCCGCCGGCGCGTAACCCCTTCACGCGGTCGTCGACCTGACCGAGTGCCGAAAGGATCAGAACCGGCGTCTCGACCTTCTTCGCGCGCAATTCACCGATGACCGACAGGCCATCGCGCTTCGGCAGCATGCGGTCGACGATCAGGACGTCGTAATCGCCGTCGAGCGCCATCGCGAGGCCCTCCTCGCCGTCGGCAGCATGATCGGCGACATGGCCGGTCTCGCGAAATGCGCGGACAAGATAATCCGCGGCATCGCGATCGTCCTCGATGATCAGCAATCGCATGATGTTGCATTGCTCCGTGGCGTTCGAGACGGAATCGCCTGTTACGGAGGAATTTGCAAGCGGGCTGGGATCTGGATGAAGAGGCATGAGGGGATGGCGACTTCTACGCTACTCCGCCACCCCCTCAGCTGACCCCGGACCGGCAGGGGCGACGGTAGCCGGTATCGGGGCTAAGCCTGACGACGAGGCGGTTGCCCGCCGCGTCCCGCTCCGGTCGGTTTCGCCGACCTTCGCTTGATTTGCGGGGGCGGGCTTTGAGCCCGCCCCCAGGGTTTCGTGGCACCGGCGGGGGCGACGGTAGCCGGAGTCACGTCCCTATCTGGCTGCCCGAAAGCCTTGAGCTTGCGGGCAATCGCGTTATGCGCGTCCGGCGGGCAGCGCTACGAAGCGGGTGCCTTCACCCGACTTCACGCGCATCAGCACGGTGCGCTTCTTGTCCTTGCGCGCTTCCTCCAGAGCCTTGCGGACATCGGACGGGTTGGAGACGGGCTTGCCTGCGACCTCGAGAATGACGTCGCCGGTCTTGAAGCCACGCTCACCGGCCGGGCTGTCCGGCAGGACACGCGTGACGACCACACCTTCGCTGCCGGAACCGGCAACGCTGGAGGCCGGCGCGAGCTGCAGGCCGAGAGTCATCTCGTCACGCGGACCGCTGCGCTCCTCGCCACCGCCGCGGAGCTCCGCCTGCGACGGCAACTCGCCGAGCGTCACATTGACGGTCTTCTCCGAGCCCTTCTGCAGGATAGTCAGACGAGCGGTGTTGCCCGGCGCCATCTGCGCGATACGGCGCGCCAGTTCGCGGGAATTGGCGATACGCTCGCCATTGACCGCGACGATGACGTCACCGGACTTGATGCCGGCCTTCACGGCCGGGCCGTTGGGAGTCGGTTCTGCGACCAGCGCACCATCGGTGTTCTTCAGGCCGAGGCTGTCGGCGATGTCCTTGGTCACCGGCTGGATCTGAACGCCGATCCACCCGCGGGTCACCGTGCCCTTGTCGCGGAGCTGCTTCACCACCGAGTCGACGGTCGCAGCCGGGATCGCGAAGGCGATGCCGACATTGCCGCCCGACGGCGAATAGATCGCGGTGTTCACACCGACGACATTGCCCTCGATGTCGAAGGTCGGACCACCCGAGTTGCCCTTGTTCACCGGCGCGTCGATCTGCAGGAAGTCGTCGTACGGGCCCGCGCCGATGTCACGGCCGCGCGCCGAGACGATGCCGGCGGTGACGGTGGACGACAGGCCGAACGGGTTGCCGACGGCCAGCACCCAGTCGCCAATCCGCGGGCTGCGTTCGGCGAGCTTGGCATAGGGGAAGTTGTCGCCATCCACCTTGATCAGCGCCAGATCCGTTCGCGGATCGGTACCGATTACCTTGGCGCTGTAGGTCTTGCCGTCATCGGTCTGAACTTCGACTTCGTCGGCGCGATCGACGACGTGGTTATTGGTCACCGCATAGCCGTCCGGAGAAATGAAGAAGCCCGAGCCCTGGCCGGAGCTGCGACGCGGCCCACGGGGCATATCCGGCATGCCGCGATTGGGCATATCCGGCTGCATGTCTTCGCCGAAGCGGCGGAAGAAGCGCTCGAAACCGCGGGGGAACTGACCTTCGAAAGAAGAATTCTCCGGGCCCTCTTTCACCTTCACGCGCACCGCGATCACGGCGGGCTTAACTTTTTCAACAATGTCCGCAAACCCGACCGGGCGCTGTACAGTCTGCGCCTGCTGGGTCACATTCTGCGCAATGGCGGCATGATGGGCCGCATCGGGTGCAACGAACAGAGCCGCCGCACCGAGGCTCAGGATCGTCGTCCCGAGCAACAAGGCCCGGCGCCCCTTCAGGAAGCCGCCCGGACTAGGAGGCGTGGTGGCAGTCATTATGGTTCACTCCATCTTCGTAATTTCACGACAGCCCGGCCAACCTCGTCAGTGACGATTCCCGGTGCCGTTCGTTCGTAAAGATGGGGTAGGTCGCCTTACGGCCACCTGTCGGCGGGATTAAACTTTGGTAATGGTGGAAAAGCGGATTCTAATGTTGATTCAGTTACTTAGCCTTGGAGACGCGGGTCGCTCTCAAGCAGCCTTTCGATCTTTTTGCGCTCTTCGGCGCTGAGCGGCGTCACCGCGGTCCCCTCCCCGGTCCCATCTGCGCCGCGCCGCCGCATCGCCAGGATCAGCCCAAGGCCGCCGGCCACGAGAAGTCCCGCGGGCAACACCCAGAGAAGGAAGGTCTTGGCGTTCATCGGTGGATTGAGCAGGACGAAGTCGCCGTAGCGGGAGGTGAGGAAATCCAGCACCTGCTTGTCGCTGTCGCCGGCTTTCAGCCGCTCGCGCACAAGCAGTCGCAGATCGCGCGCGAGCGGCGCATCGGAATCGTCGATCGACTGGTTCTGGCACACCATGCAGCGCAGTTCGCGCGAGAGATTGCGCGCACGCTCTTCCAGCCTGGCGTCGGGCAGGATTTCATCGGGCTGCACTGCCCGTGAAGGCGTGGCGTGAAGGGCGAGAAGACAGGCCAGTGTCAGGATGACCGCGCGCATGACTTACTCCGCGGGCTGCAGCTTGGGCTTTCGCGCCGCGCGCGGCGCTCCAACGCGCAGGCGCCGGTCCGACAGCGAGAATACCCCGCCCGCCACCATCACCAGCGTGCCGATCCAGATCAGCAGCACCAGTGGCTTGTGATAGAGCCGCACCGCGATCGAGCCGTCGTCTCCTGCATCGCCGAGCGACAGATAGATCTGGCTGAAGCCGCGGCTCATCAGAGCCGCTTCCGTGGTCGAGGACTTACGCGCGGTGAAGGTGCGCTTGGAGGGCTCGAGCACGCCGATGGTTTCGCCGGCCGACTTCACGGTGAATTTGGCAACGAGCTCGCTGTAATTCGGCCCGGCGCGCGAGATCAGATTGTCGAAGGTGAGGTCATAGCCGCGCACCTCGACGCTCTGGCCGGGCTTCATCGTCAGGATGCGTTCGGCCCCGTAATAGGCTTCCGAGGCGATGCCGAGGAGGCAAACGCCAAGGCCAAAATGCGCGATCGCGGTGCCCAGCGCGGATCGCGGTAACCCGACCAGGCGGCGCATCGATGTTCCAAGGCGTTGCCGGAACAGGGCGACGCGCTCGAAGATGTCGATCAAGGCGCCGGCCATGGCAAAGACGGCAACGCCGATCAGGAACGGCGCCAGCACCGGCCCGCCCTGCACGATCGCAACCGTGACACCCATCGCAAGGAGCGCGATCACGAAGGCCGCGGTCAGACGCTGGGCCGCCGCGTAAAGATCGCCTCGTTTCCAGGCGAGCAGCGGTCCGAACGGCATCGCAATCATCAGCGGCAGAAACAGCGGACCGAAGGTTGCGTTGAAGAATGGCGCGCCGACCGAAATCTTGTCGCCCGTCAGGGATTCCAGCGCCAGGGGATAGAGCGTGCCGACAAAGACCGTGGCGCAAGCGGTGGTGAGCAGCAGGTTGTTCAGCACCAGCGCGCCTTCGCGCGAGATCGGCGCGAACAAACCGCCCTGCTTCAAGGCCGAAGCGCGCCACGCATAGAGGGCGAGCGATCCGCCGATGAAGAAGGTGAGGATCATCAGAATGAAAATGCCGCGGGTGGGATCGCTGGCGAAGGTATGAACCGACGTCAGAACGCCGGAGCGCACGAGGAAGGTGCCGAGCAGCGACAGCGAAAAGGTCAGGATCGCCAGCAGGATGGTCCAGACCTTGAGCGCGTTGCGCTTCTCCATCACCACCGCCGAATGCAGGAGCGCAGTGCCGGCGAGCCACGGCATCAGCGAGGCATTCTCCACCGGGTCCCAGAACCACCAGCCGCCCCAGCCGAGTTCGTAATAGGCCCAGTAGGAGCCCATCGAGATGCCAAGCGTGAGGAAACACCAGGCTGCGAGCGTCCATGGCCGCACCCAGCGCGCCCAGGCCGCATCGATGCGGCCTTCGATCAGGGCTGCGACGGCGAATGAGAACGAAA
>Ga0182748_1002137_pt1 | contig 18259 bp, 18 predicted proteins | sample eDN3rd37CKraftOP_FD_128877 | JGI IMG/M metagenome (GOLD analysis project Ga0182748, IMG submission 128877) | Enriched Organic Plus compost microbial communities from Emeryville, California, USA - eDNA 3rd pass 37_C Kraft OP (version 2) (version 2) ...
GAGTTCAGCCTGCGTTCATGTGGATTACGATAACGGATTTGTGAAGTCGCCGGAATTTGTCCCAATTCAGTGGGTACCGCTGGCGACGTACGGCGTCTTTGCCTGCGAATCCATGGGCAGACGCACATCAATTCTGCCTTCCAGAAGGAGAAGGATATATGTCTATTCGTTCGAAGCTTCTTGCCACGGTTGCGGTGCCGGTTCTGTCGGCGTCCATTTTCGCGCAGCCTGTATTCGCGGATACCTTGACGGCTCCAATCCTGTTGGCACAGGAAAACGGGGACCAGCCATCCGAAGAGCAGTTGCTGCAGCAACAGCGGGAAGCTGAAGAACAGCAAAAGGCAGCGGAGGAAGAAGCGCGTCGTGCTGAAGAACAACAGCGCGCTGCCGAAGAGGAAAACCGTCGTCGGGCCGAGGAACAGCAGCAGAAGGCGGCTCAGGAAGAAGCCCAGCGTCAGGCAGAAGAGCAGAAGCGCGCTGCGGAAGCAGAGGCGCAACGCCAAGCTGAAGAACAGCAGAGGGCTGCCGAGCGGGAAGCACAGAAGCAGGCCGAGGAGAAGCAGAAAGCTGCTGAGTACGAAGCGCAGAAGCGGGCCGAAGAACAGGCCAAGCAGGCTGCCGAGCAGAAAAAAGCCGAGGAAGAGGCACAGCGCCAGAGCGAAGAGCAACAGAAGGCTGCCGAAGAAAAAGCCCAACGCCGCGCTGGAGAACAGAAGAAGGCAGAGGAAGAGGCTGCTCGCAAGGCCGCTGAACCGCAGGAGGAGACGGCGCCCGCCAAAAAGCCGGTGAAGGAAGCTCCTGCTCCGCGAGCGGGAAAGCCAGCCGAGCCACCGGCAGAAGCATCTCCGGCGACACCTCAGCAGAAAGAACCTGCAGAAGAGTCTATCGTAGAGCATCCCGAAGAGGTTCCGCCGCAAGAGCCGAAAGCAACGGAAGCTCCACAGAATGAAGCGCAGCCTGCACAGCCGGTTGAACAGCCGCAATCGACCGACGGCCAGCAAAAGCCGACGCCGGAAATAGTCGATCAGCGTTCGACCGAGGAAAAGCAGGAGATCGCCAAAGATCCTGCCAAGACGGACGATACGGTTGTCTTGCCCGTTGAAAATGGCGCCGCCATTCTCGACAGCGACAAGGATGCCGACAATTCCGGTGGGAGCCTATCGCGTGAAGAGCGCCGCAAACAGCGCGAGCAGCAGCGCTCCGCCGAGGAAAACGCCCCGCCACCCGCAAATGATGCGGCGGCACAGGTCGCTATTCCGGAAGAGGTGAAGGCAGCACTGCCGCAGAAGATTGAAGCCAACCTCAAGGAAGAGGGCACCCGTATCAAGGAAGCGCCTGTTTTCGCCGTGCCTGAAACCACCAACATCATCAACAACACGGTGGTGAACAATACGGTTGTAAACAACACGACAGTCAATAACGTGACGAACAATGTCACGAACGTCAAAGTGATCGAGGAAGTCGACAATCGTGTCATTCTGGATGTTGGCGACCGCATCTTTGTTCGCGGCGATGACCGCCCGAGATTGCGCCGCGATGCCGAGCGGACCTATTACGATGAACTGCCGCGCGGACGCACCCGCGAAACCATCGTTCGTCCCGGCGGGAACCAGATCGTCACGATTTATGATCGTTACGGCGATATTCTTCAGCGTTCCCGCATCGATCGCGACGGCAACGAATATCTGATGATCTATGCGCCCGAATATGACGACAGTCCGCGCGCTTCGATTATTGATGTCGGTTATGAACTGCCCCCGATGCGTCTGACCATCCCGGTGAGAGATTACATCATTGACGTTGCGGATGATCCGGACCGTGATTTCTATGATTTTCTCGCCATGCCACCGGTGGAGCGTGTGGAGCGCGTCTACACAATTGACGAAGTTCGTCACTCCGCCCGTCTGCGTGACAAGGTGCGCCGCATCGATCTGGATACGATTCACTTCGCGACGGGAAGCGCCGAGGTTTCGATGTCGCAGGCAAAGACGCTGCGCAAGGTTGCATCCGCCATGCAAAAGGTGTTGGCAAAGGATCCGGGGGAGACCTTCTTCATTGAAGGACATACCGATGCGGTCGGATCGGATCGCTCAAATCTGGTCCTGTCGGACAAACGAGCTGAATCAGTCGCCAACCTTCTGACGGAAGTCTATGATATTCCGGCCGAAAATCTCGTGACGCAGGGCTATGGCGAACGTTTCCTCAAAATTCGCACCCAGGCACCAGAACAGGAAAATCGCCGCGTCACAATCCGTCGCGTAACGCCGCTCGTTCGCCCCGTTGCGCAACGCTGAACAAAAACACCCGGATGCGGTCGTCGCATCCGGGTATTTGCATGGAATTGATATTGATCAGGCAGTCTTGGGCTGGATCGCGCTTACCTGAGCGAGCAACAGTTCGCTCACCGGGCGCGGCTTGACCGCCTCAATCTGCACCATGAGTTCTGCGATTTTCTCCGCCTCGCAGACACCGCACTCATAAATCTGAATGATTTCTCGCGCCATCTCGTCTTTATGGGGAGAGGTAATCGGGCAACGCGCCATTGCTTCACACGACTTCACATAAGCCGCTTGCAGCTCTTTCAATTCGGCGGGTTTGAAGCGCCCGAAGTAGTAGTCTCTCGAAAATGGCATTCTATGCATTCCGCATATGGCTGGCTGACGGATCATTCCACCCGCCGCCTATAAATCCGTGCGATCAGCTATACTAAAATATAGCCAATTGCAAAACTTTATAGGCAAGAATTGTTTACTTTATGTAAAATGTTCAGATGTGGCAAGTGCGCGGGAATTACATAGATGTCCTTCACCCGGGCGTTTGCACAACACTGACTGACCTTAAGCGCGGGCGAGTTCGAGCTTAGCTACGATTTCCGCGATTTTTTCTGGATCGTATTCACCGGCTTCATATGTACTTATGATCACTCGCGCCAGTGTTTCTTTATCAACGTGGGTTGTGGGACACCGATCCAGAAATGCGCAACAGCGATTATAGGCTGCCTGAAGCACCTGAAGATCGCCGGGCGCATATGTTCCTTGATATCTATTACCGCGAAATGGCATGGGGTCCTCCCCGTTTGACTGATTGAACCCCTAATTTAAGGGGAAAGCAACCAATCGTTTTGTGACAGCGATATCAAGCGCATCACGATAGTGTTTCTGGCGATACGGCTATTCCCGATACAAATAGCGATAATCCCTGGTTCCGAACTCGGATTGGAAAACTCGCTGCAAGTTTGTTGAAAGCTGATTGAAAGCTTGCCTGCGGTAACCGTTTAGAACCGATTGAGGAATCGGCACATATCAGGAGGGGTCTGGCATTGCCGGGCCGACAGGAGCTCTCGGAGGAGCATAGATGAAAATCTCTATCGATTCATGTCGCCATCTGTTTGGCGCGGCCGTTATCGGCGGCGCGATGGTAATTGGCGCAGGCGCGGCCCATGCCGAAAAGCTGACGGTGATCGTCGGCGGCATGGAAAAGCAGATTTACCTTCCGGCAGTGCTGACGGAAAAACTCGGCTACTTCAAGAATGAAGGCCTTGATGTCGAGCTGATCAACAGCCGCGCGGGTGTGGATGCGGAAAACGAACTTTTGGCGGGTGCAGCTCAGGCGGTAGTGGGCTTTTACGACCACACGATCGATCTGCAATCGAAGGGCAAGTTCATTCAGTCCATCGTCCAGTTCAGCCAGGCACCGGGTGAGGTGGAGCTCGTTTCCAGCAAGTATGCCGACCAGATCAAGTCGCCCGCCGATTTCAAGGGGCATACTCTCGGCGTCACCGGTCTCGGCTCTTCCACGGACTTCCTGACCCAGTACCTTGCCATACGCAATGGCCTCAAGCAGGGTGACTACACGCTGCTGCCGGTCGGTGCAGGCAACACTTTCATTGCTGCCTTCAAACAGGATGCCGTTCAGGCAGGCATGACCACAGAGCCGACCGTCGCCAATATGCTGAAGAGCGGCGACGCCAAGGTGCTGGTTGACATGCGTACACCGGACAAGACGATCGAAGCACTTGGCGGACCATACCCGGCTGCGTCGTTCTACGTGCAGAGTGCGTGGCTTGAGACGCACAAGGAAGACGCGCAGAAACTTGCCAACGCTCTGGTCAAGACCATGCGCTATATCGCTTCGCACAGTGCCGAAGAAATCGCAGACCAGATGCCCAAGGACTATTACGTCGGCGACAAGGACCTTTACGTAAAGGGACTTGCCGAGGGCAAGGCACAGTACACGCCGGACGGCCGGATGCCGAAGGACGGCCCGGAAACCGTGCTCAAGGTTCTCGCAACCTTCAAGAAGCCGCTTCAGGAAAAGCAGATCGATCTGTCGAAGACCTTTACGACCGAATTCGTGGACAAGGCCAACGCAACGCTCGACGCTGCAAAATAAACGGCCTTCGACTGACGTTCAAGCATGAGCGTCAGTCACGCTGCCCTCCACAGATTCAACCGCATTGCAGAGACGCGACTGAGCATTTCCAGCAAGATGTCGCGCGAGCGGTGCCGCGTACCCGCGAGGAACCCATGCTGATGGAAGCCACCAGAACCATTGCGCGTGAGAAAGCTGGCAATAGCGTGCCTGCAATCGCGCTCAACAACGTAACCCGCCGTTTCGTCACCCCCGACGGCAAGATGATGACCGCATTGCGCGATTTCACCATGAATGTCGCGCAGGGCGAATTTGCTTGTGTTGTCGGTCCGACCGGCTGCGGCAAGTCGACGACGCTTAATCTCGTGACCGGTCTCGCCAAGCCAAGTGCAGGCGAAGTTCGCCTGATGGGCAAGCCTATCGAGGGCATCAGCCCTGATATCGGTTTCGTGTTTCAGGCTGATGCTCTTTTCCCCTGGCTCAATGTGATCGACAATGTGAGCGCCGGCCCGCGCTATCGCGGCATGGGCAAGGAAGAAGCCTATGAGAAAGCGCGTAGCTGGATCGCCCGCGTCGGTCTGGTCCGCTTTGAAAAGCACTATCCACACCAGCTTTCGGGCGGTATGCGCAAGCGCGTGGCGCTGGCCCAGACATTCATCAACGAACCGAAGATCCTGCTCATGGATGAGCCGTTCAGCGCGCTTGATGTGCAGACCCGCACGTTGATGCAGGGCGAATTGCTCGATCTTTGGCAGCAGTCCGGCGCTTCCGTCATCTTCGTCACGCACGATCTCGAAGAAGCAATTGCGCTCGCCGACAAGGTTTATGTGCTGACCGCAGGCCCGGCTACAGTCAAGAGCGTCTACGACATCGACATACCACGCCCGCGCGTCATGGAAGACATCCGCTACGACAGCCAGTTTGTCGATATCGCCAAGGTCATATGGGACGATTTGCGCGAGGAAGTGCAGATCGGCCAGAAGCGCGCCTTGGCGAACGGAAACTAACCGGAGAAATGATATGACAACACAAGCTCTCTCCGCGTCCGCAACCTTGCAGGTCAATGCAAGTGCCGACGAACTTGCCCGCACTGAAGCGAAATTTCGTGCCGATATGCGCCGTCGCCGCGCGGTCGTAATCCTCGTACGCCTTGCTATTCTCGTCGCCGTGCTGGGCGGCTGGGAACTCGGCGCACGGACCGGCCTGATTGATCCTTTCTTCTTTGCAAGTCCGTCCGGCATTGCCGACCAGATATGGATATGGATCACCGAAGGCACGTCCCAAGGACCGCTTTCTGAACAGATTATCGTAACGCTTGAGGAAACCGCGCTTGGCTTCCTGATCGGCGCTGTTGGCGGGGTCATTTGCGGCATCCTGCTCGGCCGCAACAAGTTTCTCGCCGATGTGTTCTCGATCTATATCAAGATTGCCAATTCCATCCCGCGCGTCGTGCTGGGGTCGATCTTCATTATCGCGCTTGGTCTCGGCATGGCTTCCAAGGTCGCGCTGGCCGTGGTCATGGTGTTCTTCGTCGTGTTCGCCAATGCGTTTCAGGGCGTGCGCGAAGCCGACCGCGCGCTCATTGCCAATGCGCAGATACTGGGTGCATCCCGGTCGCAGATCACACGCACCGTCATCGTGCCGTCAGCCATGAGCTGGATTCTGGCCAGCCTTCACGTCAGCTTCGGTTTTGCGCTCGTCGGCGCTGTCGTCGGTGAATTCCTTGGCGCCAAGAAGGGCGTCGGCCTGATGATTTCAACAGCACAGGGCACATTCAATGCCAACGGCGTCTTTGCTGCGATGGTCATTCTGGCGGTGCTGGCACTCGTCGTGGAATATATCATCACATTGGTTGAAAACCATCTGGTGAAATGGCGTCCACAGGCACTTTCCGAACAGGGAAGCTGATAGCCAGATAATTGCTATGTGTCAGGCGGCGGGCATGGTGACAGTCACCGTAAGCCCGCCGCCTTTCGTTTGGGAAAGCTTCACATCGCCGCCCGCTGCGTCGGCAACTTCACGTACAATGGCAAGACCGAGCCCGCTTCCCTCCGCAACTGTGCCCGGAACGCGGTAGAAACGTTCAAAAACATGTTCGTATTCGCCAGCCGGGATGCCGGGTCCATTGTCCTCGACCCGTATGTGGATTTTGGTCCCGTCTTGTTCGACCATGAGCGTTACCCTCCCGCCTTCGGGCGTGTAGGTGAGAGCGTTGTCCACCAGATTGACGATCATTTCCCGCAGCATGGTGCCATCGCCGGAAATGATCGGCTTGGTCGCATTAAGCTCGAAGCCGAGATCGATCTGGCGGTTGAAGGCTTTGCCCGCAAGGCTTTCCAGAATTTGTTGCCCCGCTGCCGCCAGATCAACCCGATCGGCACGGGGACGCCTGCTGCCCGGTTCGGCGCGGGAAAGCGTCAGCAATTGTCCGGCCAGCCGCGATAGCTGCATGGCCGTATTCTTGATGCCTGCCAGAACATCCTTGCGGTCATCTTCACCGGTTGCCCGTTCTGCGAAACTGGCCTGCGTCGTAAGTGTTGCAAGCGGTGTACGCAACTGATGTGCCGCATTCTGGATGAAACGGTGCTGCGCCGACATCTGCTTGCGCACGCGTTCCATATATTGGTTGAGCGCTGTGACGAGAGGTCGGAGTTCGGTCTGGACGGTTTGCGGATCGAATGGTTCCAGTTCCGATGTGCGATTACGGACTTCGTTGCGAAGCCGGATCAGTGGGCGCAACACGAAGCGCAAGCCCAATAGCGATAGGGCTCCGGCGACAATAATAAGCAGGGATTGCTCCAGCACGGAGTTCAACCATAGTTCCCGCTGCATGGCCGTGTATCCCGAAAGGGTGACGCCGACGACCACGTCAACGGCCTGAGGCAGGTTGGAAGGCCCAGCAACAGGATGGCGCAGGACGACGAGGCGCAAGGGATGGTCACGATAGTTGCCCTCATAATGAAACGGGTCGTAATTGGCAATTTCAGCCGGTTTGGGTAAATCGGGAAAACCTGCCAGCAAACGCCCATCCGACGTCTCGACCCGGTAATAGACCCGGTCCCCATATCCTGTTGAAAACATTTCGAGCGCGACCGGCGGGATGACGGCATCGATGGCATTGTGCGATGCGGCAGTAGCTTCGCCGATAGCGCGCGCAGACGCCGTCAGCATTCTGTCTGACACGATCCCGGCCATATTTTCCGACGCGCGCCATGCGGTCCAAAGATTGATCCCGGCCACCACAATCAGCGGGATCACGATCCACGAAACGAGTTGCGCGCGCAGGCTTTGGGAGAGGCGGATGAACAGGCGTTCCATATCAATTCGCTTCGCGCAAAAGGTAGCCGAGGCCGCGTAAAGTTACGATCTCGACCTTGCTGCCCTCCAGCTTCTTGCGCAGGCGATGAATGTAAATCTCGATGGCGTTTTCGTCAGTTTCACTGTCGAAATTGTAAATGCCTTGAACAAGCGTTGTCTTGCTGACAGTGGTTCCAATGCGCCGGAGGAGCTGTTCCAGAACTGCGTGTTCTTTCGGTGCAAGTGATAGCGGCTCATCTCCAAGCGAAAACAGCCGGGTGTTGGTGTCGAAACGCAGAAGACCGCAGGTTACGACAGGTGCTGTGCGCTGGCTGGACCGGCGAAGATGGGCACGGATGCGCGCTTCAAGTTCGCTGAGCTCGAAGGGCTTTGCCAGATAATCGTCAGCACCCGTATCCAATCCCCGGATACGTCCATCAAGGCTTGCGTTGGCCGTCAATATGATGACAGGCACTTCATTGCCTCGGCTGCGGACATGTTTCAGCACGTCGAGCCCGGTTTTGTCCGGCAGGCCGAGATCCAGAACCACCAGATCGTATTCCGTGAAAGCGAGCGCCTGTTCCGCATCGGTCCCGTCGTGCACCGTATCGACGCTATAGTTCGACTGCTGCAGGCTTTTTGCCAGCCAGTTTGCAAGGGTGAGATTGTCTTCTACGAGCAGAATACGCATGGCTGACGATGATAGCGGTTTCGGTTCCGCGTCAAGAAGCTTGGTCGCTGAAGCGATGGATCATGTGAATATCTTCCGGTTCGCGCATGAAGAGCAGTTGATCGGGTGTCGTCGTGACTTTCGCTCCCTGCTTCAGATAAAAATCGATGGTCCGGCGAGTGGGCGTCGCAGAAATATAGAAACCTTTCGCTCCGGCTTCCTTCGTAATCGCCATGCTGCGCCGGTAGAGTTCGCCTGCAAGCCCCTGGCCCCGGACGGCATTGCCGACATGCATGAAGCCAAGCTGGTGCAGTTCGGGATAAGCGCCGACAGGGCGCACATCCGTTACCGCGACGGCAACCAGAGTGTCATCGAGATAGGCCCCGAGTAACACGCCTTCATGGTCGTAACAGTCGAGCAGGATAGGCGTGTAGATTTCCGCTTCGCCTTCCGGCCAGCCGCGCACATCATAAAACCGTGGCTCCAGCAGAAGCTGTTCGCCTTCCAGACGATACATTTCCTCGATGATTTCGCTGCGATCAATTTGCCAGATGTCCGTCACTTCGCTTCTTTCGAGCGGCCGTATGGTGAAATTTGCGAGCTTCTTTGTCTCTATCATAAATGTTGCCCTGGAACTTCGGTTCGCTCCACGAACTAACTTTTCATCAAGGGATACTCAAGGGAAACGGGGCAGTATCTGCTGCGTTTCGCCGTTTTGTGATGTGAAACATATCATTTTGAGAAAAATTAGGAAAATATTGATCAATATCGCGGCTACTCATCGCCATTTCTCTCGGGTACTCCTCAGTACAGGTGCGAGGAATGTTGAGGCGTGTGGGAGGCCGGAAGCCAACTTCAATCGGGGAAACTGGACCGGAACGGCAAATAGAGGGCGGCAAACCGCCTGAAAATGTGCAATTTTGCTTCAACTTTCCGATCTGCCCTTGCGGGAGCGGGGCCCGAGTTCTATCAGCATCATCAAAAATTGCAGCCCAAGGAAGGATCGGCAACCTTGATGCCGAAACCTCCGGCCCGCGACCATCTGGTGCGGCGGCGGTAAAATGAGCGATGGAGCCAAATTGAAAAACCATCACGATATCTGGGATATCGTCGACGCCAAGAGCGCCGCATATTTCGAACTGAGCGATACGGTTTGGGATAATCCTGAAACAAATTACGAAGAATACAAATCGAGCGATGCCCACGCCGCAATGCTGGAAGCCGAAGGGTTTCGCGTCGAACGCGGCATTGCAGGGTTGCCAACGGCTGTAATGGGCGAAGCTGGCGAGGATGGTCCGGTCATTGCCATTCTTGGTGAGTTCGATGCGCTGCCGGGTTTGAGCCAGGTATCGGGGCTGGTCGAAGAGAAGCCTGTCGAAGCAGGCGGACACGGACATGGCTGCGGTCACAACCTCCTGGGGGCGGGTTCACTGCTCGCGGCTGCCGCCGTAAAGGATTATCTTGCTGCACAGGGCATCAAGGGCCGCGTGCGTTACTATGGTTGCCCCGCTGAAGAGGGCGGCTCGGCAAAGGGTTTCATGGTTCGCGAGGGGCTGTTCGACGATGTCGATATCGCGTTCTGCTGGCACCCAGCGCCATTTGCGGGCGTGAACGATCCGGTCTCGCTCGCTTGCAACGAGATCAATTTTCATTTCAGCGGCCGTGCCGCCCACGCTTCATCGGCGCCACATTTGGGACGCAGTGCGCTCGATGCGGTTGAACTGATGAATGTCGGCGTGAACTATATGCGAGAGCATATGCCCTCGACAGCCCGTATTCACTACGCCGTGACCGATGCGGGTGGCGTCGCTCCAAATGTCGTGCAGGCCAAGGCAACGGTGCGCTATCTCGTGCGCGCCCGCAGCCTGCCGGAAATGCAGGTGCTTGTGGAGCGTGTCAAGAAGATCGCCGACGGCGCCGCCTTGATGACCGAAACGACGGTTCGCAGCGAGATTATCAGCGGCGATGCCGACCTGATCGGCAATACCCCACTTGAACAGCTGATGCAGATGCAGCTTGAGCGTCTCGGACCTCCGGACTTTGACGATCAGGACCGCGAAACTGCAAGCCATTTTCAGAAGACGCTTTCGAAGGAAGATATTTCCGATGCCTTCCGCCGCTTCGGCGTGGAGCCAAAAGAGGGCTTATCGCTTTGCGAAGATATCTATACGCCCTATAAGGGCGACAATACTCTCGTCGGCTCCACCGATGTGGGCAGCGTCAGTTGGGTTGTTCCAACGGTGCAGATGCGCGGTGCGACCTGCGCGATCGGTACGCCGCTTCATTCGTGGCAGATGGTAGCTCAGGGCAAGCTGCCGGCAGCGCACAAGGGCATGGCCCATGCTGCGAAGATCATGGGCAGCACGGCCATCGAGCTGCTCCGCGATCCGGTGCAGATCGAGAAAGCAAAGCAGGATCACGCAAAACGGCTCGACGGAACCGTTTTCGTCAATCCAATTCCGGACAGCGTTCAACCCGCTCTGCCCGAAAGTGCGAAATAATGCAGACAGGCAGACAGGCAGACAGTTTTTGACAATCGAAATGACATTCAACCCCTCTATTCTCACAAGGCCTGGCGCATCATGAAGCAGATGGGCTTTCTCGATATTCTGAGTTTCGGTCCGGACGGCTGGGGCTATGTGCTGATGATGGGCGCGCTTGTGAGCGTGGCCCTTGCGGTTCTGGGCTTCCTGCTTGGCGCCACCATCGGCGTGTTTGCTGCCTGGGCGAAGATTTCCGGCGGGCGCACGCTGCGCACCGTCGCGGACGGCTACACCACGATCATTCGCGGCATACCGGACCTTCTCGTAATCTATCTGTTCTATTTCGGCGGGAGCGCTGCCGTTACCGCTCTCGGCAAATATTTTGGTGCGGAAGGCTTCATCGGCTTTCCGGGCTTTCTGGCAGGCGTGCTGGCAATCGGCATTTCCTGCGGTGCGCATCATACTGAAGTGTTCCGCGGCGCATTCCGGGCTGTCTTCAAAGGCGAGATCGAAGCGGCAACCGCCTGCGGCATGGGCCGGATGCTGAAATTCCGCCGTATCATCGCGCCGCTCGCGCTGCGGCACGCATTGCCGGGCCTTGGCAATGTCTGGCAGGTTTCGCTGAAAGAATCCGCCCTGGTATCCGTTGCCGGCGTGGTCGAGCTTCTGCGCCAGGCACAGATCGGCGCTGGCTCGACAGGTCTGCCCTTCAACTTCTTCCTCATTGCCGGTGCGCTCTACCTGCTGATTTCGTCGGTTTCCGGCGGGCTTCTGCAGTTGGCCGAGCGTCACTTCTCGCGCGGCGTCCGGAGGGCAAAATGAACCTCGAATTCTATTCCGATGCATTCTTCCAGATGCTGGGCGGTGTGCCGCTGACGTTGAAGCTTGCAGCAACTTCCATCGTCTTCGGCGCCATTCTGGCGCTGCTTTTTGCCATGATGCGCCTGTCGGGCGTCAAGGTGCTGGACTGGATTGCCCGCCTTTACGTCTTCGTGTTTCGTGGAACGCCGCTTCTGGTGCAGATATTCATCATCTATTACGGTCTCAGCCAGTTTCCGGTCATTCGCTATTCGTTTGTATGGCCCATCCTGCGCGAACCTTATTGGTGTGCGATCATTGCGTTGACATTGAACAATGCGGCCTATGCGAGCGAAATCATCCGCGGCGGCCTGCTGTCGGTGCCGCATGGGCAGATCGAAGCTGCGAAAGCCTGTGGCATGTCATCCTTCACCTGCTTCCGCCGCATCGTCATGCCGCTTGCCATCCGCCAGGCGCTGCCGGGTTATGGCAATGAGATGATATCGATGATCAAGGCAACCTCGCTTGCATCGATCATCACACTCATGGAAGTGACCGGCATCGCGGCAAAGCTGATCGCCGAGAGCTATCGGGCCATAGAAATCTTCGTGATCGCCGGTGCGATCTACCTTGCCATCAACTTCGTCCTGACACGTGTGCTGATGTTCGCAGAATACAGGCTCACCCCTTATCTGCGCCAGCCGGTCGTCAAGCTTTCCTCCGAGGGACAAACATCGTGAGCAAAATCGTTTCCCCCAATGCACCGGTGGCGCTGAAAGTCGAAAACCTGCGCAAGAGCTTTGGCGCCAACGAAGTGCTGAAGGGCATTTCGCTCGAAGCGCGCGAGGGCGAAGTCATTTCGATCCTTGGTTCTTCCGGTTCCGGCAAGTCGACCTTCCTGCGCTGCATCAATCTTCTCGAAATTCCAACGTCGGGTACGGTTACGGTTTCGGGCGAAACCATCCGCATGGCGAAGAATGCGAAGGGTGAAGCCTACCCGACGGACAAGAAGCAGGTTTCGCGCATTCGTTCGGAACTGGGCATGGTGTTCCAGAGCTTCAATCTGTGGTCCCACAAGACCATTCTGGAAAACATCATCGAGGCGCCGATCTATGTGCAGGGACGTCCGCGTGCAGAATGCGTGGCGGAAGCAGAAGCCCTGCTGGCGAAGGTCGGTATTGCCGACAAGCGGGATTTCTATCCGGCCCACCTTTCGGGTGGCCAGCAGCAGCGCGCCGCGATTGCCCGCGCGCTGGCGATGAAGCCGAAGGTCATGCTGTTCGATGAACCGACCTCGGCACTCGATCCGGAACTGGTCGGTGAAGTGCTGCGCGTCATGCGCGGACTTGCCGAAGAAGGCCGCACCATGCTGGTGGTGACGCACGAAATGGGTTTCGCGCGCGACGTGTCCAATCGCGTGGTATTTTTCCACCAGGGACTGGTGGAGGAAGACGGCGCGCCCGAAGACGTGTTCGGCAATTCGAAGTCGGAACGTTTCCGCAAGTTCATCAGCCATGAGAACGCTGCCTAGAACATTCCCGGCAAGGCCCGAAAACGGCTTTGCGAAGGGCTGGGCGATGAAATCAGATAGTCAGAGCGGTTCTGATGACCTCCCCTTAGCGGAGCCGCTCCGATTTCCAAATTCTGTGTTCCGGCGCCAGCCGGACAGAAACACCCGCAACAGGATAACTGCAATGAAGACCATCGGACTGTTCAAAGCCGTGTTCATTTCCGCTCTTGCTCTGACGAGCATTTCGGCCCATGCCGAGGAAAAGAAATGGACGAAGATCACCATCGCCACGGAAGGCGCTTTCCGCCCGTACAACTTCACCAAGCCCGATGGCTCGCTTGATGGCTATGAAGTCGAACTCTATAAGGACCTCTGCGCCCGCATGAAGGTCGAGTGCACGATGGTTGCGCAGCCTTTCGACAGCATCATCCCCGCGCTCAATGCCGGCAAGTTCGATGCGATCATGGCTGGCCTGACGGCAACGCCAAAGCGCGAAGAAACCATCAGCTTCTCGATTTCCTACGGCCTGACGCCGCAGACCTTCGCAACGCTGAAGGACAGCCCTTATGCAAAGCTGCCCCATACCGGCGAAACCCTTTATCTCGCCAAGGATGAAGCTGCTGCGCAAAAGGCAATCGATGAAGTATCGGCTGAAATCAAGGGTCGCACTGTCGGCGTTCAGACCGCTTCGCTCGGCCTGACGCTGCTCGACAAATACTTCAAGGACAATATCGACATCCGCGAATACAAGACCACGGAACAGCATGACCTCGACCTGAAGTCCGGACGTGTTGACCTGATTGTGGCTTCGCTCGCTTACCTCACCGACGCTGCCAAGAAGCCGGGCAATGAAGACATTGTCATGACCGGTCCTTTCTTCAAGGGCGGCATTCTGGGCCGTGGCGTTGCCGTCGGCCTGCGCAAGGACGATACCGAGCTGAAGAAGATGTTCGATGAAGCCATCGAAGCAGCAAAAGCGGACGGCACGATCAAGCGCCTGTCGGAAAAGTGGTTCGGCTTCGACGTTACGCCGTAATTTCTGACCTGCATCATATGCAAAGCGCCGCCTTCAGGCGGCGTTTTCATTTGCGGTTACAAACCTTCACATCAAACCGGCGAACGCTTATAAGACGCCTGACGTTTGAGTGAGGATGTGATGGTAAAGATCGGTTTCGTGACTGTTTCCGACCGCGCAAGTCGCGGTGAATACGAAGATCTGAGCGGCCCGGCCATGGAAGCATGGGTAAGGAGCGCTGTCGTCACACCTTATGAAACGATCCGCCGTGTCATTCCCGATGGTATGGAATCTGTACGCGATACGCTTATCGATCTTTGCGACAACGAGGCCTGTGATCTCATCCTGACGACGGGCGGTACGGGACCGAGCCCACGTGATGAAACACCGGAAGCCATGCAGGCCGTCCTGCACAAGGAACTGCCCGGTTTTGGTGAATTGATGCGCCGCGTCAGCCTTGAGCAGACCCCGACCGCCATTCTGTCCCGCCAGACGGCAGGCAGCCGCGGCAAAAGCTTCATCCTCAATCTTCCCGGCAAGCCCGCTTCGATTGCGATGACCTTGCAGGCGATTTTTCCAGCGGTGCCTTATTGTCTCGATCTCATCGGAGCAGGGCGTATCGACACCGATCCGGCAGTCGTAAAGGCCCATCGACCGGGCTGAACTATCGCTGATATTGCAATTGCGTGTGTATTAGATCGCGTTGCGGAACATTTGTCGCCATGAAGTTACGCAACCCAGCTTTGCGCTTTTGCATGATTTCCATGCTTGCTTTTCCCTGAGTCCAGACTGAATAATAGGGAAAAGAAGGGGAATTAAGTGAAGCCATTCGACGAGATGCTCAACCATGGCGGGAATGTCCGCCAGCCTTACGAATTTCTCAAGCAATGGCTCGACAGCCAAGACCCGCACAAACTTCTTCAGAAGAGCGATGACGCCGAAAGCGTTTTCCGCAAGACGGGCATCACCTTTGCCGTGTACGGAGATCAGGAGGCGGGCGAGCGCCTTATCCCGTTCGACATCATCCCGCGCATTATTTCAGGGCAGGAATGGCGGCGTCTGTCACAGGGCATCGAGCAGCGCGTCATGGCGCTGAACGCCTTTCTCGATGATATTTATCACCGGCAGGAGATCGTCCGGGCAGGGCGGATTCCCAAAGAGCTGATTTCCAGAAATGAGGCCTTCCTGCCGGAAATGATCGGTTTCCGTCCGCCGGGCAATGTCTACACCCATATTATCGGCGTCGATATCGTGCGTACGGCCGAAAACCAGTTCTATGTGCTGGAGGACAATGCTCGCACGCCATCCGGCGTTTCCTATATGCTGGAAAATCGCGAAACGATGATGCAGCTCTTTCCAGAGCTGTTCCAGAACGTCAAGGTGCGTCCGGTCGAGAATTATCCGCAATTGCTGCGCCAGTCACTCGCGAGCGTTGCCCCTCCTGGTACGCAGGGTGTGCCGACCGTCGCGGTGCTTACGCCGGGCATCTACAATTCCGCCTATTTCGAACATGCATTCCTTGCCGATCAGATGGGCGTCGAACTGGTTGAGGGAAGCGATCTGCGCGTCGTTGATGGACGTGTGGCGATGCGCACGACGCAAGGTTATCGCGCCATCGATGTGCTCTACCGGCGTGTCGACGATGCTTTTCTCGACCCGCTGACATTCAGGCCGGATTCGACACTTGGTGTTGCCGGTATCATGGATGTCTACCGGGCCGGAAATATCACGATTGCCAACGCACCGGGAACCGGCATTGCCGATGACAAGGCGATCTATTCCTATATGCCGGAAATCGTGGAGTTCTATACGGGCCGCAAGGCCATTCTCGAAAACGTTCCGACATGGCGCTGTTCCGAACCGGACAGCCTCGCATACGTGCTCGACAATCTTGCCGAGCTTGTCGTCAAGGAAGTCCACGGCTCGGGCGGCTATGGAATGCTGGTCGGACCGGCTTCCACAAAGGCCGAACGCGATGCTTTCGCCGAAAAATTGAAAGCTAGGCCGCGCAACTATATCGCGCAGCCCACACTGGCGCTTTCAACGACGCCCATCTTCACCAAGAGCGGGCTGGCGCCGCGCCATGTCGATCTGCGTCCCTTCGTTCTGGTCTCGGATCGCATCCGCATCACACCCGGCGGACTTACGCGCGTGGCTTTGAAGGAGGGATCGCTCGTCGTGAATTCCAGCCAGGGCGGCGGAACCAAGGATACGTGGGTACTCGACGACTGAAACAACTGGATTGACGTGCTGCAACTGACGAAAAGATCAGGGCGCGAAAAGGGGAATGATTTATGCTTCTTGGCCGTACGGCAAACGGACTTTACTGGATGTTCCGCTACATCGAGCGCGCCGAAAACATGGCGCGACTTGTCGATGCTGGGCTTCGCATGGCATTGACGAAAACGTCAGATGCACCCGAAGAATGGTCATCGGTTGCGGTTTCGGCGGGTGCAAGCCAGGGTTTCTCGGCAAAATACGATGTCTATAACGCCGCCAATGTTGCCGATTTTCTTCTGCGCGATGCGGACAATCCATCAAGCGTGATGACATGCTTTGAAACCGCCCGCTCCAATGCCCGCATGGTGCGCACGGCACTGACGCGTGAGGCGTGGGAAAGCGTCAACGAAGCATGGATGTCGCTGAAAAAATCACTGTGCAAGCCGTTGAAGGAAAGCGATCTTCCGCAACTTCTGGATCAGATCAAGCGAGAGACGGCGCTCATTCGCGGTTCTTTTCACGGCACGATGCTGCGCAACGAAATTTTTGATTTCGCAAGCCTCGGTACGTTCATCGAACGCGCCGACAACACGGCCCGCATTCTCGATGTGAAATATTATGTTCTGTTGCCCGCCATTTCCTATGTCGGCACGACGCTCGACAACTACCAATGGGAGTCCATTCTCCGCTCTGTTTCGGCGCATCGTTCCTATCGATGGGTCTATGATGGCGACTACCGTCCGGCACAGGTCGCTGACTATCTGATCCTCAACGGCCGCATGCCACGTTCGCTTCATTATTGCTATCGCAGCATCGCCGAACATCTGGATTACCTGTCCAAAGATTATGACAATCGCGCGGCCTGCCACGAGACAGCGGACAAAATCTATGCGAGCCTGCAAAATCAGGACATATCTGCGATCTTCGATATGGGCCTGCATGAATTCCTGACCGAATTCATCACCCGCAACAACCGGCTCGGCAACGAGATCGCTGAAACCTATAATTTCAATTGAGGTCTTCGCTTGCTGCTCAATATCCGGCACGTTTCGCATTATCGCTATGAGCATCCGGTTCCCTATGCAGTGCAAAGGTTGCGGCTGCGTCCGCCAACGGTGCCCGGTCAGATGGTCAAGCATTGGGAGTTGAAAATCGAAGGCGGCGAGCCGGAGGTTTCCTATGTCGACGGTTTTGGCAACAAGACGGACCTTGTCCAGCACGCACGAAACGTCAGCGAGATCATCATAACCGCCAATGGCAGCATCGACGTGGAAGACAGAGCCGGTGTGCTCGGGCCTGTCTATGGCTTTGCGCCGCTATGGCTTTTTCAGCGTGAGACGCCGCTGACGATGCCGGGGGAGCGCATCAAGGCGCTGGCTGGCGATCTCGATACCGGGCAGGAACGGCTTGCCCTGACGCACGATCTGATGAACGCCATACACAAGGCAGTCGCCTATATGCCCGGAACGACGAGTGTTTCCACGGATGCCGAACACGCACTGGAATCCGGCAAAGGCGTCTGCCAGGACCATACCCATATCTTTCTGTCGGCGGCTCGGCTGTTAGGCGTACCGGCACGGTATGTCTCTGGATATCTGATGATGGAAGGCGTCGAGGAACAGACCGCAAGCCATGCATGGGCGGAAGCTCATATCGATGGCCTTGGATGGGTCGGGTTCGATGCCGCCAACAATATCTGCCCGAACGACCGCTATGTGCGGATTGCAACCGGGCTCGACTACCGCGACGCAGCGCCGATTTCGGGCGTGCGGCTCGGCAGTGCTATGGAAAGCCTTGCGGTTCACATCAATGTAGGGCAGTGATCCTCTGGATAGCCTGTTGCCTGCCGGATATTGCTCATGACCTATTGCGTTGGAATGAAAATCGATCGTGGC
>Ga0182748_1002143_pt1 | contig 18231 bp, 18 predicted proteins | sample eDN3rd37CKraftOP_FD_128877 | JGI IMG/M metagenome (GOLD analysis project Ga0182748, IMG submission 128877) | Enriched Organic Plus compost microbial communities from Emeryville, California, USA - eDNA 3rd pass 37_C Kraft OP (version 2) (version 2) ...
CGCTTGACCCGCATGGCGGCGCTTGGCAAAAGGAGCGCTTCGGAGCGTGGCGCAGCCTGGTTAGCGCACCAGTCTGGGGGACTGGGGGTCGTGGGTTCAAATCCCGCCGCTCCGACCATTAAACTCTCAATAAAATCAATGGATTACGTGGGTTGGCCCCAAGGGGACTGGTGTCCTTGTGGGGCCATTTTTGTGCGAGAAATCGTGTGATGTTGCGCGCCATAAGAGATTGTAATCACCACGTTTTACTGCGCCGCGCGCCGTCCGTCCCCGTGGATCCAAATTTTGGATCTGGATTGGCACTGAACCGGGCGAAATGACTGAGGGTTTTGAGTGCATTGCTACATTCTACCTGAGTTTTTTCCGCATACAGAATTGGTTTTGAACTCCCAATCCCCAGCCTCAAGCACGGGTGATCGTGCGTACAATACGTGCAGGGGATAAATGGCCAACGCAGTACGATTCGTGGGACCAGCGTAGGCGACGGGGCGCTCATTGGACGCGCAATCCGAGTGCCGCGCGTGACAGCGCGCATGCCGGTTCACGGGGAACCTTTAAGCTGACAACCTTGCAACTATCGCTGCCATTGGATGAAGGGTGATTGGGGTTTTCCGAGAGGGACCGCGCAATAGCTCTGGTCGGCACCAGCCGCGCACGCTCACCGACTCACGCGCGGGTGGTGCGTCCCAATAGCTGCCGTCGAGGGCGTGGCGATCGGCGACGCGGAAGCGCCGCCGACCGTGTCTGCTGTTAGAGGCATCGCGCCAGGTGTTCAGATGTCGATCTTCTCCGCGATCTCGATCGCGTCATCAACCTCAATGCCGAGGTACCTCACCGTGCTTTCGATCTTAGAATGGCCGAGCAAAAGCTGAACCGCCCGGAGATTGCCTGTTCGGCGGTAGATCAGCACAGCTTTCGTCCGCCGCAGCGAATGCGTGCCGAACTTTGCTGGATCGAGCCCGATGCTGGCTACCCATCCCTGGACGAGCCGAGCATACTGTCGCGTGGTCAATCCGCCTCGACCACCACGACCTGCGAATAAGAACTGACCCGGCTTACGTCCCGTCAGGCGCAGGTACTCGTCGAGCGCTTGCCGGGTCTGGTCAGTCAGCTCGAAACGAACCGGCCGACCGGTCTTTTTCTGGCGGATGGTCGCCCGATCCATCGAGTATCCACTCGGGGCGACGTCGTCGACGCGAACTGCGACGACGTCGCAGCCACGAAGCTTGCTATCGATCGCCAGGTTGAAAAGAGCAAGGTCGCGCTTCTTGCCCTCGATCTGTAGTTTCGTCCTGATCGACCAAACGTGGCTCGGTCTCAACGGCGGCTTTGCGCCGACGAGCTTCCCCTTGTTCCACGGCACCCGAACTGGTTTTACTATTGAAGAGGCATGTTCCTGTTCCATGGTCTGTCTCCTTGTTAGAGAGACAGACGACCATGCGCCGGTGCGGGGCTAACGGATTGGCGCGACGACGGGATTCAGATCATTTCTTCGGTGGCGTAGTTACCAGCTGACGGTTCTGACCCATAGCGCCTAGTTCGCTTCGCGCGGTAACGTCTGCTCATTCCCCGATGACCTACCGTTGCCTCATCGCACGGGGCTACACTCGCCGACCACCAAGAACGGCGCTTAGACCACTATAAGTGGGTTATGGATTGCCGCGTTAGCCGATCTGATCCGTACTGTCGGTCCCGCCAATCGAGACGTAGAGGTCATTCAGAGTGGCGCCAGCCGCCGTCTTCCAGACCCTCCAACCATTCTCCGTGGGGCGCGCACTTCCAAGCTCGGCATAGCAACGGACGGCAGCCTCGCTTGGGGCGTAGATGCCATCAGCCAGTTCGACGCCAGCAGCTCGGGCAATCGCGGTCACAGACCTGCCCTTGTAAGCGAGACTGAGCGACTCCCCATCCTTGAGCGCGCCCCGTTCGATCAGCGCGGCCAGGGTCTTGTTGGTGGGGCGGGGACCAGCAACTCCCGTGAGACCCCGGTCCGGCTTCACCGACATCGAGACGAGAAGCGGTTGGAACTTCGCGCGCATGAGCGTCTTGCGCTCCGCAACGAAGTCATCGAACCGGTCCAGTTTCCACAAGGCTGGATCGCTCGGGATTAGGTGCCTCTCAAGATAAGCAGGGTCTGCGCGCTGCCCGACGAACCATGCGTCGGGCGGCGTGTCGCCTTTCCCTCCACCACCGTTCTCTTGTCTTGTCAGCAACATGCAGTTGGCGAGTTGATTGCGCTCGGCATCGCGATACCGCATCAGGTTCCGACGGCCGGTGCTCGGGTTGATGGCCTTGACGGTGCGGAGCAGGCTCTGAGGAAATATGTGATCAACCTGAGGCAGGTTGTTATCGTAGGCCGGCGTGTAGTTGAAGTCTCGGTACCAGATGTTGAACAGCAGGTGGATCTGATCGGAGCCGTAGCCCATGTTCCAGAAGCGATCCTCGGTCAGCTCCAGGCTACGGTTCTTCGAGCGGATCACGCCAAAGATCTCATTGAGGTCGAACTTGCCTGTCCTGTTGATGTCTCGAACCAGGTCGTCGATGAGCTGATCTGGCGTGCCACTGAACGCGCCGGTCAGTGACGACCGCAACAGATAGGTGTCCCGATCTTCTGCGGCATTCCAAGCCGCTGGATAATGGTAGCGGAAATAGACCAGCGGGATCAGGACGAGATACGAAGGGAGGGCTTTGTCACACTGAATGAAAGTCTTTCCTCGAACAAAGTCGAGAACATCGACCATGGCGCTCGAGATCTGATCCCACTTTGCCTCGATTTCGTCCCTGACACCAGGGGCTCGGAACTTTTGGACCTCGTAGCGGGCACCGTGCCCGAGCAACGTCAAGCAGGTCTTCAGGACGAAATCTCGTGTAAAGGCGAACCCGTGACGGTTGAGATCGAAAATGATCTGCTCCATCCGGTCATTGGCCTCCTCCCAGGTCGCTGAAAGAAGGGCGAAGAGCAGATCAGACTTGCCCAGCTTGGTGCCGCCTGAGTTTGCCCGGATGAAAATCTCGACGACATCGTCCTCGGTGTAAAGGGCCGGGTTCTCCGTGCTGTCGAGCTCCTGGTAGCTGATGCCGTCGTCGCTATGGAAGGCCTTGAACACAATGCTGACGTGCCGGCTGATCTGCTTCTTCTCGTCGTCGGTTAGTGTCCGGCCGGCAGCATCAAAGATCCTCTGCGAAGCACCAAATACTTCCTCTTGCGTGAATACCAGGGTCTTGAACTTCACCCAAGGAAACGCAGCTGTCTTTGGATCGAGGAAGGCAAATTTGTACTTCACGTCATCGGGTGCGGCGACCTCGCCGCTGAGCATATCGAGATAGAGCTCGCGGCCCTCATAGCTCCCTTTCAGCCCGATGAAGAGGCTCTGCAAGCGCTGTTGTCCATCAAGGACCAAGCACTTCCTCTTGTCATTCTGTGGGACAAAGAAGTCAGACAGCCGGTCGCGATGCTGCTCGCGGAAGTTCTCGATGAACTTCCTGCATCGGATGCTGCTCTTGGTCTTCCATACCAGGAGTGTGCTAATGGGATATTCGCGCAATATCGAATCAAACAGGCGGCACGTCTGCTCCTCGCTCCAGACGAAAGGGCGCTGGATGTTGGGAAGCCAGAAACCGCCGTCCTCGTCGGGGTTGTTGAGGAAGTTTACGATCTTGCGCAAAGAGTGCTTTGGCGACTTCATTGGTGCAGCTCCCCGGTCCCCTCGCCGAATACCGATCAGTGATGTCGGCGCCGTGTCGGCGTTCCGTGCCACCACCCGCGTAAGCATCTCATACTTGCAGCTTCGAAGTAGTGGTTCAACGGCGGCCTCTAGCAGGCTGTTGAAGTTCGGGTCCTGGGTGGAGTGCATTCTCGTTTGCCGGTGCGGCGGGGGCCGGATTGCGGGGCGATCGGCGCCTTTGTCCGGCCTGCGCGTCACGCTGCCGCCAGCAGCTTCGGCATGCGGATGAGGTTATAGGCCGCCATCGTGAAGGTGAACCGGTAAGCGTTGCGCAGTGTGCCGCGCAACTTCGTCTTGGCCAACCCGGCAATGGTCTTCGCTCAGCCGAAGGCCTCCTCAATGCGCTTCCTCACCCGCTGGCTCACGGTATAGCCGGGATGGCGCGTGGCCCTCGGGTCGATGGCTGAGCGCCGCCGCTTGCCGCTCTTGGTCACCGCGTCGTTGCGGGCGATGTGCGGTGTCACCACCATTTGTCTCAACTGGCCGACGAAGGCTGATGCGTCATAGCCCTTGTCGGCCCCGAGCGTGATGCACCGCGTAGAGCCGGGCGAGTGGCGGTCGAGCATACGGATTGCCGCCTCACGCTCGGCCGTGCCGCTCGCCTCGCCCAGATGCGCCTGCACGACGAGGCCGCTCCGGTTCTCCATCAGCGCGTGTCCCATGAAGCAGAGTTTCGCCGGCTGGCCGCTACCCTTGCGGAAGAGCTTGGCATCCGGATCGGTGGTGCTTTCATGCGTGTCGTTGGCGCGTTTCTCGCCGTGGAAGTTGCGCTCGCCGTTGCGTCCCGGTGATGGCGGCTCGTCGGAGCCGTCCTTGGCGCGGAAGCTCTTCAGGCTGGCCCAGGCCTCGACGAGGGTGCCATCGACCGAGAAGTGATCGTCCGACAGGAAGCGCCTCACCTTCGCGTGCCGCAGCACCGCTTCGAGGAACTTCGCAGCCACGTCGGCATCAAGCAGACGATCTCGGTTCTTCGAGAACGTCGAGTGATCCCAGACGGTATCGTCGATGCCGAGCCCGACGAACCAGCGGAACAGCAGATTGTAATCGATCTGCTCCATCAATTGCCGTTCTGAGCGCACCGAGTAGAATGCCTACAGCAGCGAGGCGCGAAGCTGGCGCTCCGGTGCAATCGACTGGCGGCCCGTGCCCTCGTAGAGCTTAGCAAACTCCCTATCGAGCGCCACAAGCGCATCATCCACGATGCCCTTGATGACCCTCAGCGGGTGCTTTGCCGGCACCCGCTGATCAAGGTCGACGTAAGAAAACAGCGATCCCGACCGTGCATCCGTACCGCGCATGGCACTCCCCTCCGCGTCGAGGCCGAACGCGAATCATATTCGCCGAGAGATGTCAGTAGGCGAGAAATCCAACAGCCTGCTAGCCGTCACGATCAGGCCATATCCGCTTTGGAATTGGGGTGACATCGCGCTGAGGGGCACACGAGGCAGCAATTGGCCCGTTTCGTCGAGGACGTGACGGAGGCTAATAAATCATCGCGACCGTAGCCAAATAATAGCGCCACTGACGGCGCCCCGGCAACGTCAACGGTTGCCCAATAGAAGAAGTTGTTAGATTGTCCCCCGTCCAATGCCTCGCTTAGGATGGCGATGTCGGCAATCGGAGGCAAAGCCGATGTGGTTCAAGTTGCGTGCGCCCGGTCGTACCCTGTTGCTCCGGCACGTCGACGGCACAAAAAGCGTCCACGGCGCGTGGACGGAAATCGTTCGCATTCGAGACGTCTTATCGTTTCCACACACGTGCCAGTCGTTTCTTGAAACGCGCCGGCGAACTACCCGACTGGGCAGCCTTAGCTGAAGCGTTTCGATGGTCGACTGCCTCTCCGATAGACTGCACGAGCCGGCCGGACGTCGTTGGATCCAGCGCGTCCGCTTGCGATCTAACAAAAGCCGCCCAGGTCTGCAGATCTTCGGCGGTGGCGCCCCTGGGTGCTGATGCCAGCACACGATCGACGTAAGTCCGCAATCGGTGCGCAAGCTCTAGGTTACGGGCATCATTGAGCAGCGCGTCAATTCGAGCCTGTTTCTCAGCGGCAACATGTTCCCGTTCGCGCCTTTCACGCTCCTGGCGCTGCACAACGGCTTCTCGCTGTTTGCGTACCTCCTCTTGGCGAAGCCACTCTTCGTGTCGACGAACGCGTTCCCGCCGAAGCTCCTCTCCTGCGATGGCGACGCCAATCACGACGTCTCGGAGCCGCTTCTCTAAGCGGCTATCCTTTTGATCTTCCCAGGAAAGCACTATACCAGCAGGCGGTTCGTAGGCATCGACGGCGACAACAAGTGGTGCATCAGGTTCGCCGTGCCTCGTGAAGCGTCGCGATCTGTCAAATTTGATGGCCGTCTTGCTGTCGACAGCAAATGAATACTCAACTCGCCGAGCGACACATAGAGCTCCTCAGCGCGCGCACCTCGAGCCGAGCATCGCCCGCCGCCTCGTGTAAGCGCGACGAAAAGTGCGTTGATGATCTTTAGCCGGCGGCGCTCCAACGGATGATCAAACGTGGGCTCACGCCAGGAATAACCGTTTGCAAGACTTTCGCGCCGTATCTTCTCATCCTTCGCCAGCAGCATCTCGACCGTCGGATGCAATGGGCTGAGGGACGCGCGGACAGCAGCCCTGCCGAGCCGCTGAGAAAAACGCCGCACAAGCGTATCGATGTCTTCAGCAGTAGATGCCTTCTCTACTGCGACAACCCTGGCAGCCAATTCGGCGGGCAATTTCCAGTCGACGGAGACCTGTCGCCGGTGTGCCGAACTCGATACAGGGCAGGGGTATCTTGGTAACGCGGTGACCGGCATGGAGTTTGTTCCAATAGCCTCTCGGAGGTATCGGAATTCCGGCCTTGCGACACGTCTTCGCCAGCGCGACGTCCGAGATACCAATAGCCTTGGCGAGCTGCTGCATCGGCGTCGACCAGGCGAGCTCATGCAGCTGCTCCCTAGTCAGCCGATGCGACTTGAATGGCATGGTCCGAATCTCCAAAGCCGGGGCCATCGCGGCCAACTTTTATAGCGGCGCCTCATGGCATGCTCCAGGTCTCAGCTTTGTCGCGGCAGTGACCGACACCTCACACTTCCAAGCAATCTCGAGCACCTATCGCGAACTCTTGCGGTCATACCGCCGCTGACGGACGCTTCTTGCTGGCCCGCTATGATGATCGTCGCGATGCCGAGTTTGCGGACAACGCGCCCCAGGGACATCGCGCTCGATCCCCTTGAGGCGGCAGAGCCGCATTTCAGCTGGAAGCGGACATCAACGCTTGGATCTAAGGGCCATAAACCAATGGCTATCGACGATCGAGAACCTGGCAGCAGAAGATGTTTCCGAGCTCGAGAAAATTTCTATCCAACGCGTCCTGCATCTCCCACTGCAGCAATAGCCTCGATCGATCATCGCGGTCATCTCTCTCATCCCCGATGACCGCATCCGACAACCCGCTTCGCAAGCCGCTCTTCCCGCGGACGACGACCGCAAAGCCCTAGATTGCACTTCGGCTACTGCTTCAGCAGAGCGAGGGCCGGCAGGTCCACTAGACGATGGGCAGAATTTACGCCAGCAACGGCCTGATGCTCACTCAAAGCCTTCTAGTCTGCAACCAAAGGACCGCTCGCGATGATGGGGAGAAATTCGATCTTGAGCTGGTTCCGGAACATCCTGCCGCGATCAAGGACATCGAGCGCTGCTTCTAAAGACATTGGCGAGCAGTCGAGCTGGTACCCGGTGAAGGACCTAGGGGGAAAGCGCAACTACCGTCTGACGCTCAAGATCGCGAAAGACGGCTCAGCAATAAGACATGTCAGACTTTGGGGGCTGAGCAAGCTTCACCGCGAGGAAGTGATATGTCGCCACTTCCTGTCGAGTTACGTTCGATGGGTCATCAGAAATGATGTGGGGGTTACGTTCATCTCCCGAGACGCACCGTGGGACTTCGGGATTGAACTAAGCACGGGGCGTAGGTTCTGCGTCGAAATCACTTCGATTGCAGAGAACGCCCAACGCTTTGTTGAAAGAGCTAAGGAAGAGCGCCTAGCGAGGTTTTCGTCTAGCCCCACAATTCCCTACAGCCTCTTGAAGAAGCTCTATAGGGATCATCCAATTGATGTCGCCGCCGAAGCCATTGAGGCCGGGATTGAGCTTGACGGAAGCATCGAGGTACCCAACCCGTGGTACGGGCGCGGCCAAACCCTTTGGCTGAGCAATGCACTTCCAGCAAGCGCTGACATCTTCCAGCTCATGGCCGACGCAATCCGAGCCAAGGCCAACAAGCCTCATTCGGGCAAAGAGCGGACGATACTCTTGATTGATAACCGAACAATTGAGTTCGGCGCCGCAGACTTGTATGGGGTAAGCGGCCGACTAGAGGAGTTGCGGACCACTTGCCCGTTCTTAGAAGTGTATCTTTACACGGGCTTTTACTCGGACGACGACGGACAGAACGCTGAGTGGTTGTTAGTACCAATACTGATCACGGACGAGACCTCGGAAAGATTTCACAGTGGAATGTCCGAGAAGAACGTGCAGCTGGATGACGTTGGTACCATTCGGGAGATCCGCTGATACGTGTCCCAATAGGCTTGGCCCATCGACGAGGCCGAGCGGGTCGGGCTGGGTGTAGCGTCCGAGGGAGGGATCGCCACCGAAGCCATGTCGGCTCATGGGACGCATCTGAAAGCCTCTGCGGTCATGAAGCCCCGTCGGTCGGTCTGCGTTCACGACTATGAATGGACGTGTCGTCTACGGTGGCACAGAGGTGGAAGCTGGTGGTGACCTACTGCATAACTAAGGTAGCGTCGCTCCAGCGCTCGCGCGCAGCAGGGATCAATCTCAGGGCGAGGCTATCGGGTCCGTGGCATGAGAGGACCATGCCGGCCTCGGTTTCGTTTTCGTAGAATGCGACGCCAATCAGCCGGCGGTGCACAACCTCGTTGGAGCCGTTCGGCTTGAAAAACGTGCGCCACATGCCGCCGCCGCTGACACCCTCGTAGCTGGCGGGGGGGGCATATCGTCCTCAAAGGTGGGTCTGAAGGCGAGGACATCGTATCCTTCGTGATGCTTCACGGTGTTGTGGGTCACTCCGCCAGCAAACAGCATCATGAAATGCTTGCGACGGCGTTCGACCGTGTGCTCGAGGTCATGGCTCCACTCGGCGACGACGCCGAGGACGGTATCGATGGCGCCGAGCCCCTTGTAGTTGCCATGCATGGGCGGCAACTCCGCGTCGAGGGGAAAGAAGCTGTTGGTCCCGCCGAGGTTCTCGATGTTGACGAGCGGAAGTCGGAGGAAGGCGAGGTCAGGACCAAGCGGGCCGTCGGTGCCGGGAAGGCTCAAGAACTCCGCCTGCTTCAGGTCGATTGTCTGCTGCTGTAACAGCTCCGGCCGGTTCGGAAAGCGCATAATGGCAACCCTGTCATCGCGTTCGATGTTTGTCAGGACATGGCGTGCGGTGAGGACGCCATGCACCCGGCCGATGGTGACGAGCGTCCCGGATCCGGCGGCGACAACGTCATCGCTGCGATTGCCGTCCTTCAAGAAGCGCCCGAAACCGATTGTGTAGTGGGAGAGCGTGCGAGCGAGATCGGCGCAATCGAAGCTGAGGTCTATCATCTTGTACCATTAATCTGGAAGCTAAGCGCCCCTGCTGGCCAGGGACACGGTCGGCTTTTCCCGACCAGCAAACCTATGAAGGCCAGTTTTTGTCATCCGGGCGCTAGGAGATATGATCATTCGGGATCGTCGAAGTCTCTTTTGCGCCTCTCCCGGCTCGCTGTTCCGCGTCTGCGCTCATTGATGCTGATCTTCTTGAGGTCTTCGATCAAATCTCCGGCGAACTTCCGCACTTTCGAGTTCTCGTGGTCGAGCCACCCCTGCAAACGCAGGGCCTTGGATTCCATGGCTTGCGCGCGGCCGAACTCCCCGCTCGTTGTGCCCGTTGCCTCAATGACGTGCCGTATGTGATGAAGCTGGTCGTAGTCCTCCGGCACGGCCTCGACCATCGCCTGGCAGATTGGATCAACCTGCTCGTTACCGTCGAAGCGTTGGAGCACCTCACAGGCAAACGGTACGGCCCCGGCCCCGTCCGTCCGAATGATCTCTGTGAGGCCCTTGACGAAGCTATCGTCGCAGTCCTGATAGAGGTTGGCGATGAACTCGGCCTTGTCCCAGTTGCCAAGTCTCTCACGCCCCTCGGCCCACGAGGAAACCCGCCTGTAGACGCGAACGACATCGGCCTTCAGCCTTTTCTCTAACCCGTGCCAATGGCCAGGGACGGCTTCATAGCGATCTTCCCACGTCTTAGAGCCGGCTGCCTGTATTCGGGCTTCAAACATCACCCACACCAGTTCGTCGTGGTTATCGATGAGATGAGCGAGCTTCGTCTGCTCGCCGTAGCCGATCTTGGGGCAGCAAACGAAGTTGTCGAGGACCGCCTTGGCGGCTGCTTTGGCCAGGGCGGCAAGCTTCTTCTCGACCGCATCGCTGAAGAAGGGCGAACTCGCAAATGCACCATCGCCCGCCTCGGTCAGGACGTTGACGGCGGGCACAAGGACGCTAGTCCAAAGGCCATTCTCGCTGTTCCCGTGCTTCAGCGCCGCGCGAGCGATCTCCAAGCAGCCGGCGCGGTCTTTCTCGGTGACGACGTGCGCCCCCGCTCGCGAGACTATATCGGGAAATGGCTCATCGCATAACAACAGCGTGCGGCCGAGCGGCCCAGCGGATCGTTCCGGAACCCAAGACCTCATCGCTGCGAGCGCCTCGGGCCGGGCCGATGTATCGAGCAGCGTCGGGAGGAATGACGGCGCGAAGCCTTCGAGGGGCCTCCCACCCGATAGAAGGATATAAAGCGCCACCTCCGGATGGGCCGTAGAGATTTTCTTGAAGAAATTCGTCAGCGGCGGGAATGTCGCGAGGTCGTCCGACTTGGTCTCCGCACACTGGACAGCGACGGCGAGCCAGTATTCGCGGTTCGCCGGCTCCACTTGCGCTGCGTAGGCGGCTATGCGCTCCTCGCGCCTCGCCTCTTTGTCGGAGATGTCGATTTCCCCGTCCCATTCCTCGGTGAAGACCGTCCGAAATCCGACGAGCGTCTTGTATGTGACGTACCGCTCATCGAGGTTGAGTTGATCGCGGCACTCTAGCAATGCGGCACAGGCTGCATCGCTTTCGGCTCCGAGAGGCTCGGATGCGGACTCGGCATCGTCCCTCCTCTTCCCGAGGCGGCGATGGGCCCAGTAGAGGTCTTCCTCGATCTCCTGGAGGATGTCATAGGGAATGCGGGAACGGCGTTGCGTCACCGCCCTGCACAACTCGCGAATGAGGTCGAGCTGGAGCGTAGCGAGAGCGGCATCGCCGGTTCGCGATATGCCGGAGGCTCCCTCCCAAAGACACCGCCACGCCTCGCGCCATTCGTCACTCGTCGACGACGCCTCCAGCATCTCGAAGCCAAGCTCGATTGCATTCTGCCGCGCGGCAACCAATGTGCTGTGCGCGCCGACCGTGCCCCTGCTGAAGGTGATGGTGTCGAAGCTTGTCGCTTCGGAATGGTCCATCTCGGTTCCGAGCGCAGCGGAGCACACGTTGAGGACGATGGGCCTAAGCAGTGCCCGCTGCTGCGCACCCAGCCCCCTCAGCTCTTCCGTCAGCGCAACCTGCACCCCGGCGCCAACTTGCTCCCACACCGGGATGCTATACTTGGCGATCTGCTCGATCGATCGGTCTATCGCCTTTCGGTGGTCAGTCTCCGCGGCTCCTTCCCACAGACGAAGATAGGTGCGGAATGATTCCTCGACGTGGCCGTATTGAAGCGGCTGCAGAATCTCCAGCCCCGCGTTGAGGACATCGCTCGATTTCTCGCCACGGTATGCGCCGAGGCTGCTTTCGCGAGCGACAATGGGCGCCGTCCGAGATGCCTCGATGGCGGAGACAACGGCGCTGCGTATCTCCCGCAGGTACAGCGACAGGTCGTCGAGGCCCGGAAGGAGGTAGGTCTTGATGTCTTTGAGAATGTCGACGCGCTCATTGTTGTCGCGTGCGGCGGAGAGCTTGCGCAGCGGCTCGCTATCGAACACGGCCTGTCCCGCCCGCAAGCGCTCGGCATCGTCTTGGATCTTCTGCATCTCGTAGCCGGCGTGCATGAGGTGGTCGCGCATGATGCGTGCAAAGCGCTTCTTCAGCGCGTCGTACTGCTTCGCTCCGAAGCCGGGGACGCTCCGATACTTGTACAGCACGTTGTGCGAGGTCTCCGACCACGCGTGGTTCAAGATGGTCTGAAGCTGTACCTCGCACCGCAAGCCTGCAAGATCGGCGTACTCGGCGAGCTTGAGGGGGTCGGCATTGAGACGGACGACGTAGTGAATGCCCTGATAGAGGTCGTCGACGCTTGCATCATCGGAAGGCGGGAAGTGCGTCTTACTGCTCTTCCAATCGACCTCGAAGGACTTCTCCCACACATCCGATTGGCGGAAGCGCTCCAGATCGGTGTCCGTGTAGAAAATAACGCGGCAGCCCGCGAGATCCTTGATGTCGTCCTCAATGGCGGACGAGCTCGCTAGGCCGCGATCCTCGAGTTTGCGTCCCAAGGACACCGGCTCCTTGGCGCGGCTCTCGGTTCGAGGCGTACTGGAGAGACGCTCGGAGGCCGCGAGAGCCTGCACCAATATCAGCTCGACAGCGCGCGCTAGTCTCTCATACCGGCCTCGGCCGGCATTCTCGTATTCTTGGAAGTTCATCGATTATTGCACCAGGCCTCGGCGAGGGTAGGGCATACGCAGCACTCTGGTGACGTGAATATTGTTGACGAGGGATCTTTTTCCAAGAGGCTATCCTCTCGCCTGAAGCCGCTCCATCTATCCCACGGAGTCGGCAAGGGCGGCTGCCCAAAGAGTCCGCTTTCGGCCATGATGGTCGGTTCGTCCGGACGTATGTCCGGTCCCTCAATAGCGGACCTGGTTGGGATGCCTTCGTCTCGCGGATCCCGACATAGCCGCGTGACCGCTAATGGGACGTTTCGACCTTTCGCGATCCTGCAAGGCGCCCCCTGAGCTACTACAGCTAGCAGGTCAGGGATGGATCGAAAGCGGCGTCCTCGCCGAAAGTCGCGTAGCCGCGGGGATTGTTGATAACGTGACAATTGCCGAGTGATAGTCGCAGCCGACATGGCTATGTCCGTGCACCCACAGTATCGCACACTCGGCAACGTTCTGCAGGTTTGAGGCGAACGCGGCAGTTAGCAGATCCGCCTGATACCGGCTGCAGATGCTCCGGAGACTCGGGGCCGTGTGAGTGACGACGATGCATCTTCCGGCGCGGGCATCGACCTGTGTGTCGAGCCATTTGGCGCTTTGCTCGAACTCTGCCAGGGCGTCGCGTGCCTCCCAGAGCCGGTCGTGGCGCCGGATCACGCGGTGATCGTTCATCGCGCGCTCGGCAAGCATCATCGCAGCGGCCGCACTACGCTCGCCGTAGAGTCGATAATCCGTCCATAGTGTGGCGCCGCCGAAGGCGAGGCCATCCAATTCGACGGCATCGCGATCCAGGACATGAATATTCTGAAACCGCGTAACTGCCGCGCGGCCGGCGGCGCGTTCGTCCTAGAAGTCGAAGCCGTAGTATTCGTGGTTTCCCGGAACATAGACGACGGGCTTGCGGTTGAAGCCATACTCGGCGATCCAAAGCACGCCGCGCTCGAGTCCCTGGCAGATGTCGCCAGCGATGATGACGATATCGTGCTCTGGCCGCGGATCAGGGATCGTCCACGGCGTGCGCGCATTAACGTCGATGTGCAGGTCCGAGAAGCGCGGCATGCAAAGCGTGAGCGTTCGGAGCAGGGGGCGATAATAGCGCTTGAGCAAAGCTCTCGGCATCGGCTCGCGAGAGCCGAATTGCGGCGATGGTGTCGTCGCCCACGTCCGGCGCATCTTCATCGTTCGACATGATCGATAATTCCAAATCCAATCCGCAGACGCACGCCCTACGGTGCTCCCGATGTACGATCATCGGACAGGCTTCCGCGCCGTAGCGACCGGGACAGCGTGATCGGCGCCACGTGCAACATGCGAGCGACCTCCATTGGGGTCATGCGTCCAAGTTCAAGGGTGCGCTTTGCCCACTCCAGCTCTGCCCCGGTGATTTTCTGTTCGCGGCCGAGGTGTTGTCCGCGGGCCTTGGCGGCGGCCATTCCAGCTCGTGTGCGCTCGCTGATGAGGCTGCGTTCAAACTCGGCGATCGCGCCCATGATGTGGAAGAGCAGGCGTCCGCTCGCCGTCGTCGTATCGATGGCTTCGGACAACGACCGAAAGCCGACGTCATCGGCGTCGAGCAGCGTGATTACCTGGATAAGGTGAGCCAAGCTGCGTCCCAGTCGATCGAGTTTCCATACAACTAAAACGTCATCTGCAGCGAGTGTGCGCAGGGCGTTGTTGAGTTCGCGGCGATCAGTATCCGCGCCGCTGATGCCTTCATCGCAGAATACCTTTTGGCAGCCGGCTGCTCTCAGGGCGTCGAGCTGCATTCCTAAGTTCTGTTCGTCCGTCGAGACGCGTGCGTAGCCGATCAACATGCCTTTCAGGTCGCAAGCCGCTCTCGTTCGCGGAAAATCGCGCACGGCTCACATTATCAAATGGGGTCCCTTCTGACGGTGCTCGCACCGCGTGAATGGGCAATGCGCAAATCCGTCAGAATGCTGAGTTTACCATTTCAAACAATGCATTGCCAGCCCCGTGACAAAAGGGACCCCTTTTCAATGGGACGCTGACATGGCACGGCACACGACCGCCGACGAACAAGTTCATGCAGAGATGAAGCTCGTCGTGGCAGCTTCAGCAATCGTTATATGGCGATCGAGCGCTCCGGAAATCGACAGAATGTCCAAACTGTGCGCCGATACGCGCATCCGAATCGAAGGGCAGTCAAAAGGTGCCCGGTACAGAGAAGCGCGCGATACCTTGCTTCTTGTGGCGACCGAGCGCAGCACGAGCGAGGTCGTCGGTTATGCGCATGGCGGCAGTACTCCTTGGACTGTCGACTGCACGTTGCCTCACGACCAGTTCTGCGATCTCGTCGCGATGGTCCTGGCCGACAAGTTAGTAGTAGTCGAGATGGGCTTCGATCGCCTGCGCTGGCACAAGGGTACGCTACTCTTTGTCGAATTCGGAACGTCCATGTTGCCAAGCGAATCCGCTTGATTGACGCGATTTGGCGTCGCTGCCGAGTTGCTGTCTGCTGTGGGCAGTTGCCGTGGCTTGAGGTCAGTCCAGGCTGCAAGTCTCGCGGACTGAAGGACGTCGCTGCGATTGACGGCGGCACGTGCCATTTGTCGAGGCGCAGGCGCGTGCCGCAGCACCGTTCTCAAGTCTGAGATGCTAAAGTGTGCCGGTCGGTGAGACGAGCGCCAACTGGCTCGTCGACACAAAACCGCGGCCGCCTCGTCACTGGTCACGTCATTCTAGGACGATTGTCGAGCCAAAACTCAATCTCGCGCAACAGCCATGCCACGCGGGCGTCTGATAATTTCACGCGCGAGGGAAAGCCGCCTGCGCGCTCCATTTGAAGGATGGTAGGGGCAGAGAGGTCCACGAGTTCCAAGAGCTGCTTTTTGTTAATGAACCGGTCCGCATTGTGGATGATGGTAGTGTTGGGGCTATGAGGGTGTACTCGGTTGTGGTCCAGACAACGCTGCATCCACTGGCAGATCTCTTCTTGGCGCCAGACGCCTCGTTTGGCAGAGCGAGGAACTCGTCTGGGCAGGAAGTCGGCGCGTACTAGGATGTAAACCTGCGGACGAGAGAGAGACGTCATGAACATGACGTGATCGATGGATGCTGTGAAATTTTCCTTGGGAAATGTTGACATAATCTGGGTGACCTGAAGAAAAGGGGCAAATATTGTCGTCCACGGAGTGGATTTCTAAGGAGATGCGCGAGAAGCAATTCCCGCGCATATTGTTCAGGTAGCTGCTTCGCGCTGCTCATCGGCATCACCGCGTTTGTCGTAAGGGTTTACGAACGTAGCGGAGGATGACGTTTTGACAGATCCGGAGACGGCTTTTTCAATATACTCCGCCCACTGATGCAGCGCGTGGCACCGTTCCTTGAAATATTCGAAGCGGTCATAGATGTCGTGCACCTCGTTCTCGGAGTGATTGAAGATCTTCTTCTTCACCTTGGGTAGGATGCTGAAATCGCCGAGCCCGGTTGCCACGGTGCGGCGCAGATCGTGGATGCACCAGGGGGCGATATTGGCTAACTGTTCGAGACGCGCCTTGGTGTCGGTGAAGTTGGTCACCGGCTTATCCGGAGCGCGAGGCGCCGGGAAGACGTAGGGAGAGTAGCTAATCTGCCGATCTCCGGGCTGCATGGGCAGGGGGGTCACGGCGATCGTCCCAAGGATATCTTTCGCCAAGAAGGAGAGAGGGACGACGTGGTCCTTGCCATTCTTGGTCCGGGAGCCAGGGATGGCCCAATAGCCGTTATCGAAGAAGAGTTCGTCCCACCGCATGCCTGCGATCTCGCCGCGCCGCTGGCCCGTCACCAGGGCGAGCTGAACAAGCTTTCCAATGGGGTTGATTTCCACTTCTGCCGCTAGCCAGATAGCGCGGATTTCTGGGCCCGTGAGATGGCGAGAGCGCCGCACCGTTGCCGCGGGCTTAGGAATGGTCCTGGCCGGCGACGCCTTGATCACCTTGCGGGCGACATACCAATTGAAGAAGGCCTTGATGTAGGAGAGCGCGTGATTGGCCGAGCTTGGTTTGCCGTCCTCAATCTTTGAGTCGAGGATCTTGATGATCTGGTCGGTGGTGATCTGATCAATTGGGATGTTCGCCCAGGCCTGCAGGAAGCTCGCCCGGAGGGATGAGGTGACCTCCTTGCGGGTCGATTCGCTGCAATGGGATACCAAATGCTTAGCTATGTAGTCCTGGAGGGCGATCGAAAAAATCGGGGCCTGTAGGGCAGCAAGTGCGGCCTCATCGGTCGCGTGCGGAAGATTATCCTCGACGTCGAGGTGGATGGCGGGATTGAGGCCGCGCCGCAGGAAACCCCGCGCGATCTCGGCCTGCTTCCGCGCCTGGGCGAGGGAGATGCCCGGATAGTTGCCGAGGTTGAGACGCGGGCGGTGACTTCCGAAGCGGTAGAGGAAATAGAAGGTTTTGATCCCGGTCTGGGTGACGCGGATCCCGAAGCCGGGGATCTTGGAATCGGGATGATAGTCGGTGCCGGCGTGGGGACGCCGAAGGTGACGAATTGCGAAATCCGTGAGTTCGGTCTTGATGGCCATTAAAAGGTCTCCTAAGTGCTCGCTAGGGAGATGATCTAATTTCAGCCCGATTTAAACGGCTCCGATCCGGATCCATGGGGGGGTGGGCTTCTGCCGATCCTCCTGGCATCAAAATGATGCGAGATCGGTGGAAGCTCAGTGGTTTGGGCGAGTGTTTTTTGCCCAACTTCGCACCATAGGATTCCGCTCAATCCGTCTGGGGGACTGGGGGTCGTGGGTTCAAATCCCGCCGCTCCGACCATTTCACTTACAGCTTTGGCACGATCGCCATTTCACCGCAGCCGCGCGCACAACCTGCGCATCCCCGGCGGCGAGCCGCATGTGTGGTCGCGACCACGCGCAGGTCACAAGGCGGTAGCCGCGCAGAGCCGGTCCAAGCTACTCTTTCCTACCCTCGACAGACGTGGCCATCCGGAGCCGTTATTGGCCGTCCACGAGCGGACGTCCGTTGGCTGTAGGCAGACCACCTCGACACTGAGAGCCCCTGGCTCGGGCGCCGTCACCTCACTTCATCAATTCCGCGGATCGTATTCATCGCGATCAGCCCCTTCGAGGCGGCTGTTGCAGCACGCGGCGTGTTCTCGCTTCCGCATGTCCGGCTCCACGATTTCTCACTAAGGCTCATCCGTAGCCTCGCTCCGCGCGGGCGGAGCGCGTCGGCAATCGCGGCACCTTCAGCGTCATCGTATCCGCGTAGGTGGTGAGCGCAATCGGCTAGTAGCGCGCGCCATGCCGACGCTTTCGCCGCCGGCCGGCCGCTGAGCTCCCTCGAAACGGCAACTCCTGCGAGCACCTCCGGCTTCGGGCGGAGCTGCCCGCGCGCTCGCTCTACTTAGACGCGCGACCTAGGTCCTTGGCCGATGAGCGTGCGCCGACGCGTAGCCTGCGCGGCGGCGACGCGCACCGACATTCGCCGCCGCGACCGCAAAGACTCCGCTGATCGAGGAGACGTGCGGTGATATGCGCTTTCTATCCGCCGCCAGCGCCATCAGAACCCAATTGAATAAGAAATCGATATTAGCTTATACGCAAAATACGAAATGCTTTCGACGAGACGTACATATGCAAATGCGCACATCTTCATATGGCCGCTTATCCGTATTTCACCAAAGAATATCGAAGGTTTTGAATTACCAGCGACGCAAGCTTTTGAGGCGTGTTGTATTTGGCCCGTGGCACAAAGATCGCAGATCGGTAGCCGGTCCTTGAATGCCGCGTAAGC
>Ga0182748_1002145_pt1 | contig 18225 bp, 14 predicted proteins | sample eDN3rd37CKraftOP_FD_128877 | JGI IMG/M metagenome (GOLD analysis project Ga0182748, IMG submission 128877) | Enriched Organic Plus compost microbial communities from Emeryville, California, USA - eDNA 3rd pass 37_C Kraft OP (version 2) (version 2) ...
AGGTCCATCTCGCGAATGCCGCGATGCCAGCAACGGAACAAGAGCCGCCGGCGTCTGCCATCCAGGCCTTCACTCGAAATCCGCGATCCGGTCGTCACCCGCTTCTCCAACGCGAAAAACCCGGACGGGCCGGGCGGGGGCTATATAGAGGGCGGCTTCTGATTTGTCATGCCGGAGCGGCTGCTCTCGGTGTCGTTCCGGGCGCGCGCCCGGCGCGCGACCCGGAATCCAGTAGGCCGCGTGCCCTCGATCGTCTTCGGCGTACCGGATCCCGCGGGCGTTGTGTTTGGTACCGGGGGATGACCGCGAGGTTACGGCGCGGGCGCCATGCGAATGCACTACAATACGCGTCGCATGCGCCCGCCGGTCCTCAACCCGCTGTTCGCCTCCATCACCAGCCTGCCCGGCATCGGGCCGAAGCTGGAGCGACTCTATGCCCGCCTGCTCGGGCGCGACACGCCACGCGTGATCGACCTGTTGTTCCATCTCCCGTCCGGCGCGATCGACCGCCGCGCGCGCCCGAAACTGCGCGAGGTCGAGCCGGGCCAGATCGTCACCGTCGCGGTCACGGTCGACCGGCACCGTCCCCCGCCGCCCAACCGGCCGCGCGCGCCCTACCAAGTCTACGCCAGCGACGAGACCGGCACGCTGACGCTGACCTTCTTCAACGCCCGCCGCGATTACCTCGAGAAGCTGCTGCCGGAAGGCGAGACCCGCTACGTCTCCGGCACCGCCGAATTCTACGACGGCATGTTGCAGATGGTGCATCCCGACCGGGTGGTGGACGAGAAAGGCTTTGCCTCGCTGCCGCTGGTCGAACCGGTCTACCCGCTCACCGAAGGGCTCTCGCTCGGCAATGTGCGGCGCGCGATGGATGGCGCGCTCGCCCGCCTGCCCGCGCTGCCGGAATGGCAGGACGAGGCCTGGGTCGCGCGCGAGCGCCTGCCGCCCTTCGCCGAAGCGCTGCAGCAACTGCACCGGCCGCAGGAACCGCGCGATGTCGCGCCCGAGAGCCTCGCCTGGACCCGGCTCGCCTTCGACGAACTGCTCGCCGGGCAGCTCGCGCTCGCGCTGATGCGCGCGCATATGCGCCGCCAGGCCGGGCGCGCCCATGCCGGCGACGGACGTTTGCGCGCGCGCGTGCTCAAGGCCCTGCCCTATGCGCTCACCCATTCGCAACAGAAGGCGGTCGACGATATCGTCGCCGATCTGGCCGCGCCGCAACGTATGTTGCGGCTGCTGCAGGGCGATGTCGGCTCGGGCAAGACCGTGGTGGCGCTGGTGGCGGCCGCCGCGGTGGTCGAGGCCGGGCGGCAGGCGGCCTTCATGGCGCCCACCGAGATTCTCGCCCGCCAGCATCTGAAGACCATCGCGCCGCTGGCGGAAGCCGGCGGCCTTCGCGTCGCGATCCTGACCGGCCGCGAGCGCGGGCGCGAGCGCGCCGATATCCTCGACCGGCTCGCGCTCGGCGATATCGACCTCTTGCTGGGCACCCACGCGCTGTTCCAGGAGGATGTCGCCTTCCGCGATCTCGCGCTTGCCATCGTCGACGAACAGCATCGCTTCGGCGTGCACCAGCGGCTGGCGCTGGCGGAAAAGGGCCAGGCCGTCGACGTGCTGGTGCTCACCGCGACGCCGATCCCGCGCACGCTCGTGCTCACTTATTTCGGCGACATGGACATTTCCGAATTGCGCGAAAAGCCGGCCGGCCGCCAGCCGATCGACACGCGCACCATTCCGCTCGATCGGCTGGCAGAAGTCGAAGACGCGATCGGCCGCGCGCTCGCCGCCGGCCAGCGGGCCTACTGGGTCTGCCCTCTGGTGGAGGAATCCGAAAAGAGCGATCTCGCCGCCGCGCAGGCGCGCTACGACGAACTGCGCCGGAAATTCGGCGACCGCGTCGACCTCGTGCATGGCCAGATGAAGGGCGCCGACAAGGATGCCGCCATGGCCCGCTTCGCGGCCGGCGAAAGCCAGCTCCTGGTCGCGACCACCGTGATCGAGGTCGGCGTCGACGTCCCGGAAGCGACCATCATCGTGATCGAGCATGCCGAACGCTTCGGGCTCGCGCAGATCCACCAGTTGCGCGGCCGTGTCGGCCGCGGCAGCGGCCGCTCGACCTGCCTGCTGCTCTATCGCGCGCCACTGGGCGAAACGGCGAAGGCGCGCCTTGCCATCCTGCGCGAGACCGAGGACGGTTTCCGCATCGCGGAGGAAGACCTGCGCCTGCGCGGCGAAGGCGACGTGCTCGGCACCCGCCAGAGCGGCCTGCCCGGCTTCCAGGTCGCCCGCCCCGAAACTCACGGCAAATATCTCGGCGCGGCGCGCGACGACGCCGCGCTCGTGCTGGCGCGCGATCCCTCGTTGACGTCGCCGCGCGGCGAAGCGCTGCGGCACCTGCTCTATCTGTTCGGCAAGGACGAGGCGATCAAGCTGATCCGGGCGGGGTGATCCCTCCCCCCGCAAGCGGGGGAGGGATAAGAATCACTCCACCGACTCGGTCTTGCGCGCCGCCTGCGCCAGCTGAGCTGTCTTGGCGGTCGCCGCCAGCGCCGCCAGCTTCTTCTGCGGATCCCCGTCGGGCTGCACCATGCCGGCCGACATGATCAGCGTCATCGCCGTCTCCACGCTGATGTCGATCTCGATCAGATCGCTGCGCTTCACATAAAAGAAGAAGCCGGTGGTCGGGTTGGGCGTGCAGGGCATGAAGACCGAAACGTGATCGCCCGCGGGCAATTTCACCAGCAGATCGCCGCCCGGCGGCTGCGAGAGAAAGACCAGAGACCACATTCCGGGCGCCGGGAACTCCACCAGCGCCACCTTGCGGAAACTCGAGCCGCTCTTGGAAAACAGCGTCTCGAAGATCTGCTTCATGGTCTTGTAGATCGGCCGCACGATCGGCATGCGGCCGAGCAGTTCCTCCCCCAGTTCGACGAGGGTGCGGCCGACGAGATTCGCGGTGAGGAATCCGAGCAGCGTGAGCGCGACCAGCGCGATCACGAGGCCGGTGCCGGGAATCGGCCAAGGCAGGTAGGTTTCCGGCCGGTAGGCCGGCGGGATGAACGGCTGAACGAGGCCGTCCACCCAGTTGGTGAACGACCAGACCAGCCATACGGTGATGGCCAGCGGCCCGGCGACGATCAGCCCGGTGAGGAAATAGTTGCGGATGCGGGCGGCAAGTCCGGTATGCGTAACCGTCGCCTCCGCCTCGGCGCTGCTTTCGTTCTCCGGCCTCTGGTCGCTGTCTGCCATCCCGTTATTCTATTCCACCGTGACCGATTTAGCGAGGTTACGCGGCTGGTCCACATCGGTTCCGAGCGCCACGGCGGTGTGATAGGCGATGAGCTGCACCGGGATCGAATAGACCAGCGGCGTCACGGTCGAGGCCATGGCCGGCAGTTCCAGCGTCACCAGCGAGTCGATGGTCGCTTCCTTGGCGCCGTCGGGATCGGTCACCAGGATGACCTTGGCGCCGCGCGCGGCCACCTCCTGCATATTCGATACGGTCTTCTCGAACACGCGGTCGTAGGGCGCGATCACGATCACGGGCACGGTCTCGTCGATCAGCGCGATCGGCCCGTGCTTGAGCTCGCCGGCGGCATAGCCCTCGGCGTGGATATAGGAAATTTCCTTCAGCTTGAGCGCGCCTTCGAGCGCGATCGGGAACGAGGTGCCGCGGCCGAGATAGAGCACGTCGCGCACCTTGGCCAGATCGTGCGCCAGCCGTTCGACCTGCGGCTCGATCTTGAGCGCCTGCGCCATCAGCCGTGGGGTCTCGATCAGCGCATGCACGAGCTTCTGCTCGTCTTCCTCGGAAATGTGGCCGCGCGCGCGGCCGGCGGCGACCGCCAGACAGGCGAGCACCGCGAGCTGGCAGGTGAAGGCCTTCGTGGAAGCGACGCCGATCTCCGGGCCGGCCAGCGTCGGCATCACCACGTCGCTCTCGCGCGCGATCGTCGAGGTCGGCACATTGACCACCGAGAGTACGTGCTGCTCATGTTCCTTGGCGTAGCGCAGCGTCGCCAGCGTGTCGGCGGTCTCGCCCGATTGCGAGATGAAGATGGCGAGGTCGCCGGGCTCCAAAGGCGCGCCGCGATAGCGGAATTCCGAGGCGATGTCGATTTCGACCGGCAGCTTGGCAAAGCGCTCAAACCAGTATTTCGCGACCAGGCCGGCATAGAAGGCCGTGCCGCAGGCCGAGATCGACAGCCGCTTGAGCCTGGTCCAGTCGAACGGCAGCGGGCCCGGCAGCGCGACGCGTTCGTTGACCATGTCGATGTAGCGCGCGAGCGTGTGGGCGACCACTTCCGGCTGCTCGTGGATTTCCTTGGCCATGAAGTGCTTGTAGTTGCCCTTGTCCACGATCATGGCGGAGGCCGTCGACCTGATGACGGGCCGCTCGACGAGGTGGTTCTGCGCGTCGTGAATGGTGGCGCCCGCGCGGGTGAGCACCACCCAGTCGCCGTCCTCCAGATAGCTGATGGTGTCGGTGAACGGCGCGAGCGCGATCGCGTCGGACCCCAGATACATTTCGCCCTTGCCGTAGCCGACCGCGAGCGGCGAGCCTTTGCGCGCGCCGATCATGAGGTCGTCTTCGCCGGAGAACAGGAAGGCGAGCGCGAAGGCGCCGCGCAGTTCCTTGAGCGTGGCCGCCACCGCGTCGACCGGCGACTGGCCGTGCCTGATCTTCTGGCTCACCAGGTGAGCGACCACCTCGGTATCGGTGTCGCTGCCGAACTTGCAGCCCTCGGCGACGAGCCGTTCACGCAGTTCGCGGAAATTCTCGATGATGCCGTTGTGCACCACCGCCACGCGGTCGGTCGCGTGCGGATGGGCGTTGACCTCGCTCGGTTTGCCGTGCGTGGCCCAGCGCGTGTGACCGATGCCGCTATGGCCCGGGAGCGGAGCGCTCTCGAGTTTGCGCTCCAACGCGCCGAGCTTGCCTTGCGCGCGGCGGAGATCGAGCACGCCATGATCGAGCGTGGCGATACCTGCCGAATCGTAGCCGCGATATTCGAGCCGCTTGAGCGCCTCGATCAAATGGTGGGCGACCGGCTCGTTACCCAGGATTCCGACAATTCCGCACATCCGCTTTCGCAGGCTCCGTCAATGCTTGCGCGCCCTGGCTACCGGAAACCCCTTGGCAGCTTCCGTGATCATTTGCGCAAATTCCTGTTAAGGTTTAGCGACCGCGGCTCGCCATGAGGAAATCACAACGCATTTCCGCCTGTGACAGTGCAGGTCTGCCGATGCCTCGGCAACCGGCATCGCGATCGATACGGGTCCGCTTCGCCGGGGCGAGGCCGGCTACTTCTTCTTTTTGCCCCCCAGGGTCTTGCCCAAGGCCCGGACCTCCCGCAAGCGCTTCGCCCAGCCTTCCTTAATCCGCTGGTCCGAACGCTCCACCGCCAGCGAGTCGGGCGGCACATCCTTGGTCACCACCGAGCCGGAGCCGACATAGGCGCCGTCGCCGATCTTTACCGGCGCGACCAGCGACGAATTGGAGCCGATGAAGGCGCCCTTGCCGATATCGGTGCGGTGCTTGGCGAAGCCGTCGTAGTTGCAGGTGATGGTGCCGGCGCCGATGTTGCTGCCGGCGCCGACGCTGGCGTCGCCGATATAGGCGAGATGGTTGGCCTTGGCGCCGGCCTCGATGGTGGCGGCCTTGACCTCGACGAAATTGCCGATGTGCACGTCCGCGCCCAGATCGGCGCCGGGACGCAGCCGCGCGAACGGGCCGATGCGCGCCCCCTTCCCGACCCGCGCCCCTTCCAGATGCGAAAAGCTGCGGATCAGCGCGCCGTCCTCGACCGTCACGCCCGGTCCGAACACCACATTGGGCTCGATCGTCACGTCGCGGCCCAGTTTGGTGTCGGCCGACAGAAACACCGTCTCCGGCGCGATCATGGTGACGCCCGCCTCCATCGCCTCGGTCCGCAGGCGCCGCTGCAGCACGGCCTCCGCCTCGGCCAGCTGCACCTTGGTATTGATGCCGCGCACGTCGTCCTCCGAGGTTTCGATCGCCACCGCCTTCAGGCCCATCTCGCGCGCGAGGGCGACGGCGTCGGTGAGGTAATATTCGCCCTTGGCATTGGCATTGCCGATGCGGTCGAGAATGGCGAGCGCCTGCGCGCCCGCGAGCGCCATAAGCCCGCCATTGCAGAAGCCGATCCGCCGCTCCTCGGCGCTGGCATCCCGCTCCTCGCGGATCGCGACCAGCGCATCGCCGCGCATGAGCAAGCGGCCGTAGCCCTGCGGGTTGGCCGGGGTAAAGCCGAGCACCGCGACCGCCGCCCCGTCGGCCAGCGCCGCGCGCAGACGCGCCAGCGTCTCGCTGCGGATCAGCGGCGTATCGGCGAACATCACCAGGATGTCGTCGGCCCCGCGCGCAATCGCCGCGCGCGCCGCCAGCACCGCATGGGCGGTGCCGCGCCGCTCGCTCTGCTCAAAAATCTCCGCCTGCGGCGCGACCGCTTTGGCTTCCTTGGCGACCGCGCCATGATCGGGACCGACCACCACGGCAATTTCCGGCGCCCCGGCGCCGCGCGCGGCGTCGAGCACATGGGCGAGCAGCGTGCGCCCGCCGACCATGTGCAGCACTTTCGGCACGCTGGTTCGCATGCGCGTGCCTTCGCCGGCGGCGAGCACGATGGCCAGGCAGGTTCGGTCGCGCATTGGTATTTCGCTCGTCTTGTCTTGAATTGCCGGCGTCACCCATAGCCGAGGCCGCGCGCCGACAAAAGCCGCGCCTGTCGGGCCGTCCGACCCAATATGACGACAGCGAGGATTGCCGGATTCTGCTAATGTTTTCAACGATGTGATTCGCCGCCTCGGAGGCCCGCGATGGCGTTCGACATAACGCCGCCGAAACGCGAACAGCTCAAAACCGTCCCTCGCCGCACCGAGCAGCGGGCGCTCTGGCGCCTGACCGCCTGGGGTGGCGCAGCGGCGTTGGCGCTTGCGACGCTTGCTGTGACGACGCAGACCGATACCGGGGCCAAGAGGCTCCAGCTCGCGCTCGCCCCGCCGGCAGCGCCCACGCAGGTCGTGGCCGCGGTGCCGCCCCCGCCGCGCGACAAGGATGCCGAAACGCGCGCGCTCGAAGCGCAATTGCGCCGGCTCACGGCCGACCGCGACCGGCTGGCCAACCGGTTGAGCACCATCGAGCACCATCTCGAGGACATTACCGGTTCGATTCAGCGCCAAGAGGCGCAGCACGCGGCTGCGCCGACGCCGGCTCCGGCATCGTCCCCGGCCGACGGTCCCGCCCCGGCACCGGCTGCCAGCGCGCCGGCGCCCGCAGCGCAGGCGGCCACGGCGGCGGCCACCGATCACGCCATGCCGTCCAAGCCCGAGCCCGCTCCCGAGCCGGCCGCGGCCCCCGAGGCCAAGGCCGAGGTCGCCCCCGCCCCCTCGACCGCCCCCACTCCCGTCGCGTCGGCGGTTTTCGATCCGCTCGCCATGGCGCCCGGTACCGAGAGCGACGGCTCCTGGCCCGATCAGGTCAAGGCGCTGATGGTGGCGCCGCCCCTGACCGAAAGTAAGGATGTCGACCGTCTGCCCCCGATCCGCCTCGCGGCGATACCCGCGAGCGCGCAGCATGTGCCGCAGCCGCCGGTCCCGCCGCGCGCCGTCGCGGCCCGGCACGAGTATGGCATCGAGCTTGGGGTCGCACCGAACGTCGAGAAACTGCGTCAACGCTGGGCGGCGGTGAAGGCCAATCACGGCCCGCTGCTGGAAGGCCTGCAACCCATCGCGGTCCGCGAAACCCGGCCCGGGGCCAAGCATGTCCGCTTGATCGCCGGCCCGATGCCGAATCTCGCGGCCGCGCGCCAGGCCTGCGCCCGCCTGGTCGCCGCCCGCGCGGCCTGCCGGCCGGCGCGTTTTTCCGCCGCCCTGGTCATTCAGCAGTAGCGCGCCCGGCGTTGCGGCCGCCGGCGCGCCGCGGCATAATCGCGACCCATGAAACTATTCCTACCGAGCGCGCGCACGACCAACTGGCTGCTGATCGTCGGGTTCTGTTCGCTCGGCTATGCGCTCTATATGCGCTACCAGGGCATCGAGAATTCGACCGTGGGGATCGCCTGCGGGGCGGGGCTCGACACCTGGCTGTGCGCGTCGCGCGCCATCGTGATCGCCCTGTTCGGCCATTCGGTGTTCGGCTGGGCCGCCGTTGCGGTCGCCGCGCTCAATCTGCTGCGGCCCTCGCCGATCCTGTTTGCGCTGGCGCTGGCGGCCGCCTGCCTCGGCGTCGTGCTTTACAATGTCGGCTTGGCGGGCTTCGCGGTCGGCCTGTTGCTGCTCAGCTTCGCGCGTCGCGCACCCGAACCAGAGTGAGGGCGAGCGCTGCCAGCGTCGCGCAAAGCCACAGCGACTGCCAATTGGTCAGGCTCTCGTTCGGAGCGATATAGAGCACCGAAAGGGCGAGCGTCGCGGCGCTGAGAAGCTCGGCGGTGCCGTGACGGCCATCGGGTCGCAGCACCGCGAAGGCGTGCACCAGCATCGGCGCGATCGCCGCCGTCAGCGGGGCGAAGGGAAAGTCCTTGTAGCGCGGATCGAAGACCAGGCCGAGCGCCACCTGGACCGCAAGCAGCAGGGTCGCGATCAGGACGATACCCATCGCCTGTGCCAGCCGATCGCGGCTGCGCTCGCTTTTCGGTCCTAGGATACGCGCAAGCGGCGGCATCGGCGTCCCGCGCATGATGGCGGCGCCGAATACGACCGGGCTCAGGATGGCGACGGTGCAGAGCGCGAGCGAGCGCAGCCAGCCGCCGACCCCCAAGCTTTCGATCGGCACGTTCTCGATCGCCCAACCGACCGGGATACCCGCCCCCAGCGCCGCCGCGCCGACCGCCAGCCATGTCAGCCCCGGCACCGCCCGCTTGCGGCGGCCCGCGTAAGCCGCCCCGAAAACCGCGACCGCCATCAAGACTCCGCCGGCCGCTTGCGCCTGCCAATACGGATGGTTCGACACCGGCTCGCCCCAAGCGAACTTGGCGCGCCGGCTGCCGTCGTCGAGCAGCCCCCAATGGCCGCCGACCGTGCCTTCGAGCGCCCGTTTCCAGGGGGCATCGAAGGCCTCGATCACATTCACCCGGAAGTTCTCGCGCTTGGCGACTGCAAGCACGTCCTGGATCACCCGCGCCTCGTTGACCGGCGAGGGCAGCGCCCCTTCGCGCATGCGCCCGGCGCTCGGCCAGCCGACTTCCCCGATCATGACCTCCTTGCCGGGGAACGCCTGTGCGACCTTGCGCCGGATTGAATCGACATGGGCCGCCGCCTGGTCGGCGGGAACCGGGAAGTCCTCCCAATAAGGCAGAATATGGATCGTGACGAAGTCGGCGGCGAAGGCGATGTCGCGGTTGCGCAGCCAGAATTCCCAGACATCGGCATAGGTCACCGGCACTTTGACCCGCGCCTTGACCTCCCGAATGGTGGCGGCCAGTTCGGCCGCCGACATCTCCCCGCGCAACAGCACCTCGTTTCCGACCACCACCGCCCGGATCGTGTCGGGATATTCGTTGGCGAGCTTGACCGCCGTCTCGATCTGGTAGCGGTTGCGGTCGGCGTGGCTCGACAGCCACAGGCCCTGGAGCACCTTGAGCCCGTGGCGGGCGGCGATGCCGGCGATCTGGTCGAGGCCGAAATCGACCGAGTAGGTGCGCACGCAGTCGGTGATTTTCGACAGTTGCGTCAGGTCCTCCTCGATCTGGGCCGCCGAAATCATCGTGCCGGCTTCGAGCGGGGTCTGACTGCCGCGGAACGGCGAATACGACAGGCAATAGAGCTTTTCACCGGCCCGCAACGGAGAATTCGGCATCGGGACCGCCTGCCCGAGCCAGGCCCAGACACCCGCAATGACCGCCGCTGTGACGGCGAGACCGGCAAGACCCAGGCGCATCGGCAAAACCTTAATTTGGATGAATGGCGATCGGCCCGGACCGGATTATCGTGCCCGACCCAGGCTGCCAAGTTGACCATTGCGGCAAGGTCGGCCGCGTCTTAAGGAAGCAGTACGGAGATGCTGGACAAAACCAACCCGATCGGGCCAAGTTTTGGGGGGCATTTCGCCGCAGCGGGGCCGCGGTTTTCAGCCGGGGTTCATGTCTGGCGGGATAAGTTCAAAAGGTCGGGCTTTCACCAACGAGAAGACAGCCGCCGGCACGGCCGGCGACGCCAAACGCCGCAATAGCGTCTCAATCCGGTTGCACAGCCAGCCGTATCGGGATCAGGCGGTTACCATCAAACACCGGCGGGGCTATGCCGTTCAATTCTACCTTGCGTCATCTCCTTGCCGTGCTCGCCACGGCAGCCTTCACCTTCGTGGCTGGTACGGCTCTCGCTCAAAGCGGCAAGCCGCATGAGTCGCAAAAACCGACCGCGCCCGAGGCCGCCAAGGAAAGCCAGAAGAAGATCGACGAGATCGCCGAGGCCGGGCGCGTGCTCACCGGCCCTGCCGGCAATCCGGAATGCGTCTGGCTCGGCCGGCGCGTGGTCAGCCTGCTCTGGCGCGACGACCTCGACACCGCCTTCCGCCATCTCGACCTTTATGACCGCTTCGGCTGTCCGAGCGGGCATATCCAGGCCACCTTCCGCTGCCTCGTCCGGCAGGGAAGCATCGACCCGAAGCAGCAGGAAACGCTGAACGGACGCATCCATTCCTGCTGGCTCAATCCCGGTCTTGCGCCGCCGCCGGCTTCGGCCGACGCGCAGCCGCCCGCATCTCCGTCCGGCGGAACCACCCCGCGCTGACCGCGTTCTCCTCATGGAAAAAATTCATTCGTGTGCCATGCACATGTCTAGGATTTGCCATGTCTCATCATTACTTGAACGATCACCTGATGCCGAGCTACGGTGCTGCCCTGCAGACGGAGCGTCGGCTGAGCCCAGGGGACGGGCTCGAGGGTCTGCCATCCTGCCCCAGTCGGTTGTAATCAAATGCGCACCGTCGCTGCCGTTCTCGCCCTCGTGGCGTGCGTGCATGCCGGGTTGTGGGCCTTAACCCGCGAATCCGTTGAAGCTCCCAACTTCGAAGGCCAGCTAGCTAGCGTTTCCTACGCGCCGTTCGACGCCTCGACCGACCCGAACGCGGGCGGCCGGGCGCGCCCCGAACAGATCCGGGCGGACATGAAGCTCCTGGCGCCCGTGACCCGCGCCATCCGCCTCTATTCCTCCACCGGCGGCCAGGAACTGGTGCCGGCCATCGCCGCGCAATACGGCGTGCGGGTGACCGTCGGCGCCTGGATCGACAAGCATCAGGACCGCAACGAGCGTGAAATCCGCTCGGCGATCGAGCTCGCCCGCCGGCACAGCAACGTCAACGGCGTCTTCGTCGGTAACGAGACCATTTACCGCGACGAGCTGAAGGTGCCGGAGCTGATCAAGCTCATCCAGCGCGTCAAGCGTTCGGTGAACGTGCCGGTGTCCACCGGCGAAATCTGGAACGTCTGGCTCGAGCATCCCGAGCTGGTGTCGTCGGTCGACTTCATCGCCGCGCACATCCTGCCGTACTGGGAAGGGTTCTCCGCGAGCCAGGTGGTCGACCAGGCGATCGTGATCTACGACAAGCTGCGCCAGGCCTATCCCGGCAAGCGGATCGTGATCGCCGAGTTCGGCTGGCCGAGCGCGGGCTACAACTACCATAATGCCGAGCCCGGCCGCCTCGAGCAGGCCCAGTTGCTGCGCGATTTCGTGACGCGCGCCGACGCCTATGGCATCGACTACAACATCGTCGAGGCGATCGACCAGCCGTGGAAGACCTTTGAAGGCGGCGTCGGCCCCTATTGGGGCATCTACGACGCGGCGCGCCATCCGAAATTCAGCTGGACCGGCCCGATCACCGATCCCGACCACTGGCGGCTGGCCGGCATCGCGCTCCTGGTGAGCGTGCTGCTCTCGCTGCCGATCCTGACCATGGCGGGCTTGACGCTCGGACAGACCGTCCTGCTGGCGGGCGCCGCCAATGCGGTGGGCGCCTGGAGCGCCAATGTGTTCGCCTTCTGGAACGGGCACTATTTCGTGCCGGGCGCGGCCTTCGCGCTCGGGCTCGGCATCCTGCTCATGATCCCGCTGATCGTGATCGCCTTTGCCCGCATCGAGGAGATTGCGGCCATCGCCTTCGGGCGCAAGCCCGAGCGGCTGATCGACGCCCCGCCGCTCGTGCCGGCCGACTTCGCGCCGAAAGTCTCCATTCACATCCCGGCCTATCGCGAACCGCCGGAGATGCTGAAGCAGACGCTCGACGCGCTCGCCCGCCTCGACTACCCGAATTACGAATGCGTGGTGGTGATCAACAACACGCCCGATCCGGCCATGTGGATGCCGATCGAGGAGCATTGCCGCACGCTCGGGCCGCGCTTCAAGTTCGTCAACGCCGACAACCTGCAAGGCTTCAAGGCCGGCGCGCTGCGGCTCGCGATGATCCATACCGCGGCCGACGCCGAAGTGATCGGCGTGATCGACGCCGACTATGTGGTGACGCCGGACTGGCTCAAGGACCTGGTGCCCGTGTTCCGCGATCCGCAGGTCGGCCTGGTGCAGGCGCCGCAGGATCACCGCGACGACGGCCGCAGCGTGATGCATCACGCGATGAACGCCGAATATGCCGGCTTCTTCGACATCGGCATGGTGCAGCGGAACGAGAACAACGCCATCATCGTGCACGGCACCATGTGCCTGATCCGCCGCACGGCGCTCGAGGCCGCCGGCGGCTGGTCGAGCGACACCATCTGCGAGGACACCGATCTCGGCCTCACCATTCTCGAGCTCGGCTGGCACGCGCATTACACCAACCGGCGCTACGGCCACGGCCTGTTGCCGGACTCGTTCGATGCCTACAAGAAGCAGCGTCACCGCTGGGCCTATGGCGGCTTCCAGATCGTCAAGAAGCACTGGCGCCGCTTCCTGCCGGGCGCGAGCCGGCTCACCCACGAGCAGAAGCGCGACTTCGCGCTCGGCTGGCTCAACTGGCTCGGCGCCGAGAGCGTCGGCGTCGTGGTCGCCCTGCTCAATATCGCCTGGGTGCCGGTGGTGGCCTTCCTCGACATCGCCGTGCCCGACCGCATCCTGACGATTCCGATCGTTGCGAGCTTCGTGGTGTCGGTGGCGCATTTCGTGACGCTGTACCGGCTGCGCGTGCGCACCAACAAGCGGCAGATGCTCGCCTCCATGCTGGCGGCCATGTCGGTGCAGTGGACGGTGGCGCGCGCGGTCGGCTTCGGCATCATCAAGGACCACCTGCCCTTCGTGCGCACCGCCAAGGGCGGCGGCACGCGGCGCGGCGCCGACTTCCCCGCCTTCTGGGAAGCGGTCATCGCCACGCTCCTGATCCTGGGCGCGATCGTGCTGGTCGAGTTCAACTTCAAGGAAGTGCGCGAGATCTACATCTTCGCCGCCGTGCTGGCGATCCAGAGCCTGCCCTTCCTGGCCGCCGTCGCGCTCGCGCTGATCGAGCGCTCGCCGCTCAACGACTTCGCCACCTGGCGCGGTATCGAAGCGCGCCTGGCCGAACTCGTGCCGCGCCGCGCGCTGCCGAAGCCCGCCCCGGCGCCGGTGCAGGAACGCAGCGAAGCTGTGCAATAAGGCGCCGCCGCCAAGCGGCGTCGCAATACCGCGTCGTTCCGGGATGCGCGCGCCGCGCGTCCCGGTTCGACCATCACGGCGCCAGAGCCGTTTCCACCAGCTTCACCCAGTACGACGTCCCGTAGGGAATCGCCTCGTCGTTGAAATTGTAGGACGGGTGGTGCAGCCCCGCGCTGTCGCCATTGCCGACCCAGATGAAGGCGCCCGGCCGCTCGTTCAGCATGAACGAGAAATCCTCCGCGCCCATCATCGGCGGCAGCTCGCTGTCGACCTGCGCCGCCCCCACGACCTCGCCGGCCACCGAAGCGGCGAACTCGGTCTGCCGCGCGTGATTGACCAGCACCGGGTAGTTGCGCCGGTAGGTGAATTTCGCCTTGGCGCCGTGCGCCGCCGCCGTGCCTTCCACCACCTGGCGCAGCCGCGTCTCGAGCAGCTTGCGCACCTCCTCCGACAGGCTGCGCACGGTGCCCTTCAGCTGCACGGTCTGCGGAATGACATTGTCGGCATTGCCGGCGCGCACCACCGGGATCGACACCACCGCCGACTTCAGCGGATCGACATTGCGCGACACGATGGACTGGATGCCGACGATGATCTGCGCCGCCACCAGCACCGGATCGACGGTGAGATGCGGGCGCGCGGCATGGCCGCCGACGCCCTCGATCTCGATGGTGATGTAGTCGGCCGCCGCCATCATCGGCCCGGGGCGGATGCCGAACTGTCCCACCGGCATGCCGGGATAGTTGTGCATGCCGTAGACCTCGCCGATGCCGAAGCGATCGAGCATGCCGTCCTCGACCATCGCCTTGCCGCCCCCGCCGCCCTCCTCGGCCGGCTGGAAGATCACCACCGCGGAGCCGGCGAAACTGCGCGTCTCGGCGAGATAGCGCGCGGCCCCGAGCAGCATGGCGGTATGCCCGTCATGGCCGCAGGCGTGCATCTTGCCCGGCACGGTCGATTTGTACGGGAGGTCGTTCGCCTCCTCGATCGGCAGCGCATCCATGTCCGCGCGCAGCCCGATCGCTTTGTCCGAGGTCCCCTTGCGGCCCTTGATCACCCCGACGACGCCCGTGCGTCCGATCCCGGTCACCACCTCGTCGCAGCCGAATTCGCGCAGCTTCTCCGCCACCATGCCGGCGGTGCGCGTCACGTCGTAGAGCAGCTCGGGATGAGCGTGCAGGTCGCGCCGCCAGGCGACGATATCGGCATGAAGATCAGCGACGCGATTGACGATGGGCATCAGGCTTCCTCCAGGGGCGCGGAGGTCCCCGCGCGAACCGGCAGTGTAGCAAATCGGCGGGGAGCCTGCCGAGTTCAACCTTTGAAAGGCCGGCGCCTATTGACCCGGCCCCCTCGCCCCCCTACACAGCCCGGGAAGCGCATGCGGCCGACGCGGCCCCTCCCTGCCGAGGCAGGGCGGGACGGCAGCGGCCGTACCGATGTTCATGCGCTTTGCGGTGACGAGCGCGTAGCTCAGGCGGTAGAGCAACTGACTTTTAATCAGTAGGTCCTGGGTTCGAGTCCCAGCGCGCTCACCAAGCTCCCTTCGTGCAAGCGGCAACCACGGCGCGCTCCGTGCGGCAAATATCCGCCGCCGAGAATCGGACAACGTCGCAACCTGTCGCGGCCTCCGAAGCGCAGGCGCCTTTCGTCACGCCGCGCCGGCGCCGGGAACTAATAATACCCCGATATCGTGCAATCCACGGCGGCGGCGGCGCTCAAGTAAAAGGTCACCGTCGGCTGCTTGCCCGGTTCGACAATCAGATAGGTATCGGCGTTGACGGTGAAATAGCTGTTCGATCCGTCGCTCGAAATCGAAAACGGCAAATAGTTTCGCCGCATCGACGGATTGTTGCTCTGCCCAACCATGTTGGACAAATAGATCGCTTGCACGGTGGTGCCGTTGGTCACACCGGCCCAGCACGAGACATGGCGGATGAGCGTCCGCGACACCGTAATCTTCGGAAAGAACAAGACGCATTGCGCGTCGGCTTTGCAGGTGTTCGGCGTATGAAAGACGCGTTGCTGGTAGGGATGCCGGGTCGGGTCCTGCACATTCGCGGTCAAATTACCGGACGACGGCACGCCGAACATCGACGTGCCCGCAGCAAGGCCTTCTCCATTGAAAATGTCGAACGGAGACTCCGCCATTGCACCGGACGGGCCACTCAACGCCACCGCGAATAATGCCAGCACCCCGAATACGCGTCGCACGGCAGGCCCACCCAAGACATTTTCAATTTGAAACTATATCCGAGTGGTACCCCTTTCTTCAACCGACAACGCCTCGACAGCCTGCGGTCGCCGCTCAATCGCGGCAAAATGGTAACCGGCGGCGCCGCGCCCACGGACATCGGTGAGCGCGCCGTGGATTCGCCGGTGCCGCACTTCAGCTAAGACGTTTACGGCGAGTATTGTCCCTTTGGTGCCGGACGCGGCATCGACCGCCATGCCGGCCGCACGGCCCATGATCGCGTTGCCGGCAATCGCGCGCGCTCCCGAACCGGCAACCTCGTGCACTTGCCAAAAGGCGGTCGCGTTTCCAACGGTGCAGACGCACGAAAACACCATTGTCACAAAAAGGTAATATTTTCCGGTGTTCGAGCGCGCGCCGTTGCGACCGGGCGCGGCCCCGTGGACCGCGCCCGTCCCCTGCACGGCCAGCGAGACGAGGCGTTGCATCGGGTTCGCGGTCGCGATCGTCGCGCCGGCCGCAAAACCCGCTGCCATCCGCGATCCGCTTGACGCAGATCAAGAAAACAGCGGCCGGTACCGGCACATTAACAAGGCTACTCAATCGGTCCTTGGCCGAGCATTGCAAGCCGGGCGTCCGAAAGTTCGCACGATCATGAACGCCGCGCATGCGCCCCACGTCGCGGGGCGTTGCGGTGAGCGTGACAGCACGCCGCGGTCGCGGAGGATGTTCGGGCACGAGGCCGCACCGCCGCCGCCAATGTCACCGCCTGAGCCATAGCACGATTCAAAGGGGGAGCCGCATGGACCGTCGAACCTTCATTGCCGCTGGCTCATCCGCGCTGCTTGGCAGCGTGCTCGGCAGGTCGAACGCGGTCGCGGCGCCCGCCTCGCTGTCGGTGCGCCCGACCAGCGGCGGCCCGCTGATCACGCCCAACGGTGCGTTCTTTCTATATTCGCAAATGCGCTATCCGGCGAAGCTGCCGACCGGCGTGCAGATCGACGGCCTGGTCGCTACGCCGGCGCGCTACAGCCTCGACGATCTCGCGAAGGTACCCCAGATCAAGAAGACGCTGACGCTGGAATGCTACGTCAATACCGCCGGCGGTCCGCTCATCTTCAATGCGCCGTTCGAAGGCGCCGCGCTGCCGGCTCTATTGCAGAAGGCCGGCGTCAAGCCGGAGGCGAAAGCCGCGCGCATCGAGACCAGCGATGGCCATCCGCCGTTCCTGCTGCCGCTTACCGAATTGATGCGCGCCGAGACCATGCTGGTCGGCAAGCTCGGCGGCCAGCCGGTGCCGATGCAGCACGGCAGCCCCTATAGCCGGTTGTTCATCCCCGGCGCCGGCGGCAACCATCATCCAAAATGGGTCACCCGCATCACGCTGGTCGCCAACGACGCCCCGGAGCATCCGGCGCCGCCCATGGCCGGCTTCCTCGAGCCGAAGCCGCCGATGGTGCGCGCGCCGCTCTCCGGCGTCACGCTCACCGGTTATGCCTTCGCCGGCACCGAAGCGGTCGGCAAGGTGGAAGTCAGCACCGACAACGGCACGACCTGGCGCGCCATGCCGCTGCCGGCGCAACCCGACAAGGACGTCTGGCTCACCTGGGATCTCACTTTCGTGCCGCCCGAGAAGGGATTCTATGTGCTGAAGGTGCGCGCGACCGGCGCCGGCGGCCGCAAGCAGGATTTCGCCGGCGTCATCGCGGTCGAGGTCGCCTGACATGGGATCGCTCGCGGAAGATCTGCTTCGCCAACTGCGCGCCGCGCGCGGCGTGCTGCTGACGCTGTCGATCCTGTTCTTCGTCATCATGTTGCTGGAGGTCGATGTCGGGCATCGGTCGGCCCTGCTGCGGCACGATTCCTGGTTCGCGCTCGTCCCGGTGGTGTGGCTGCCGGTGTCGCTCATGGTGCTGATGGCCGTGCAGGTCGCCCCGTCCCGCTTCACCGCCTATGTCGCCATCGCCGTGATGCTGGTGTCCGCCGCGGTCGGCATGGTCGGGTCCAGCCTTCACATGATCGCGGCCGGGGTCGATCTCGATCACCTGAACCGCGTCTTTTCCAGCTCGGTCTGGGGCGGCCACCAGTCGCCCAATTGGCCGATCGCCATCACCGTCGCCTCGGTGCTCGGCCTGGTCGCCGCCATCGGCGCCGGCCGCCAGCCCGAGAGCCTGCCGCGCGGCGCGCTCCGCGCCGGCAGCGCGATCGCCTTCATCCTCATCGTTCTCGGCTGCGCGCTCGCGGCCGTCCCCGGCCTCGTGACATTGAGCGCCGCCAGCCTCGCCGCCGCCGCGTTCCTGCTGCTCGCGGTGCTGCTCGGCATGCTCGTCAACGCATCGACAGAAAGGACCGTGCCATGATCCGCAATGTGCTTCTGGCCCTGGGCGCGATCGCGGTCATCGGCGCCGGTTTCGTCATCACCTTCACGATGTGGCACAGCGCGGACAGCG
>Ga0182748_1002155_pt1 | contig 18170 bp, 17 predicted proteins | sample eDN3rd37CKraftOP_FD_128877 | JGI IMG/M metagenome (GOLD analysis project Ga0182748, IMG submission 128877) | Enriched Organic Plus compost microbial communities from Emeryville, California, USA - eDNA 3rd pass 37_C Kraft OP (version 2) (version 2) ...
CTTGAGGCCCGTCTTGCGAAGCTCCTCACTGTGGCAACGGGGACATTCCAACGGGCTTCTCCTCGGCAAATCAAACAGACAGCCCAAGAAGAATCCAAACTCAGTCTAATGTAAACACTGCCCAAACTGACGGGGGCGCCCCAGGAAACCGAAGCCTTCATTTTCGATCTTACCGCCACGAATGGCGCGGAGCACCAGGACACGGAGCACTATTCACTTACAGTCCAGGGAGACGCGGACTTATCATTGCTCGCCTTGAGTACTGGTAAGCTAACCCCGACCTTTACGTCGGGCCAAACTGCCTACAGCACGTCGGTTTCCTACGATACCGATAAGATCTCGGTCACTCCGACTGCCAACGATTCCTCCGCGATGATCACAGTCAACGACTCTGCCGTGCCATCGGGGACAACTTCGCAAGCGATCTCGCTGGAGGTAGGTAGCAATCCGATCGCCATCGAGGTGACGGGATCAGATGACACCACGAAAAAAAACCTACACGATCGACGTCACCCGAAAGAATGCGGAAATCGTAATCGACCCTGCGAGCATTCCTGATGGTCAGGTCGGCATCTCCTATGGCCCCGTCTATCTGGAAGCGTCCGGAGGCGTCGCGCCGTATAGCTGGGGGCACGACATACCGCCAGGTCTCAGCCTGAATGCAGGTGCGCCTGCGCGCGACGGCAGGCAGGTGTTCGGATCAGTGACTGCCGGATATGAGAATCGCCAAGACGGCTGGCTGATATCGCCCTACGGGAGATTGGAGGCGTCGCGATCGACACTGGACGGCTTCACCGAATCTGGAGGCAGCATATACAGACTGAACTACGGTGACCAAAAGATCGATACGCTTTCGGGCGTTCTCGGACTCCGCCTCGAATATGCAATGACGATGGATTGGGGTGTACTGAAACCGCGAGCCCGGCTCGAATATACGCACGATTTCAACGGATCGAGTCGCATCAGCCTCGGTTACACCGACATTGGCACAATGCCGTATGGAATCGACATCGACCCACTCTCCAGCGACTACCTGACAATAGGCTTCGGCTTCGATGCGCATGTCGGTGACAGCTGGAACCTCGCCTTTGACTATCGGACTGTGTATGGCAGCGGCGAGAATGGTCGGGACCATACGTTCGCTGTCAAAGTCGGCGCGCCGTTCTGAAAGGTAGTGAGTGCCTGGGGCGAGATAGCTGAAATGCACTGCAGCGGCGCATGTTCGGGCATGTAGTCGTTGTCGATCTTTACATCTCCCCACATCAAACGAGAGTCCGTTCAGCGCATACATGCCAGCGTCCTTGAAACATGTCGGGTCCGTGTTTGATCCCATGCTTTGGTGGGGCATTCTTGTCACTCGAATCAAAGGACGCGTTGTGGGCCCAGTTCTGCATGGGAGCGCCACGACGACAGAGGCGATCCGTCGCGCAATACAAGATAGTCATGTCTGGACGGCGCCTGCCGATCAAGGGTCTATTTTCGGCGATGGGATGGTCGCGGGTGCGGTCATGTCTCCGGCCTGTTGCTGCGGTACACTGACCGCTGGCCCTGATGGTGTCCGCTGATCCTTTGGCCTGATCAAGAGAACGAGCTCGAAGCTCCGACTATGCTGCAGGCTTTCAGGATCTGTCCTCGTCTGTTCCCATCACGTCACTGTCACCCTGGATTCCGGATCGGCGATCTCAGCCGCCGCTGCCGTTAAGCCGGTGTTCCGGCATAGTGTGCCTTGTCGCGCATGAGCGCGAAGACGATCCGGGCGAGCTTGTTGGCGGTCGCCACGGCGACGAGCTTGAAGGGCTTGGTCCCCATCAGGCGATCGGCCCAGCTTCTCAATGCATCGCTACCGCGCCTGCGGTGGAAGAGAACCGCGTGTGCACCGACGACGAGCAGCTTGCGCAGATAACGATTACCCATCTTGGAGACGCGCCCAAGCCGCTTCTTGCCGCCGGATGAACTCTGTCGCGGGGTGAGCCCGAGGAAGGCAGCAAACTCACGCGGGCCGGAGAAGCGGAGATGTCCTGGATGCTTGCTGCAAGCGCAGAGGCGGTGATGGGACCGATGCCTGGAACGGTCATCAGGCGGCGTGCCCTCTCATCGGCTTTGGCGAGAGCCTGAATGGCCTGATCGCTTTGCAGGATTTCATGATCGAGTTCGTTCAGCCGCCGTACCAACGGCAACAGGGCCGAGCGCACGATGGACGGGATCATCTGGTTTCCTTCCGCGCCGAGAACCGCCAAAGCGCGAGCATTGTTGGGTCCTTGCGCGGCGATGATCCCGATCTCGGCCAGATGGCTACGCAAGGAATTGAGGATCTGGGTGCGCTGCGCCACCAGCAGGTCGCGCACTTTGTGGTGCATGAGCGCAGCCTGGTTCTCGATCGATCGCACCGGCACAAATCGCATCGAGGGACGCGTTACCGCCTCGCAGATAGCCGCTGCATCAGCAGCATCGTTCTTCTGGCAACGGACATAAGCCTTCACGTAGGTCGGCGCATCAGACGGACATTATGGCCAAGCTTGATCAACTCGCGCGCCCAATGATGGGCGAGCCGCATGCTTCCATGCCCACAAGACACGGCGGCAGACGCTCGAAGAATGCCAGCACATCTTTCCGCCGCAGCGCCCGGGTCACGACGACGAGGCTAGTGGCGTCGACAGCGTGAACCTGGAAGACTTGCTTGGCCAGATCGAGGCCGATGGTGGCTACGGTATCGAGATCGGTGGTAGTCTTTTCCATGGACGGTGCTCCTTCAGATGAGTGCTCGACAGCAGCCATCTTGGCACGCCTCTCACGAGGATGATGCCGTTGCGGGCGCCGTCCACCCCATCAAGAGAGCTTGAGGGCGCTTTCGAAGCGCTACGGGATCAATCAGAAGACCATCGCGAAGTGGAAGAAGCGGACCTCGGTCGCCGATCTGCCGACGGGGCCGAAGGCTCCGCACTCGACGGTGCTTTCACCCGAGGAGGAAGCGATCATCGTCGCCTTCCGAAAGCAGACATTGCTGCCGCTCGACGACTGCCTCTACGCCCTGCAGCCGACGATCCCGCACCTGACGCGGTCGTCCCTGCACCACTGCCTGCAGCGCCACGGCATCGGCCGGCTGCCCGAGGTCGACGGCGACAGGCCGGCGAAGAGGAAGTTCAAGACCTACCCGATCGGCTACTTCCACATCGACATTGCCGAAGTCAGGACCGAGCAGGGCAAGCGGCACATGTTCGTCGCCATCGACCGCACCTCGAAGTTCGCCTTCGTCGAACTGCACGAGAAGGTCACCACCGCCGTCTCCAGGGAGTTCCTGCTGCGGCTGATCGCGGCCGTTCACTACAAGATCCACACCGTGCTCACCGACAACGGCATACAGTGCACCACGCCCGGCGCCGGAGGGTCGGCGTGCCCCTCATCAAAGAGGCCATCGCCAACGGAGAGATCTTCAGGGCGCATGCCTTCGAGTATGCCTGCGCCAGGAACGATATCGAGCATCGCACCACCAAGGCCAAGCATCCCTGGACGAATGGGCAGGTGGAATGGATGAACCGGACCATCAAGGAGGCCACCGTCAACGCTTCTACTAAGAGAGCCACGACCAGCTCCGGCAACACCTCGCCGACTTCGTCGCAGCCTACAACTTCGCGCGCAGGCTCAAGACCCTCAAGGGCCTTACCCCTTATGAGTTCATCTGCAAGCGATGGACATCACAGCCCGAACGCTTCACACTCAATCCGCTCCATCAAATGCCGGGACCAAACATCCAGCCCCAGGCTGGCGACATTCGGAGGTGCCAAAGTCCTGCGCAATGACAGCCATCAAACAGCAGATCGGGACGTACATCCGACGGATAGGCTACGACCGACCAACCGGGCCTATAGCGGCAGGCCAATTTCAGTTTCCGCAGGCCGACGCAAACAACTATGCCATTGCCGTTTGCCGCACGAAATGTGTGGGAGACACGGCATTCATTGGCATATGAATGGGAATGAAATCCGGCCCGCGCACTGCGCTTGGTATCTCGTCCGACATCGGCTCCCGGGCAACCGGACGCTTTGCCGGATCTGCGACGGGAACCGTTGAGAGCAGCTTGCGAGTATAGGGATGCTGGGGATTGTTGAAGACAGATCTGCGATCACCGATTTCCACAATCTCGCCGAGATACATGACGGCGACACGATGCGCGATGCGTTCCACCACAGCCATGTCATGACTGATGAACAGAATTGCGATGTCCATTTCGCGCTGCAGATCCATCAATAGATTGATGACCTGCGCCTGGATCGTCACGTCCAGCGAGGCGACCGCTTCGTCTGCTATGATGAGGCGGGGGTTGAGGGCGAGCGCCCGAGCAATACAGATGCGCTGGCGCTGACCGCCGGAGAAGGCATGCGGGTAACGTTCGAGATGCTCCGCCGGCAGGTCCACTTTGGCCAACAATTCGGCGGAGCGCTCACGTAGCTTCGCACTTGAGCCAGCGCGGTGGACCCGCATCGGATCCATCAGTGCCTGTGCTATTGTCATGCGCGGATTGAGCGACGAGAAGGGGTCCTGAAAGACCATCTGCACTTCGCGCCGGAAGCGTGCAAGGGTTTGACGCGGTGCCCCGATCATCTCGTTGCCATCGTATCGGATGGAACCGGATTGCGGCTTGTCCAACTGCATGATGCTGCGCGCGACCGTTGATTTGCCACAACCGGATTCGCCAACCAAAGCCAGCGTCTCGCCTGCAAAGATATCGAACGAGACGCTCTCGACGGCGTGCACACGCCCTGTAACGTGACCGAGCACGCCACCTTTGAGTTCGAAACGTGTGACCAGGTCACGTATCGCGACCAGTGGATTTCTGTCGCTTGCATGCAAACTCGCGGTCATTCGGCGGCCTCCCTCAGTGCCACTTCAGCGTCGTACACGACCAGCGGGAATTTCTCGGGTGCATCCTTGTCGGCCATGCTGCCGAGCTGCGGCACGGCCGAGATAAGGGCGCGCGTGTAACGGTGCTGGGGAGCGGCGAAGATCTGGTTGACCAAGCCTGTCTCGACGATTTCGCCCTTCAGCATGACACAGACCCGGTCGGCGATCTCTGCAACAACGCCCATGTCATGGGTAATGAACAGGACAGACATCCCGATCTCGCGTTGAAGGGCCCTTACCAGGTCGAGAATCTGTGCCTGGATCGTGACGTCGAGAGCGGTGGTCGGTTCGTCAAGGATCATCAGGGATGGTCGGCAGGCCAGTGCCATCGCAATCATGACACGCTGGCGCATGCCGCCGGAGAGTTGGTGCGCATATTGATCCAGCCTGCGGGCGGCGTCCGGAACACGCACGAGCTTCAGCACGTTCAGGGCAATTTCCCGCGCTTCCCGAGGTGACTTTCCTTGATGCCGGATCACGGCTTCAGCGATCTGATCGCCCACTGTGAAGACCGGATTGAGACTCGACATCGGATCCTGGAAGACGATGGAGAATTCGAAGCCGCGAAGTGCCTCCACACGCTTTTCCGAGAGCTTGGTCAGATCGGCTACGTTGCCGTCCTTCAGTCTCATCAAGATGCGCCCGGCCGTAATCTTGGCGCCGTCATACTCGGTAAGGCGCATCACGGTCATCGCGGTAACTGACTTGCCAGAGCCTGACTCCCCGACCAGTGCCAAGGTCTCCCCGCGTTTGATTTGAAACGACACGCCACGCACCGCGCGCACAGGCCGGGTAGCTTGAAGGGCGAAGCTAACCTCCAGATTCTCGACCGAGAGAATTACATCGTCAGGAAGCATAACGGCACCGGCAGACGTCGTCGTCAAAGGAAGCTCCCGATAAAGCGGTAGGATCACATTTTAAGACATCGAACGCAGCATGCCAGCAAGCTGTCAATAGTCCTGCGCCTCTAAGACTCGCACCGACATGCTTTGGCAGAAGCCATATCCTTGGTTCATTCTCCGGTAGCGGGAAGCCAGAGGTTGGAAAAGACTGGAATTCACGCGGCCGGGGTTAGGGTCATGCAAATTTTGCATCGCCTTATCGCTTTTCGCATAGTCGGATCGCTGGAATTGTAGGGTGTTGGTTTTACATTCCTTCAACGCAGGGTCAGAGTGGAATCGACTATAGTTCGCCCTCTATGCAATTCGGCTTTCTCGCAAAGATACTTCCAGAATACTTCTCCATCACGGTTGCGTATGCCCACCCGCCGGAAGATCCTGATTTCTATCTCCAGCGACATCTGCTGCCCGCCAATCTGGATGAGTTCACCCTGAACAATCGATTTCTGAACGCATATCTGGGGTAGCCAGGCCACGCCGCGTCCAGCGACTGCCATCTGCTTGAGTCCTTCTGCAAGAGAGGATTGGTAGACTGTGCTGAGAGTGAGGGGCTTTCGCCAACGCGATTGAATGAGCGAGATCAGCTTGCCGAGATAGCCGTCGCTCCACGAAAAAGAGAGGTAGGGAATCTTGGTGCCTTCGGGCACGTCTATGTCGAAGAGTGGTTTTCCCGTCGGGTCGGTTCCTGACACCAGAATCAATCGATCCTTGCCGATCTGCAGGGATTCGAACGGACCTGCCTCCAGAACTGGAGGGCCATCAGGGTGATCATAGATGATCGCGAAGTCGCATTTACCCGAGGACAGATGCTCCACGCACTCCAGAAAATCGGCCGTATGCATGCTGCTGCGCACCGGCGCGTTGGGCATGTCGGAGTTGCTGATCCAGTTAGGAAAAAAATATATCGCCAAGGTGTGTAGTGCGGCAAAAGTGAGAAGTTGCGAGCTTGCGCCGGCGACATTGCGGCAGTCAGTCCGCAACCGATACATGTCGCGCACCATTTCCTGGCAGCGCGGCACGAACATGTTTCCCGCACTTGTGAGATGAACGGGGTAGGTGCTGCGGTCGATAAGATCAGCACCGATCCATGTTTCGAGCGATTTGATACGGCGGCTGAAAGCCGGTTGCGAGATATTCCGAGCCGCCGCGGCAGTGGAGAAGTTCCGCGTTGCGACGATTTCCAGGAAGTCCTCGAGCCATGCCAGCTCCATCACGACCTCATGTGTTCTTTGCATAACCGATCCTATCTACGCATTGGACAGCGATGCAAGTGTGCTCCTAGCTTTCTCTGCAACGACAAGAAGACTTCCGCGTCCACTTCAGGGGAACATCTCCATGAAACGTGCTTTGGCATTAGCTCTGTACCTGGGCCTTGGCGTGGCGGTTGCGCCCGCCCTGGCCGAAACCAAGAACCCCGGAACTTTCGTCTTTCTCTGGACCGACGACGTCCAGTCGTTCGACCCTGCCTACATCGCAAACACGCCGAGTTCCTATGGGGTGTTGAACGTCTACAGCCGGCTGCTCAACTACAACGGCTCCCAGATTTCAGAGTTCGTGCCGGCGCTTTCCGCCGAGGTGCCGAGCTTGGAAAACGGTCTCATCAAGCAGGGTGAGGACGGCTCCATCAGCTACACCTTTCCGATCCGCAAGGGAGTTCACGCGCATAAGGTCGGGGTCAAGGGAGACGACGGCAAGGTCACCTGGCAATATTATGACGGGCTGACCGACGACCAGAAGGCCAAGATCGAGCCCGGCTATGGCGAGATTACGCCGGAGGATGTGCGTTATTCGCTGCTGCGTGCCATTCTCATGGGGCAGTCGTGGATGTCCAACGCGATCACGGAAGTGATAACTGCCGGCAAATACCCGGATGTCGCCAAGTGGGTAGAGACGGAAGGTAATGTCTCGAACATCAACGATGCGGGTCCCGAGGCACTTCGCAAGGTGTATGACCAGCTTGCCTCGCAGATTATCGTCGAGGGCGACAATGTCACCTTGAAGCTTCCAAAGTCGTTCCCCGCCACGCTTGGCGTCCTGGCCCTGCCGTTCGGCGCATCGATCGTCGACAAGGAATGGGTCGCCTCAGTCGGAGGATGGGACGGTGATGGCAACACATGGAAGAAGTACTATCGTCCAGATCTGGGCGACGATCCGCTCTTTGCGCAGGAGAACGGCACCGGCCCTTTCATGCTCGATGAATGGGATCGCACCGATCGCCGCATCACGCTGAAGCGTTTCGACAATTACTTCATGGGGGCTGCCTCGCTTGAACGCGTGGTGATGCGCACCGTGCCTGAATGGACCACGCGACGGCTGCAATTGCTGTCTGGTGATGCCGATTTTGTCACTGCGCCGGTCGAATTCCTGGACGAGCTCAGCAAGACCGAGGGTGTGAGGGTCATTGACGGCCTGCCGAAGGTTTTCAGCCGTGGGCTGTATTTTGCCTGGCCGCTGGATGACGCCGACAATCCAGCAATCGGCAGTGGCAGGCTGGATGGAAATGGCATTCCACCGGACTTCTTCGCGGATATCGACGTGCGCAAGGGCTTCAATTACTCGCAGAACTATGATGCATTGCTGAAGCAGGTTCTGCTCGGGAAAACGGTCCAGTCTCGCGGACCCACGGTGCGCGGCATCATGGGCTATCGTCCCGATTCGCCAATTTACACTTACGACCCGAAGAAGGCTGCGGAGCATTTCAAGAAAGCTTTTGGCGGCAAGTTGTGGGATACCGGCTTCACCTTCACTGCCTATGTGCAGGAAGGCACACCGCAGGGAACCGCCGCGTTGTCGGCACTCCAGCAAGGGCTGCAGCGCATCAATCCCAAATTCAAGATGAAGATCCAGTCGTTGCCCTGGGCGTCGATTTCGGACAAGCTGAATAACCGCGAAAAGCCTGCCTCGCCACTCACCTATATGGGCTGGGGCCCGGACTACTCCGACCCGGGTGGTCCGCTCGGTGCCGCGACCTACTACCTCTCTCCGACCGGGCTTGTCGGTGGCATGCTCGGCCAGGGCTACCGCGACCTGATGGCGGAGAAGTTCAAGCCGCTGCTGGATGAAGCCTGGGCTTCAAGCGATCCGGCAGTCCGTGAGCCGATCTACGCCAAGCTGCAGGAAATGTCCTACGACTACGCCACCACCCAGTTCCTCTGGGAGGATTTCGGCTACATTGTCACCCGCAGCAATATAGATGGCTATGTGCACAACATGATCCTCTACGGTGCCTGGGACTTCTATCCCGTCACCAAGGCGAATTGAGCCACGTCGAAAAGTGCCGGGCGGCGTCGCTGCCCGGCAGATTTCCTCCACTTCTCATACAGCGGGTCCCGATGTGCTGAATTACGCTTTGCGGCGGTTGCTGATGCTGCCCGTCGTTCTCTTCGCCTTGTCGCTGATGCTCTTCGCGCTGCAGATGTCGCTGTCGCCGACGCAGCGCCTGGCCGCCTACGCACCATCGCCCGATTTCCTCAAAGGCGGACAGGAGAGCATCCGCAGGATGATTGAGCAGTACGGGCTGAACGATCCCTTTCACGTCCAGTATGGCCGCTGGATCGGCAACATTCTCACCGGCAATCTGGGTTGGTCTGAAACCGCTCGCCAGCCTGTCGCTCATGCCCTAGCCTCGTTGCTGCCGGCGACGCTTGAGCTGGTGCTGCTGGCTTTCATCCCAGGCTTTCTGCTTGCCATCTACCTTGGCTCTCGCGCTGGCATCTATCTCAACCGCTGGCCGGATCACGTCATTCGCATCTTCACGATCCTGGGTTGGTCGTTTCCGGTCTATGTCTTCGGCCTATTGATGCTGCTGATTTTCTATTCGGCGCTCGATTGGTTCCCGCCGGGTCGTCTCAGTCAGTGGGCGCAGGCGGTTGTGACGTCACCGGGTTTCACCCGATACACCGGCGCAAATACCGTGGATGCGCTGCTCAACGGGAATCTCGCAATCTTCGGGGATGCGCTCCGTCACCTCGCTGCCCCGGTTATTACGCTCACCTATGTCAACCTCGCTAGCATGACGCGCGTGATGCGAACCTCCATGCTGGAGACGCTGCGCCAGGATTATGTCCGTACTGCACGAGCCAAAGGCATGCCCCGGCGTGTGGTGGAACTGCGGCATGCGCGCCGCAATGCCCTTCTTCCCGTTACGACGATTGCCGGCATGGAACTGGCCACCATGATGGGGGGCGTCGTCATCACCGAAACCATTTTCGACTATGCGGGTCTTGGCCAGTTCGCCGCGAAGTCCGCCGCCAACCTGGATTTTCCTGCTGTGCTCGGCTTCGGCCTCTATTTCGCGATCGTGCTCGTCCTGATGAATCTCATCGTCGATATGATCTATCCGCTGCTTGATCCGAGGGTGAAGACGCGATGAAAGTGCTTCGCTATCTGCTGCGCAACCCAATGTCGCTGATCGGCGTCCTCATCCTGGTGGCCTTCGTGATGGTGGCGATATTCGCGCCGGTTCTGGCCCCGCCGGAGGAATTCCAGATGTCCGTTTACGACACGCCGCGCGCGGGCTTTCTCGCCACCCCGCAGCCACCTTCGGCCGATGCCATCTTCGGAACGACCGAAGGCCAATATGATATCTATTACGCTGTCATCTGGGGCACACGTACCGCATTCAAGATCGGACTCGGGGTCGTTGCGATCTCGGTACTTGTCGGCACGATCATAGGTTCGATCGCCGCCTTCTATGGCGGCGTGGTGGACGAGGTGCTGATGCGCATCGTCGACGTCTTCATGGCCGTACCGTTCCTAATCGCAGCGATGGTGCTGACAGCACTGCTCGGCAAGGGCATAGGCCCGATCACCATCGCGCTGACCACCTTTGGGTGGATGGGCTATGCGCGTGTTGTGCGCAGCGAGATCCTGAGAATTCGTGAGATGGACTATGTACATGCGGCGAGGAGTTATGGCGCGGGCGACCTCCGGTTGATCGTGCTTCACATCCTGCCCAATGCCTTCTTTCCCGTTCTCGTGCTTGCCACCATGGCCACCGGCTCGATGGTGCTTTCGGCCTCGGCGCTCAGCTTCCTCGGCGTGGGAACCGAGGAAGGCTATGCCGATTGGGGGCAATTCATCGCCTACTCGCGCAACTGGATCGTCGGTCAGCCCGGAAATCCGTTTCAGTACTGGTATACGCTCGCCTTTCCGGGGGCGGCGATTTTCCTGTTCGTGTTGTCGTGGAATCTTGTCGGCGATACTCTGCGCGACATCCTCGACCCTCGCCACACACGCTGAAATCCTGGGAGGATTATTGTTGTGCCTTCGCTTTCACATGAAGCCGTTGAACTCTTCGAAGACCTCATCCGCCATGAGGTGGAAGATAAGGCTATTCCCTCCATTTCCTATGCGCTCGTGGACAGGGATGGGCTTCTGGCCCAGGGACATATTCAGCGCCATGACGGCCACTTCAACCTGAAGGCGGACACCTGCTTCCGCATCGGCTCTATTACGAAGACATTCACCTCCGTTGCGATCATGCAACTGGTAGAAAAGGGGTTGATTGATCTCGACGTGGATGTTTCCGAGTATCTGCCCGGTTTCCAGCCGCTCAATCCGTTCGCGGGGCGTGAAAGCGGGCCTTATGGCTCGCATATCAGTCTGCGCAAGCTGATGAGTCACACAGCCGGCATCGTGCGCGAGCCCAAGAGCGGACATTATCTGGATGCGCATCGGCCGCCTCTGGCCGATACCGTTGCCGAACTGGCCACATCCACGCTCAAGCAGGACCCCAGCGCGGGCGTCATGCACTATTCCAATGCGGGCATTGCCGTGGTCGGCATGGTGATCGAAAGGGTGACGCGGAAGAGCTACGCGGATTACATCACCGAAAACATCCTGAAACCGCTTGGCATGAATGACACGTCTTCCGGCATGGCGCCCGGCATCCGCGAGCGGCTGGCGCCGGCGGAGATGTGGACGCTGGACGGCGATAGCCCGGCGCCGGTTTTCAGCCTCGGTGGTTCCCCCGCAGGCAACATCTTCTCCACCACGGGAGACATGGCAAATTATGCGCAGTGTCTGCTGAGGGGCGGGTTTGTGCCGGACGGCAATGCCATAATCAGTCCCGCATCTTTGCGCGAGATGTGGACCCCGATTGGCAAGCGGCCGGCCGGTCATGACAAGGCACTGAACGGTTATGGCCTTTGCTTCGGCGTAGGAGACATGGATGGCTGGACATCTGTCGGGCACGGCGGGGCGGTTTATGGCTATGCGTCGCAGATGATGCTGCTGCCACGGGCGGGGGTTGGTGTTCTCGTCTTTGCTACGCTGGATTTTGCCAATCAGATCGCCTCCCGTCTTGCCGGGGATGGCCTGCGCATTGCCCTCGCGGAGCGAGGCATGGGCAAGCTGCCGCAGCGAACTCGGACGCCGCCGCCCATTACCAGGGATCAACTCGCAATCTTTCCCGGACTCTATCAGCATGAGGCAAATGGCGAGGTCGTGGAGGTCAAGGAGAAGGCTGGAAAGCTCTACCTCATGGGCGAGGGCGTGCCCCTGCAAATCCGTCCCGTATCCGGCGCCGATTTCGTTATCGATGGGCGCATCTACGGTCGCGGAGCGGATTATCCGCACATGAACGTTTCCTTCCCGACTTCCGACAAACTCATCTGGAAGGGGGAGAATTGGACGCGTGTCGATGCCTTGCCGATCGAGAGGATTCCGCCCGAGATAACACCGCATCTCGGTGAATATGGACCTGATTTCAATATTACCTACCTGACCTACAGCCACGGCCAGCTGAAATGTCTGATCGAGTATTTCTGCACGCACACATGCGAGCCCGTGGACGCTCGTCGTTTCCGCATGCATGGCCTGCTTTATGAAGAGGAAATCCTTGAGTTGGACGCGGTCGACGAAAACGGTCGTCGCGGCATTCGGGTCGGGCCGATGTTCCTCGAGCGACGGCGGGCAGAAGCGGCTGTCTGAAGAAAGAGAAAACCGATCATGGTTTCGTCAGTCTTGATGGAAACGCCGCTCGGTGCGCGCATGCGGATCAACGGCCGCGAAGTCGACTACTTCTGTGGCACCAGCTATTTCTGCCTGCATGGCCACCCGGAAGTGATTGAGGCGGCATGCTCCGCTACGCGCCAGTTCGGCCTCGGTCCGGGTACACTGGCACGAATGCAGGTCTACTCCGATCTGCAGGAGCGGCTTTGCGAATGGTTCGGGACCGAGCAGGTCGTGACCATGGTCTCAGGTTATTCCAGTCCGATGGCGATGCTGCAGGGGCTACGCGACGACTTGGATCTGATCTTTATTGATGAGGCAACTCACTACAGCGCGCGCGACGCGGTTCCTATGCTCGGAAAGCCGGTACGCCGCTTTCGCCACCTCAATGCCAACAGCCTCGCGGAAGAACTCTCGCGTCACATGGCGCCGCAACTGCGCGCGGCGGTGGTGACGGACGGAGTTTTTCCATCCAGCGGTGCTCTGGCGCCACTGGCGGACTACAGGAGGGCCATGGAACCTTATCAGGGTTCCATACTATGCGTGGATGATTCTCACGGGGTCGGTGTCCTGGGCAGCAGCGGGCGTGGCTCACTACAGCATGCGAGCATCGAGGCTGAGGGGAATTTCCTTGCAGGAACCCTTAGCAAGGCGTTTGGCTCCTTTGGAGGCATCATCCCCGTAAATGCATCGCTTGCCGAACGGATCAGGAGCAACGCCATGATCCTGCGGGGTGCATCACTGCCTCCACCAGGAGCAGCCGCCGCCGCGATCGCTGCCATGCGGTTGCTGAAGACGATGCCACAGATGCGTATGGACCTCGAACGTAATGTGAAACATATGCGCGGCGGTCTCCGCAACTTGGGTTTCGAGATAGATGATACGCCGGTTCCTATCGTCTGCGTTCGTGGAGACATGGACCTCGAACGAATTCGGGCAGGGCTCGACAAACGCGACATTGTCGTAAAGGTCACACCCGCTTCCGGTTACTCGGATGCGCCCGATGTGCCGACGATGCGGTTGGCCGTATTTTCGCAGCATACGCCGCAGCAGATCGACAGGCTGCTGTCATCAATGGGCGAACTTCTATGAGATCGGGAAAGGCAAGGCTATGAAGGTATTCATCAGCGCCGATATTGAAGGCACGGCAGGTATCACCAACTGGGACGAAGCGAGGAAGGGAAATCCAGACTATACCGAATTTCGGGAATACATGACCGACGAACTGGTTGCTGCTTGCGAGGGGGCGAAGGCCGCAGGCGCTACCGAGGTTGTCGTCAAGGATGCCCACTCGAGCGCCCGTAACCTAATCCTCTCCAAGCTGCCGCATTATGTGCGGATCGTGCGCGGCTGGAGCGGGCATCCGGACGCAATGATGTTCGGCATTGATGGGAGCTTCGATGCGGCTCTCTATACCGGCTACCATAACAAGGCGGGTACTGACACCAATCCGCTGGCCCATACGCTGACCGGAACCGTTTCCAGACTGCTGATCAACGGTGAAGTCGCGTCCGAGTACACGCTGAACGCGCACTGCGCGGCTCGCTATGGCGTACCGTCCGTGTTCCTCTCAGGCGACGCAGCTATGTGCGCGGAAGCGAAAGTACTGGTGCCGGAGATTGCTACAGTTGCCACCAGCGAAGGTTTCGGTCCGGCCACCTCGTCATTGTCCCCGCTGGCCGCGGTGAAGGCCATTCGTGAAGCCGTTGAGGCGGCCCTGTCACGTGATCTGTTAAAATGTTTGCCGAAGCTGGCCGACAATTTCGAGCTGGTCGTTGAATACACAAATCCGGTCGAAGCTTATCGGGGAAGCTGGTATCCTGGCATTGAACATCCAGCCCCACGCACGCTTCGCTTCAAGGCGGACAATTTCTTCGACATCCAGCGTGCGATAAGATTTGTGGTCTGACGGTTGCTCAGAACATATATCCTACGAACCGGGCTCCGTCGCCGGCGACTGGCAGCACCGAACCCGCAAGGGCTTCGCCGGCGCAGTTCGGACTGCGACTGGTCCTGGAGCTTGTGACAGTAAATCGCGTAGTCGTCCGAGAACCCCGTTTTGATGCGCATCGCCTGCTTCCAGGCGACCACCCGCGGCGAGTTCGAGTAGTTCAAGGAGGTGAGCCGCGGCACGATCGGTGTTGACGGTCGTCAACCGCTTTGGGAGCTGACGCAATGGCGCAGGCTGTTGTCGACGCCGAAGCGAAGCTCGATTCCGCGCTGGTGGCAAAATTCTCCGCGTTCGACGGCGTCATGATGATGGACGAGGGCGGCAGTCATCCGCCGGTCGATGGGCGTGGCGGCAGCCACGGCGGCTAATCTCTCCCGTGCCCGGCAATCCAGAGTGCGATAAGCGTGCATAGCGCGCCGGAGAGCAGATATGCGCCGGCCGAGATCAAGCCGAAGCTGGAGGAAAGCAGCAGTGCCGCGAGCGGTGCAAAACCGGCGCCGAACATCCATGCCAGATCGGATGTAATGGCCGATCCCGTATAGCGATAGCGGCGTGAGAAGCTTGAAGCCACCACGCCCGAGGATTGCCCGAACGACAGCCCGAGCAGCACGAAGCCCAGCACCATGAAGGTGGCTTCGCCGGCCGCGCCGGCATCGAGGAGCTGCGGCGCGAAGCCGCTGAATGCCGCGATCGCGACGGCCGTGCCGACGAGCAGCGCGCGGCGTCCAACGCGGTCGGCGAGCGGCCCGGACGCGATGATGGCGGCTATGCCGAAAAGCGCGCTGACCGCCTCGATCACGAGGAAACGTTCGGGACCTTCATTGGTGAACAGGAATACCCAGGACAGCGGGAACACGGTTACCATGTGAAACAGCGCGAAGCTGGCCAGGGGAGCAAAGGCGCCGACGACCACGTTGCGGCCTTCGGCCCTGATCGTGTCTCTTATGCGCGTCGGCTGGAGGTCGCCGCTCTCGTAGAGGCCTGAGAATTCGGGGGTGACGACGATGCGCAGCCTGGCGAAGAGCGCCACCACATTGATGGCGAAAGCGACAAAGAAAGGATAGCGCCAGCCCCAGGCAAGGAAGTCGTCGGCCGACAGATTGACGACGAAGAAGGCGAACAGCGCGCTGGCCACGATCAGGCCGATCGGCGCGCCGAGTTGCGGTATCATCGCATAGATGCCGCGCCGGTTCTCCGGCGCGTTGAGCGCGAGCAGCGAGGGCAATCCATCCCACGTTCCGCCCAAGGCTATACCCTGCCCGATACGGGCGAGCGCGAGCAGCCAGATCGCGACCGCGCCGATATCCGCATGGGCCGGCAGGAAAGCGATGGCGACGGTCGAGGTGCCGAGCAAGAAGAGGGCGATCGTCAGCTTCGCTCCCCGGCCATAGGCGCGGTCGATCGCCATGAACAGAACCGTGCCGAAAGGACGTGAGACGAACGCAAGCGCGAAGATTGCAAAGGAATAGAGCGTTCCCACGAGCGGATCGAAAGCCGGAAACACGAGCTTGGGAAAGACGATGACCGAGGCGATCGCATAGACGAAGAAGTCGAAAAACTCCGACGTCCTGCCGATGATGACGCCGACTGCGATGTCGCCTGCGCTGACCTGCCCGTGGTGCGAGCCGATCAGCTCACCGCTTTCTTCGCCTGTCGTCGTCTGAGCCATTATACCTGCCGCCCCGAAGTGGAAGAGTGGGTCGTGGAACGGCGAACATCACCGTCCCTTTGTGCTTTTGTGCGTTGCACACGTTTTGCCGAAGACTGGCCAATCGAGGGATTGGACAAATTGTCCAATGTCACCGTGCGCTCGCCGCGGTTAGCCATCCGGGCCGATACCGCACTGCAAAATGCAGGACGGCGATGCAATCACCCACCGAGGGCAGCGCCTGATGAAACGCTTTGGAACCTTGCTACTCCTTCCCCTGGCGGGGCTGTTGAGCGGCTGCAATCTCGACGTGCTTGCGCCCGCGGGCGATGTCGCGGCCCAACAGCGCGACCTGCTCGTCGTCTCGACCGCGCTGATGCTCATCATCATCGTTCCGGTGATGGCGCTGACCGTCTTTTTCGCCTGGCGCTATCGGGCGTCGAACGCATCGGCGACCTACACGCCCGACTGGGATCACTCGACAAAGCTGGAGCTGGTCATCTGGGCAGCGCCGCTCCTGATCATCATCTGCCTGGGCGCCCTGACCTGGCTCGGCACGCATCTGCTCGATCCTTACCGGCGGATCGACAGGATCGAGCCAGGCAAGCCCATCACGCAGGATCACAGGCCGCTGACGGTCGAAGTCGTCGCGCTCGACTGGAAATGGCTGTTCATCTACCCGGAATATGGCATTGCGGCGGTCAACGAGCTGGCGGCACCGGTCGACCGGCCGATCGATTTCCGCATCACCTCGTCAGCCGTGATGAACTCTTTCTACATTCCCGCCCTCGCCGGGCAGATCTACGCAATGCCGGGCATGGAAACCAAGCTGCACGCGGTCATCAACGATCCGGGCACCTATAAGGGCTTCTCCGCCAACTACAGCGGCGCGGGCTTTTCGGGAATGCGCTTCGACTTTCACGGCCTCTCCGCCGAAGCCTTCGACCGATGGGTGGCAAAGGCCAAGGGCGGCACGGAAAGGCTCAGCCGCGAAAGCTATCTCGAACTGGAGCGGCCGAGCGAGAACGAGCCGGTTCGCCACTACGCTTCCGTCGATCCCGATCTCTATGACGCCGTGCTCAACATGTGCGTCGAACGCGGCAAGATGTGCATGAGCGAGATGATGGCGATCGACGCCAAGGGCGGGCTGGGTCTCGCCGGCGCGCGCGCCACGCTGCCGCTGGAATACGACAAGTTCGCGCGGCGCGGCGCGGTGTTCGGCGTCGATCCGTCCTACGTCGCCAGCATCTGCACGGCGGAGGAGGCGGCTGCCGCCTGGCGCGCGGCGCGCGGTGCCGAGAAGACGGATTGGATGCCGAAGGACCTTTCTCCGCTTCGCGGCGCGGGGCTGCTGCGGCCGGGCATGAGTCGGCAGCGCGCTGACGCCGGCAGCGGTGGCGGCCATTTGCCGCTGTTCGAATTGTGAAGGATGCACGATGCCTGACTCGCTGATCAAATTCATCTTCGGCCGGCTCAGCTGGGAATCGCTGCCCCTGCACGAGCCGATCGTGGTCGGCACCTTCATCGCCGTCGCGCTGGGCGGAGCCGTGCTTGTCGGCGCGCTGACCTATTACCGGCTGTGGGGCTATCTGTGGCGGGAGTGGTTCACCAGCGTCGACCACAAGAAGATCGGCATCATGTACATGGTGCTGGGCCTCGTCATGCTGCTGCGCGGCTTTTCCGACGCCATCATGATGCGCCTGCAACAGGCCATCGCCTTCAACGGCTCCGAGGGCTATCTGAACGCCCATCACTACGACCAGATCTTCACGGCGCACGGCGTGATCATGATCTTCTTCGTGGCGATGCCGTTCGTGAC
>Ga0182748_1002174_pt1 | contig 18082 bp, 18 predicted proteins | sample eDN3rd37CKraftOP_FD_128877 | JGI IMG/M metagenome (GOLD analysis project Ga0182748, IMG submission 128877) | Enriched Organic Plus compost microbial communities from Emeryville, California, USA - eDNA 3rd pass 37_C Kraft OP (version 2) (version 2) ...
AGCATCGGCCGCACCTCGATGAAGATCCATGTCGAGGCCTGGGCGCGGCGCTTCCAGACCCATGTGCACGAGAAGGTCACCGACGCGAATTTCACCTTCGTGGCGATCGACGACAATGGGAGGCCAAGGCCGATACCGAGGGAGTGAGGCGGGGCCGCGGTTTTCCGCCTCATCCTGAGGAGCCGCGCCGAAGCCAGAAGGGCGAAGGCGGGGCGTCTCGAAGGATGGGGCGGCCTCATGCAGCTTTCTTCCGGCCGCAACCTATGCTAGTGGCAACTTATGCCGATCATCGCGATCTTCAATGGAATCATCATCCAGATGTTCTTTGAAGACCACAATCCGCCCCACGTGCATGCGGTCTACGGCGAGTTCAAAGCCTTGTTGCGGATCAGCGACGGCGCGATCATCCGAGGTTCGCTTCCCCGCAAACAGGCGAATTTGGTAAAGTCCTGGATCGCGCAAAGGCAAGCGGAATTGATGGAGAACTGGCATCATGCCCAAACGGACGGCCGCTGCTTCCGTATCGCAGGTCCCGCCGATGATTGATGTCGTCTCGGTCAAGCCGATGGGCGGCTTCAAGCTGCGCATCGGCTTTTCCGATGGCTCCGTCGGCGTGCACGATTTCTCGGCCACCGTCGCCCGCGATGGCGAGATGGTACAGCCGCTCAAGGACCCGGCGTTCTTCGCGCGCGTGTTCGTGGAATTGGGCGCGCTCGCCTGGCCGAACGGATTCGATCTCGACCCGATCGCGCTGCACGACCGCATGGCGAAGGCGGGGGAGTTGACGCAAGTCGCGGCGGAGTGATCGGTTATTGGATTGTGGGGCTTAGTCGTAACGACCATCACGTCGCTGCGGACTACAGCGGCAAGGAAAGCTGACTTATCCTGTCAAGCCGAAGAACCCCCACAAGCAACCAAATATCAGGAAATCTTGAGTGAGTCCCCATTGCGAACGCCATGCCTTTTTGGGGATATATTTCATTGAAGACGCCATCCATTTCTCTCAGAGCCCGCGCGGGACCGTACCGACGTTGGAAGCGATAAAACATTGCAGTTGTCTCCCAATCGTCGCAAGTTGCCTCGTGACCTACACCGTCTTCGGTCGTGTAGGTGAATTTGAATTCGTAAGGGCAGGGTGAAAGGGCGGAAAGTTCTTTGTCTAGAAATGATAGTTGCCGACTGGCTGCCTTATAAGCATTCCGTTCGTTTTCAATTTCCTGATCTTTCTTCTGTCGCCAATAGAACCGAGACTTCTGGGGTCTCAAGATCGTAAGGCTCATGCCGCGAGCTGCGGCAATCTTTGTTGATGGCACCAAGAGTTTGGTGAGAAAATTGGCCCGCTCACGTTCGGGCATGTAACCACAAATCGTAATCGTCGATTCTTGAACTCTCCGACTTTCTTTTCTCCGTTCGTCAGCTTTGGGCCTGACCCATTCATATTCAATCCAATTCCAGCGGGAGAAGCCATTTTCTAATTGACGAAAATGAATAGGGTACAGTCGGCGCCACTCGCCGTTTTCCGTCACTCCAGCGCAGCATACAGTCTCACCATGACGCTTACCGGCGTGCGGTAGCGCCTTTACGAGCACCAGAACTTTCTCGCGTCCCTGTTTGGGTTGCTCGGCGTGAGTGTTGCTCCGCAATTCCGGCACGCACCCCCAAGTGACGAATCTCAACCGGAAAGGTATCACAAACGGCGCTTGCAACCAATTCCCGGTGGCAAACGTGGGGGTCTCGTTCGAAGCACATTAGACAGGTGCCGCCTGCCATGATGAATTTGAAGGCTGTCTTCAAGTCGCTTTTTGCAGTCTCCGACTGCATATGTTTCGTAAAAATCGTTCGGAAGGTTACGTAGTCTTTGCGCCTCGCGGCTTCTCTTCCGGGCTTGGGATCACCGAGGCCCTTTAGGTGCACGTATTCGATGCCGGCCTTCTGCAATGCACCTGATAGCGCGGTCTTGGCAAAGCCTTTGCGGCGCGAAATCGGAAGTTCCCGAACATCGAGGAGGCATCGAATTTCGGCGGCAACGAGCGTGGCAATAAAATCTTCGAGCGATGCGCCTTCATACCCAATCGTACTCAGCAGAGTTTTTCGATCGGCCATTCTGGTCTGTCGCTCCGGCGATTCGCCTGTAAACTCTTTCGAATCAAAGAATCGGGAAGAACGCAACCAATATCGTCGATGCGCGGGATCCGTCCGCCCTCACTCCCCCTTCTCCGCCTCCCCCACCAGCACCGGCTTCTCCCGCCACACCTCCGGAAACATCTTCTTCAAATTCTCCACCTTGGGCGCGTCGTTGAACACGATGTAGGGCTGGTAGGGGTGCTTCACCGCGTAGTCCTGGTGATAGCCCTCGGCCGGGAAGAAGGCCGCCTTCATGCTGCCGGTCTTGGTCACGATCGGGCGCTTGAACACATGCGCCGCGTCGAGCTGCGCGATATAGGCCTTCGCGATCTTCGCCTGCGCCTCGCTTTGCGGGAAAATCTCCGAGCGATATTGCGGGCCGAAGTCCGGCCCCTGGCGGTCGAGCTGCGTGGGGTCGTGCGCGACCGAGAAATAGATCTGCAAAATCTTGCCGTAGGAAATCTGCTTCGGGTCGAAGGTCACCTTGACGCTCTCGGCGTGGCCGGTCGTGCCGGAGCCGACCGTCTGGTAATAGGCGTCCTTCTGCGCGCCGCCGGCATAGCCGGACACCGCGTTGGTCACGCCGTTCACGTGCTGATAGACCGCCTGGATGCCCCAGAAGCAGCCGCCCGCGATGACAGCGGTCTCAAGTCCAGCGCCTTGCGCTGCGCCAGGCGCGGGTTCGTCCTGCGCCGGCGGCGGGATTTTGACGGCAGGTTCGGCGCGCGCGGTAAGCGGTGCGGCAGCAAGGGCAAGGGCGAACAGGACAGCGGAGCGGTGCAGCATGGCGGGGCCTCCGGGGGGCGTTATGCCTCCCTATACGGCTTCGGGCCCCTGGCGGTTACACACGAGGTTACACGTCTGCGTGAAAGCCGCGACAACGGGCCGACCCGTGACCGTGCCGCTTGTGTGTTTTGCCTCTCCTGGTGCGGAGAGGCCAGCGCGGATTCCGATTCAGGAGACGTCCGGTTTCACCACGCACTGGACGTGCTCCCCTCCCCTTGTGGGGAGGGGTCGGGGGTAGTCTTGAAAGGCGATGCTATCGCCGCTGCAATCTGCCCCCTCCCTAACCCTCCCCCACAAGGGGGGGAGGGAACAGGCTGCGCACTGCGGCCGACCGCCTTCGATGGCCGGACGCGGCGGCCTATTTTACCTTCATTGTCTTTTTCGGCTTTTCGCCGACGCGGGCGATGCTCTTGATGGCCAGCGGCGGGCGGCCGGATTTCTCCGCGATCTCGCGATCCTGCTCGATGATGAAACCGCGCGCGGGCTCGTCGCGGTCCAGGCCGCCGAGCAGTTCGGCGGGAACCCGCCGGTTGGAGCGCTGCGAACCGTCCTCATAGACCACGTCGAAGAACACGAATTCGCCCTTGGGGTTGCTTCCCGGTTTCTTCGCCATGTGCGCCGTCCTTGAAAAATGAAAACCGCGCGCCGGGCGGGGTCTTTTCGCTGCCGCGTATATAGGACGGGGGATGGGATCGCAAATCGGCCGGCGCGGCGCCGGTCTCGCGCCGCGCATGCGGCGGTTCCCGGCGGCGCTGCCTGTCCCGCGAGCGGGGGACGCGGGCACAAGCTCTCGCCGTCTCATCCCGAGCAGCCCGCCTTCGCCCTTCGGGCTGCGGCGGGCTCCTCGGCACGAGGCCGGACGTGCGCCCTCACTCCAGCCCTTCGATCAGCCGCACGTCGCGCACCGCGCCGTCGCCCAGCACGCGCACGGCTTCCTGATAGGCCGGCGAGTCATGCGCGGCGATCGCCTGCGCGAGCGAGGGAAATTCCGTCACGACGATGCGCTCCTTCTGTCCCGCTTCGTAGGCCACCGCCGCGGTGCCGCGGCACAGATAGCGGCCGCCGAAGGGCGCGGTCGCCGGTCCCGCGAGCTTGGCATAGGCGGCGAGCTTGTCGGGGTTGCTGATCTCGCGATAGCAGGTGATCCAGTAGCCTTTGGGCATGCGGCGCTCCTCCGATGTGTTTGTTGGCCGGCGGATCGTATCGGCCGTAGCGCGCGCGTCAATTTGCTGCTGTCATGCCGCGCGATGTGCGGACAATCTCGAATGACGCCGCAAGCTTCCTCCCCACCGCTCGCTTCGCTCGCCCGGGGAGGAGAGCACTCACGTCTGGAACGACCAAGGAGAAAACCATGAAACTGCCCAGCCGCATGATCGACATATCGGTCGCGCTCGACAACGAAACCGTGCTCGATCCGCCCTTCATGCGGCCGAAGATCGACTACAAGACCGGCAAGGAAAACGCCTGGATGCTGCTCGACGGTTTTCCCGGTCTGAAAGCCGAAGACCTGCCGGACGGCGAGGGCTGGGCGTTCGAGCTGGTCAATCTCGCCACCCATAACGGCACGCATATGGATGCGCCCTATCACTTCCAGTCGAAGGACATCCACGGCAACCGCATGATGACCATCGACGAGGTGCCGCTCGACTGGTTCTTCCGCCCGGGCGTCAAGCTCGACTTCCGCCATCTGCCGGACGGCCATGTGGTGAGCGCGCGCGAGGTGGAGGAGGAGCTGCGCCGCATCGGCCACGTGCTGCAGCCTTTCGACATCGTGCTGGTCAATACGCGCGCGGGCAGCCGCATCGGCCACGACGACTACATGTCGGCCGGCATCGGCATGGGGCGCGAGGCCACGCTCTATCTCACCTCGCGCGGCGTGCGCGTCACCGGCATCGATGCCTGGGGCTGGGATGCGCCCTTCGTGCATACGCGGGCGCGCTGGGAAGCGACCCATGACCCCTCCATCATCTGGGAAGGCCACAAGGCCGGGCGCGAGATTCCGTATTGCCACATGGAGAAGCTGAGCAACCTGGAGCAATTGCCGCCGCACGGCTTCATCGTCGCCTGCTTCCCGGCCAAGGTGAAGGCGGCCTCCGGCGGCTGGACCCGGGCGGTGGCGCTGTTCGATTGAGCGTCGCCGCGCGTTCCGCCCTATCGCGAGGACGCGCGCGCGGCGTCGCGACGGAGGGGGCGGGGCGGGAACGGGAGCCCGGGCAGGAGCCCGGGCAGGAGCGGAGGTGGCGGGGGGCGGCGGAACCGGTCAGGCGCGCTGCCGCACCGGCAGTTCGACCGGTTGCAGCTTTTCCACCGGTTGCAGCTTGCCCCCGCCGTCGCGCGGCTGCGGCGGGCGGCCGAGCGCCATGATGGCGGAGCCCATGGCCACGCTGCCGAAGGTCACGACCAAGCCGAAGGCGAGCAGCATGAGCGCGGCCGCGCCGGAGCGGTCGGCCAGGATCAGGCCGCGCAGATTGCCCGGATTGAGCAGGAGCAGGCCGCCGAGCATGACCGCGGCGGCGGCGGCGCCGATCGCGAGGTTGACGGCCAGCAGCTTGATCAACGGCATGCGGAACAAGGTCATGAGCGCGCCCTCGGGCACTGTTGCGGGTTGTTGCGCGTTGTCGCGCGTTGTTGCGCGTTGTCGCGGCCTTGAAGCTATGGTGCCGGGCGGGCTGCGGCAAGCCGCGCGGGGCGCATGGCCGATTCGCGCTTGCGCCGGCAGGCGCGGACGGGCGATGCTGAGTGCCGCATGATCGGACGCATTGTGGCGGTTCTGTCGTTGTTGCTGGCGCTGCCGGCGTCGGCATTTGCCGCGCGCTGCGGCGGCAATTTCAACGGATTCCTCGCCGAGATGGCGCAAGACGCGCAGGCCGCGGGGGTTTCGCGCGCGGTCATCGAGCGGGCCTTCGCCGGGCTAACTGTCGATGGCGGCGTGCTCGCCTTCGACCGTCGCCAGCGCCACACCTTTCGCAAGAGTTTCGAGGATTACGCGCGCACCCGAGTTACGCCCGGCCGAATCAGGCGCGCGCGGACGCTGATGGCGCGCCATGCCCAGCTTCTGTCGCGCGTGGAGGCCCGTTTCGGCGTCCCGCGCGAGCTGTTGATGGCGATCTGGACCATGGAAAGCGACAACGGCGTCGGCGACATGGGCAAACGGCCGGTCATCCGCACGGTTGCCACGCTCGCCTATGACTGCCGGCGCACCGAACTGTTCCAGAACGAGCTTATTGCCGCGCTCAAGATCGTGCAGCGCGGGGATCTGCCCTTGCGCGACCTTGTCGGCGCATATGCCGGCGAAATCGGGCAGACGCAGTTCCTGCCGTCCTCCTACATCAAATATGGCGTCGATTTCGACGGCAATGGCCATGTCGACCTGCGCCATTCGGTGCCGGACGTGCTCGCATCCACCGCCAACCTGCTGAAGGTGAACGGCTGGCGCGCGGGGGCGCCGTACGGGCCCGGCACGCAGAATTTCCAGGTCATGCGCGAGTGGAACCGTGCCGAGGTCTACCGCAAGACGCTCGTGCTGTTCGCCGACCGGCTGCATTAGCCTGAGCCTGCGCCACCGCGCTGCAGCGGAAAAAGACGGCCTATCCGATGTGTGAGAGGAATGCGTTTTTCGTATGCCTATCATGGCGTGCGATGACCCGATTCCGTCGCCCGTTTCGACGATTCTTCACAATTCGGCCTATTTTGGCCGAATGAACGCAAGAATCAGCCAGAAAACTGGCTCGAATCGCACCGAAACCGATCCTCCGCCTCCTATGAGCTATGCGCATGGAACGCATGTTTCATTGGCGCTGGTGGGGGAGTCCCTTCCTCATATATTGCAGTGCAAACAGATCGCTGCATCGCAGCAAAAGACGAATCCGGTACGTGGAACATCCCGGAGCGTCGTTAAGGAGAACTGGTCATGGCTGCTTACAACCCCTCCGTCACGCCGCGTGACCTTGCCTATGCCGCGCCTGCCAAGGCCAAGCGCCATCCCGGTCTGCTCAGCCGCATCCTGGCGGCGATGCAGGCAGCCCGCATGCGGCAGGCCGAACGCGAAATCGCCCGCTATCTGGCCAGCACCGGCGACAAGTTCACCGACGAGTCCGAGCGCGAGATCGAACGGCGTTTCCTTTCGAATCCTCGCTGACAACCACTTTGCACGGCCCCGCGCTGGGTCCGCGACCCTGAAGGAGCAGAAAAAATGTCTACGTTGCCGATCCGAGCCCCGCACCTGCCCGAGGTCCTGCCGCTCACCGGTTTCGGCCGAATCGTCTCCGTGCTGGTGACGGTGGTCGATGTCTTCACCGAGGCGCAGCAGCAGGCGCGCGCCGCCCACAAGCGCTACCCGTTCGCCGATTGGTGAGCGGACGCGGTCCGCGCACGATCGCCGCGCGGCGGTTCTCTGTCGCAAGCTCTCTGTCGCAATCGAGATTTCGGGTCGCCGGGGTAGATCCCCGGCGATGCCGTCAGTGGTGGCCGGACTGGCCGGCGCCCCTCGAATAGTGGTCGGCCCAGGCCAGGGTTGCGGCGAAAATTCCGAATACCAGAACGATTACGGCGACGACGACGGCAACATCTGTCGGCATGGCGTTCCCCCTCTTGCCGTTTTGACCGGCAAGCTATTGGAGGGCCCTTTGCCGACTTTGATCTGCATCAAGGCGCAGGCTCGCCGCCCCGCCGCAAGGCCGCCGCCACTCGGCTGCGAGCGCATGCGAAAGGCTTCTTCCCCAGCCCGGAGCCGGCCTGAACCGCGTCAGTGCGTGGTGGTGGTGATGTCATGGAAGACCGTGACGTCAGATCTCGTGGCCGTCTTGGCTGCGGGCGCTTGCGCGCTCGGCTGCCGCGCCGGCGCCGGAGCCGGAGCTTGATGGGCCTGTCGCACCGGTCGCGCGCTTTGCGCCTGCGCCTGTTGCGTCAGTTGCGTCAGTCGTGACAGTTGGTCGTCCGGCGGCGTCTCGACTGTCCCAAACAAAAGATCGAAAAAACTCAGCACCTGAGGCGGCGGCGTGGGCTTCGCCTTTCGCACGTGACCGTGATGGTGCTTAGGCTTTATCGGGTCCGGCAGATCGGCTTCCGCGGGCCTTTTTTTCGGCAGCACCACCGGCAATTCGGTCGGCTGCGGCGTGCTCGTCTCGCTCGCTGCGGGCGTCGCGGGTGCCGCATTGGCCAGTCGGGTCGTCGTGCCGGAAGTCGAATCGGTGATGTCGTGCTCCGCCGGCGTGCCGCTCGGCTGTTCGGCTACATCCGCGTCCACGACAGGCGCAGGGGCCGGTGCCTCTCGGGACGCCGATTCGGGCGCCGGTGGCTGTACCGGAGCGGGCGGCACGGAAATGGCCGGCGCCGCCGCGACGGGTGGCACCGGGTCCGCCAACGCAGCGGCGGCCGACTCGACCGCGGCGGGCGGTTCGGCCTTTTGAGGCTCCGGGGCCGCCGGCGGCGTGGGCGCGGACGAATCGGGAGCGGCCGCCTCGGCGGTCACAGGTTGCGCGGGGGCGGGCGCTCCGGTGGGGCCTGACGCGGCCTCTGCCGGTTGCGCCCGAGCGGGCGGCTCGACTTCGGCAGTATCGGTGGCCGCGGCCGGTCCCGGAGCGGGCGTCGCAGGCTGGGCAATGTCCGAAGGCGCGTTTTTCGGTTCGCTGTCCGTAAGCGCCGCGCTGTCGCGACCGGCGGGCTTGCTCGGCGCCAGCGCCGACGGCTCACTCGGGGGCTGCGGCGCGGGCGATTCGGGCACCTTGCTTGGCGCCTCGCGCTCGGCCGGCACAAGCGGGGCGACGCGCATCGGCGTGTCGGGCAATTGACGCAGGCGATTGAGTTCGTCGGCGCGCTGGAAGGCCGCGCGGATGAGGATCTGCCGCCATTCCGGATGCTCGTCGCGATTGATCAGGGGGCCGCGCGCTTCGACCATCCATTGCGGCGGGGGCATGCGTTCGCCTTCCGGCGGCTTCAGCGCCAGAATCAAAATAACGATGGCGAGAAATACGCCGCCCACTGGAACAATCCGGAATATCGGCAGCATGCCCTGTGCATAACTGAGTCGGCACTTTTTCCAAAGGTGGCCGCGCGATTTGTCGAGCGATGCCAAGCTGTTGGGAGGTAATATTGCCTCGCGCTGGCTCGCGATGCGGGCCGGTGACACGGGCTGGCGCGATTGCTACGACCGGAGCTGTCCAAAAAAACTGTCGCGGGGGAAATGCCATGATGACCAAACCAAATTGTCCGATCATTGCCATCGAGGAACACTACTGGGATCGGGAGCTGATCAAGCATTACACCGGCACCGAGGCCGGCCGCGGCGGCGACACGGAAGAGCGGCTCTTCGACTTCGGCGCGCTGCGGCTGAAGGAAATGGACGAGGCCGGAATCGACGTGCAGGTGCTTTCGCACGGCGCGCCCTCCACCCAGAAGCTGCCGCCCGAGATCGCCGTCGCGTTGACCGCGCAGGTCAACGACCGCCTCGCCAAGGTCTGCGCCGCCAATCCCGCGCGCTTTGCCGCCTTCGGCGCGCTGCCGACCGCCGACCCGAAGGCCGCCGCCGACGAGCTCGAGCGCATGGTCACCAAGCTCGGCTTCAAGGGCGCCATGATTCACGGCATGGCCAACGGCGAATTCCTCGATCACAAGAAGTTCTGGCCGATCTTCGAGCGCGCCGAGAAGCTCGACGTGCCGATCTATTTCCATCCGTCGCTGCCGAACCCGAAGGTCACCGAGATCTACTACCAGGACTACGCCAAGGACTTCCCGCTGGTGGTGCGTCCGGCCTGGGGCTTCACGGTGGAGACGGCGACGCAGGCGATCCGGCTCGTGCTTTCCGGCGTGTTCGACGCGCATCCGAATCTGAAGATCATTCTCGGCCATTTCGGCGAGACGCTGCCGTTCCTGATGTGGCGCATCGATTCCGCGCTCAAGCGGCCGGGGCAGAAGCCGCTGAGCTTCCGCGACGTGTTCAGCCGCAATTTCTACGTCACCACCAGCGGCTTCTTCTCCGATCCGGCGCTTCTGTGCTGCATGATGGAGATGGGCGTCGACCACATTCTGTTCGCGGTCGACTGGCCCTTCGTTGCCGATAACAAGCCGGCGGTGGAATGGATGAGGAACGTGCCGCTGTCGGACGCCGACAAGGCGAAAATTCTGAGCGGCAACGCCAAGCAATTGTTGAAGATGTGAAATTGGAGCGGACTCTCCATTGTGACGGCCGGGCATGGCGCGTCGAAGACGGGCGTGGACATCCTAATGTTGCGGCCAGCCCGTTCAGAACGGCACGACTCCCTTGAGCGACGCCCGCGGGCCAAGCCCGCGGGCGACAAAGAACACAAAGAACAAAGAAAAACCTTGGGCCAATTGGAATCCTACCCAACTGGATGCTGCCGGTAGTACGCGGCGTCCTCCGGCGATTGCTTCCATTGGTCGTTGCCGCGCCAGGCGTAATGGCGCGAGAGCATGTCGGTGCCGTAGCGTACGCGGAAGAGCAGGGTACGCTGCGGCCCGTTCTCGTATTCGTGGACCTCGCCCGGCGGGTGCACGACGAAGCTGCCGGGCGTGACCGCAACGGATTTCGCCGGGGTGTGCATGGTGCCGCCGCCGGAAAAGCAGAAATAGATCTCGGTCGCTTCCGGGTGGCAGTGATAGGGACTGATCTGCCCCGGCTCCCAGCAGGCCGCGGTGAAATCGCCGCCCTCGACCGACCCAAGGATTTTTTCGACGTGATGCTTCGGATCCCAGGCCTGTTCTTGCTCGAGGCTGAAGACGTGCATGGTGGCGCTCCCCTGAATTGCAGGCGGCGAGCCTAGCGCATGACGGTGGAAAGGGGGAAATCGGCTCTTGCCGCGAATGCGGCGGGAACGACGGTGTGCGGACGGCCCCGCCCGATTGCGCCCGCCCCACCGGCATTGATAGAACGGTGGCCACCGGGCCCGTAGCTCAATGGTTAGAGCCGACCGCTCATAACGGTCTGGTTGCAGGTTCGAGTCCTGCCGGGCCCACCATCCCGCTTTGCGCTATTCGAGTTTTTCCCGCACGATTGCCCACCCGCTACCCGACCCGAGCGCAAACAACAAAAACGCGCCGAACAAACGCCGAGGAAATAATGGACTACCGTGAAAAGAGCGAAATCCGCGACGGCATGCGGATCGATTGGGACATGCCGATCACCATGGACGACGGCCTGGTGCTCCGCTGCGACATCTATCGTCCCATCGCCGAGGGCAAGTACCCGGTCATCATGACCTATGGTCCCTACGGCAAGTGGCTGCATTTCGAGGATCTCTATACCGATCAGTGGCGCCGCATGTGCGCCGACCAGCCGGATGTGCCGACCGGCTCGACCAACAAGTATCAGAACTGGGAAGTGGTCGATCCCGAGAAATGGGTGCCGGACGGCTATGTCGTGATCCGGGTCGACAGTCGCGGCGCCGGCCGATCGCCCGGCGTGATCGACATCTGGTCGCTGCGCGAGGCGCAGGACCTTGCGCAATGCGTCGACTGGGCGGGCGTGCAGCCCTGGTCGAACGGCAAGGTGGGCCTCAACGGCATCTCCTACTACGCCGAGAACCAGTGGCAGTGCGCGGCACTCCAACCGAAGCATCTCGCCGCCATTTGCACCTGGGAAGGCGCCGCCGATTTCTACCGCGACATGGCGCACCACGGCGGCATCTTCTGCCGTGGCTTCGTGCAGGACTGGTCGCGCAAGCAGGTCTACACCGTGCAGAACGGGCGCGGCACGCGCGGATTCAAAAGCCGCATGACCGGCGACTGGGTATCGGGACCGGAGACGCTGTCGGAGGAAGAACTCGGGCAGAACCGCCGCGACTTCTACGAGGACTGCATCTCGCGCAAGCTCGATACCGACGAATTCTGGCAGTCGCGCATGCCGGACTGGAACAAGGTCAAGGTGCCGCTGCTCTCGTCGGCCAATTGGGGCGGGCAGGGCCTGCATCCGCGCGGCAATTTCGAGGGCTTCGTGCGCGCGGCATCGGAGCAGAAATGGCTCGAGGCGCATGGCATCGAGCACTGGACGCATTTCTACACGAATTACGGTCTCGACCTGCAGAAACGCTTCTTCGGCTACTTCCTGAAGGGCGAAAACACCGGCTGGGACAAGCAGCCGAAGGTGCAGCTGCAGATCCGTCATCCGGGCGAGAAATTCGTCGAGCGGCACGAGAACGAATGGCCGCTCGCGCGCACGCAATGGACCAAGTTCTACGTTCATCCCGGCGACCTGACCATGTCGACCTCGCCGCAGAAGGCGGAAAGCGCGGTCACCTATGCGGGCCTCGGCGACGGCGTCACCTTCCTGACCGAGCCGCTCTCGGACGATGTCGAGATCACCGGCCCGATCGCGGCCAAGCTGTGGGTGTCGTCGGCGACCGAGGACGCCGACCTGTTCCTGGTGGTGCGCGTGTTCACGCCCGACCTCAAGGAAGTCACCTTCCAGGGCGCGCTCGATGCGCATACGCCGATCGCGCAAGGCTGGTTGCGCTGCTCGCACCGCAAACTCGATCCGAAGCTGACGCTGCCCTACCGGCCCTATCACACCCACGACGAGGAGCAGAAGCTCAAGCCCGGCGAAGTCTACGAGGTCGATGTGGAAGTCTGGCCGACCTGCATCGCGGTACCCAAGGGCCACCGGCTGGCGCTGTCGGTGCGCGGCAAGGATTACGTCTATCCGGGCGAGCCAGGCGAGGGCCTGGAGTCGCTCGGCAAAGTGTGGACCGGCTGCGCGGTGTTCACGCATGACGATCCGCGCGACCGTCCGCCTGCGGTATTCGGCGGCGACGTCACGTTGCATGCCGGTCCCGGGCGGGAGGCCTTCCTGCTGCTGCCAGTCATCCCGAGCAAGTAAGACGAGGACTAAATCATGAGCTATCGCGAGGTCAGCGAAATCCGCGACGGGATGCGCATCGATTGGGACATGCCGATCGAGATGGACGACGGGGTCGTGCTGCGCTGCGACGTCTTTCGCCCGGTCAAAAACGGACGTTATCCGGTGATCATGAGCCACGGCCCTTACGGCAAGTGGCTGCATTTCGAGGACGGCTACAAGACCGCCTGGAAGCGCATGGAGGAAAAGCACCCGGACGTGATGGCGGGCTCCAGCAACAAATATCAGAGCTGGGAAGTCTGCGATCCGGAGAAATGGGTGCCGGACGGCTACGTGGTCGTGCGCGTCGACTCGCGCGGCTGCGGCCGCTCGCCCGGCTATCTCGAGCCCTGGTCGCCGCGCGAGACGAAGGACTTCGCCACGTGCATCGAATGGGCGGGCGTGCAGCCCTGGTCGAACGGCAAAGTCGGCCTGAGCGGCATTTCCTACTACGCGGTCAATCAGTGGCAGGTGGCGAGCCTGCAACCCAAGCACCTCGCCGCCATCTGCGTCTGGGAGGGATTTGCCGACTTCTATCGCGAGCTGTCGCATAACGGCGGCATCTACAACACCTTCGCCCAGAACTGGTACGACATGCAGGTCAAGAGCGTGCAGTACGGTCTCGGCATCAATGGCCATCGCAGCCGCATGAACGGCGACTGGGTCTCCGGCCCCGAAACGCTCACCGACGAGGAAATGGGCGGCAATCGGTTCGACATGGGCAAGACCTATTTCTCGCATCCGCTCGACGACGACTTCTACAAGGCGATGCGACCGGACTGGTCGAAGGTGAAGGTGCCATTGCTGTCGGCGGCCAATTGGGGCGGGCAGCCCTTGCATCCGCGCGGCAATTTCGAAGGCTTCTTCCGCGCGGCGTCGAAGCAGAAATGGCTGGAAGTGCACGGCATCGAGCACTGGACGCATTACTACACCGACTACGGCGTCGGGCTGCAGAAGAAGTTCTTCGGCTATTTCCTCAAGGGCGAAAAGAACGGCTGGGACAAGCAGCCCAAGGTGCAGCTCAATGTGCGACATCCGGGCGAGAAATTCGTCATCCGCCACGAGGACACTTGGCCGCTGCCGTCGACGCAGTGGACGAAATTCCATCTCGCGAGCGACGGCCACAAGCTGAAGCTCGAGCCGCAGAAAGGCGCGGCGCAGGCGACCTTCGACGCCATGGGCGACGGTGTCACCTTCCTCACCGAGCCGATGGCGGAGGCGACCGAGATCACCGGCCCGGTGGCGGCCAAGCTCCACATTTCGTCATCGACCTCGGATGCCGACCTGTTCCTGGTGCTGCGCGTGTTCTCGCCCGACATGAAGGAGGTCACGTTCCAGGGCGCGCTCGATCCGCATACGCCGATCGGGCAGGGCTGGCTGCGCGCCTCGCACCGCAAGCTCGACAAGGCGCTCACGCTGCCGTTCCGGCCCTACCATACGCACGACGAAAAACAGCCGCTCAAGCCGGGCGAGGTCTATGAGCTCGACATCGAGATCATCCCGACCTCGATCGTGGTGCCGAAGGGCTACCGTATCGCACTGAGCATACGCGGGCGCGATTACGTCTATCCCGGCGGCTCGGGCGGGCGGCTCTCCAACATGAAGAACGAGTTCACCGGCAACGGGCCGTTCCTGCATGACGACCCGCGCGACCGGCCGATGGCGATCTTCGGCGGCAAGACCACGATCCATCTCGGCGGCGGGCGCGAGAACTTCGTGCTGCTGCCGGTCATTCCGCCCAGGCCGGAGAAGAAGCCGGCTGCCAAGAAAGCCAGCAAGACAGCCACCACGACAGCCGCCACGCGCAAGCCGGCCGCGAAAAAGAAGAAGAGGTAGCAACAACCGACGCGCGTTCGATGTCATCACCGGGCCGGCGCGGAACGCGCCGAGTCCCGGTGATCCCGGTTTGCCCGGCGATGCGCCTAACTCAGCGGGATGGCCGGGACGAGCCCGGCCATGACGAAGCATCTCGCGGGAGCAGGGCTCACGCCGCCGTTTGCAGAAGCGCGAGCAGGCCGGCGAGCAGGGCTTTCGGCGTCGGCGGACAGCCCGGGATATGCAGGTCGACCGGCAGCACGTCCTTGACGCCGCCGGCGACCGCGTAGCTGCCGGCGAAGATGCCGCCATTGGCCGCGCAAGCGCCCACCGCCACCACCCATTTCGGATCGGGCGCGGCGTTGTAGGTGCGCAGCAAGGCCTCGCGCATGTTCTTGGTGACCGGACCGGTCACCATCAGCACGTCGGCATGGCGCGGCGAGGCGACGAAGCGAAGCCCCAGGCGTTCGAGATCGTAGAACGCGTTGCTCAGCGCGTGGATTTCCAACTCGCAGCCGTTGCAGGAGCCGGCATCGACCTCGCGGATCGACAGCGAGCGGCCGAGCCGGGCGCGCGCGGCGCGGTCGACGCTTTGCGCGAGCTCGGCGAGTCCGGCTTCGTCGGGCGCGGGCGCCGGTTCGGTCAGCGGGCCGTGCGTGAGGCTTTCAAGCAAGGTTTTGCGCATCGGCGGCTCCCTAGAGATCGTGCCCCGAATACGAGCAGTTGAACGACTTGTTGCAGAGCGGGAAGTCGGCGACGATGTTACCCTCGATCGCGACCTCGAGCAGCGGCCATTGGAACCAGGACGCGTCGCGCAGGTGGCAGCGTTCGATGCGGCCGTCGATGCCGATGCGCACATAGACCAGGATGTCGCCGCGGAAGGCTTCGACCAGCGCCAGGCCCTCGCGCGTCTCGCCTTGGGCGGGGACAGGCACGGAGATTTCGCCCGCCGGAAGCCGGTCGAGGATCTGGTCGATCAGCGCGAGGCTCTGCTCGACCTCGCGAATGCGGATCCATACGCGCGCATTGACGTCGCCGTCCTGCAGCACCGGCACCTCGAACGACAATTCGTCGTAGGGTGCGTAACCGGGCATGCGCCGCGCATCGAAATCGCGGCCCGAGGCGCGGCCGACATAGCCGCCGGCGGCGAAGAGGCGGGCGTATTCCGGCTTCACGATGCCGGTCGTGACGGTGCGATCCTGCAATGAGGCGGTGCTGTCGTAGAGCTCGATCAGGCGCGGGAAAACCTTGCGCACCTCGGCGACGAGCGCCTGCACCGCCGCCGGTCCATCGGCCGCGATGTCGCGCGCGACGCCGCCCGGCACCACCGCGTCCATCATCAGCCGGTGGCCGAAGCAGGCGTCGGCGGCGCGCAAGGTCCGCTCGCGCAGGATGCCGGTCTGCGCGTGCATGAGCGCGAAGGTCGCGTCGTTGCAGATCGCGCCGATGTCGCCGAAATGATTGGCCAGCCGTTCGAGCTCGGCCATCAGCGCGCGCAGATAGGCCGCGCGCGGCGGCGCCTTGATTTGCAGCGCGGCTTCCACCGCCTGCGCGAAAGCGATCGAATAGGCGACCGTGCTGTCGCCGGAGGCGCGGCCGGCGAGCTTGCCGGCTTGCTCCAGACCGGCGCCGCGCATGAGCTGCTCGATGCCCTTGTGCACATAACCGAGCCGCTGCTCCAGCCGCACCACGTGCTCGCCATTGGCGGTGAAGCGGAAATGGCCGGGCTCGATGATGCCCGCATGCACGGGCCCGACCGGGATCTGGTGCAGCGCCTCGCCTTCGGCGGGCAGGAACGCATAGGGCGCCGGCTTGCGCGCGGGCTCCTGTTTGCCGAGCGGATGCGCGACATCCCAGAAGCCGAGATCCAGCCACGGCCGCGTGTCGGGCGAGCCGGCGGCCGCGAACCCGAACAGGCTGCCGATCGCGCGCTCGAGCCGGATCGCCGGCGCATGCACGGCGCCGACGCTCGGATAGCTGCCGTCCTTGCAGACATAAGTGAGCACGGCGATGTCGCGGCCGCCGAGCAGCGCCATGTGCACGCAGCCGTCATCGCCCCACAGCCCGAGCAGCGAATTCTCGCCGGCCGCCAGCCGGTCGGCGGCCTTGCGCCACTCTTGCTCGGTCACGGTTGTGCGCGGCAGCGTCATGGTCATCCCAACAGTCTGGCGACGTTCTCGAAGCCGGCGACCAGCGCCGGCGGAATGTAGATGCCGGCCACGAACACGATGGCGAAATGCGCGAACATCGGGACGTAGGAGGCATGCGCCGACTCGGTCGAGCCGCGCGCCTCGCCGAAGGCGATGCTGCCGAGCCGCAGGAACAGGCCGCCGAGCGCGACAATGATGCCGAGCGCAAGCAGCAGCGCCAGCCAAGGCTCGCGTGCGAAGGTCGAGCTCACCACCAGGAACTCGCTCATGAAAATGCCGAGCGGCGGCAGGCCGGCGATCGCGACGACGCCGAGCACCAGGCCCCAGCCGAGCACCGGATGCGTGGTCGTCAGTCCGCCGAGATCGGCGATCTTCTGCGTGCCCTTGACCTGCGCGATGTGGCCGACCGCGAAGAAGATCGCGGACTTGGTCAGCGAATGCATGGTCATGTGCAACAGCCCGGCGAAGTTCGCGAGCGGGCCGCCCATGCCGAAGGCGAACACGATGATGCCCATGTGCTCGATCGAGGAATAGGCGAACATGCGTTTGATGTCGCGCCGCCGGTACAGCATGAAGGCGGCGAACAGGCAGGAGACCAGCCCCATCGTCACCATCAGCGGTCCCGGCGCGATCGAGGCCGGGTTGAGCGCGAGCAGCAATTTGAAGCGCAAGAGCGCATAGAGCGCGACGTTGAGCAGAAGGCCGGAGAGCACCGCCGAGATCGGCGTCGGGCCCTCGGCATGCGCGTCGGGCAGCCAGGCATGCAGCGGCGCCAGACCTACCTTGGTGCCGTAGCCGAGCAGCAGGAACACGAAGGCCACATTGAGCAGGGCGGCGTCGAATTTCGCGGCCTTGGTGACCAGCACGGTCCACACCATGGCCTGCAGGCCCTCGCCGATCACCGGCCGCGCCGCCATATAGACCAGGATGGTGCCGAACAGGGCGAGCGCGATGCCCACGCTGCCGAGGATGAAATACTTCCAGGCCGCTTCCAGCGCCTCGTGGGTGCGGTAGATGCCGACCATCAGCACGGTGGTCAGCGTGGCGACTTCGATCGCCACCCACATCAGGCCGATATTGTTGGCGATGAGCGCGAGGTTCATCGCGAACATCAGCACCTGGTACATGGCGTGATAGAAGCGCACCGAGACCGGCGAGAGACGGCCGATCTCGATCTCGTGGCCGATATAGCTCGCGCTGAACATCGAGGTCGTGAAGGCGACGAAGGTCGTCAGCACGATGAATATCTTGTTGAGGTCGTCGAGCAGCAGATAGTCGCCCGAGGTCGGCTGGACGACGAACAGCGACAGTGAGGTCAGGAACGTGAGCAGCGCCGCGACGACGTTCAGCCGCGCCGTCA
>Ga0182748_1002177_pt1 | contig 18050 bp, 14 predicted proteins | sample eDN3rd37CKraftOP_FD_128877 | JGI IMG/M metagenome (GOLD analysis project Ga0182748, IMG submission 128877) | Enriched Organic Plus compost microbial communities from Emeryville, California, USA - eDNA 3rd pass 37_C Kraft OP (version 2) (version 2) ...
CGGCGAGCAAGCGATCTGAGATGTCACAGATCCGTGCAGCAGCCCCGACCTGAGCATGCTCGACGCGAGCACGCTGCAGCACCGTGGCACCGAGAGTGGCTTCGATCTCTGGTCCGCATCTGACGCCGAGGGACGGACTTACCTGCTTGCTGCACGAGACGGGTATGTCAGCATGACCCGATCGGACGCGCTGGAGTTCCAGGAGCGCGGGGTCGCGCTGACAGCCGGCATCGTTGACGGACCCTCCGTCCAGGCAGTCCTGCTGCCGCCCGGTGTGGACAACAGCGCCCTCACCTCCGAACTGGGCTTGCGGGCGATTGACGACACCCTCTCAGTTCGCCACGGTGAGCCTATTCAGAAGTCTGTCGAGCTTGACGACGGAGGACTCACTGTTGGGCTGCTCGCACCCGCAGTCCCTGACGAATAAGGAGCAAGCCCATGCACGATCACGACGAGGGCCAGCGCGATCTCCCTACGGGGGGATTCCCGGGCCTCAACATGAACTCGATGGCACCTCACTTCCGTGATGACGCAGCTGCTTCACCGGTGAAGCGCCCGTGGTTGAGGTACGGAGTGCCGGCAGTGGTCCTCCTGCTTGTCGCGGGCGCGATCATCTGGCTGTCGTGAGGCATCGGTGACCCGTCACGGCTGACGGCGTAGCGTCGGCTCAAGAGCGGCCTGCTCCTCGTGAGGAGCAGGCCGCTCAGTCGCGATGGTGACCTGTGCGGCTCAAGGAAGGCCGCTACCCGTGCCTCTCCGAGACGCCACTGTCACCCCCCCCCTGCGTGCCGTTCACCGCGCGCCAGTGGGGCGAGCACCGGGATGGCCGAAGCGCAGCGCACCATCATCGTCGCGTCCACCGCTGCCGCAGCTGACGACGGGCGTGATCCGCTGAGCGCCCGCACGACGCCCCGACCGCTACCCCTTGAGATCATCAGGGCTCAACGACGACCGCGGCACCTCCTACCCGGAAGCGCTCACGCCCAGCCGCCCGACGTCTTCAGGCGCCTGCCAGAAGTGCCCACACAAGGGGAACGACGGCAAAGAGGGTGAGCGCGAGCGCCTGTCCGCGTGAGCCAGGTGAGCGCGCGAGGGAGACAAGTGCGAGGAGCAGCGCTGCAGCCCCGGCGGGGAGCAGCACGGCGGAGAAGCTCTCTCGGTCGCTGGTGTAGACGACGACGGCCAGCAGCAGCACGACGACGTCGAGCACGAAGGACGCCATCCGCCATCGACCTCCACGAGACCACCTCGTGGCCCCTCCTTCGGGCAGCGCGTCACGCGTGGGGAGGGGCACAGGGTTAGTCGGCATCACTGGAGCGCTCCCGGGACGAGTTTGTGTCCGGCCAGGCTACTGGCGCTGGTCGACCCACGCCCGTTGCGTGCACGCAACAGCCTGCAGTACTGTTGCATACATGCAACAAGTTGACGCGTGGATCGCGCAGGCCGGGATGACACCCGCCCAGGTCGCCAGCCGAGCCGGCATGGCGCGCTCCACCGTGCACCGCATCGCGCACGAGGAAACAGACCCGAAGATCTCCACTCTGCGGGAGATCGCAATCGCGTGCGGATACGACCTCGCCGTCAGTCTCGTCCCGCTCAGCGATCCGGACGCAGCAACTGCGGCACGCCTCCTCCTCGAGGACGGGTATGCCCCTGCCAGCAACAGGGCCGTCCGCCAATGGGTAGACCGTCTGCAGCGCGTGGCCGGCGATGACCCGCTAGCGATCGCCTGCGAGGCAGCCCACGCATCAACACTTCTCCACCGTGCCGGCGCACGCTACTTCACCGGGACGGTACACCTGCCACGACTCGTGTCCGAGGCCGACCACGTCAGCACACGATGGGCACTGTCCGGGGCCCCCATGCTCGATGGGCGCGGTCCCGCGATCGTGTGGACTGACAACGCCGACGCCCTGGCAAGGCTTGCCGCCGAGCACCTCGTACCCGTGCAGGACGCTACGCAGGCGACAGTCCTGATCGCGCCAAGCCACCCAGACCTCTACTTTGACTCGTTCGTGGAGCAGTCCGTCCGGTACGTCGCCCCCGTCCAGATGATCCTTGACTCCCTCGGCATCCCCGGCCCCCTCGCCGAGGACGCCCTCGCTGAAGCGAAGAGGTGGTGAACGATGGCTGGCAAGTGGGCGGTCGGGTCCAGCCAGTACCGCAAGCGCCTGAGCGCTGGACCAGCCGAGTCGACGGTGGAGCTGGTGCCCTCGAGTCTTCAGCTTGACGGTGCCAACGCACGCGAGGCGTTCGGGATCACCTAGCTGCCCTTTGATGTCTCCGGGATCAAGCCGTCAACCCCAGATCGTGCGCGTGCGCGGTTCCACGCTCAGCTTCCCGAGCTGATCTGGAACGCAGCCTCGCTTGAAGGCAACAGCTACACCCTGCCTGAGGTGCGCACGCTGCTGGACGGCGTGACCGTTGGGGGCAAGCCGATCACGGAGACTGAGCAGATCTTGGCGCTGCGGGACGCGCATAGCCGCTTGGATGAGATGGTCGCTACCGGCTCGTTCGCTCTGGTCAAGGCCACAACGGATGAGCTTCATGCGCTCCTTGCTCGACACGAGGCCATCAAGTCTGGGCATTTCAGGGGCGAGGGCTCCGTCACCGGGGGCGGGCACGTGCGCCTGTCTGACGGTACGCGAGTCCCAGGGCTTGACTCTGGTGGGGGCGGAGAGGCACTCACTGAGCGGTTCGACCACATCGTGTCTGCGCTCAGCAGCCTTCGCGACCCCCGAGAGGCAGCGATCATCTACTTTGCGGCGGCAACGCGAGCGCAGTTCTACTTCGATGGGAACAAGCGCACCGCCCGGCTGATGACATCCGGCTACCTCATGGCGAACGGGTATGACGCCATCTCCATCACCGCAGCGCGGCGCCTGGAGTTCAACACGGCGCTCGACTCGCTCTTCGCATCCGATGACGCCACGGCGCTAGCCCGTCTCCTGGCATCGTCTGCAATCGACTGAGACATCCTGCGTCTGGAACCCGATCTCGACGACGCCGGGCGTGCACCTAGCGTCGGCCCGTCGAGCCCCTCCACTGGACGGGCACCGGCCCGCGCGCTTAGCGTTGAGGTAGTCCGGTGTCGCGCCAGCACCCCCTTGATGGTGCGGCACCGGATAGCCGTTGAGTGGCCCAGGCTCCCCCGATTTACCCCCCCATTTACACCTGTTTACAGTCGAGCAGCGTCGAGGGACGCCGACAGCGGACAGCAGGAAAAAATAGTCTCTGACCTGCACTAACGCTCGGCGACGGGCTCGCGTTGGCAGTTGGGAGGAGATGGCCCCGCCCACTCGATCCAGTGTGGGTTCGAATCCCACCCGGGGCACCCCTCGTCACCCGGCCGTCGGTCGCGCGGCTCGCGCACGGCCGCCGTCGAGCACCGCCCGGACCGTCACGCACCCGGAAGCGGGCGGAAACACGGACGACACACCCCGCGCCTAGCGTCCCGAGCAGGGGCGCGCCCGGACGCCCGCCGGGAGGTGACGGTGCTCGAGGACGTGGACCCGTTCGTCGGCACGGCAGCGACCGACCTCCCGCCACCGGCCGGTCTCGCGGCCACGTGGTGGTCGCCCAAGCCCCTCGTCGGCAACACCCACCCGGGGGCGACCTACCCGCTGGGCATGGTCTCCGCGTGCGCGTACTCGGGCGCCTACCCGACGGGGTACGGCCGCTACGACCTCAGCACCGAGGGCATGCCGTCGACACTCTTCGACCGCCCCCTCGCCTCGGGGTTCACGCACTTCCAGCAGTCCGGCACGGGCGCGATCCGCAAGTACTACAACTACGTGCGCGTCACGCCCATGCTCGAGCCGCTCGACGCGCTCGGGGCGCGGTGGGACCTGCTCGACGAGGAGGCGTCCCCCGGCCGGTACGCGGCGACGCTGGGCAACGGCGTGCGGTGCGAGATCACCGTCGGTCCCAAGAGCGCGGTGCACCGCTACACGTTCCCTGCGCACGCGGACGCGCGGCTCGTCGTCGACCTGTCGCTCGGAGGGCTCGCGATCGCGCACGGCGCCACGGTCCCCCTGCGGGCCCACCTCGCGACGCTCGGGCCCGGGACGGCGGCGGGCGAGGTCGTCGTGGAGGGAGCGCCGCTCGCCGTGCACGTGGAGTGCGACGCGCACCGCTGGCGGCAGATGCTCTGGTACGACCGCCGCCTCATGCCGGGCAGCACGCGCCTCGACCTCGGGGCCATCCGGCCCACGACGCTCCGGCCGTTCGGGCTGCTGTGGGCCGGCCCGACGACGGCGGGCCAGGTCGTCGAGGTCCGGCTCGGCTTCTCGCTGCGCGGACCCGAGCAGGCGCGCACCAACCTCGCCGCCGACTGCGGCCCGGGCCCGGCGTCGTTCGACGCGCGGCACGCGGCCACGACCCGGGCGTGGGACGAGCACCTCCGCCGGGTCGAGGTCGACTGCCCGGACCCGGCGCGCCGCTCGGTGTTCGCGACGGCGCTCTACCACGCGCTGCTCAAGCCGTGCCTCGCGCCCGGCGAGAGCCCGTTCTGGCCCGGCGACACCCCGTTCGCGTTCGACCTGTCGACGATGTGGGACGTCTACCGCACGCAGCTCCCGCTGCTCACGACGTTCTGGCCGGACCGCGCCGTCGAGCTCGCGACGGCCCTGCTGCACGTCTGCGAGGAGGAGGGGAACTTCCCGATCGGGTACCGGATGGCGCGGGGCGCCGACCGGTTCTCGCGCCAGGCGAGCGCGCTCGCCCAGACGTTCCTCGCGGACCTGTGCACGCTCGACGCGCCCGGCGTCGACTGGGACTGGGCGCTCGTGCACATGCACAACGACCTGCGGCGCACCTACGGCGAGGACTACCTCCTGCACGGCGTGGCGCACCCGGTCAGCCACACGCTCGACCTCGCGTTCGGCTACTGGTGCACGGGGCGCGTCGCGCGCCGCGTGGGCGACCACGCGCTCGCCGACGAGCTCGCGCGGTACGCGCGCGGCTGGACCGCCGCGTTCGACCCCGCGACCGGGCTCCTGCGCGACTCGACGTTCTACGAGGGCGGGCGGTGGAACTACTCGTTCCGGCTCGTGCACGACATGGCGGGGCGGATCGCGCTCGCGGGCGGCGACGAGGCGTTCGTCGCGCTGCTCGACCGCTTCTTCGGGTTCGGCGCGGCGCCGGTGGTCCAGCCGGGCGAGCGGCCGGACGCGGCCGAGATGGCCGCCGGGTATGCGCTCGACCGCTTCGAGGGCCTGAACAACGAGCCCGACATGGACGCGCCCTGGGCCTACCACTACGCGGGCCGGCCCGACCGGACGGCGGAGGTCGTGCACGGCGTGGTGCACCAGCGCTTCGGCACCGGGCCGGGCGGTCTGCCGGGCAACGACGACTCCGGCGCGCTCAGCTCCTGGTACGTCTGGGCGTCCCTCGGGCTGTTCCCCGTCGCCGGGCAGTCCCTCTTCCTCGTCAACGCACCGTCCTTCGCCGAGTCCCGCCTGCACGTGCCGGGCGGCGTGCTGACGGTCGAGACCACCGGCTTCGCCGAGCCCGGACCCGGCACCTCGCCCCGGTACGTCCGCGCCGCGTGGCTCGACGGGCAGCCCCTCGACCGGACCTGGCTCCCCGCCGCGCGCGTGCGCCGCGGCGGACGCCTGCTCCTCGAGCTCGGCCCCGAACCCGCCGGGTGGGGAACTGCGCCCGAGCACCGACCGCCGTCGTACCCCGACGGGACCGCAGCACCCCACCCGACCGACCCGACCTCGGAGACGCCATGACCCTCACGCCTCACGCCGCCCCGCGCCGTCTCGTCGTCGTCGTGCGCGCCGACCCCGTGATCTGCGGCCACTCCGGCGAGGCGCGCAACCTCGCCGAGGCCGCCCTGCTCCGGGGCTTCACCGAGGTCCGGATCGTCACGTGGCCCGTCGAGCGCCTCGCGGCCGCGGGCCTCCCGCTCAAGCCCCTCGACTCGGTGCTGCCCTACAGCCCCGGCATCGAGGTCGAGCGGCCGGAGCCCGTCGGGGACTACAAGGTGCCCGACGGGCGGTACCTCGCCGGGCTCACCGGCCGCCTCGTCGAGCTGTTCACGGACGGCGTGCCCACGGTCTGCCTGTCGCTCTACCTCAGCCCCCACACGACCGCCGTGACCGACGCCGTCCGCGTCGCCCGGAGCACCGGCCTGCCCGTCGAGGTCGCGACCGTCGCGGAGGCGGTCGGCTCCGACGTGACGAACGTCGTCCGCTCGTGCGTCGCGGAGGGGCGGTTCGGCGCCGCCGCGCACGTCCTCGCGGGCTATCTCGCGAGCGACCTGTGCGTCGCCGTCTCGCGGTACACGCGCGACCTCGTCGTCGCGTGCGCGCGCCAGGTCGACGACCGGCACGGCACCTTCTTCGCCGAGCAGTGCGCGGAGCGCGTCCAGGTGTCCTACCCCGCGATCGACACGAGCGCGTACACCGACCTCGACCCGGCGGTCACGCGCGACGTGCTCGCACGGCGCGGGCTCGACGACCGGCCCTACGTGCTCTTCCTCTCGCGGCTCGCCGCGGCGAAGGGCGTCGACGACCTCGTCGACGGCTTCGCCCGCTCGTCGGCCGCGAGCGGTGCCCGGCTCGTCGTCGCGGGGCGCGGTCCGGCCGAGGCCGACCTCCGGGCCCGCGCCGCCGCGAGCACGGCCGCCGACCGCGTCGTCTTCCTCGACGACGTCGACGACGCCACGAAGCCGCACCTCATGGCCGGCAGCGCCGCGTTCGTCCTGCCGAGCAAGCCGCGCCCCGAGTTCGTCGAGACCTTCGGCATCGCGCTCGCGGAGGCGATGCTCGCGGGCGGCGGACCGGTCGTCACGACCGACACGGGTGGCATCGGCGAGGCCGTCGGGCCGCACGCGACGATCGTCCCGCCGCGCTCCCCGGCCGCGATCGCCCGCGCGCTCGACGACGCCCTCGCGCTCGACGACGACGCCCGGCGGTCCCGCGCCGCCGCGGCCCGCGCCTACGCGCTGCAGTTCGACCGGGCCGCCGTGCTCGACGCGATGCTCGCGCGCCTCGCCACCGCGCCCACGGCCCCGCGGTGGGTCAGCGACCTGCGCCCCGTGCGGGCGTGAGCGCGCCCCTGGCCGCGCCGGCCCTCGGCACGGCCGCGCCGTACCGCGCGACCGCCGCACGGAAGAACCGCGCAGCCTCCTCGCGCGACGAACGCCGCGAGCGGACCCGGCACCGGGCCGGAGCCGGTCTCGCGCGTCACGGCCTTGCGCGCGACGAGCGCCGACGCCGCCCGCACCACACCGCTGGGCGCCTCGCCCTCCGCGAGCAGTGCCGCGAGGTCCATCGGCGGGACGACGTCGCCCGGACGCACCCGCAGCCACCGCAGCGTCGCCGTCGGACGCAGCGCGTAGAACACCTTCTTCAGCGGCACCTCCGACCCGGCCCACCACCGGTCGCGCTGCCCGAGCCCGACGTGCAGGTAGTGCCTCCGCAGCGCGTCACGGTCGACGACGCGCTCCGCGAGCGCCAGCAGCTCGGCACGGAACGCGTCGTCGGCGCGGTACACGATCGGCGACCGCGCCCACTCGAGCACCGTCGCGTTGCCCTTCACGAGCAGCCGGACCGCCTTGAGCAGGTCCCACCCGTTCACGTCGAGCACCGCGTCGAGCGGCGTCTCGACGACGTCGCGCCGAGGCCACGGGTCGAGGTAGTCCGCCTCCGCACGGACGTAGACGAACCGGCAGTCGTAGTCCGAGTCCGGCGACGGGAACCCCCACGCCCGGCTCCCGCTCTCCACCGCGAGCGGGACCGCGACGCGCTCGTCGCGCACGACGCCGTCCAGCCGCGCGTCGACCTCACGCACGACCGCGGGGTCCAGGGAGAACGGCACGGCACGCATCCCAGGAGGCTAGAGCCCGGACCCGCCGCACGTCTCCGTCTTTGCGGCCGGCGACAGCGGGCACGCGCGGGTCACCGCGGGGTCGCCGGGACGACTCGGGTGCACGGGCTGCCGCGCCCGTCGCCCCGGTCCGTCGTGTTCGTCCCCGAGCACCGCTCTGACGCGCTTCTCACCCGACCCGCCCGGGCGGCGGCACCGGGCCCACGGCGTGCCTGCTCGACGGCAACGGGAGCGGGGCCCGCAGAGGAGGAGGGCGCCGCAGGCGTCCCCGGCGCACCCACCCCGGGGACGACGAACGGCGACGCCCCGCGAGGGGGCGCCGCCGTCGGGCGTCAGGTGCCGGTCCGCGCCGTCAGGGGCGCGGGCGGGTCACTTGCGCAGGTCGGAGTGGTCACCGATCTTGTGCACGAGGATCGAGTTCGTCGTGCCGGGCTGGCCCACCGGGGCACCCGAGACGACGACCACGAGGTCGCCGACCTCGGCGAGGCCGTTGGCCTGCAGGGTCGTGTCGACCTGGCCGACCATCGCGTCGGTGTTCTCCACCTCGGGCACCTGGTACGTCTGGGTGCCCCACGTGAGCGACAGGACGTTGCGCACGTGCTCGCGCGGCGTGAACGCGAGCAGCGGGATCGACGAGCGCAGGCGCGACATGCGGCGCGCCGAGTCGCCGGACTGCGTGAACGTCGCGAGGTACTTCGCGCCGAGGATCTCGCCGATCTCGGCGGCGGCGCGCGTGATGGCGCCACCGCGCGTGTGCGGGGTCGAGCCGAGCGGCGCGATGCGCTCGCGGCCGGCCTCCTCCGTCGCCTCGATGATGCGGGCCATCGTCTGGACCGTGAGGATCGGGTACTCGCCCACGCTGGTCTCGCCCGAGAGCATGACCGCGTCGGCACCGTCGAGGACGGCGTTCGCGCAGTCGGACGCCTCGGCGCGCGTCGGGCGCGGCGAGTTCGTCATGGACTCGAGCACCTGCGTGGCGACGATGACCGGCTTGGCGTTGCGACGCGCGAGCTCGACGATGCGCTTCTGGACGAGCGGGACCTGCTCGAGCGGGAGCTCGACCGCGAGGTCGCCGCGGGCGACCATGACGCCGTCGAACGCGTCGACGATCTCGGCGAGGTTCTCGACGGCCTGCGGCTTCTCGATCTTGGCGATGACGGGGACCGTGCGGCCCTCCTCGTCCATGATCCGCTTGACGTCCTCGAAGTCCTTCGCGGACCGCACGAACGACAGCGCGATGATGTCCGCGCCGAGCTGGAGGGCCCAGCGCAGGTCCTCCTGGTCCTTCTCGGACAGCGCGGGCACGGAGACGGCGACGCCCGGGAGGTTGAGGCCCTTGTTGTTCGACACCGGGCCGGCGACCTCGACGCGCGTCACGACGCGCGGGCCCTCGACGGCGGTGACGCGGACGAGCACCTTGCCGTCGTCGATGAGGATCGGGTCGCCGACGCGCGCGTCGCCGGGCAGGCCCTTGTGCGTCGTGGAGACGAGCTCCTTGGTGCCGACGACGTCCTCGGTCGTGATCGTGAAGGTGTCACCCTCCTCGAGCCAGTGCTTCTCGTCACCGGCGAAGCGGCCCAGGCGGATCTTCGGACCCTGCAGGTCGACGAGCACCGCGACGGACCGCCCCGACTGGGCGGCGGCCTCGCGCACGCCGTGGTAGACGGCCGCGTGCTCCTCGGCGCTGCCGTGGCTGCGGTTGATCCGCGCCACGTCCATGCCCGCGTCGACGAGCGCGCGGAGCTGCTCCTTCGACTCGGTCGCGGGTCCGATGGTGCAGACGATCTTTGCTCTGCGCATATCTCCAGCCTCTAGTCTTCCGACCGGCCGGGAGCCGGTCGTCGCGGGGTGCCCCTCCCTAGGATGCCCCGCTCATCGTCCCGGCGCCGGACACCCGACGTCGGGGTGCACGTCAAGCGCGCAAGGACACGGTGCTCGCGCGCACGGGCGCGGGCAGCTCGGTCCCTCCCTGAAGGTAGGCGTCGACGGATGCCGCCGCCGCCCGGCCCTCGGCGATCGCCCACACGATCAGCGACTGCCCACGCCCCGCGTCGCCGGCGACGAAGACCCCGGGCAGCGACGACCCGAAGTCGTCGCCGCGCGCCACGAGGCCGCGCCCCGTGAGGTCCGCGCCGGTCTGGTCCGTGATGGTCGCCGTCTCCGGTCCCGTGAAGCCCATCGCGACGAGCACGAGGTCCGCGGGGATCTCGCGCTCGGTGCCCTCCTTGGGCACGCGACGGCCGTCGGGCAGGTACTCGGTCTCCGCGACACGCAGCGCGCGCACCGCCCCGTTCTCGTCGCCGAGGAACTCGACGGTCGACGCGAGGAACTCGCGCTCGCCGCCCTCCTCGTGGGACGTGGAGACCTCGAACACGATGGGGTCCGTCGGCCACGGCTGCGTCGCCGACCGCTCGAGCGGCGGCCGCTTGCCGATCGCGAGCGTCGTGACGCTCGCGGCGCCCTGGCGCAGCGAGGTCCCGAGGCAGTCCGACCCGGTGTCGCCGCCGCCGATGACGATGACGTGCCTGCCGGTGGCGGTGATCTGGTCGGGGACCTCGCGCCCGGCCACGACGGCGTTCGCCTGGTGCAGGAAGTCCATGGCGAAGTGGATGCCGTCGAGCTCGCGCCCGGGGATGGACAGGTCGCGCGGCACGGTCGCGCCCGTGGCGACCACGACGGCGTCGTACCGCGCGCGCAGGTCGTCCCACGTGATGTCGACGCCGATCTCGACGCCGGGGCGGAACCGCGTGCCCTCGGCCTCCATCTGGGCGATGCGACGGTCGATGTGGTGCTTCTCGAGCTTGAAGTCGGGGATGCCGTAACGCAGGAGGCCGCCGATCGCGTCGTCCCGCTCGTACACGGCGACCGTGTGGCCGGCGCGCGTGAGCTGCTGCGCGGCGGCGAGGCCGGCGGGCCCGGACCCGACGACGGCGACCGTGAAGCCGGTGAGGCGCTGCGGCACCTGCGGCGTGACGTACCCGCGGGCGAACGCCTCGTCGATGATCGAGACCTCGACGTTCTTGATCGTCACGGGCGGCTGGTTGATGCCGAGCACGCAGCTCGACTCGCACGGCGCCGGGCACACGCGACCGGTGAACTCGGGGAAGTTGTTCGTCTCGTGCAGGCGGTCGATCGCGTCGGCCCACTGCTCGCGGTAGACGAGGTCGTTCCACTCGGGGATGAGGTTCCCGAGGGGGCAGCCCTGGTGGCAGAACGGGATGCCGCAGTCCATGCAGCGGCCCGCCTGCTCCTTGAGGAACGGCTGCCCCTCCTCGAGGTGCGCGTGCACGTCCTTCCAGTCCCGCAGGCGCACGGCCACCGGGCGGTTCGGCGGGAGCTCACGCTCCCGCACCTTCAGGAATCCGCGGGGGTCAGCCACGGGCCACCTCCAGAATCTGGTCCCACACGCCCGGCGCCGCGGGGTCGAGACCGGCCGACTCGGCCTTCTCGAGCGCCGAGCGCATGCGGGCGAAGTCGGTCGGCAGGACGCGCGTGAAGCGCTGCACGGCCGCGGGGAAGTCCTCGAGGAGCTCGGCCGCGAGGGGCGACCCCGTCTCCTCGTGATGACGACGGACGAGCTGCTCGACGAGCGCCACCTCGGCGTCCTCGAGCGGGCTCAGACCGAGCTCGCCCGTCGCGAGCGCGCTCGTGTTCACGGCGCTCTCGCGCAGGTCGAGCACGTAGGCCGTGCCGCCGGACATGCCGGCGCCGAAGTTGCGGCCCGTCGGGCCGAGCACGACGACCGTGCCGCCCGTCATGTACTCGCAGCCGTGGTCGCCCACGCCCTCGACGACGAGCGTCGCGCCGGAGTTGCGCACCCCGAAGCGCTCCCCGACGCGGCCGCGCAGGAAGATCTCGCCCGACGTCGCGCCGTAACCGATGACGTTGCCGGCGACGACGTTGCTCGACCCGGTGAGGACGGCGTTGCGGTCGGGCCGCACGACGATCCGCCCGCCCGACAGGCCCTTGCCCACGTAGTCGTTCGCGTCCCCGAAGAGGCGCAGCGTGACGCCGCGCGGGAGGAACGCGCCGAGCGACTGGCCGGCGGACCCGGTGAGGGTCACGTCGATCGTGTCGTCGGGCAGGCCCTCGCCGCGGTAGCGCTTGGTCACCTCGTGGCCGAGCATCGTGCCGACCGTGCGGTTGACGTTGCGCACGGGCAGCGAGATGCGCACCGGCTCGCCCCGCTCGAGGGCGTCCGCCGCGAGCGTCACGAGCTGGTTGTCGAGCGCCTTCTCGAGACCGTGGTCCTGGGTCGTCGTGTTGCGCAGCGACGCGCCCTCGACGGGCACGGGCTGCTCGAGGATCGGACCGAGGTCGAGGCCCTGCGCCTTCCAGTGGTCGACGGCCTTGCGCGCGTCGAGCAGCTCGACGTGACCCACGGCCTCCTCGATGCTCCGGAAGCCGAGGCGCGCCAGGTACTCGCGCACCTCCTCGGCGATGAACTCGAAGAAGTTCACGACGAACTCGGGCTTGCCCGTGAACCGGGCGCGCAGCTCGGGGTTCTGCGTCGCGACGCCCACCGGGCACGTGTCCAGGTGGCACACGCGCATCATGACGCAGCCCGACACGACCATCGGCGCGGTGGCGAAGCCGAACTCCTCGGCCCCGAGCAGCGCCGCCACGACGACGTCGCGGCCGGTCTTCATCTGCCCGTCCACCTGCACGACGATGCGGTCGCGCAGGTTGTTGAGCACGAGCGTCTGCTGGGTCTCGGCGAGGCCGATCTCCCACGGCGTGCCCGCGTGCTTGAGCGACGTCAGCGGGCTCGCGCCCGTGCCGCCGTCGTGACCCGAGATGAGCACGACGTCCGCGTGCGCCTTGGACACGCCCGTCGCGACCGTCCCGACGCCGAACTCGGAGACGAGCTTGACGTGGATGCGCGCGGCCGGGTTCGCGTTCTTCGCGTCGTGGATGAGCTGCGCGAGGTCCTCGATCGAGTAGATGTCGTGGTGCGGCGGCGGCGAGATGAGGCCGACGCCGGGCGTCGAGTGCCGCGTCTTCGCCACCCACGGGTACACCTTGTGCCCCGGGAGCTGACCTCCCTCGCCGGGCTTGGCGCCCTGGGCGAGCTTGATCTGGATGTCGTCCGCGTTCGTCAGGTACTCGCTCGTGACGCCGAAGCGGCCCGACGCGATCTGCTTGACCTTCGAGCGGCGCTCCGGGTCGTACAGGCGCTCCGGGTCCTCGCCGCCCTCGCCCGTGTTCGACCGGCCGCCCAGGCGGTTCATCGCGATCGCGAGGGTCTCGTGCGCCTCGGCCGAGATGGAGCCGTACGACATCGCGCCCGTGTTGAAGCGCTTGACGATCTCGCTCACGGGCTCGACCTCGTCGAGCGGCACCGGCGGGCGCTCGCCCTCGCGGAGCTCGAGGAGGCCGCGCAGCGTCATGAGCCGCGACGACTGCTCGTCCACGCGGTGCGTGTACTGGCGAAAGATGTCGAACCGGCGCTCGCGCGTGGAGTGCTGCAGGCGGAACACCGTCTCCGGGTCGAAGAGGTGCTCCTCGCTGTCGCGGCGCCACTGGTACTCGCCGCCCGTGGTGAGACGCACGTGCGGGCGGTGGTTGCCCGAGCGGGGGTAGGCGTCGACGTGACGCGCCGCGACCTCGGCCGCGACGACGTCGAGCCCGATACCGCCGAGGCGCGACGTCGTGCCCGTGAAGAACGCCTGGACGAGGTCGTGCGAGAGCCCGACGGCCTCGAAGACCTGGGCGCCCCGGTACGAGGAGATGGTCGAGATGCCCATCTTGCTCATGACCTTGAGCACGCCCTTGCCGAGCCCCTTGATGAGGTTCGCGACGGCCTTGTCCGGGTCGACCGCGAGGTACCCGCGGCGCGCGAGGTCCTCGACGGTCTCCATCGCGAGGTAGGGGTTCACCGCGGCGGCGCCGTACCCGATGAGGAGCGCGACGTGGTGCACCTCGCGCACGTCGCCGGCCTCGACGACGAGCGACACCTGGGTGCGCGTGTGCCGGCGCAGCAGGTGGTGGTGCACGGCGCTCGACAGCAGGAGCGACGGGATCGGCGCGTGCTCGGCGTCCGAGTCGCGGTCCGACAGCACGATGAAGCTCGCACCGGCGGCGACGTGCTCGTCGACCTCGGCGAAGATCTCCTCGAGGCGCTCGAGCAGCGCCTCTCCCCCGCCGCCCACGCGGTACAGGCCCCTGATCGTCACCGCGCGGAAGATGCCCGCGAGGTTCGGGTCCTTGTCGACGCGGATGATCTTGGCGAGCTGGTCGTTGTCGAGCACCGGGAACGGCAGCATGAGCTTGCGCGCGTGCTCCGGGGTGTCCACGAGCAGGTTCGGCTCGGGGCCGATGGCCCCGCCGATCGAGGTGACGAGCTCCTCGCGGATCGCGTCCAGGGGCGGGTTCGTCACCTGGGCGAACATCTGCGTGAAGTAGTCGAAGAGCAGGCGCGGTCGCTTCGCGAGGACCGCGATCGGCGTGTCCGTGCCCATCGCGCCGAGCGGCTCCGCGCCCGTGTTGGCCATCGGGGTGAGGATGACCCGCAGCTCCTCCTGCGTGTACCCGAAGGCGCGCTGGCGGCGCTCGACGGACGCGGGGCTGTGCGCGACGTGCTCGCGCTCGGGGAGCTGGTCGAGGTAGACCGCGTTCTCCGCGACCCACCGCGCGTACGGGCGCTGCGCGGCGAGCTGCGACTTGATCTCCTCGTCCTCGATGATCCGGCCCTGGCCGGTGTCGACGAGGAACATGCGGCCCGGCTCGAGGCGGCCCTTGCGCACGATCGTCGCGGGGTCGAGGTCGAGCACGCCCGCCTCGCTCGCGAGCACGACGAGACCGTCCTCGGTCACCCAGTAGCGACCGGGGCGCAGGCCGTTGCGGTCGAGGACGGCGCCGATGAGGGTGCCGTCGGTGAAGTTGAGGCACGCCGGCCCGTCCCACGGCTCCATGAGCGTGGAGTGGTACTCGTAGAACGCGCGCAGGTCCGGGTCCATCTCGGCGTGGTTCTCCCACGCCTCGGGGATCATCATGAGCACCGCGTGCGGCAGCGAGCGGCCCGACAGGTGCAGCAGCTCGAGCACCTCGTCGAAGCTCGCCGAGTCGCTGGACCCGTCCGAGCACACCGGCAGGAGCGGCGCGAGGTCGCCGAGGGCGTCGCTCGCGAGGGTGCCCTCGCGCGCGGCCATCCAGTTGCGGTTGCCGCGCACCGTGTTGATCTCGCCGTTGTGCGCGATCATGCGGAACGGCTGCGCGAGCGGCCACGACGGGAACGTGTTCGTCGAGAACCGCGAGTGCACGAGCGCGATCTCGCTCGCGTAGCGCGGGTCCGACAGGTCGGGGAAGAACGGCTCGAGCTGCGCCGTCGTGAGCATGCCCTTGTACGTGAGGGTGCGTGCCGAGAGCGAGGCGAAGAACAGGTCGAGCTCGTTCTCCGCGCGCTTGCGCAGGCGGTAGGTGCGGCGGTCGAGCTCGACGCCGGACAGCTCGCGCGCCGGGTCGGCCACGACGACCTGCCGGAACAGCGGCATGGACGCCCGCGCGCTCGGGCCGACGAGGTCGGCCGTCACAGGGACGTCGCGCCAGGCGAGGACCTCGAGCTTCTCCTCCGCGGCGATCGCCTCGACCCCGCGCACGGCGGCGGCGGCCGCGTCCGCGTCCTGCGGCAGGAACGCCATGCCGATGGCGTAGTGCCCGGCGGGCGGGAGCTCGGCGTCGACGACGTCGCGCACGAACGCGTCCGGGATCTGCGTGAGGATCCCGGCGCCGTCGCCGCTGTTCTCCTCGGCGCCGACGGCGCCGCGGTGGTCGAGGTTGAGCAGGGCCGTCAGGCCCGCGTCAACGATGTCGCGTCCGGGCGTGCCGCGGAGCGTCGCCACGAAGGCCACGCCGCATGCGTCGTGCTCGGCGGCGGGGTCGTAGAGACCGGATGCCGTGGGAGGGGCGGACAGGGCGGGTGCCCGGTGCGCGTCCCGATACTGCGGCGTGGTCATCAACACCGTCCTCACAGGCGCCCGACCATGACGGCCGAGCTGGTTCCAGCTGGGGGGTTCGGGACGTCATCGGCCCTATGGACATGACAGAACCCACCGGGCGGTCGCCCGGCGGATTCGCCTATGAATGACGGACGCTCAGCGACCGGGGTCTGGTCGCGCGGCATCTGCCTGCTCGGACTCCTCCGAGTCGTCGGAGTCCTCGTGCTTCTCGGCGTCCTCGTCGTCGGTCGACTCCTCGACCGGCTCCTCGGACCCCGCGGTGGGCGCCTCGTCCGGCACGTCGAGGGACACGGTCTCCTCGCGCCCGGGGTGGCGACGCCCGACAACGATAAACGCTATCAACGCACCGACGCCGACCACGATCGAGGTCCAGACGTTCAGCCGGAGGCCGAGGACGAGCTCGGCCTCGTCGATGCGCAGCATCTCGATCCACACACGACCGAGCGTGTAGACGAAGACGTAGAGCCAGAATACCCGACCATGACCCAGTCGGAACCGACGGTCCAGATAGATCAGGAGAAGGGCAGCCCCGATGTTCCAGATCATCTCGTAGAGGAACGTCGGGTGGAACAGGGTACCCGGCGGGTAGCCGGCGGCGGCCGCGACCGAGTCGTCGACGCGCAGGCCCCAGGGGAGCGTCGTGGGCGCCCCGAACAGCTCCTGGTTGAACCAGTTGCCGAGCCGTCCGACGGCCTGCGCGAGCAGGAGACCGGGCGCGAGCGCGTCCGCGAACGCGGGGAAGCTCACGCGCTGCCGGCGGCACCCGATGTACGCGCCGACGGCGCCCAGCGCGACCGCCCCCCAGATGCCGAGGCCGCCCTCCCACACGTAGAGCGCCCGCACGGGGTCGCCGCCCGGGCCCCAGTACGGGTCGGGCGTCGAGAAGACGTGGTACAGCCGTCCGCCGACGATCCCGAACGGGACGGCCCAGAACGCGATCTCCAGGACGTCGTCGGCCTCTCCCCCGCGCTCGACCCAGCGGCGCCGCGTGAGCCACAGCGCGACGCCGATGCCCGCGAGGATCGCGAGCGCGTAGGCCCGGATCGGGAACGGGCCGAGGTACCAGGTGTGCTGCGGGGGGCTCGGGATCGCCGCGGGCAGGACGCCCACCGCCTCGACGAGCTGCCCGGCCGCCAGCGCGGCGCTCATGCGTCCACCTCTCCGGGGGTCGTGGGTGCGTCGGTGGTCTGCTCGGCGCCGGACCGCGCGGACCGCACGCCCGCGGCGAGCTCGGCACCCACGGCACGCACGGCCGCGAGGCGCTCGTCCCAGGGCGCGTCCGCCAGCATCGGGCGCACGAACGCCGAGCCGACGATGACGCCGTCGGCGTACCGGCCCACCTCGGACGCCTGGCGACCCGTGGACACCCCGAGACCGACGCACACGAGGTCGGCGCCCGCGGCGCGCGTGTCGGCGACGAGCCGCGCGGCCTGCGGGCCCACCTCCTCGCGGACGCCCGTGACGCCCATCGTCGACGCCGCGTAGACGAAGCCGCGCGACGCGCGCACGGTCAGGGCCAGGCGCTCGGGCGTCGAGCTCGGCGCGACGAGGAAGACGCGGTCCAGGCCGTGCTCCTCGGAGGCGTCGAGCCACGCGCGCCCCTCGTCCGGGATGAGGTCCGGCGTGATGAGCCCGGCCCCTCCGGCCGCGGCGAGGTCGCGCGCGAACGCGTCGACGCCGTAGCGCAGCACCGGGTTCCAGTACGTCATGACGAGCACGGGCACGCGCCCCCCGGTGCGCTCGGTCACGGCGGCCACGACGCGGAACACGTCCGCGACGCGCACGCCGCCGTCGAGCGCCGCCTGGGCCGCCGCCTGGATGACCGGGCCGTCCATCACCGGGTCCGTGTACGGGACGCCGAGCTCGAGCACGTCGACGCCCGACTCGACGACCGCGAGCGCCGCCTCGATCGAGCGTTCGACCGTCGGGAACCCGACCGGCAGGTAGGCCACGAGCCCGGCGCGGCCCTCCGCGCGGAGCTCGAGCAGACGGCGCGCGGTGACGGAGCCCGTCGCCGCGGTCGACGCCCCGGGGGCGTCCTGGGTCGGTGCCGCGCTCACAGCTGTCCCTCCGTGCCCGTCGCCGTCTCGGCGATCGCCTCGTCGTCCACCAGGTCGAACCACCGTGCGGCGGTCGCGACGTCCTTGTCCCCGCGCCCGGACAGGTTGACCAGGATCACGTGGTCCGTGCGGCCGGCCTCCGCCGCCGCACGGCCGACGCGCAGCGCGCCCGCGAGCGCGTGCGCCGACTCGA
>Ga0182748_1002178_pt1 | contig 18047 bp, 8 predicted proteins | sample eDN3rd37CKraftOP_FD_128877 | JGI IMG/M metagenome (GOLD analysis project Ga0182748, IMG submission 128877) | Enriched Organic Plus compost microbial communities from Emeryville, California, USA - eDNA 3rd pass 37_C Kraft OP (version 2) (version 2) ...
GAGACGACGTCGTCGGAGAGCTGCCCGGCCACGAGGAGCGTGTCACGCACCACGACATGATGGCGGGGCCAGTGCACGCCGGCCTCGACGAGTGCGATCGGGTCGAGGCGTTCCCCCGCGCCGCGCACGCGCAGCGTCGCGACGGTGTCGGATCCGCGGAGTCCGGCGTAGAGGAACTCGCCGTCGCGTGACAGCGCGAGCTCCGCCGCGGCGTCGTCCAGCGCGGCGGCGGGCGACGCGGACGCGGCGCTCACGAGCGCCCAGCGTCCGGACGGCGTGAGCGCGAGGGTGAAGACCTCGCACGAGTGCTCGGTGAGCACGTGCAGGTGACCGCTGGGGTGCACGACCATGTGGCGCGGCCCGGCACCCTGCGGGAGGACCACCTCGTGGTCGGCGACGAGTCCGGTCGCCGACGGGCGCCAGAAGCGGACGAGGTCGTAGCCGAGATCCGTCGTCGCGATGCGCCCGTCCGGGAGGAACGCCGCCGCGTGCGCGCGCGAGGTGCGCGCGTCGGGGTCCGCGTCCGCGGACGACTCGGCGGTCTCCGCGTCGGGCGCCGCGTCCCCCTCCGGAACGTGTCCGCGCAGGAGCGCCTCGAGGTCGAATGCGCCGGGGAGCTCCGGCTCGGCGTTCTCGTAGGGGTCGCGCGCGGCGGGTGCGGTCACGGGTCGCGACGGCCGGCCCGCGGCGTCCAGCCCGATCCGCACGACCGCGCCGTCCCCCCAGCAGTCCGCGACGAGCGAGCCGCCGTCCGGGGCGACGGCCACGTGACACACCGTGTCGCCGGCGGGCACGGCAGCGCCGAGCGGCTGCAGCGTCGTCTCACCCGTGCGGCGGAAGGCCTGCACGGTGCCGGCGCCCTCCATGGCGGCGTAGACGACGTCGAGGGTCGGGTGCGGGGCGAGCCATGACGGCGAGCCGGATGCCGTGACGGCATCCCCCTGGAACGACAGCGCCCCGCCCGCGAGGACGTCGTCGGCCGCTCCCGCCTGCAGGATGCCCACGCCCGAGGCGCGGCCGTCCCCCTCGGCGGTGTAGCCGCCCACCCAGAAGCGCATCAGTCCACGAGGTCGTGGCGCACGATGACCCCGTCACGGGCGGGTCCCACGCCGATGACGGAGATCCGGGTGCCGCTCATCTCCTCGAGCGCCAGCACGTAGTCCTGCGCGGCCAGGGGGAGGTCCTCGAACGTGCGCACCTTCGAGATGTCCTCCTTCCAGCCGGGGAAGTACTCGTAGATCGGCTTCGCGTGGTGGAAGTCGGTCTGGTTGACCGGCATCTCGTCGAACCGCTCGCCGTCGACGTCGTACGCGACGCACACGGGGATCTCGTCGAGGCCGGTGAGGATGTCGAGCTTCGTGAGCACCAGGTCGGTGATGCCGTTGATGCGGGTCGCGTAGCGCGTGATGGGGGCGTCGTACCAGCCCACCCGTCGGGGGCGCCCCGTCGTCGTGCCGAACTCGAAGCCCCGCGAGCGCAGCCAATCGCCGCTCTCGTCGAACAGCTCCGTCGGGAACGGGCCCGAGCCGACGCGGGTCGTGTACGCCTTGACGATCCCGACGATGCGGTCGAGGCGGTTCGGGCCGACGCCCGAGCCGGTGGCCGCGCCGCCCGCCGTCGCCGAGGACGACGTGACGAACGGATATGTGCCGTGGTCGACGTCGAGCATCGTGGCCTGGCCGCCCTCGAAGACGACGACCTCTCCGGCATCCAGCGCCTCGTTGAGGAGCAGTCCCGTGTCGGCGACGAGCGGACGGAGCCGCTCCCGGTAGGACAGGAGGTCCTCGACGATCTCGTCGCATGTGATGGCGCGGCGGTTGAAGACCTTCACGAGCAGGTGGTTCTTCTGGTCGAGGGCGCCCTCGACCTTCTGGCGCAGGATGTTCTCGTCGAACAGGTCCTGCACGCGGATGCCGACGCGGTTGATCTTGTCGGCGTACGCCGGGCCGATCCCACGGCCGGTCGTGCCGATCTGGCGCTTGCCGAGGAAGCGCTCGGTGACCTTGTCGAGGGTGCGGTGGTACTGCGTGATGATGTGCGCGTTGGCGCTCACCCGCAGGCGGGACGTGTCCACACCGCGCGCGTGCAGCGCCTCCAGCTCGGCGAAGAGGACCTCGAGGTCCACGACGACGCCGTTGCCGATGACGGCGTTGACGCCGGGAGAGAGGATGCCGGACGGCAGCAGGTGCAGGGCGTACTTCTCATCGCCGATCACGACCGTGTGGCCGGCGTTGTTGCCGCCGTTGAACTTGACGACCCAGTCGGTCCGGTCGCCGAGAAGATCGGTGGCTTTGCCCTTGCCCTCATCCCCCCACTGAACGCCGACGATCACGATGCCTGGCATGAGAGCCCCCCGGGGGTTTCAGAACGGGTTACACCCCATCCTATCGGTGTGTCCGCGCGGACCGCCGAGAGAGATGGTCCCGACCGCTAGGGTGGCGGCATGCTGCGCACCCCCGGCTGGGCCCGGACGTGGACCGTGCTGCGCCTCGCGATGGCCGTCCTGCTGCTCGTGACGATCGCCTGGCAGGCGGCCACGACGGTGTCGGCGGCCGTCGCGAACGGGTGGGATATGACGACGGTGCTGACGAACTTCTTCAGCTACTTCACGATCCTCTCGAACCTGCTCGCGGCGGTCGCCCTCGCCTGGGCCGCGGGGTGGGCGTGGGCGCGGGGGCGCCGCGCGGCATCCGAGCCGGCGGGGCTCGCCCTCGCCCTGGCGTGCGCGACGACCTTCATGATCGTGACCGGCGTGGTCTACAACGCGCTGCTGCGCGGCCTCCCCCTGCCCGGCGACCCGTGGACGAATGAGGTCCTCCACGTCGTCGGACCGCTCTTCCTGCTCCTCGATCTCTTCCTCGCGCCGCGGCGTCGCCGTCTGGGCTGGTCGACGCTCGTCGTCATCGCGGCGCTGCCGGTCGTGTGGGCCGTCTACACGCTCGTGCGCGGTCCGCTCATCTCGGCGCCGGCGACCGGATCGCCGCCGTGGTACCCGTATCCGTTCCTCAACCCCGCCAACTTCGCGAACGGATACGGCGGCGTGGCCGTCTACATCGCGATCATCGCCGTGGTCATCGTGGCGGTGGGCGCGGGGGTCGTCGCGGTGGGCCGACGGCGCGGGGCCGCGGCATCCGTCGTCACCGCACCCGCCTCCTGAGTCTCACGACGACAGGACTCCCAAGCCCGCCGCGGTCGCGCGCCTCCCGGCCTGGCGCCCTCCCGCCCTCCCGGCGTCCCCCCAGGGAGGCGGGTCGCCGAGGGAAGGCGGATGTCTGCGAGATCAGCCTTCCCTCGGCGAACCGCCTTCCCTCGGCGACGCGGATCCCGCCGAACATGCGCGGCGTCCGGCCGACGGACGGATCCGCCGGCAGGACGAACGGGTCACAGGGTCCGGCGTCGCCGCGTGATCACCAGCACCGCAGCGCCGATCGCGATGAGTCCGAGGGCGGTGCCGAGCGCGAGCATCCCGGCCCGGGCGTCGACGCCGGTGGCGGCGAGGGCCGAGTCGAACCGGTTGTCCACGGTCACGGCGACCGCGGCGCCGCCGGCGATGGTCACGACCGCCGTGGACGGATCGGCGGGGTCGGCCGGCGTCATCCGCACGGCGTGGGCGCCGCCGTCCCGGGTCTCCGTGTCGGCGCACTCGGCGCCGACCGGCATGTCGGTGTACTGCGCCGGTGCGCCGACCGCGAGCGCCCGGGTCGCGCCGCCGGGCACCTCGATCGTGTCCCCGTCGAGCGTGCACGCCACGCTCACCTCGAAGACATCGCCGCGGTGCGCGCGAGCCTCGTCTCCGGAGAGCGTCTTGGAGATGACGAGGGAGCCGACCTCGAAGGTGTTCGTGACCGTCGCGGCGATGTCGTCGCCGGCCGTGACCCGCACGATGCCGAGCGGCTCGTCATCGGCGCCGGTGATCGCCGTGGAGGTGGCGCCACCGGCATCCGTCTCCTCGAGTCCGCAGAGGATGCCGTCGAGCAGCGGTGCGTAGGTGGCGGTGTAGCCGTTGCCCTCGTCGAGCACCCGCACCGCGCCGCCGGGGACCGCGACCGGCTCTCCGTCGACCGTCGTGCACTCCAGGGTCACCTCGAACGGACCCGCGCCCCACAGCGGGGCGCCGGCGCCGGCGCGGATCTTCGTCACGGTCAGCGACCCGGCGTCGAATGTGTTCGTCGCGGTCACGGCGACCGTCGTGCCGTCGCCGATCGTGACCGTGCCCGGCGCGATCACCGTGCGCGTCGCGCCGCCGTCGTCGGTCTCCGTGATCAGGCACGAGGCACCGGTCGCGATGCGGTCGATCGTCGTGGACTGGTCGCGCTCGAGGGTCACGCGGCCGAGCCACACCGAGGCGGGTCCGTCACCCGTGTCGAGCGTGCACTCCACGACGAACGTGAAGGGACCGTCGCCGTACTCGTCGGCCGCGTCGCCGTCGACGATCTTCGACAGGGTGAGCGCGCCGTCGCCGAACGCGTTGACGGCGGTGACCTCGACGCCGTCGACGTCGTCGATCGTGACGACGACGGTGGGACCGAGCACGCGCGGTGCCGTGCTCGGACCCGTCGTGACGTCCATCGCGGTGCTCACGGCGCCGAGGGCGTCCTCCTCGGTCACGGTGCACTCGGCGCCGACGGGGAGTCCGTCGAGCGCCCACGCACCGGCGGGATGCACCTCGGCGGTCATGGGGTGCTCGGCGTCGTAGCCGTCTGCCCACACCTCGTTCCCGAGGAAGGTGCAGGTGACGCTGAAGCGGAACGGCCCGTACTCGATCTCGTTGCCGCGCTGGTCCACGGCGTCCGTCTCGACGACCTTGCGGATCGTGAGGTCGGCCACCTGGTAGTCGTTGACGACGGAGATGAGAGCCACCGGGTCGGTGGTGTACCCGACGACGGCGCTGCCGATCGTCGTCCCGGTCTGGCCCCACTGCCCCTCCGTCGCGGTGCAGCTCGCACCGTAGGGCAGGCCTGTCACCTCGGTGGGGGCGGCGCCGGGCGTCAGCGACACCGAGGGCAGTCCGGTAAGGGCGCCGCCCGCGCTGGTGCAGGTCAGCTGCACCGGGAAGCTGCGGGGCGCCAGGTGCGCCGCGGGTCCGGTCACGCTCTTGGCGAGCGAGATCGGACCGGTCGGGTAGCTGACGCCGACCTTTCGTCCCTCCGTCGCGGGCACAGCCGTGCGCGCACCGCCCGACACACCCGTGCCGCCCGTCGCGACCGTGTTCCAGGCGGTCGGGAAGGGCTCGTTCACAATGGTCGACGGCGTCGTGCGCGTCTGGAACCGGGTGTCGTACGCCTGGCCCGGCATGAGCAGTGCGCCCGGCGCCATCGTCACGACGAACTTGATGCTCGCGACCGCGGCCGGGGCGACCCCGCCGTCGAGGAGCTGCCACGCCCCCGCGTTGCACGGCGTGCCGAGCGGATTGAGGTCCGCGACGCACGGTGTCGGCGTGGACGGTGCGACGACGAACACCTCGTACTCCGTGCCCGTCGCACCGGTGGGCGGGGTGACCGCCCCGAAACCGGTGAAGGCGGCGAACGTGAACGGGTGGGGTGCGGCGGCGGGGTCGACGGGGTCCTGGATGACGAGGGTCTCGACGGTCGCGTTGGAACGGTTGGTCGCGCCCAGGTGAGCGGTGACGGCCGCTCCCGGCGACGCGATCACCGTGGCGGGGTCGAACGATTTCGTCGCGGCGGTCTCGAGCTCCAGGGGGATGATCGGGGTCACGGCCACCTGGGCGTCGGCGTCCGCGAAGTTGGTGCCCTCGACGGTGGCGTCGTTGACGACGGGGATGCCCGAGAAGTCGTACGAGGTGTCCTCGGGGAGGCGAACGGTCACCGAGACGACGGCGGTGCTCGCATCGAGGATGCCCTGCGTCCCGTCGCCGAGCGGGGTCGTCCACCGGACCGTGACGGTGTTGCCGTCGATCAGGGGTCGTCGGCGTCGTTGACGCCCGCGCCGACGACCGCGTCGACGACGACGAACGGAGCGGGGACGGTGTCGGTCGTGACCGCGCCGCGGCAGCCGACATCGCTGATCGAGGAGCAGCCCATCGAGAGCGTGTAGGTGAAGGTGTCGCCGGGCTGCACCTCGTCGACCGAGGCGCTCTTGACGATCGACGCCACGGCGGTGATGTCCGCAGGCGCCGGATCCGGCAGGGCCAGCGCCGCCCCCGGGGTCCTGATCCCGATCGTCGTCAGCACCGCCGCGACGGCGGCGACGAACCGCGTCCGTCTCCCCATGCGAGTCTTCCCCCTCTGTCCCCCGACCCGTTGCCCAATCTATTAGCAGCGGCAACAAAACTGCCAGTCCCCCGCGCACACTCGCCGAGGAGGTCGCGCACGGGGGCGCGCCGCGCGCTCGGTAAACTCGAAGGCATGTCGAAGGTTCTTCAGTCCCTGCCCGTCGGCGAGCGCGTCGGCATCGCCTTCTCGGGGGGCCTGGACACCTCCGTCGCGGTCGCGTGGATGCGTGACAAGGGCGCGATCCCCTGCACCTACACCGGCGACCTGGGTCAGCCCGATGAGGACGACATCGCTGCGATCCCGGGACGCGCGCTCGACTACGGCGCCGAGGTGTCGCGCCTGGTCGACTGCAAGCGCGCGCTCGTCGAGGAGGGCTTCGGCGCCCTCTCCTGCGGTGCGTTCCACATCCGCTCCGCCGGACGCACGTACTTCAACACGACGCCCCTCGGTCGCGCCGTCACCGGCACGCTGCTCGTGCGCGCCATGAAGGAGGACGGCGTCGACATCTGGGGCGACGGCTCCACCTACAAGGGCAACGACATCGAGCGCTTCTACCGCTACGGTCTGCTCGCCAACCCCGCCCTGCGCATCTACAAGCCGTGGCTGGACGCGCAGTTCGTCACCGAGCTCGGCGGCCGCGCGGAGATGTCGGCGTGGCTCGTCGAGCACGGCTTCCCCTACCGCGACTCCGCGGAGAAGGCCTACTCGACCGACGCGAACATCTGGGGCGCGACGCACGAGGCCAAGACCCTCGAGCATCTGGATGTCTCGCTCGAGACGGTCGAGCCGATCATGGGCGTTCGCTTCTGGGACCCCGAGGTCGAGATCGCCCCCGAAGACGTCACCGTCACCTTCGATGGCGGGCGCCCGGTCGCCCTCAACGGCGTGGAGTTCGACGACCCGGTGGAGCTCGTGTTCGAGGCCAACCGCATCGGCGGCCGCCACGGGCTCGGCATGAGCGATCAGATCGAGAACCGCATCATCGAGGCGAAGTCGCGGGGCATCTACGAGGCGCCGGGCATGGCGCTGCTGTTCATCGCGTACGAGCGCCTCGTCAACGGCATCCTCAACGAGGACACCCTCGCGACCTATCACGAGCAGGGCCGCCGCCTCGGGCGCCTCATGTACGAGGGCCGCTGGCTCGAGCCCCAGTCGCTCATGCTGCGCGAGTCGATCCAGAAGTGGGTGGGCTCCGCCATCACCGGCACCGTGGCGCTGCGTCTGCGTCGCGGCGAGGACTACACGATCCTCGACACGACCGGCCCCGGTCTGTCGTACGCGCCCGAGAAGCTCTCGATGGAGCGCGTCGGCGACGCCGCGTTCGGGCCCACCGATCGCATCGGGCAGCTCACGATGCGCAACCTCGACATCGCCGACTCGCGCTCGCGTCTCGAGCACTACGCCGGCCTCGGCCTCATCGGCGGCGCGACGGGCGACCTCGTGGGGCGTCTCGAGCAGGGCGCGGCCTCGGAGATCACCGAGCACGCCGTCGATTACAGCGACGAGCGCGAAGAGCTCGCCGAGGCGACGGATGCCGTCAATGAGGCGTCCGCGTTCGACTCCGGCACCGACTGAGCCCGGGCCTTCCCCGCGACCCCGCGCGTGCGGGGGTCCGTCGACCCCGTGACATGGTTCGTCCGTCGGGGCGCGTTCTCTGCGCCCCGACGGACGATCTGCACCCCATCCCCCTGAGGCGCAGGACCCGCCGGAGGAGGCTTCGGGTTCCTCCCGCGGCGAGCGGCTGAGACGGTGCCCGGGCCGACGGGGCCCGGGCACCGCGGTCAGGCGGCCATGCGGCGTGCGCGGCGCATGAGGGCGACGCCGGCGGTCAGCGGCAGCAGGGCGAGGAGCGCGAGCAGGGCCATGCCGCCGAGGTCGCCGCCCGTCACCGGGAGATCATCGCCCCCGCCGGTGCCCCCGCCCGCACCGCCCCCTTCGGCGACGTAGGTGAACGCGGCGGCGGTCGAGTTCCCCATCGGCGACACGATGACGACATCCGCGGTCCCGGCCGTGCCCGGCGGCGTCGTCACCCGGATGGTCGTGTCGTCGATCACCGTGAACCCGGTGCCGGGGACGCCGTCGAACGTGACGCCGGTCGCGCCCGTGAAGCCGGATCCGGTGATGGTCACCTCGGTGCCGCCGGACACCGGGCCCGTCGCCGGCGAGATCCCGTCGATCACGGGAGGCGCGAGGTAGGTGAACGTGCCCGGCGTCGACGCCCCATTCGGGGAGAGCACGACGACATCCGCCGGTCCGGCGCTGCCCGCCGGCGTCGTCACCGTGATCTCCGTGTCCGAGACCACGGTGAAGACCGTCCCCGCGGCCCCGTCGAACGTGACGCCGGTCGCGCCCGTGAAGTCCGTCCCGGTGATCGTCACCTCGGTGCCGCCCGCGAGCGGCCCCGACGGCGGGGCGATCGCCGAGATGGCGGGCGCGGGCCCGGTGCCGATGTAGAGGAACTCCAGCGGAGCCGACTGGCCGTACTCCGTCTCGACCACCACGTCGACCACTCCGGCGACCCCCGGCGGGGTGAGGACGTCGACGGAGAACGGGCCCGTCGACACGATGACCGCGGGGTTTCCGTCGAAGGTCACGGCGGTGACGTCGACCAGCGAGTCTCCCACGATCGCGACAGGCGTGCCGCCGGCCGTCGGCCCGCTGTCCGGCGACAGCGAGGTCGCGGTGGGCGGCGCGACGTAGGTGAAGAACAAGGGGAGCGAGGTGCCGCCGGCCGTGGTCACCGTCACATTCACGAGTCCGGCCGCATGCGCCGGGGTGGTGGCGGTGATCGTGGTGTCGCTGTCGACGGTGAACGAGGTCGCGGGCGTGCCGCCGAAGTCGACGCCCGTCGCGCCGGTGAAGTCGACGCCCGTGATCGTCACGGTGGTGCCGCCCGCCGTCGAGCCCATCGTCGGGGAGATCGACGTCACCAGCGGCGCCGCGACGTAGGTGAAGGTCCCGGGCGCCGAGTCGCCGTTCGTCGACTGCACCACGACATCCGCAGGGCCGGCGACCCCGGGCGGCGTGGTCACGACGATGGTCGAGTCGTCCACGACGGAGAACGATGTGCCGGGCAGACCGCTGAACGTCACGCCCGTCGCATCGTCGAACCCGGTGCCGGTGATCGTCACCGCGGTTCCACCCGTCATGGGACCGGAGCCTGGTGTGACCCCGGTGATCGTCGGCGCGTCCGGCGAGATGTAGGTGAAGCTCCCCGGCGACGAGTCCCCGTGGGGAGAAAGGATGACGACATCCGCTGCTCCGGCGGAGCCCGCCGGAGTCGTGACCGTGATCTGCGTGTCGGAGTCCACCGTGAAGGATGTGCCCGCCGCACCGTCGAACGTGACGCCGGTCGCGTCGGTGAAGCCGGTGCCGGTGATGGTCACGACCGTTCCGCCGGCCGTCGGGCCGGAGGTCGGGCTCAGCGACGTGATCGACGGCGGGGGCGTGACGTAGGTGTACCCGTCCGTGAGCGTGTCCGAGCCGCCGGGGCCCGTGATCACGACGTCCACCGCGCCCGCCGCGTGCGCGGGGGTCACGACCGTCGCGGTCGTGTCGCTCACGACCGCGAAGTCCGCGCCCGCGATCCCGTCGAACGTCACACCGGTCGTGCCAGTGAAGCCCGAGCCGCTGAGGGTCACCGTCGTCCCGCCCGCCGTCGAACCGGACGACGGGTCGACGGACGTGAGGGCGGGGGCTGCCAGATACGTGAAGCCGTCAGCGAGCGTGCCCGAGCCGCCGGGCCCGGTGATCACGACGTCCACCGCGCCCGCGGTGTGCGCCGGCGTCACCACGGTCGCGGTCGTGTCGCTCACGACGGTGAAGTCGGAGCCTGCCACGCCGTCGAACGTGACCCCGGTCGCACCCGTGAAGCCGGAACCGGTGAGCGTCACCGTTGTGCCCCCGGCCAGCGGACCCGCTGTCGGATCGATCGAGGTCAGCTCCGGCGCAGCACGGTAGGTGAACGCATCCGCGAGCGTGTCCGACCCGCCCGGGCTCACGATGCCCACATCCACCGTGCCCTCGGCGTGCGCGGGCGTGACCACGGTCGCGGTCGTGTCGCTCACCACGGTGAAGCTGATACCCGCGATCCCGTCGAACGTCGCCCCCGTCGCGCCGGTGAGGTTCGTGCCGGTGATCGTCACCGTCGTGCCGCCCACCGTCGGACCCTCATCCGGCGACAGCGACGTGATCTCCGGAGCGGCCATGTAGGTGAAGCCGTCCGTGAGCGTGTCGGAGCCGCCGGGGGCCGTGAGGACCACGTCCACCGCGCCCGCGGTGTGCGCCGGCGTCACCACGGTCGCGGTCGTGTCGCTCACGACCGTGAAGTCGGAGCCTGCCACGCCGTCGAACGTGACCCCGGTCGCACCCGTGAAGCCGGAACCGGTGAGCGTCACCGTCGTGCCCCCGGTCAGCGGACCGGACGTCGGATCGATCGAGGCGAGGTCCGGTGCAGCGCGGTAGGTGAAAGCGTCCGCGAGCGTGTCCGACCCGCCCGGGCTCACGATGCCCACATCCACCGTTCCTGCCGCGTGCGCCGGGGTCACCACGGTCGCCGTCGTGTCGCTCACGACGGTGAAGTCGGAGCCTGCCACGCCGTCGAACGTGACCCCGGTCGCGCCCGTGAAGCCGGAACCGGTGAGCGTCACCGTCGTGCCGCCGGCCAACGGACCGGCTGTCGGATCGATCGAGGTCAGCTCTGGCGCAGCGCGGTAGGTGAAGGCATCCGCGAGCGTGTCCGAGCCGCCGGGGCTCGTGACGACCACGTCCACCGTTCCTGCGGCGTGCGCGGGGGTCACCACCGTCACGGTCGTGTCGCTCACGACCGTGACGTCCGTGCCTGCCACGCCGTCGAACGTCACACCCGTCGCACCCGCGAGGTTCGTGCCGGTGAGCGTCACCGTCGTGCCACCCGAGGTCGGGCCCTCAGCGGGCGACAGCGAGCTGAGGTCGGGAGCGGCCATGTAGGTGAAGCCGTCCGCCAGCGTCGCCGCGCCGCCGGGCGTCGTCACGACGACATCCACCGCGCCGGTTGCGTGCGCCGGCGTGACGACCGTCAGAGACGTGTCGCTGACTACCGTCAGGCCTGTGCCCGGGATGCCGTCGAACGTCACCTCGGTCGCCCCGAGGAGTCCGGCGCCGGTCACGGTCACCGTGGTGCCGCCCGTCACCGGCCCCGCATCGGGATCGAGGGTGCTCACCGTCGGCGCCGCCACGAACGTGAATCCGTCCGTGACGGTCCCCGCGCCGCCCGGGCCCGTCACGACGACGTCGACCGTGCCCGCAGCGTGGGCCGGGGTCACGACGGTCGCCGTCGTGTCGCTGACCACCGTGAAGTCCGTGCCCGCGACGCCGTCGAATGACGCGCCCGTCGCGCCCGTGAGGCCGGTGCCGGTGATGGTCACCGTCGTGCCGCCCGCGACCGGACCCACGTTCGGAGAGAGCGAGGTGGGTGCCGGCGCGGCGAGGAACTCGAACCCGTCCGCGAGGGTCCCGACGCCGCCGGGGCCGGTCACCACGACATCCACGACGCCCGGCGCGTGAGCGGGGGTCACGACGGTTGCCGTCGTGTCGCTGACCACCGTCAAGTCGGTGCCCGCGACGCCGTCGAACGTGACCCCGGTCGCACCCGTGAAGCCCGAACCGGTCAGGGTGACGGTCGTGCCACCGGCGGCGGGGCCCTGTTCGGGCGAGAGACCGGTGACGACCGGCGGGTCCGGCGGCGCGACGTACGTGAAGCCGTCGGTCATGGTCGCGTTGCCGGCGAGCCCCGCGACGATCACGTCCACCGTGCCGACGGCGTGCGCCGGAGTGACGACGGTGGCGGTCGTGTCATTCACGACGGTGAAGTCCGTGCCGTCCACACCGTCGAACGTCGCTCCGGTCGCCCCGGTGAGACCGGTGCCGGTGATCGTGACGGTCGTCCCGCCCGCCGTCGGACCGAACGCGGGAGACACGGAGGTGACCACCGGCGCCGCCACGGCGGTGTACGTGAAGGTGGCGGGAGTCGAGTCACCGGCCGGCGACTGGACGATCACGTCCACGTCGCCTTCCGTCCCCGGGGGGGTCGTCACGGTGATCTGCGTGTCGGAGTCGACCGTGAAGGAGGTCCCGGCGGTGCCGCCGAACGTCACGCCCGTCGCGTCGGTGAACCCGCTGCCGGTGATGACCACGACCGTCCCGCCCATGACGGGGCCCGTGCTCGGCGCGATCGACGTGACGGTGGGCGGGAGGTCTGCCACCACATTCGGGCCGACGGAGGCGTTGGCGATGTCGAGCTGGAGCGCGTTGAGACCCGGCAGCACCTCCGCGCGCAGCGCGGTCTCGGTGAAGACTCCGGCCGTCGTCGACTGGTTGTTGACGGTCAGGCCGACCGCGGCGTCGAGCACCGGCTTTACCGCCGGCACGAGCGCGTTCGTGATCGGCGCGAGGACGACGGCCGTGATCTCGGAAATGAGGTTATCGAGGTGGGTGAGCGGACCCAGGAGCAGGCCCAGCACAGCGCCTAGGCCGCCGGGAATCGTGAGCCCCAGGCCGAAGAGCTCGATTCCGGATGTGTCGCCCGCCAGCAACGCACCGACCGAGGAGTTCACCCCCACGATCGTCAACCCCGCCAGCCGGACCGTCGCTTCGACCTTTATCCCGTTGGTCGTCTCCGTCAGTATCCCTTCCACCTCGCTCAGGAGCGCGCCGACGAGTCCGGAGATACTGGACGTGATGCTGTTGATGACAGCGGCGGTGAGCAGATCCGTGTTCGGCGCCAGCCCCTCGAGGGTCGTGATCTCCGCGAGATCCACCTCCACGACGCCTGTGGAGAGGTTCAGCGACACTCCCGGGTACGCCGGATCGGTGAGTGGCGCGGTCAGCAACGGGGAGATGTCGGCGCTGAGGTCCGGTGCATCGACATCGGCGGTCACCGTGAGCACACCGGTCAGATTGATGCCTCCCAGAGCGGTCTCGATCTGCCCCGCCAGCCCGTCCACGGTGGCCTGCACGCCCGCCACCTGCGTGTTGATCGCCCCGGCGAGTCCGGCGACGGCCGGGCTTCGGAACGACAGCGAGGCGTCCGCGAGCGCGTAGTCGCCCGTCGGCGCGGCGGGAGCCGCCTGAGACGCGGTCGCGGCGGTGACGCCGACCGTCAGCGCGAGGTCCGCGAGCTGGTCGGTGATCGCGGCGCCGAGCGTGGGGGACAGCGAGGTGACCACCCCGCCGAGACTGAGCTGGAGGGGCCCGGGAGCTTTGTCCTGGCCGATGACGCCGATTGCGCCGGTGTCGGGATGAGCCCTGATGCTCCCGTGCTGGAAGCGTCACCCCGGGCCTGAGCGTACTGGGCCACCACACCGATCGAGCCGATGTCGATCGGAACCTGAACACCGCCGGGCAACTCTATCTCCACCACGCCTGCCACTGCTGCCACATCGAGGTCGTTCGGCCCATTCGTGACCGTAGTGCCGGTGCTCTGCGCGATCTCACCCCCAAGTGACACGAGGAGATCGGTGTCGAGACCCTGCAGCAGAGATCCGGCGAGATACTGGCCGGTCGCCCGCGAAGTGTCGCCGGGCGCGGCGTGGGCCGGGAACGCGACGGCGCCGGACAGCACCAGTGCGCCCGCGGTGCCGAGGGCGAGCAGCCGAGATGGCCGCAGGCGGGAACGGGTGCGGTCGGTGCGGACGGGTTCGCCTGCGAGCTGCATGCCGGGTCCTCTTCTTCGCGGTCCCCAGCGGACATTGCTCTTCGCAGACGGAGCCCCCGGGTAAGCGAGAGGCACTTGCGTGCCTCTCGCTCTCCCCCCCGGGCCTGCATTCGCTCTGGCTGCGAAGCCCCCTTGCGGAGAACATAGCAAACATTGGAGCAAAGTGAGAGCTTTCTCATCTAGAGATGTGCGGCGGACTCTCCTCAGCCCCGGTCTGCACGCGGGATCGGCGCGAGCGGCGGGATACGATGCGAAGGCACCCGCGCGACCCGAACGCGGAGCGCATCGAGGAGGAAGCCTCCTCGTGCGCGCACCCGCAACACGTAAGGCCCTCAATGACGATCGACTCCCCTCCCTCCGATCCCGTCGACGCGGAGGCTCCGCCGCGACGCACGCGCTCGATCGGTCGGATCATCGGACTGTCGGTGTTCGGCGTCATCGCCGGCGTCGTGGTGATCGCCCTGGTCGCGGCGGGTCTGCTCGTGTGGACGATCCAGCGCTCGTTCCCCACCACGGACGGCACGATCGAGGTACCGGGGATCTCCGCCGACGTCCAGGTGCACCGCGACGAGCGCAGCGTCCCGACGATCGTCGCAGGCAGCGCAGCGGATCTGTTCGCCGCGCAGGGCTACGTCCACGCGCAGGATCGCTTCTGGGAGATGGACTTCCGCCGGCACGTCACCAGCGGACGCCTGTCCGAGCTGTTCGGCGCGTCGCAGGTCGACACCGACCGCTTCCTCCGCACGCTCGGCTGGCGGGCGATCGCGGAGCAGGAGGTCGAACTGCTCGACCCGACCGTGCGCGGCTACTACGAGGCCTACGCGGACGGCGTCAACGCGTACCTCGCCGACCGCAGCGGGGCGGACGTCTCTCTCGAGTACGCGGTCCTGGGCCTGCAGAACCCGGAGTACGAGATCGAGCCGTGGACGGCGGCGGACTCGGTGGCGTGGCTGAAGGCGATGGCCTGGGACCTCCGCGAGAACATCGAGGTCGAGATCGAGCGCGCCCTCCTCGCCCGGGACCGCACCGCGGAGGAGATCGCCGAGCTGTATCCGGGCTATCCGTTCGACCGCAACCCGATCATCGTGCCGGTGCCGAAGACGGCGAAGGTCAAGCCGGCGTCAGCGGACGCGGGGACGACGGATGCCGCGGAGGTGCCAGCCGGCATCCGCTGGACGGAAGTGGGCTCCGTGATGGAGGCCGCCAGCCTCCTGCTGGAGGGCGTCGGCGAGGGCGTGGGCTCGAACTCGTGGGTGGTGTCGGGAGACCTCACCGAGAGCGGCCTGCCGCTGCTGGCCAACGATCCGCACCTGGGTGCGTCGCTGCCCTCGATCTGGCATCAGGTGGGCCTCAAGTGCCGCGTCGTCACGGACGCGTGCCCGTTCGACGTCACCGGCTTCGGCTTCGCCGGCGTGCCTGGTGTGATCATCGGCCACAACGCGAAGATCGCGTGGGGCTTCACGAACCTCACCACCGACGTCACCGACCTCTACATCGAGAAGGTGGACGGCGACTCCTACTGGCGCGACGGCGCGCTCGTTCCGCTCGAGACCCGCACGGAGACCATCCGGGTCGCCGGCGGAGAGGATGTCGAGCTCGAGATCCGCTCGACGGTGCACGGACCGATCATCTCGGGCCTGCTCGACACGGCGTCGGCGATCGCCGAGGACCCGTTCATCGGCGGCACGGCATCGGGCGCGGTCGCACCGCCCGCCGATGGGCTGACCGGCGAGTACGCGGTGAGTCTGCAGTGGACCGCGCTGCAGCCGGGCACCACCGCGGCGTCGATCTTCGCGCTCGACGTCGCACAGGACTGGGCCGGCTTCCAGGCCGCGGCGAAGCTGTTCAACGTGCCCGCGCAGAACCTCGTCTATGCGGACACCGCGGGCAACATCGGCTACCAGACGCCGGGCACCCTCCCCATCCGCGGCGCGGGCGACGGCTCGTACCCGCAGCCGGGGTGGAGCAGCGCCTACGACTGGAAGGGTTCCATCCCCTTCGACGAGCTGCCCACCGCGTACAACCCCTCGCAGGGGTACATCGTCACGGCCAACAACGCCGTCGTCGGCGCGGACTATCCGTACTTCCTCACGCGCGACTGGGATTACGGATGGCGCGCGGCGCGCATCGCCGACCTCCTGCAGCGGAAGTCCGCCGACCACGACCTCGCCGTCGAGGACATGCGCGAGATCCAGGCGGACAACCAGTTCTGGATGGGCATCCGGCTGGCCAGCGCCCTCAAGGACGTGCCCGTCGATGACGAGAAGGCGGCGCAAGCCGTCGACCTGCTGCGCGGATGGGACGGACAGAACGAGGCGGACTCGCCGGCCGCGGCTTACGCGAACGTGCTGTGGGCGGTCCTCGTCGAGGAGCTCTTCCAGCGCGAGGGCGCGGGCACACCGGTAGACGGCCAGGGGCGCCTGTTCCTCGTCGTGGACACTCTCCTCGACGACCCGGACTCGCCGAAATGGACGGATGCCGACAAGGGAATACGCTCGCGCGACGAGATGCTCGCCTGGGCGGCGGAAGAGGCGTACGACCGCCTGGCCGCCGCGCAGGGTGATGTGATCTCCCGTTGGAACTGGGGCTCGCTGCACGCCCTGTCGCTGCGCAGCGACACGTTCGGATCGTCCGGCATCGCGCCCATCGAGTGGCTGTTCAACCGCGGGCCGTTCCCCGTCTCGGGCGGGGCGTCGGTGGTCAATGCCACCGGGTGGGTGCTCGGCTCGGGCGGATACGAGACGGTGACGGTGCCGTCGATGCGCATGATCGTCGACCTCTCCGACCTCGACGACTCGCGCTGGAACCACCTCACCGGCAACAGCGGGCACGCGTTCCACCCGAACTACATCGACCAGACCGAGGACTGGGTGAAGGTCCGCCTGTCGGCATGGCCCTTCTCGCGCTCGGCCGTCGAGAAGGCCGCGGTCCACACGCTGCACCTCACCCCCGCCCCCTGACCCCGCCCCGGGCGCGTCTCCCGCCACTCCTTGCCGAGACGCACCTTCCGCGACGAGACACATGCGCACGACGTGCGTCTCAGCACGCAGGGTGCGTCTCACGCGCGGCACCCCGCCCCCACCCGGCTCGGAGGAAGCGTCCAGACTCGCCGCCTAGCGTGGAGGGGTCCTCCGGCCAGCCCCCGGCCACGGAGGATGCCCCGTCCGATCCGCACTGCGCGGAGGCGCCGCACCCGGTGACGCCGTCGACGGAGCGACCAGCCCGCTGGGATGTGCGCGCCGCGAGCGCCCTCCCGCGTCGAGGCGCCGCCCGCGCCCGCGCATGAGCGGGGCCGTCCGACCATTGGAGCTTCGTGCCGTTCCGCACCCGCACCTCCCCCCGTTCCCCCCGCACCCCTCGCCTGCCCCTCCGCGCCCTCACCGCCGCTGCGCTCCTCGTCGCGTGCGGAGCGTCGGCCCTCCCGGCATCCGCCGCCGTGTCGTCGCCGGCCCAGCCCGACATCGCCGCGGCGACCCAGGAGACCGCCCGCGCCGCCACCCTCGATGCCGCCACGACCGCCGTCGACGAGGCGACCGCACTCGCCGCCCGCGCCGATGACAAGGTCGACACGGTCGACCTGCATGTGCGGATCGGCCAGCTCGACGACGCGGCCTCGCTTCCCGACGTCGTCGTGGTCGCCTTCACGGGCATGCTCGAGGAGTCCACCACGAGCGTCCAGACCGCGCTGACGGCCTACGAGAAGAAGAAGGCCGCCGCGGCCGCCGCGCTCAAGAAGGCGAACACCCGGTCCGGCGCCAAGGCGACTGCGCGGGCCATGGCGCAGGACAAGTACGGCTGGGGCGCGGACCAGTTCTCGTGCCTGGAGTCCCTGTGGACCAAGGAGTCGGGCTGGAACTACAAGGCGTACAACCGCGGCAGCGGCGCCACCGGCATCCCGCAGGCCCTCCCCGGGCGCAAGATGGCGACGGCCGGCAAGGACTGGAAGACGAACGCCGCCACCCAGATCAGGTGGGGTCTCGCGTACATCGAGCGCGCCTACGGAACCCCGTGCGCGGCGTGGGGGCACTCCCAGGCCACGAACTGGTACTGAACGACCGATCAGCCGCCGGCGGCGGGCGGCGTCTCCCGGGACTCGCGCAGCTCGTCGACGACCATCGACC
>Ga0182748_1002189_pt1 | contig 17979 bp, 19 predicted proteins | sample eDN3rd37CKraftOP_FD_128877 | JGI IMG/M metagenome (GOLD analysis project Ga0182748, IMG submission 128877) | Enriched Organic Plus compost microbial communities from Emeryville, California, USA - eDNA 3rd pass 37_C Kraft OP (version 2) (version 2) ...
CTGTTTTCGTTAAGACAAACACAACAGAACCAGCTTTCCCGGAAACAGTCCCATTAACGCCATTTTTGATGATTGCCATAATTGCCTGATTAAGTTTATAAATAATAAAGATAAACATTAAAACGGAAACATCCTAGAATCAAATTATAACTAAAGGCAATTTTTAATCAATTTTTAGACAGTATTCAGTCAATGTTTGTACAGTTGTGACTGAGTAATCACTGAGCAAGCACTGAACGAGCACTGAACAAATAATGTTAAAAGGTATAATTTGATAACCATCTGATCTTCGTTTGCTGGACGTACAAATCAAAAGAGAGAAACTAGGTTTGTGTAACAAATATGATCGTTCGGCTTCTATCCCAAACAGGATACATGGGGGATACCTGCAACCCGAAAACCTAAGTGAAATTTTTGCCAAATTAAGAGCGGGCAATCAAGGGAAAGGTTTTTTCTGATCAATTGAAAACGGACACTTTAAGAAAAAATAAATAGTTGTGAAAAAAGCGCAATTTCTCTATGTTTGTTTTACTAAATGTTTCCATATGAACAAAATGCCTCTACAGCAGCTGGGACGCTGGGCAGCGATTGCGCTGATCGGACTTTCCGTACTTTCCTGTAAAAAGGACGAGCCCAAGCCAGACCCCGAGCCAGAGCCTACTGACCGCACCGAAGGTCAGCTGATCAAAGACGATATATACAAATACTATAAACTTTATTCCCTCTGGGCAGATGAGTCCATTCCGGATTATCTGGATAATCCAGCCGAATTTACCGATAAATACACTTCGGCCAGCAGTGTTTTGGATGCCCTCAAAAAGCTGACACCAGTACATGTGGCAAGTGGTTATGCCGGTGTGTTTGACCGCTTTTCTTTTATGGACGGCATTAACGGCTACAATATCGCCGAGCAGGCGGGGCTAAAAATGGACAATAACGAGGGGTATGGCATCTCTATCCAGTGGTTTTCACTCGACGGCAACGTTGCGCGCCCCTATATTTCCTTTGTCGAAGGTGGTTCTCCCGCGCAGGTAGCCGGATTCAGAAGGTCAGATATCATTGATGCGATCAATGACGACAAAGAGACTTATTCTGTCGAAGTAGACTGTCCTACAAATAGTTGTAATGTGAAAGATCCGCAGCTGTTCAGCCGGTTAAACAGCAATATTCAGTCTGCTCTGGACGGTACCACGCTCAAGCTGCAGGTCAAGCGGCAGGATAAACTGTTTACGCAGACCATTAACTACGATTATTCCTATGTGATCAACCCGGTCTATAAGGACACCGTATACAGTTATAGCGGTAACAATATTGGCTACCTCGCCTTGTCGTCTTTCGAGGAGATTGAAAACAACAATCTGAATCAACGAAACATCGACGCAGCCTTTGCGAAGTATGAAAGTAAGCAGATCAAGAGCCTGGTCGTGGACCTGCGTTATAATGGTGGGGGGTATGTCGATGCTGCGATTTATATCGCCGACAAGATCGGTGGGGCCAAGACCAAGGGCAAGCTGATGCTGACTTACGAGATGAACAAGTACATGCAGTCGGATGCCACAAAAAATCTGCGTGATCGGCTCGAGATGCATGACACTTATTTTGAAGGACTAAGTGCATTGAATCTGAGTAAGGTGTATTTTTTGGTCAGCGAGCAGACGGCTTCGGCAGCCGAGATGTTGATCAATGTGCTCACGCCGCATATGACGGTACAGATCATTGCAGACGGGTCTCGTACCTATGGCAAACCCGTGGGATTTTTCGAGCAGAAGGTGCGGGATAAGGTTTCGTATTGGCCCGCATCCTTTATCCTCAAAAATTCGCGGGGCAACTTGGGTGAGAAATATAATAAGGGCACCGTGCGGGATCTCCGGGATTATTGGGACGGTCTTGTCCCCGATAAAGTCAATATCCTCGATGATGTGTCTGCGGAAGTCGGCGATCCCAGCGATCCCATGCTGGCAACAGCCTTGGCAGATGCCGCACCGACGACCGGTACCAAGGCGACACTACGACGGGTATCCATCCGCGGCATGCATTTGCTGGAGCAGGGCAAGATCAATCCACTTCCCGAACGGGGAATGTTTAAACGGATGAAGTAACCGAAGGGCCCAAGATCCGTTCAGCACACAAGGTGGCCGCTTCGGCATCGGGCAGGCATTTGAGATGACCTACCGGCACCTCGGCGATCACCTTTTCCAGCAGCGTATTCATGCGGCCAAAGAGCTCCTTGTTCCAGCGTATGGAGGTACAGCTTGGCAGTACGGCGATAAAGCCCTGGAGACCGGGTTGCCATTCAAATACGTTGCTGGGCGCCTGCTGCAGGCGCACAAAGCCTTTCAGGGGCAGCCGCTCATTTTTATAGCAGGGCGTCTTGCCGCTCCAGGGCGTTCCGTAGATAAATACCCCCTCCATTGTGATGCGGATGGCCGGATTATCGTCATTGAGCAATACCGTATCTGGAATATGCTTCAGCCAGAGCCGGCTGTGTGTACTCTTGCCGGTGCCGCTCTTGCCGAGGAAGGCAACACCCATCCCGCGGTGGTTGACCACCGAAGCGTGGATCATGATCGTATCATGCAGCAGGCTGGCCTGACCGAAGATCATCATGGCCATCCAGGTGATGACCCCATGCTGCTCCTCCGCCGTACTTTCCGGAACATATATCGTTGACCGTTCAAAATTGCGACTGCTGAACTGATACCAGCTGTCGTTGCCCTTGTCGTTGACGATGCTCGTGATAAAGGTATCTCCCTTTTCGTAAAAGCGGAAGCGGTCGCCCCAGGCGATGGACTCATCCGTGCGCAGTATACCCATGTCATCACTTACCGGTGCGTTCTCCAGCGAGATGTCGATCACAATGTCCGCAGCAGCAGCGCTTCCCCCGGTCTTAAAATCCCGGAAGGACTGCAGCAGCTGCTCGATCGGCAGGCTTGTGGGGTGGTTAAATTCCAATAGCAGTTCGGCAATGCGGTAACGGGTCTGTGTGCGTTCGGGTGATGTCGTCAAGTTCATGGTTTACTATTTAATCGAGGTATATGCGGTGCTGGCATTGTTCCGCCAGGTGCAGGTCGTGTGTCACAAACAAGCATATTTTGTGCTTGCCATATTCCAGCAGGCGCTGTGTCAGCGTTGCGGAGGTCGTCCGGTCGAGGGCCGATGTCACTTCATCAAAGAGCCAGATATCCGCGTCCTGCATCAGTGCGCGGGCGATGGCGATGCGCTGGGCCTGCCCCTCGGACAGGCCGATGCCCGATTCACCCACCAGGGTGTCGATTCCATCGGGCAGTTCGTGCACAAATTCGGCGCAGGCCAGCCGGAGAGCCTCCTCGAGCGGCAGCGGGCTCTGCTCCCTGACCTGCAGCATGACGTTATCCCGAATGGTACCGCTGAACAGCGAGTTGCCCTGCGGGATATACGCAAAGTTGATCCGGTGACTGGCGTCCAGCCTCCGCTCACCGTCCTGGTCGATCAGCTTGATTTCACCTTTCTCGGCTTTGAGCAGGGCGAGCAGCAGGCGGATCAAGGTAGTTTTTCCTTTGCCGCTGGGTCCGATAATGGCTGTGGGCTCCCCCGCTTTGAGGGAGAGATTGAGCTGCTGCAGCACCCACTTGTCCTCATAGCGGAAAGACAGGTCGCTGATGCGGAGCTCTGTGATCTTCTGCAGGCGCTGCTGCGGTACCAGGGGCTCAATTTCACCTGCCTGTAGTTCCAGCAACCGGTCGGCCGCGACGCGAAAACGCACAAAGCCGGGGATATACGAGATCAGGGCGAGGATAGGAGACTGTATCCGGGCCACCAGCTGCAGAAAGGCCGTCATCGTTCCGAAGGTGATCAGTCCGGCCTGCAGCCGGTAGATTCCCCAGAAGAAGGCAACCAGGTAGCCCGCGTTCATGGCCACCTTCATGGCGCCCTGCGTATAGGTCGAAAAATTGAGCTGCCGCATTTTTAGTGCATACAGCTGCTGCTGGCTTTCGGTGAGCTTGTCCCGGCGTTTGGGGAAAATGCCCATGGCACGGATCAGCAGGCGGAAGCGCAGGTTTTCCTGCAAGATTTTGGAGAAATTGCTTTCCTCCGCTTTCACGTCCTTGCTCAGCTGCCGCATCTTGCGGAAGTATATCTTGGAGAATACAAACAGCGGTGAGATGGCCAAAATCATCAGGGCCAGCATGGGGTCCATGTACCAGAGGAAGCCGACAGAGGCCAGCAGCTGGATGATGGTCAGCAGGAAGGACAGAACCGTATTGGCAATGGTGCCGGCGACCTCCTCGCAGTCCGTCTGGATGCGGATCTGGATATCGCCCGTATGCCAGTTTTTGACCAGCTTCCATACCGACAGCATCTGGGCGTCGAGCATGCTGCGTTGCAGCTGCAGGGTCAGCATCAGCTTGATGCGTTCCATCAGGCGGCCCGAGTAGCCTTTGAGTGCCACATTGAGCGCGATGCTGCCCACAATACCCCAGAGCAGCCATTGGAGTGGCAAATGTCCGGGAGCAGTGGCCACATCGACGGCTTTCTTGGAGAGGTACACAAAGGCCAGGGAGAGTCCGATGCAGAGCAGTTCCACAATAAAATAGAGGAGCAGCCGGCCACGGTATCCCGCGCTGACGGACCAGGCCCAGCGGATATGCTGCTTGAGGCTAAAGCTGTTCATTCACCCAGGATCAATGGAACATTTATCTGGCCAGCAGTCCCTGTTTCTCAAAGTCCTGTAATAGCACAGAGGCGTCGGACTGTGCCTGTTCAGGCGTCACATCATAGTGCTCGCAGAGCAGCTCAACGACACGCGCCAGGTCAAACTCTTCCTCTTCTTTGAGCTGTTCCCAGAGCCATGCAGCCGAACTGTTCAGTGTATAGACGGTCGACAGGTCGACCATATCCTGACTGGGGTCAACAATCAGGTGATCCGAACCAATTGTTCTCAAAACCAAATCCGATCTTAGTTTCATTATGGTAAAATCTGTTTTTTAGGTGATATGCATTATCCGGTTCAGGAACTGTTCTAGCCGTCCCTGTTGTCCGGTATTGCATATTTAAGGATTAAAAAGAATAAATAAAGCCAAAGTTAATCATTTTTTTTCATCCGGAGCATTCCTATTTGACAGCATGCGGCCCATTTTGGCGATGATGCGGCGTGGCAGCCGCAGGTGGTACCAGGAAAGTCCCCGGAGCCGTGCCCAGCCGCTGTTGAGGTCAATCTCCCGTCCGGAATTCTGGGGCGTATGGCTGAGTGCCACGGCGATGATATCGCCTTTGCCGATATACTCCCGCAGCACGAGATTGCCGTCGCCGGCGAGTATCAGCTTTCCGCCGGAGGCTGCCACATAGCGGTGAAAGACATATTTCCCTTCGTGCAGGGCCAGCACATTGCAGCCCTTGGTAAGTACTTCACCCTTGTAGGCGCGTAGCAGCACGGTGTCGCCGTCGCTGATAAAGGGGCGCATGCTGCCCCCTTTGATGCGGATGCGCACCTCCTTGCCCTCGTCCAGCATGCGCTGCACCTCGGCAAAATAGAAGTCATTGGACATGACCCGGGTATTATTATTTTCAGCCTGTCTATTCATATGTTACTGATTCGCCTGTGTAAAATACTGGATGACCTGCTGCAGGTAAGTGTCTTTGAGCAGTACCCGCTTGTTTTCATCCAGCAGGTAGATGGTCGGTGAAGCTTTTAGATCATAAAGATTGAAAGCCAGTACCTTTCCCTCGTTGTCAAATCCATTGATCCATTCGTACGAGAGTTCGGACTGGTAGTTTTTCCATTTGTTGCGGTCGCCCCAGGGGTCTACGGCCAGGATCTTCACCTGTAGCTGGGCAAACAGCTGTACCAGCTGCGGCGTATCCCGGAGCTGCTGTATGGTCTCTTTGCAGTGGGAGCAGTCCGGATCGTAAAACAGCAGTAAGGTAAATTTCGCTTTGCCGTCCGAGAGCTTCTGCGTGCTGCCGTCAGCGGTGATATAGCTAAAGTCTTCGGCGATCTGGCCTACCTTGTTGCGCAGCACCAGTTTGTATACCGGCCGGTAAGCCTCCTTCTCCAGATCAGACAGGAGATCCGTTTTGATCAGGTAGCGCAGCACCGATTCGTAGAGCACATCGTTGCGCATGGGCGAATTACCATCATAGAGATAATGTTCATAGAGTTTGACAAAGTGGTCGAAACTCGCCCTGTTGCTTTTGGCTTTGTTCAGCATGCTGTCCACCGCCCTGTCGCGCATGGCCGAGTCGGGGGTCCTGGAAAGCAGGCCGAGGAAATCTGCGAGCCGCTGTTCGCCCTTGTCCGGGTTTTTGACCTGCGCCGTATCGTTCATGTCAAACTGGTCCCAGAAATGCAGCAGCGTGCTGTCTGCAGTACTCAGCATTTGCCCGGAGGTGGACTTGTTATTTTCCTGTTTGGCGGCATTCTTCGCATTGCAGGCCCAAAGCAGGGTAGCCAGAAGGCCTATGGAAAGATAGTAACCGAGGGTTGAACTTTTCATGTGATATGTTTAACTATAATGCGATCCAAACTTAGTTAAATCCTGCTTTATTTTCAAGGCCTTTGCCGATGGTTACCCAAATATTCAATAGTATTTCTTAACTTTACCGTAATTTTTAGGAGAATATCGATGCCTTCAGGATTAAGTTTTACCGCAATAGATTTTGAAACAGCCACAGCTAATCAGAATTCAGCCTGTGCCATTGGCCTTGTGGTGGTGGAGCAGGGCATTATTGTGGACGAATTTTATTCCCTGATCCAGCCGCCGCACAATCAATATATGTGGCAGACGACGCGGGTGCATGGCATCAGACCCCGGGATACCGCCAGCGCTCCGACTTTTAAGGAGCTGTTTCCGCAGATTTACCCACTGATCAGCAACCGTCTGATGGTCGCCCACAACGAACTCTTTGACCGGGGCGTACTGCGCAAAACGATGCACTATTACAATCTTCCTTACGAGAGCCTGGGACTCAGCGAAAAGTGGGAATGTACCTTTCGGATCTATCAGGGCAAAGGATTTAAGCCGGCGCGTTTAAATGCCTGCTGTGAGGTATTGGGCATCGAGCTCAATCACCACGAAGCCCTGTCCGATGCCCGCGCCTGTGCCAATTTATACCTCCGGCATGCCGATGTGCCTTCTTTGGCATGATTTTTACGTTAAATCTTCGTGTAAAGCTGGCGGCCTGATCTATAATTCCTATCTTTGAGATTAAGTATAGCTGCCGTTTATTATAAATTATATATTCAATTTGATTATGGTTAATATTCCAGCCAAAGGTATGCGTGTAGGCATTACCTTCAGTGCCTTTGACTTGTTGCATGCAGGGCATATCAAGATGCTCGAGGATGCCAAAAGACAGTGTGATTATCTGATCTGCGGTCTGCAGACCGATCCTACTCTGGACCGTCCTGAAAAGAATAAGCCCGCCCAGACCGTAGTGGAACGTTATATCCAGCTAAAGGGCTGTAAATATGTGGATCAGATTGTCCCCTATGCCACCGAGCAGGATCTTGAAGATATATTACGTTCGTTTAAAATAGATGTCCGTATCGTGGGAGACGAGTACCGGGAGAAGAACTTTACCGGTCGTGCGTATTGTGAAGAGAAGGGCATCGAGCTGTATTTTAACAGCCGCGACCACCGTTTCTCGAGTTCCGGGCTGCGTAAGATCGTCGCTAAGGCCAATTCAGAAGAGCAAACAGTAATAAAATCTATTTAATTTGAAGATCCCTATGAAAATTGGAATTACATTCGGCGTGTTCGATTTACTGCACGCCGGACATATTATGATGCTGGAAGAAGCCAAGCGGCACTGTGATTACCTGATCGTGGGTCTCAATACCGATCCTTCGGAAGTCTTCCCCGAGAAGGCCAAGCCCACCCAGACCATTGTCGAGCGCTACATCCAGCTGGAAGGCTGCCGTTATGTGGATGAGATCATACCCTATGAGACCGAGCAGGACCTGATCGATATGATCAAGGCGCTGCCGATTCAGATGCGGATTATCGGTGAAGAGTACCGGGATAAGGATTTTTCCGGTCGTCAGTATTGTGTCGAAGAAAATATAGAGATTTATTATAATAAGCGTACGCACCGTTTCTCCAGCGCCGGCCTGCGTAAGGTAGTGGCTGACAAAGAAGCGGAAAAAAAATAATCAGCAGATGAGCAATATTATCCATGTTGTATTGACAGGTGGGGTCGGCAGCCGCCTCTGGCCGCTGTCGCGTAAGAGCTATCCTAAGCAGTATCTATCCTTGTTTAAGGAAGGCTCATTGTTTGAAATGACCATCAAGCGCAACCAGCCGCTCTGTGGCCAGGTCATCGTGGTGGGCAACCGGGATAACCATAGTCTCAGCCGCGAGGTCATGGAGGACAATAAGATCGATTATATCGATATCGTCGAGGCCACACCGCGTAATACTGCGGCGGCCATTGCTTTTGCAGCCTTTGCCGCCCAGCCGGATGATATTTTGATTGTGACGCCCTCAGACCATGTCATCGTGGGGGAGCAGGCTTATGCCGAAGCGATCAAGGCCGGAATTGAAAAGGCCAATAAAGGGTATATTGTCACTTTCGGGATACAGCCCACACGGCCCGAGACCGGCTATGGCTATATCGAATACAAAGACGACAAGGTGCTTTCCTTCCGCGAGAAGCCCAATCAGGATACAGCGGAGGATTTTATTGAGCGGGGCAACTTTCTCTGGAACTCAGGTATGTTCTGTTTCCGGGCAGACACCTTTCTGGCCGAATTGCAGACCTTCGAGCCCAAAGTGTACGCGACCGCGTTCAATGCCTGGCAGCACCGTCAGGACGGTGAGCTCGATCTGGCCCTGTCCAAGGAGATCCCGTCCATTTCCATCGACTATGCCGTGATGGAGCGTTCCAAAAAGATCCGCGTCGTGGCCACCAGCTTTCAGTGGTCTGACCTTGGCTCCTTTGAGTCGATGTACGACTACCTGAAGCAGACGGGGCATCCGGTCGATGAAAATGGCAATATGGTCATTGGCACCGACATATACACTGCTTTTGTGGGTATGCGCGATAGTATTCTGGTGCATACCAAAGATGCCATTCTGGTACTGCAGAAAGAAAAATCCCAGGATGTCAAAAAAATCTACAATACACTCGAACGCCATCAGTCCAAGCTGATCGATTAACGTTCTAAGAGGGAGGGATTATGCTGTTGAATAATCCTTCTCTTAATCTTTTTCTATTTCCGGTCAATTTTATTGGTACATTTGTCACGAAATCCTATCTTAACAATAAGATAATATATGTTATTTGATTGTTAATCAGATGATTGCAAAATGTCCCTGTATTGTCCCTGGATAATTGGCGTTGATAGAAAATTGCATACTTATCTTTGAGTAACTCAATTTTTAATCAACTTATACATATGACATCTGCCATTCTTCTATCTATTTTATTATTTACAGTAGCCTATCTTATTGTTCGCAGAAAACAGCAGCAGAGGCGGTTCAGCCGTCGGGTTGGCATCACCGTGCACTATATGTTTCAGGAACGCCCCGGACAGTATAGTGGAGACCGGCATGCGCGAAGCGGTGTTTTTGTATTCAAGGCCGAGCGCAATGATGAACAGCTCAAGAATATTGTGATCCGTCGCGTAAAACCGCTGCATGCTGCGCTGGATGTTAATCTTGAACAGATTTTGGTGATCCCTTTTGCTCATGCGGACACTAGACATGCCGATGTTTCGGTACGTTTTAAAGTCATCAGACGGGGAGCGAATATTGAAGACTTAAGAGGTAAGCGTGTAAACATTTCGGGTGTGCTGAATTTTGAACAGCGGCGGCCGGAACCCTTTGTAGCCTCGTTACCCATCACAGATCTGTATCAAAGTACGACGGTTTAACAGTTACGAAAAACACGTCGATATCCAATTTTTTGCTTTTATTGTACAATTGTCTGTTATTGAGAGGGTTAATGACTGTGTTTCACGTGGATTTAGCGATAAAAGGTTAGGTTAGTATTTCGCTAACAATTTATTAATTTGCAACTCTGCCAGCTATTGAGTACTTTTGTTACTCATTTTATTGCTAAACCATGCTGGACTCACTCATTACCTCCAAAACCAGACTAAAACTACTGATCAAGTTTTTTGTATCGGCAAGCAACCGTGGTTATCTGCGCGGCCTGGCGGATGAATTCAAGGAATCCACCAATGCCATCCGTAAGGAGCTAAACCAGTTGACAGAGGCCGGTTACCTGATCCGCGAAGACAATGAGCATAAGATTTTTTACCGCGCCAATACGAGGCACTCGCTTTATGCATCCTTACAGGGGCTGATTCATAATTTTTTGGGCATAGAAACGTTTGTGGATAAAGTGCTGGAGCGTGCTGGGGATGTACGGGAGGTAGCCTTGCTGGGCGATTATGCGCAAGGGATCGACTCAGGGCATATTGAGGTTTTGGTCCAAGGTAAGTCATTAAATAAAGAATATTTAAGCCAAGCGGCAGTCAAAGCTGGCACAATACTTGGTAAGAAGGTGTCCGTATACACAGAATTGCCTGAAAAGCCACAGGGCATGATTGTACTCTATAAAAAAGAGGACAGTGTTCCGATGCAAACTCAGAAAATTGAAAAATAGAATAAAATCTAACTGGAATAATTAAAGAATGAAAGAAATCAAAAAAATAACCTGTATCGGTGCAGGTTATGTAGGTGGTCCTACCATGTCGGTCATTGCACAGAAAAATCCAAATGTGGTTGTTACAGTCGTCGATCTCAATCGGGCACGTATCGATGCATGGAATGATACAGACCTTGATAAGCTGCCCGTTTACGAGCCGGGACTCGATGCTGTGGTTGCAGAGGCGCGGGGTCGCAATCTTTTCTTTTCTACAGATGTCGAGAAAGCCATTGATGAGGCTGACATGATTTTTATTTCGGTCAATACACCGACCAAAACTTATGGTAAGGGAAAAGGGCAGGCGGCGGACCTTAAATATATTGAGCTATGTGCCCGTCAGATTGCCGCGGTGGCTAAGAATGACAAGATCGTTGTTGAAAAATCCACGTTACCTGTACGTACTGCGGCCGCATTAAAGAGCATTTTGGATAATACAGGTAACGGTGTTAATTTTCATATTCTGTCGAATCCAGAGTTTTTGGCCGAGGGGACTGCCATTACCGATTTACACAATCCAGACCGTGTACTGATCGGTGGTGAAGATGCCGAAGCGATCGAAGCGTTGGTCAAAGTATACGAGGCTTGGGTACCGCGCGAGCGTATCTTGACCACTAACCTGTGGTCTTCAGAATTGTCTAAGCTTGTGGCAAATGCCTTTTTGGCACAGCGCGTATCCTCTATTAACGCGATTTCGGAATTATGTGAAGTCACTGGTGCCAATGTGGACGAGGTCGCCCGTGCCATTGGTCAGGATAGCCGTATTGGTCCGAAATTTTTAAAAGCATCTGTCGGTTTTGGTGGATCCTGTTTCCAAAAAGATATTTTAAACTTAGTGTATATTGCACGGTCGTACAACCTCACAGCTGTAGCCGATTACTGGGAACAGGTGATTATTCTCAACGACCATCAGAAAGCACGCTTTGCGGAGAATATTATACAGACCATGTATAATACCGTCAATGGTAAAAAGATTGCTTTCCTGGGTTGGGCATTTAAAAAGGATACGAACGATACCCGGGAGTCGGCCGCTATTTATGTCGCTGACCATCTTTTAGAAGAAGAGGCGCACGTCGTGGTATATGATCCTAAAGTGACTGCTGAGCAGATTTATAAAGATCTGGATTATTTAGGGACACGATCATCCGAAGATAATCGTCGTCTGGTCACTGTAATTAATGATCCTTACGCGGCATTAAATGGAGCGCATGCTGTGGCTGTTTTGACCGAATGGGATGAGTTCAAGAGCTATGACTGGGCGAAGATCAAAGAAGATATGAAAAAGCCGGCCTTTGTGTTTGATGGCCGTAAATTGTTAAATCGCGAACAGTTAGCTGGGTTGGGATTTGAATATTACGCGATAGGAGAGTAATTTATAGAAGGTTTAAAAGATTATTAATGAATATTGTACATGTGCTCCTATCAGGAGGAATAGGAAGCCGTTTGTGGCCACTTTCTCGCAAACATAGCCCTAAACAATATTTGGGCTTATTTGATGGAAAATCTTTATTTGAAATGACGGTGCAGCGAAATCAAAAAGTAGCTGAACAGGTTATTGTCGTTGGGAATAAAGATAATACGCATCTTAGTCACAAAGCGATGGTTTCATGTGGTTTGCCTTACAAAAATATTGTGGAGGCCACCCCTCGAAACACAGCTGCAGCCATTGCGTTTGCTGCGTTCAGCGTTAGCCCAGATGATGTTCTTATTGTCACTCCGTCAGACCATATGATTTCTGGGGATGAAGCTTATCTAAAAGCAATGGAAGAGGGTGTTGAAAAAGCTAAACAAGGCTTTATTGTTACTTTTGGTATCCGCCCTACCCGCCCAGAAACTGGATATGGTTATATCGAATATGATGGGGATGAGGTTAAATCATTTCGCGAGAAACCGAATCAGGATACGGCGGAAGATTTTATTGAAAAGGGCAATTTTCTTTGGAATTCGGGTATGTTTTGCTTTCAAGCCTCCGTTTTCCTGGAAGAATTGAAGAAATACGAGCCTCTGGTTTATGAGAGGGCGCTAGCCGTGTGGGAAGCTTCTAAAGACGGATTTTTAGATGAAGAGTTGTCACTGTCCATTCCATCTATATCAGTAGATTATGCTGTTATGGAGAGATCGAAGAAAATTAGAGTTGTTCCTACTGCTTTTGATTGGTCAGATTTAGGGTCATTTGAATCTTTATATGATTACTTTATCAGCAATGGCTACCCTAAAGACGAACAGGGAAACATTGTTATTGGTACAGATGTGTTTACGGGCTTTGTTGGACTAAAGAGAGCGATATTTGTACATACCAAGGATGCATTTTTGATTATTCAAAAGGAAAAATCTCAGGATGTAAAAAAAATATATAATATGTTGGAGAAGCATCAATCAAAATTATTGGATTAGATCAAAGTTATATTTGATGAAAAAAGATATAAAAATATATATAGCTGGACATCGTGGAATGGTCGGTGCCGCAATATGGAGAACTTTGGAGTCTAAGGGCTATACTAACCTCATTGGAAGGGGTAGTTCAGAACTTGATTTGCGCGATCAAGTTGCCGTTGAGAGGTTTTTTAAGCAAGAATCGCCCGAGGTCGTCATTGACGCAGCCGCACGTGTAGGTGGTATATTGGCCAATAATGATTTTCCTTACCAATTCTTGATGGAAAATATGCAGATCCAAAACAATCTTATAGATACGGCTTTAAAAAACAACGTTGAAAAATTTATTTTCTTGGGATCCTCTTGTATTTATCCAAAGTTTGCTCCTCAGCCGCTAAAAGAAGAATATCTGTTGACTGATAGTCTAGAACCAACTAATGAATGGTATGCTGTAGCCAAGATAACTGGTGTAAAAGCGTGTCAGGCAATTAGAAAACAATTTGGAAAAGATTATGTGAGTCTGATGCCTACCAATTTATATGGTACACATGACAATTTTGACTTAAAGTCATCCCATGTGTTGCCTGCGATGATCCGGAAATTTCACGAGGCTAAGTTGAATGGGAATCAACCAGTTACCCTGTGGGGATCCGGCACACCTATGCGCGAATTTTTATTTGTAGATGATATGGCGGCTTCCGTAATATTTGCCTTGGAAAACAAGTTGCCAGAGCATTTATATAATGTTGGTACAGGTGAAGATCTGACCATCAAGGAGCTTGCAGAGATGATACAGCAAGTGGTGGGCCATTCAGGTGATATTGTTTGGGATGGCTCAAAGCCAGATGGCACGCCGCGCAAATTGATGGATATTTCCAAAATGCATCAATTGGGCTGGAAACACCAAGTGGAATTAAAAGAAGGGATTAAGCGTACCTATGCCTGGTTTTTGGAAAATGAGGGTCAATATAAAGAGGTAAAATTATAAGATTATTAACCGTATTGTATAGAGATTTTTATATAGTACAGAATTAGTATACGATATTAAAACATGAGAACAGCATTAATTACAGGAATCACAGGTCAGGATGGTTCTTATTTAGCGGAATTATTATTGGAAAAAGGATATATGGTACATGGTATTAAGAGAAGAGCGTCTTCTTTTAATACCCAGCGTATTGATCATTTGTACCAAGATCGACACGAGTCTAACGTGAATTTTAAATTACATTATGGTGATTTGACAGACTCGACCAATATTATTCGTATCATTCAAGAGGTCCAACCCGACGAGATCTATAATTTAGGAGCAATGTCACATGTCAAGGTATCCTTTGATTCTCCTGAGTATGTGGCTAATGTAGATGGAATTGGTACATTACGTATCTTAGAAGCTGTACGTATTTTAGGATTAGAAAAGAAAACTCGGATCTACCAAGCTTCAACCTCGGAGCTGTATGGTGGTTTAGAAGAAAACAAAAATGAAAGGGGTTTTTACGATGAAAACTCTCCTTTCTATCCACGTTCGCCTTATGGTGTAGCTAAAATTTACGGATTTTGGATTACCAAGAACTATAGAGAAGCTTATGATCTTTTTGCATGCAATGGCGTGTTGTTTAATCATGAATCACCACGCCGTGGAGAGACTTTTGTAACCCGTAAGATTACCATGGCGACAGCGGCGATTGCACTGGGTAAACAAGACTGTTTGTATTTAGGCAATTTGAATGCCTTACGTGATTGGGGACATGCCAAAGATTATGTTGAAGCAATGTGGCGTATCCTACAACAAGACGTTGCTGAAGACTATGTTATAGCTACGGGTGTAACGACATCTGTTCGTGATTTTGTTCGTTTGGCTTTCGCAGAAGTAGGCGTTGAATTGGAATTTGAAGGTGCAGAAGAAAGTGAAATTGCGAAAGTGAAATCTTGTTCAAATCCTGAGTATCAGCTTGAAATTGGAAAAGTTGTTGTACGTGTTGACCCGCAATATTATCGTCCGACTGAAGTTGATTTATTAATAGGTGATCCTACAAAATCAAAAACTAAGCTGGGATGGGAGCCTAAGTATAATTTGGAAGGTTTGGTTAAGGAGATGGTTGTTTCGGATATAAATAATTTGAAAAACTAGTTTGAGATACTTACTTCATCCCCTTAAATGTCTTTAAAATTATAATACTTTTATCTCGATAAAATTTTCAGATGCAAGGATCAACTAAGATCATTTTCAATACGGGAATAACCTATGCTAGGGCTGTTGTAACAGCTCTGATATCGCTTTATTCAACTAGGGTTGTGCTTTCATCACTGGGTGCTTCGGATTTTGGGATTTTTAATGTTATAGGTGGAGTTGTAGCAATGTTGGCGTTTTTAAATGCAGCGATGACAACTTCAACACAACGTTATTTATCGTTCAATCTTGGTAAAGGGGACCTGTCTTTAGTCAAGAAAATATTTGCAAATAGTGTTGTTATACATCTTGTTATAGGTCTAATTATAGTACTTTTTATAGAAGGTATTGCTTCATATCTTATAGGTAATAAACTTCAAATTGATTCAAGTAGAATTGAAGTAGCACGTTATATCCTACATTTTACAGTCGCCTCAACATTTATTACTGTCATTTCTGTTCCTTATGATGCGGTGGTTAATGCACACGAGAATATGATTTTTCTTGCTATTGTTACTATAATTGAAGCGATTTTGAAACTTTTAGTTGCTCTTAGTCTGTTTATTGTTCCTGGCGATAAGTTGTTCTATTTTGGTCTCTTAACCATGTTCTCTGCAATCTTAATACGTTTAATTAAAAGGACTTACTCAAAGCGAAAATATGAGGAGTGTCGAATTACTATTATGCAATGGTATGACCTTAGAGAGATAAAAGAGTTAACGTCGTTTGCTAGTTGGCAGTTGTTTGGTACATTGTGTTCGCTCGGACGAAACCAAGGTGTTGCAATTGTGCTAAATTTCTTTTATTCAACGGTAGTTAATGCAGCTTATGGAATAGCAAATCAGATAAATGCGCAGCTGATGTTTTTTTCTCAAACTATGATGTCCGCCATGCGCCCGCAAATTATGAAAAGTGAAGGATCGAATGACCGGGATAGAGTGATTCGGCTTTCTCTTAGCGCCAATCGACTTTCATTTTATCTTTTTACTTTTTTTGCTTTGCCATTGTATTTTCAGATGCCTTTTGTTTTGGATCTTTGGTTGAAAGAAGTACCACAATATACTGTAGAATTTTGTCGGGCTATTTTATTATTAACTATGGCAAACCAAATCAATATGGGCTTAATGACTGCAGTACAAGCTATAGGTAAAATAAAGTTATACCAAACCGTGGCAGGAGGAATACAGTTATTGACTCTTCCTATAGGCTTTTGGTTCTTAAAAATAGGATATCCTTCTTATTCAATTGTATTAGTTTCATTTGTGTTGGAGTGTATTTCCACTGTATTTAGAGTATTCTATTTCCGATATTTGACTGGTTATCCTGCTTGGAAATACTTTCTAGGCGTAATACTCCGAAGCGTTTTGACTTTGCTCCCAGCCGCTATCTTCCTAATTATTATCGGAGAAAAATTACCTGAGGGTATAACAGGTTTTTTGGTCTGCATCATTTCCTCTATATTGATTTATGTAGGTAGTTTGGTATTATATGGATTAGATAGGTCGGAGAAAAGAATTTTCAAAGAAATAACAAGAAAATTATTTAAGATAATAATATGATTAATCTATTTAAGAAAGTTGTACATATTTATAAAGAGGTAGTTAATACAAAATTACCCCCCTATTTTGTTTGGTCACGGAGAGCTTCTTCACTCTATTATCTACTATTTAGTAGTAAGTTTCGCAGAGAGCATCATGCGGTATTGGCGGGTAAAGTGAAACATATACGTGAAAGTAAGCGAGAGAAAGTTAGTCTTTTTACTCTAATTCGGAACACGCATCGGTTAGAAAAGGGGCTTTTGATGAAGCCTCGCAGAAACGTTTTTGCACTAGACTTTATCAAAGAAACGGTTGACCAGTTTGCATCTATATATAATCCTGATGCGTGTATTGAAGGCAGCCAGTTGAAATGGTCCTTTGACATATTACAAGAATATTTTAACGTTACTGGGAACCATCCTATTCTAGATCAACAGCGTGAGGTCTTTAGGAAAATTGTTCAGGAGGGGCCACAAAACTGTGTTGCAAAATCAGTGCCCTATTATAGACATGAGGCTAACAAACCAAATATATCATTTGAGGATTTTTATCAGCTAACCAAATATAGACGATCTGTAAGATGGTTTTTGGATAAAAAAGTGCCTCATGATTTGATCGATAAAGCTATCGCAGCTGCTAATCAATCTCCTTCAGCATGTAATAGGCAACCTTTTGAATATAGAATTATTGATGATCCTAAAATGTTGGAAGAGGTAGTCAATATCCCAATGGGTATTAAAGGCTATCAACACAATGTACCTATGTTGATCGTGGCGGTAGGGAATTTGGATGCGTATTTTGATGAGAGGGACAGACATGTCATTTATATCGATGCATCCCTAGCAAATATGTCATTGATGTTTGCTTTAGAGACTTTAGGCCTTAGTTCTTGTCCAATTAACTGGCCAGATATTGAACATTTGGAAGATAGAATGGACAAGGTGCTTAAACTACAACCTAGTCAAAGGCCAATAATGTGTATGGCAATAGGCTTCCCTGATTCCAATGGGATGGTGGCATATTCTGAAAAAAGAAGCTTAAACGAAATTAGAAGATATAACTAACGTGAATTATAGCATGAAGAAAAATATAAAAGTTGTTGAATTAAGGGGGGTAGAGTTTGTTAATAAAGGAGCAGAGCTTATGCTTTATGCGATTTTAGAACAAGTCAAAAAGAAATTCCCTGATACAATATTTGTGATGGAACATACCCATCGCGCACCAAGAAAAAAGCAGTTAGAACATGGTATTTATACTAAAACGAATATA
>Ga0182748_1002190_pt1 | contig 17979 bp, 23 predicted proteins | sample eDN3rd37CKraftOP_FD_128877 | JGI IMG/M metagenome (GOLD analysis project Ga0182748, IMG submission 128877) | Enriched Organic Plus compost microbial communities from Emeryville, California, USA - eDNA 3rd pass 37_C Kraft OP (version 2) (version 2) ...
CCTGTTATATGCGCCGCTCCGGCGGCCAAGTGCCGCTCGATCCCGGCATTGGGGGATCGTCTAATGGTAGGACTGCAGACTCTGACTCTGCCTGTCTAGGTTCGAATCCTAGTCCCCCAGCCACTCCGCTTATCATCAACAAAATCAAGCACTTACGCTGTCACAATCTCGACCAAGGGTACAGGTTGAGGGTACAGCTTCAGGGCACGGATTAATTGCGGATTTAGCGCGACGCACGCATCGTCTTTCCTAGCTTAGGCCTAACCTAGGGACAGAGACGATGACGAAAACCATTGTGGTCGCCGCCTGCAAGGGCGGCTCCGGCAAGACGACTTTATGTGCCGCCCTCGCCGCACACGCCTCAAGCGCAGGGCAACGCGTCAGCATCGTAGATGCGGACCCACAGCAAAGCCTCGGGCTCTGGTACGAGCGCCGCGGCTGGCCGGAAAATCCCGGCTGTTTCTCGGCCGCCGATGAGCACGATCTGCGCGGCACCATCGCCAAGGCCTGCACCGAGGCCGATTGGGTGATCGTGGACCTGCCCGGCTCGCTGATGCGCACGGACATTGCCATCCGCCACGCCGATCTCATCCTCATTCCGGTGCGGGCCTCGATGCTCGATCTCGAAGCGGTGAACCCGATCTGCGAGGTGGGCGATGAAGCCGGCGTAGCGCGCGTGTTTGTGGTCAACGCCGCCGACAAGGATTGGAAACTGCTCGGCAGCGCTATGGACGCGCTCGGGGAGCTTGGCACGGTTCTCCCCGAAACCATCCGCTATCACGAGGGCCATCCCGCCGCGATGGCGATCGGTCAAACCGCGGCCGAGCTGAAAAGCCCATCGAGCCGTATCGCCAAGACCGAGATCACCGCGTTGTGGGCGGCGGTGTCGAAGCGCGCGGCGCGAAAGGCGAGGGCGTGACCATGGGCGATATCGGTCCTGTCGATTTGAAAGCGGCCTTGCGTGCGCAGCTCGGCTCACAGCGGCGCAAGGTCAGCGGCTCGGCATCGGGGCGCCGCGCGCTCGAACGCGAAGCCAATAATCCGCACGACGCCCGGCTTACTCGCGGCACACCGCGCAGCACCACCGTGCAGCTCAATGTGGAGATCCCCGAAGACCTGAAGCAGCGCCTCGTGAACGAAGTGCGCGCGAGCGGCGATCGCATGGTGCTCATCGTATCCCGCGCGCTCATTGCCGAACTGGAGAAGCGGGAGGCGGCCCGTGCATAGCTTCATCCGCGCCCTCGCCTTCCTCGTCGGCACCGGTATCCTCGCCGCCGTGGCGCACGTCACGATCCTATCAACGGGCGGCTATGCCCAGCCCGCCGCGGCCATGGTGATCGCGCTCGCGTGCGGGGTTGCGGTCGGTGCCGTCGCCATCGGCCAGGCCCTCACCCATGGCCGGCGCGCCGGGCTGCTCGCGCTCGCGCTGCTGGCCGGTGAAGGCTTCGGCCTGCTGCGCACCGCCGACATGCTCGTCACCACCAGCGAGGCCCGGCAAGCGCCTGTACGCGATGCCATCGCCCGTCGCGAGGCCGCAGAGGCCCGCCTTGCAGCCGCGGGAGCATCCGACGCCGTGAGGCGCGCCGAGCAGGCCAAGGTCGAGATCAACACCAAGGCGATGGCAACGAGCGCCGAGAAGACTTGTGGAGCCAACTGCCGTCTCGTGCTCGACGCCCAGGTGTCGGCCGCGGCGCGTGCTGTGGAGACGGCACGGACGGGCACAGAGGCCGAAATCGCGGCGGCGCGTGCTGAGCTAGGCCGCACCCCTATGCCGGCGTCTGCGAGCCCGGTGGCGGATCGCCTAGGCCTGCCGTCGTGGGCGCTCGATCTCATCCTCGCCGCCCTAGGTTCGGTTGGCTGCAATGGGTTAGCGGCGTGCCTGCTCGCGTTCGCCGCGCACGGACCTAGGCTAGGTCCGGCGATCGAGGCGCCTAACCTAGGTCCGGTCACTGTGACGGCGGAACCCGAGAACCTGGCTGCGCCCGGACCTAGGCTAGGTCGATCGGTGCTGGAGCTACCTGCCGTCGAAGTGACCGAACGCGGCGACATTGACGCCTTCATGCTCGAACGCGTGCAGGCGACGCGCGGCGGCCGAATCTCGTGGGCGCGCCTGTTCACCGAGTACGTCGCGTGGTGCCGGACCAGCGGTGCCGAGCCGGTGAGCGCCAGCGCCTTCGGCCAGCGCATGGATGAGCTACGCGACGAACTCGGTCGCGATGTGCGCGAGAACAACGGCCAAGTCTATTTCGTCGGCCTCGGGCTGAAGCGACTACGGCTCGCGGCGAACTAGTCCATTTTTCTCGCGGGCGCGGCCCTACCCTCAGTCGATGCGCTCACGCCGCGTCTCATTTTCCAGCCAACAGGTTACCCACAGGCAATCCACATCTTTTGGGATCGTGGCGAATCGTGCAGCATTCGGTCCATGCTGACATTAGAGCAGGTAGCAACGAAATATTCGGCCACGTCCTTGCGGCCACCGGTCGTTCTCGAAATCGATCGGCAGTGGGCCATGGGTCAGTGCCCGCCTTGGCTGCCGTACAACCTCGTCAGTGGAAAGTGCGGTTCCCCCGCCGGCAGCATGCAACGGACTTGGTCCGAAGTCATTGCTGACCTCGCTGCCCAGTTTGAGTCGCACTACAATGGTCAAACGAAGACCTACGATGAGTGGTCTTACCTGTGGCGCATGATGTGGGTGCCCAAACTCAACGCCCACGAGTTGTTTCCGGAATTAGCGCCGAAACAACCAATGCACCCATTCTTCCGCTTTGGATCTTCAGGATTCGAGCGAGCACTGGTTGTCGCCTCCCAAAACGAGGAAAGGATGTGGACACGATTCGGAGTGGCACAGTTCACGCCGGACGATCCACGTCTCGCCTATGTCGAAGGCGACGATCTGGCGAGCATCAAAGTGCGCATTCTGCGTTTTGCGGCCTATCAGTTTCCAGACGGCATCGTGTGCCTGACAACGGCGCTCTTTGTTCATGACCTTACCGAGCGTTGTGGCCCCGATATTTGGATGTGGGGCCCGCAGCCGCCCGCGGATACAAGCGGCCTCCGTCTTTTCACCCCCGATCCCAAGGTGTTCGCGACCGGCCATGCGCCATATTCCCTTCAGGGTGGTGACGTCAGCGTGCGCGTTACGACGCCCGCACGCTCAATCGTTGACTGCTTCAGTTGGCACCAGTTGGCATGCCTCAAGATTGCCGAAGCGGCGCTGCGAAAAGCGATAAGGCAAAGGATAGTAACGGCCGACGAGATTTCCCGGATTGCGAAGCGCCGTGAAGTTGCCGCGCCGCTGGTTGCCGCAGCCCTGAAAAGGCTGAAACAATCGCACTGATGAGCTGGCCCACGCGCGGCAGACCTGAATCTCCCTGAGCACTTCACGCGGCCAATAGATCCTTACGACCGGCGCCTGGCCGTAAGATTCATGATGCTCCGGCTAGTTTTAGCCACCCGGAATTCTTCCTGCTCGCCACGCTCACGATCCTCTGGCCGATCGGCATTCGCACAGTCCGACAACAGATCTTCCACAAGCCCGTCCACCTATTACACACCTACCCCGCGATTACTCCGCGATGGGTGCGAGAGCCGTTGAATCGCCCGGAACGGCCAGATGGACGGCACACAGTGCCACTGTGAGTGGGAAAACGGGACAACTCCCCCGACAGCGCTTGCTTCGGCTACGGCTAGACATCCAACTTGGAGCCTCTGATTCGTCAGCAAGAACGGTGTACTCGCTAGGAGGGTTTAGCCGGTGACGAAGTTCGTCGTGAAGAACGAGAATGAGGCTTTAGAGGCGCTAGCCAAATACCTCCGCAAGGGCGGCGTAGGCGTCAAGATCCGCTTCCGGGACTTCGTCAAGACTGTCGAATCCACGGGAACAATCGATGAGATGCAGAGGTCGCGATTTTTCATCGCCCTGCAGCGTTCCATCCAACGCGAGCACTGCCGCTACAAATACGGCGATACCAGCCTGAAACGCCTGACCGATGACGATCGGCGGGTCACGAAGATCGCATCGAATACGATTTAAGCGCGGCCCTCGACGCGCGCATGGAGTCGGCCGAGCGTTGGGCAACGGAAGGTCCACCCGGCGACGTAAAGATGATGGCCTGTTCGGCGATTGTGGGAAAGAACCAACGAACAGGTGGGGCGCACTGGCGGCAGTCGGCAAGCACTATGTTGACAAGATGGGCCCCGTCGGCGCGACTGTTGTCGCCGTCGTGGGTGTCACGCTGGCCGCGCTCGCCTATGTTACTCCCGGTGTCGTCCATGAAGGACTCGCATATTGGAGCACGCAGCAACAAGCCGACCGCGATCATGCGTACCGCATGAAGCGTGCCAATCACACGACGATTGTCACGCACACCGGAAAGACTGCGCGCATAGATGCGGACCAACAGAGAGCAGTAGAAAAAGACATCGAAGGCAAGCGTGAGTTGGCGAGAAGCCTCATCAGCGAAAACATCGACGAACCTCTATTGCGTTTCGTCGCCAGAGAAGCAGAGACGATCCAACCTGACCTGCTCGACATGGCGCCGCGATGGGGAACCCTGACCATCGATGGCGTGCCAATAAACGCCCCGTCGGCACGACAGGGGGCGAAGGTGTTGCGGAAAGCACTCCGTGAACGGCCCTCGGGCAGTTGGAGGACGACCACCACGGTACGTGGCGTCTAAGGTTACGCCGCGCCGCGATGGCGTTATCGAAGAGAAGTCGAAAGAGCATGGCATAGCACTGAAGGCAGCGTACGAGGGCTATGAAGGCCTCAGCGCCAAGCAAAGGTCGGTATTTGACATCAACGTGGCCCCGCACCTTGAGGACTTGGCCGAGGAACACTATTGGGATGAAAAAGCCGCCAGTGCCGCACCGTAGAGTGCTTTGCCTCAAGATCTTTTCACGTAGGCCTCAAATACTTTCTGCGTTGCGGCCGGTGCGTCCAGCGAAGCCTCGCGCCAAAAGCAGAGCGACGTATTGTTGCCGATTTGGATTTGTCTCCAGACGTAGCTGTCACTGGCGTAATCTGCGGCTCCCAGATCTTCGTCAGCAAACGCACGCGTAGATTTAGGCACAGAGAACGTCTCGGTGTCCGCGCCTCGGACCTGCCGATCAGCAACTCCACCCACGCTTAGTCCGCTGTAGCGCGCATTTTTCGTCATCAGGATTCCCAAGCCGGTTCTGGATGCCGCAAATCGCTTTCGACTCGCTTACTATCTTACATCAGGCGCGTCTCCTGATGTCGCTAGCCGGCGCGGCCTTGAATGAGCGCTAGTGACCTGCCCCCCGGTCGTCCCTCGTTCATAACGAGAGTCTTTGGGTTTGATAGTCGTCGGTTTCGGGGGTGGCAAGCGCGTCGGGCGCGGAGCCGTCAAATTGCTCAAGCGCCTGACGCGCTCCTGCGGGGGTTTGGTTGCCCAGCGAGGAATGCGGCCTGACGTTGTTGTAATCGTAGCGCCAGAGGGCCAGCGTGCGGCGGGCATCAGCCAAGCTGTCGAAGATCTCCTCGTTGAGGCATTCATCGCGGAGGCTGCCGTTGAAGGACTCGATGTAGCCGTTCTGCTGCGGCTTGCCGGGATCGATGTAATGCCACTCGACCTTGTTGTCGTTCGCCCATTTCAGGATGGCCTTGCTGGTGAACTCGGTGCCGTTGTCAGAAACTATACAGGCGGGTTTTCCGTAGACCCTGACCAGCGCGTCCAGTTCCCGCGCCACTCGTGCGCCGGAGATGCTGGTGTCGGCAATCAGGGCAAGATTTTCACGGCAGCAATCATCGTTCACGGCAAGGATGCGGAACTTCCGGCAGGCCCCGAAGGTGTCGGACAAGAAGTCCAGCGACCAGCGCTGGTTCGGGCGCAACGGCACCGGCATCGGTGTGCGGCTGCCTCTCGCCCGTTTGCGGCCTCGGCGGCGGCGCACCGACAGACCCTCTTCGCGGTAGATGCGGTAGAGCTTCTTTTCATTCATCACCATTCCCACACGCTCCAGCATGATGCCGATGCGCCGATACCCAAACCGGCGCCGCTTCTCAGCGATCTTGTTCATTTCCACACGGATCTCCGGGTTGTCGGGCGGATGTTCGCGCCGCACGGTCTTCGGATCGACACCGATCAGGACGCAGGCCCGGCGCTGAGAGATCGGATGACCCTTCATTGCCCGCAGCACCGCGTCCCGCCGTTCGGCCGGTGTCGTCAAGGCTTTCCCAGCAGGTCCTTCAGAACCACATTGTCGAGCATGACGTCTGCCACCAGGCGCTTCAGCTTGGCGTTCTCGTCCTCAAGCTGCTTCAGGCGTTTGGCATCGGACAGGTCCATCCCGCCATACCTGGCCTTCAGCTTGTAGAACGTCGCGGGGCTCAGCCCATGCTTCCGGCACAACTCGGCTGTCGGCAAACCCGCCTCTTGCTCTTTGATCATCCCGATAATCTGCGCTTCAGTGAAACGGCTTTTCCTCATGTCGTCTGCTCCTTCAGGTTGGGCAGACTCTACATCACAGTGAGGGAACTTCCGGGGGGCAGGTCACTAGGTACGGCCGGTAGACATACGGCACCCAAAACGTCCCGCTGTCAGCGCGGTACTCGAAGAACCCGATGGTCACCAAACGACTCGCAAGTCCCTTCGCTTCATCTTCCTTTTTCCCCCAAACTTTCATCAGTGATTTTATATCTTGCTCGGATTTAGTGCCGCGGAGCCCTTCAATTAGTTCCTTGAGGTCTGGATGCTCGGCATAAAGAACTTTGGTCGTGCGATATTCTGATACGACCACCAGCGCCTGCTCGAACGCCGCACGGTCAAATAACGTCTCACCAGGCGGATCTGGCTCGCCATGTTCCAAGCGTCTGATTTGCACATCGCGTAATGATTTCAAAAATAGCACAAGCTCCCGCGGCGAACTCTTTCCCGTTCCGTCGGCAGTCCTCTTGATAAGCCAATCCATAGTTGTTGATTGTTTTGCGCCCACTCGCACTTGAGCGGGGAAAACCTTATAGAACAGCCGATCTTGCTCGGCTACGTCCTGAAGAACTTTAGTCTTTGTAGCACGATAATACCCCCTGATCGCATGATTGCTGATGAGGCGACTGACCAAAAGATTCTTTAGGCTCGCCGTGTCCCAAGTAATCGTGCGATCTCGGGATAGATGTGTAGCCTCGCGGAAGCCCCCTTCCGTGATACGATTCCAGATGTCGCTTCGCAGGAATATTTTCAGGACCACTCGCTGATACGAGTTAAGAGAGAGATAGGCCCGGAAGAGGGCGCGGAGAGCGTTCTTTTCAAGGTCGGCCGAGTCGTCAAATGCGACATCCAAACGGTCCAGAAGCAGCCAAAGACGCTTTCTTTCCTTCGCGAGCGCCGTGTTCACTACATCAAAAAGTTCCGCGACAGAAACGTCACCACTCTTCCTGTCATCTGGGGTGGGCTCGTCAAAGACAATCCGCCCTGTAATGCCAGTGACACCGCCTGAGTGCTGATCAAAATGGACAGTCGTTTCAACGCCACCGAACCGCTTGCGAACAAAAGACTGGGCTGTTCGCAGTATGCTGCTGAGCGACATGCCTCGACTTGGCAACAGAGAGGCCGTCTCTAAAGCACTAATGAGTGTTCGAGCTTCTTCACATTCGAAACCCTGTATTTTGAACTCACGACCTATCAGGCTCAGAAAATATATCTTCCATAGGCTCTCGAACTCCCTTTCCGAAGCCGGCGGATCGACAACTAATGCCGAAAATGCAGGGTCGCCTCTTACATTTTCCGCTGCAACTAGAATGATGCCTTTCTTGGCAAGATCATTTTCGTGTTGTTGGATCAAAACGTAGATCGCGCTTTTACCAGCACCCTTCGCGCCATAAACAATGTCAATCTCGCCGCGATAGATTGTTCGCCAGGTATCGGTTTGGACGAAATACTCACGAAGGGTGTCTGGCTCCTCTTCAGCCACCTGGTTGCCAATTCGCAAGTCGCGCAGGACATCGAGCTTCTTTTTCGTCATGCCGCAATCCTCCACCTTGCACTGATGTAGCGGACTTGCAGGCGGGAGTCGCCGGGAGTGAGACGGGAGTGAGACGGGAGTGAGACGGATGCCTCTGTTTCGATAACCAAAATCGATGCTTCGCCGCTTTCGCTTTGCTGGGGATAGGCTCCGCGGCGATCCCCGAGCTTGACCTTCGTTCTCTCTTTGTTCTACACGTCGGGCATGACGAGACGCAAGGGCAAACTATCTCGATCGATGATCGACGTGGGCTGGCCACATCAGGTGGCGATCACGGCCGAGCAGGTGCTCGAGGCAACGACGCATTACCTCTGCGAGGGCCTGTCGCTTTGCCCAGGCAGCGAGTCCTTCCGGTACAACGATCGTGATGACGTCGTGTTCTGCTTTGCCGTGTCTGAGCACGCTGAGAAGTTCGCCGCGCGCTTCAACGGCGAGATTGTTGATCCCAAAGAGTGGTGGCGACGCCCGCGGTTTTCGCGACCACGCCACTGACGCTGCGGCCGAGCCTTGAAGCGGCTCTTGTGCGTTCGCAACCGTGCCGAGATCCTATTGGTGGTGACAACACGAATCGGCGTCCGTCTCACCTCTGACTAACGGGGGTGATCATGAGGTTGTTGCTGGCGCCGATCGCAATTCTCGCATCATCGTTCAGTGCGATTGCAGAAGATATAGAATCCGGAAATTTTTGGCTGATGCTATGCAAGAACGAAAGCACATTCTGCACCGGCTACGTCGCCGCTATGGCTCACATGCAGGGCTTATACAGGCAGAACATAAATGCGATAGGGCGCCCGCCGAAAGGCGTGACGGTAGGCCAAAACCTCAAGGTAATCACACGCTACCTTGAAGATCATCCCGCGGAACTGCACCAGCCGTTCATTTTGTTAGCGGTTCGGGCGCTCAATGAAAGCTTCCCCTGCCCGCCCAACACTGCTTCAGTGAACGGCACGCGGTAGGCACAGCAACATCACCGCTGGCCGCCATCGAGAGTGGCACAACACGCTTGACAGACGCGGCGTGATCAGTACCACCCGCCCTAGCCCACTGCTGCACGCCAGGCTGTTTTCACAGCTTGGACGTCGCAACCGCAAAACGCGTCGCTCCCGGAAGGAGCTTCAGTTCTTGCGTTGTCGTAGCGGCGCATTCCCTGTTCACCGCTGTATCATCCGAAAGCCGGTGCCATAGATCGCCTCAGCGCTGCGTCGGATGGGCCACGCGCTCACGCTGGCTTTTTCCGAAACCGCCGCGCCAGATTTTCGACGGCCCGGGGCAATTTCTGGCGCTTTTTGAATTGTGGCGTAGTTTCGAATTTCCGGCGCCGCCGCGCGATAAATAGTTCCTGAAAATATTTATAAACTCGGGCATTTTTGGACCCCGCCCGCCACCCACCCCGGTCTTTCTGAACCCGGTTTTCCCAGCCTGCGCAGCTTGAGCATCTGGCCGGGCGAAACGGCACACGCCGCGATCGAGAGCGAGCGCGAACCTCAAGCGCGTCCATGTCGCCGTGGTGACATAGGCCGTCGAGCACCGAGCGCATCGTGATCGAGAGCGGGCGCAATGCGCGAACGCCGCGAAAAGCCGCCGAGACATAGGCCATTCCAAATACCCCTTCTAATAGCCGGCGAATGGTCCATGTTTCACGGGCGCGATCGGTACGCTTTTGCTTCTATTACAAACCTCTACTTTTGTCGCGTGATCTGCAATCCGCGCGGCTACGTCCAGCTTAGCGAGGACGCGGGATTTCAACCGGGTCTCGTTTACAAGCTTCCTGTGGCGAGGCAAGCATGACAGCCGATGGGGCAAGAACTGCGCGAAGCGAACAGCCTGTCGACGAGCACATTCTTCAACTGTCGCGCCACGACGCGGAGGCATTTGCTGAGGGCTTCACAATCCGCCTCGATCCTCCCCTCGCCTGAAACAGGCCTTTCAGCACCACTTCAAGACGGTGCGTTAGATTGATATGCAGAACGACATCAAAACCGCCAAGCGATGCAGAGTTCGATATAACGCAGAGACCCTCGGCAAGAGCCTGAAGCGCGCGCGCACAGAGAAGGGTTTGAGCCAGCGCGCTGTGTGTGATCGCAGCGGCGTGCCTCAGGCGCAGCTCTCCAGGATAGAGCGTGGCTTGGTGCACTTCTCAGTCGAGACGATGGTCGAGCTCGCGAGAGTACTCGACCTCGAACCCATACCGGTACCGTGGAAGTTCATCCCCGCCGTCACGGGAATCATCCGCCGTCGCGCTGAGGGTCCGCCGCGACCCGCCTACACTCTAGATTCGGATGAAGACGATCAGTAAATGCGCACTCACCTCGTTGATTTCGTCATCGGAACAGCGATCGCTGGCCAACCGCCGGTCGCTATACGCGGAGTTTCATCCCAATTGCCCCTTACCGTGAATCAGCCAACGCGATTCTCATATGCAGCCTTGATTAAAGCAGCGAGCGCCTCTCGCTTGCTCGCCAAATCCTCCTTCTGCAGCTGCAGTCGGTAGCGCCCCCAACGCGCTGTGTAGGGGAGGGTGTCAAACCCTGATTTCTCGATTAGCGCATCCGTTTCATCCGACCGGGGAAGCTTCAGCTCCATGGTCACGGTGTTTCTACGGGGTCGGAACAGCACGAAATTGTAGGGCAGTCCGTCGCGACCCAAGCCGATGTAGAACTTGTTGTACTTCAGCTCCAAGCTCTGGTCGTGTGCCTTCGCCAGGGCGAGCAGGTCGTCAGCCATCTGCAGGGTTGCCCGCGAGCCTCGGTTCTCCCAGTACGCACGGTCGCTCGGCGCCGCCTCGGCGTCCTCGTCCTCGTCAACTAAGCCGCGGGTCATCTCATCCATTACGGTGGTGAACACCAAAGTGCAATTGTCGCCCACCTTGTAAGCCTGCATCTGGATGGCGATCAGCGGGATGGTTCCGTTGAATAGGGAGATCACATTGAGGAAGCGGCTGGTGACGTCCTCGGCGACGATGACCGCACAGTGCTCGTACTGCGGGTAACGCTTCCGCTCGATGTCCCAATACTCGAGCGTGCGGATGATATGGCTCTCATTAGTCTCGCCCAGCTGGATCTCAACCTCATAGCGACGCTTCTCGGAATCCTGCAGCAGAAGATCAAGGCGCCCCGCGCGCGGCTGGATACGTTCCATGGCGCGGACTTCGAGATCCCCAAGACCCAGTAAGGAGGGATCCTCAGCGATCAGCTTCTGAACCCACTTCTCGTTCAGTTCTGGGTGGAGCCTCAGATTGATTCGCTCAGGCCTTACAAATTTGTCCACGTCCCACCTTCTTGTGTTTGATTGCGCATCTGATTCAGTCCGCGCTCCCACACACCGACACTAATGATAATCTCGGTCCACCTCGTCGAGGCCCCCTGCCGACACAGGTAAGTCCTGAGCACAAGCGCTTGGATCGGCCAATTAAGCCGCGGCGCTGTCGCTGAGCTGGCGGATAACGGTGACCAGACGCGCAACGCTGGCCTCGTCGAAAACTTGCTCAGGGCCAGTGGGTGCGACGTCGATAAAGGGCGGTTCATAGAGTAGGCCAGGATCCATTGTGCCCTGGTCTGGCAGATGCTCGATGACCATGCCGACGAACTCCAGCTGCGCCGCCGATGCGTTGCCGTTTGACACGAAGTCACCAAAAGCATCAGTGACAGCCTTGCGGTCGAGGCCAACCAACGACCTGACGAAGCGACCAAACCCGTTGCTGGTCTCCTTCGCGCGCTCGATGTCGTCGGCGCCTCCGATTCCCGCATCGAGGAGCATCTTCTCCACCTCGCCCAGCAGCTCCGGCAGATCGATACCGTGCTCGAGCGACCGGTTGAGGACTGCGTCCGATCGCGAGCTGCCCGTGACGGGAAGCAGCGCATCGCGGATGTCCTGCTCCGAAATCTCGCGCCTGTCGCTCCAGACCGCGGCGCGCCGGAGCGTGTTCTCCAGCTCGCGCACGTTGCCGGGCCACGGCTGCTGGCCAAGCAATGTCTTTGCTCCGGGGGAAATGGTTTTTGGGCTGAAGCCCGGCTCGTCTGCGCTCTGATGATTGATGCGGTCGAGCAGCCCATCGACGAGCGGTCCCAGGTCGCCCTGACGCACGCGTAGCGGGGGCACCTTCAGGACCAGCACGGCCAGGCGATAAAAGAGGTCTTCCGCCTGACATATCTGGACCACATAAAAATGCGATCGCTGATGAACGACACGATCGCTGATCTGCGTCGTGGCGTCTAATGTGCTACGACCGCTGGTGCATGGATGGCCCTCTGGCCTATTCACATCCTTACAACACCAGCACGTACCGACTTCCGGTATGCACCCAATCGATCACCGCTCGCCGTTCGCCGACGCCACCCCCCGCATCGCCGCTCCGATGGACGCGCCGACCACTCCGTTCAGCTCGTGCAGCCTCTTGTCCACGAGATGCACGTAGCGCGCGGTCGTCTGCGGATCGGCATGGCCTAGCAGGCCGCCAATCATCGGCAGCGACGCGCCCGCGTCCGCCGCCATGCTCGCGAACGAGTGGCGAAGATCATGGATGCGCACGCCATCAATGCCTGGCCTGGCGCAAATCAGGTACCAGGCCTTATAGAGGTGCGTCAGGTGCGAGCCGTGGATATGCCCGGTTATCACGAACGGGTTTCCAGCAACTAGCGGGACGCGCCCGAGCACATCGAGAGCCTCGTCGCTAAGCCGCACCACCTTCTCGCCCGTCTTGCTGTCGGGCAGGAACAGACATCTCCGGTCCGCGCGAACGCACGCCGACTTGTCACCGTCTTGGTACTCCGAATTTCCTGAAGAAGCTGGTTCTACTCTGACTGCCACTTGGCAGCCATCCGGTTTGGAGAAATCGCTTTCGACGCGTCCATCCAGCTTGTCGATGTTCATGGCGTGAAGGCGCTGCTGAAGGCGGTCATGCTCGGCCTGAAGGCGCTTCAGTGCCTCCTGATGCGCCTTTGTCTGATCAATGTGACCCTCTCTTAGCGCGTCGACGAGCAGCTCCAACCGCAACGCAGAAGGCCTGAGAATGCCAAGTCATGTTGGCCGCGGCGGAGCTTGCTTGCGCGGCGGCTATCCAAGACGTCCTGAACGCCGTCCCGCAAGCAGGCGGCCGTCAGAGGCGCGATCGAGGCGCGAGGGGCGGAGCTGTGCTGCCGCCCCACCCGTCCGACCTCAATCTATCGAGATAGTGTTCTCGAAGAAGGCGCTGCGGCGCCCTCGATAGAGACGCTCTGGGACGCGATTGCCCGAGCGCTGCCACGCGTCCCACCCAACGACTGCGCCAGATACTTCCGGAGCGCCCGACAAGTGTGATCGGAAAATGCTCTGGCAGAAGAACGACGATCTCAAAGGACGCTCATCGCGAACGTCCAATGACAATCGGATTCAACGTGCCCCCGGATAAAAGACGAGGGTAGCGCCAGAGCAGTCTCTCCGTTCGAGCGACGAGGTCGAGGGCGGTCAACTGCTCGAATCCACCCATACGTTTTTGAACGTGTGCCAATCCTGGCTCGGATTGCGAAACCCTTTGACTCTCGGATGATAGCAAACGTGACCGCGCCACAGATTCAGCATCGGCAACACCGGCAGATCGTCCATGATTTGCGCATTGGCCTGCCGATACAGCTGACATCGTTGAGCGTCATTCTGTGTCCGCCGAGCTTGGTCCAGCAAATGATCAACGGCTGGATTGGAATAATATCCTGCGTTGAACCCGAACGGCGAACTATTGCGAGAATGCAGCACTTGCTCCAGCCAAACGTCGCACGACATCCCCCAACTCATCTGTGAGACGCCCGCACCGTCTGGCAAACCGGATCGCCATTGGTGGCAATAGGAAATCCAGTCTTCTACCCACACAATCTCTGCACCACATCCAATCGCCTCAAGACTCTCCGCCAGGCGCTCGCAAATCCGAACGGAACGCCCCGACCCACCTTTTGCCGACATGATGCGCAATCGCCAATCCGGGGTAACTCCTGCTTGCGCCAAGAGCTCCCGCGCGCGTTCCGGGTCGTATGGATAGGGAAAACGCGCCTCTGGATCGAAGGCCGGGGAAGCAGGCGGAAGCATGCCAGACGCGACATCCGTATGCCCACGGAAGATGTCGTTGCTCAGCGCATCCCGGTCGACGGCGTGCGCAATCGCGCGACGCACTCGGACGTCACGAAGAACTGGATCGCGCATGTTGAAAATAAAGTACCAGACATACGGGACCTGACCGTCGACGACGACAAAGCCACGCCGCGTCAACTCGTCAAGATCAGTTCCCTCGAGGTTATAAGCCAAATCTGCTTCGCCATTGATCAGCGCTTCATATCGATCATCCGGGTTCGGGTAGGGTATAAAATCGATCCCGTTTAACTTAGGGGCTCCTCCCCAATAGTCCTCGTTGCGCACCAGCCGAACTCCGCTGCCGAAGCGTGTTGAAATGCGGCTATCGAAGCGAAACGGCCCAGTGCCCGGCGCGTGATCTGCTATGCCCGAGTTACCGTAAGTATTCAGCGCCGCTGGGCTGATATAGACATGCGCACCAGGTGCATCCTCCTGAGTCATATATCGAAGAAACTCTGGAAAGGGCTCCCGCAGCGTCAGCCGGATCGTCAATGGGTCGAGCACTTCCACCGACTTCAGTACTTCAAGGCCGATCCTGTTATAGTCTGCCGCTACGGGCGAATATTGATGCGCCTGGGGATTCCACATGCGTTCTATATTGAACCGCACAGCCTCCGCATCAAACCGGCTCCCGTCGTGGAACCGCACGCCATCCCGCAATCGAAACAAATATTGAAGTCCGTCGCTGGAGATTTCAACTGAAGTGGCAAGCGCAGGAATAAGCCGCGTCGGAATAGCTGTCTCGTCCTCCAGATCGTCCTCGTAAAGGCTTTCGAACATCTGTTGAACAACTCTACCGGTATTCCAACCACCAAACGACGCAGGCGGATCAATAGCGTCGACCTCCCAGTCGAGAGCAACGCGCAGAATTGATTTAGGGGCATTCTCAAAAATCGTCACAGCTTTTCCTTGTTTTCCTTGGGTTTCGACCTGTACCCGATCTGACGTGCCTGGCTTCACGCTCACAGGCTTCCGATCGGCGACTTTCATCCGCGATAGCGCCCGGAATCCTGCGATGGGCGCACTACCAAGTGTGCTCCTCGCGAACCGATCGCTCCGCCGCGAGATGCTAAACCGCGTTGGGGTTGGGATTAGAGGGCGCAATCTTGCCGTGCTGCCGGCGCTCTCGATACTTCACTGTTATCCAATGAAACAGCTGAGCTGAAAGCGTGCGATGTACGGCGCATCTTATTTCATCGACAAGATGCTGAGACATGCGCCCTCTCTTCTATTACAGATTAGGACACTGCTCGCCTGGATCTACATCCGGCTCCGACTTCAGAATGGTGGTATCGCCCTGTGCATTCACCTGAGCGAGATACATCGTCAGCGGCGCATGACGTTGCTTCGACATCCGCACGGGGCCTCTCGGACCGACGAAGGTTACCTCGCTCAAAGCCTTTACGACCGCGTCCGTGTCCGTTGTGCCAGCCTTTGCCACAGCGAGAGCATAGAGGTGAACGGCATCATATTGCGGAACCGAGAGTTCGCTCGCGGTTTTTGCATTAGCTCCAAATTTTGTCTGCAACGCTTTCAAGAAGCGTTCATTGTTCTCAGACTGGATGCCCGTGAAGTACGTGCCGCCGAGATAAATGCCTTCGCCATCCGCACCCAAGCTCTTTGCGGTGCCCTCATCGAGCGCGTAATTTCCGTAGATTGCATTTATGCCAGCCAACCGCAATTGCTTCGTAAATGTAATATTCGGCGCGCCAGCTGCCGTAGCCGTTATAATAGCGTCCGGCTTGGCTTCTCGGATCTTACTAATAATCGCCGTCCAATCATTCGCATCGATTGGATTATACTCTTCTCCGACGACCTTGCCGCCGTGGTCGCTAATGTATTTGTTCGTGTCACCGAGCAATCCCCGGCCAAAGGCATAGTCGTTTCCAACCAGAAAGAACGTCTTGGCGCCCTTTTCCTTTAGGAAGTAATCAACCATCAGAGACACCATCTGCTGGGGCACCCAGGCATTGATGTGCTGATATTTGTTGCAGGACTTGCCTTCATAGAAAGACGTATAGATATATGGAATCTTTCCCCTGGTGATGATCGGCAGGCCAGCGTTTCTAGCCGCGCTCGGCTCTGAGGAGATTATAACATCGACTTTTCTCTGAAACACGAGAGCATCATACGCCTTTTGAGCTCCTGCAGCACTAGATGCACTGTCGGCGAGCTCAACGGCGAGCTTTCTGTTCAACACACCCCCTGCGTCATTAATTTCCGAAACTGCGAGTTCCATAGCCTGAACCACTGCGGGGGCAGTCACGCTGTTTGCACCACTTAATCCACCTGGAATGCCCAGCACGATTGGACGGTCTTCAGCAACTGCATCTCCGACGAAAAACGCAGTTGCAGCAAGCAGTCCTAGAAAATTCTGAAATGATATTCTCATTGCCTTTTCCCATAGCTCTCATTTCCGTCGAGATTGCGCACGGCGTGCGGACGCAATCATCGCCGATGATGAAATGATGTTTCAGTTTTGAGGATTCGGCGTGCCACGAGGCGGACTCACGGACGAGCCCCGATGCCGCGCTTGGCACAAAAGAAAAAGTGACTATCCCGCCACTCAAGGAAGAAAGCTTGCACACGTTCAAAGCGTCGTCAATATTAATTGTACGGGATTACGGATCCCTCCTGCCCTCAATCTGTGCGATCCGAAAAAGGGTAAGGAATGAAAGCGCACACCGATCCCGAAGGCGCAGCCATGCTAGATTTTGAGTAAGGCAAGAGCGTATTCCGGGTGGTGAAACTCAGATGCGCCAATACGGAAAGCTGCGTCGGAAAGATCTAATCCCCGTCTGTATGGGACACGTTGAGCTGATTGCTTGAACAACGGTTTGCATCATGACCTAAGACCCGCGATCTCCGTCTTCGGAAGAGCAGATCATCGGCATCCAGCGGGAGCAGATGCCGGACGTTCGACAGCGAGCGTCTGCCGCAAGCACGGGATCAGCAGTGGCGCCTTCTACAAGTGGAAGTCAAAGTTCGGTGGCGCGGACGTCTCGGCCGCCAAGCGGCTGCGCTCGCTCGAGAACGAGAACAGGAAGCTGAAGAAGCTTCTCGCCGGGACATGCGCGACAACGCGATCCCGCAGGATGTGACCTCCCGAAAGTGGTGACGCCCGCCGCTCGACGGCAGGCCGTCGCATACGTACGCAAAGCGCATGAGGTGAGCGCGCAGTGGGGCGGCCTCGATACGCTGTGCCGTACGCAGTCACGATGGACTGCAGTTCGCCGCGGAACGCGAAAACCCCCAATCTTTGTCCAACGGCACCGAGCGGGCTTGAGCAGATTTATCTGGGAGGCGCGTAAAAAACGCGATCCAGCGCCCAACCAAGCAGCAAGAGCCTGGCGCGGTCGTGCCCACGATCACGCTGGTCTATCAGGCCACCGCTGTCTTTGACTTTAAGATTTCCAGCGCGTCGCGCACCGGTTGGGTGAGGCCTTCGCCGCCGCGATCGAGATGGTGGAAGATTTCCGCGCGCATGCGCGGATCCCAGAACATCTCGATGTGGGCGGCGATGTCGGTGACTGTGTTGTCGCGCTGCGTCGCAAAGAAGCTGCCGATCTGATTTGCCATCATGACCAGCCTGTTGGTGTCCACGTGTGGCCTCCCGTGCTGTTTTTCGGTGACGATGACGATGCGGGGGGGGGTTACTCGGCAGGTACGAGCGGCTTTTCCACGCGGCGGGATTGCGCGCTGTGCTTGCGGTATTCCACCTGCCATTCCGACGGTCCGTTCGACGGGCTCACCTGCACGGCGGTGACCTTGTATTCGGGGCAGTTGGTCGCCCAATCGGAGAAGTCGGTCGTCACCACGTTCGCCTGCGTGCCCGGATGGTGGAAGGTCGTATAGACGACGCCCAATGCCATGCGATCGCTGATCTTGGCGCGCAGCGTC
>Ga0182748_1002195_pt1 | contig 17936 bp, 13 predicted proteins | sample eDN3rd37CKraftOP_FD_128877 | JGI IMG/M metagenome (GOLD analysis project Ga0182748, IMG submission 128877) | Enriched Organic Plus compost microbial communities from Emeryville, California, USA - eDNA 3rd pass 37_C Kraft OP (version 2) (version 2) ...
CGAACGAGGCGGGGCTGAGTTCACGGCGGATGCCGGCCCGCGTGGCGTGCGGCTGAGGATCGGGGACCAAGGACGCGAAGGGTGAGGTCCACCAGGTCAACGGCGGCCGGTACGGCGCTGTCTGTGGAACTGGGGCGTAAGCTGAACGGGGCACGTCCAGGAACCCAGGCAAGGAGCGCGATTCCCGCGTTCAACTGGTCCGACCTCGGGGGATCGCGCTCCTGTCGTGCGTCATGCAGCGATAGTCCGCGGCCTGGTTCCACTCCCATGCGATATGCGACCGCCCCGGATGCTGGCCGCGAGGTGGAACTTCGTCCGCCTCTGCGCATCTCAGGCCCGTTCCTCGCTCGGTACGAAGGTTGGGCAATGGGCCACCGCAGTATGCATTGCGCACCTGCAGCAAGGTGCTGGCGTGCATTGTCCCGCACCAGGCCTGACGCCGACGAGTAACGGCACTGAGCTGCGCCAACCGTCAGGCTGCCGTGCGGCTGGCTTGCAGCGGAGGTGGAGGAAAGCGCCGTGCTCGGGCCTCGGCCCGTAGGTGCAACGCTGCAGATGCGGCGGTGGAGGGCTGCCAGGGATCCGGGCGCCGCGGTGCCGTGCCGATATTGCGGCCCCGCAGCGCCAGGTCCTAATGGCTGATGCACGAAGGTCCGTTCAGGCCCTCCGGCACACCCGCGGCCGTTCAGGCGCCTTGCAGCGCCATCCCGGCGGCGGCTTTCTCCGGGCTGGAGTAGTTGGCGCCCGAGTACTCACTCATGAACTCGAGATAGGTGAAGGGCGGGTACTTTGCCGGATGGTCGGCATCCACGCAGGTCGGGATGGGCGCCATCACGGCATCGTAGCTGCAGTCCATGAAGAAGGGGATGGCGTAACGCTCCTGCCCGCTGCGATTGGTGACGCGGTGTGGCGTGGCCAGGAAGCGTTCGTTGGTCCAGCGTCGAAGCATCATCCCGCCGTTGACAAGGAAGGTGCCGTCGAGCGCCGGCGCGTCCACCCAGGTGTCGTCGGGCAGGCGCAGCGACAGCCCGGGAACCTTGTTCTGCGCGAGAATGGTCATGAAGGAGGTGTCGGCGTGCGGTGCGAGCCCCCACTCGTCCTCCGGGCCCATCGGAGGTTGCTGCGGATAGTGGGTCATGCGCAGCGTGAACATCGGCTCGCGGAACTTGTCGTCGAACCAGTCGCTCGGCAGACCAAGTGCGACGGCGTAGATCGGGATCAGTCGCTTGCCGAGTGCCTCCATGGCGCGCATGTAGTCCAGCACCACCGTGCGGAAGCCGGGCAGGTCCTGCGGCCACTGGTTCATGCCGCGGAAGCGCTTGCCTGCGACGACATCCGGGTGATCGGCGGGCAGGTCACGCTTGAAGAACACCGCCTCATTGAGATTGGGCTTCTGCACGGCGCCCAGCGCGTTCAGGCGGGTAGTCGCACCCCGCATCGGCAGATAGCCGGTGTTGTGGTTGTTGAAGGGCATGGCGAGCTTCGTTTCCATCGGCTGCGCATGGAAGCGCCGCGCAGCATCGAAGGCCGCATCCACCAGCGCCTCCGGCACACCGTGGTTGCGGATGAAGTAGAAGCCGACCTCGGTGAAGGCACGCCGCAGCTCGGCGCCGAGACGGTCCAGCGCACCGGGCTCGCCGGACTGCAGCGGAGCCAGATCGAGAATGGGAATGACATCGGCCATGGGCGGTCTCCTGAACGGGGCATACAGCCTAGGGCAGGGTAGCTTGCGCGGGAAGCGGGCGGTGCATGCCTGCATGCGGGGCAGAAACCGCGGGCGGCCTGGATAGAAGCCCGGCTGCGCCCCTTGCGCGTGGCGCGGCAGGGGGCTTCACTCCCGGCGGCTTCACCACCCCGGGGGACGAACCCATGCGCCTGCGTCGCCTGCTCGCACGCTTCCAGTCCTCGCGCCGTTCGGCGTTGCGCTCCACCGGGGCCGCGGCGGCCCTTGCCGCCTCGCTCCTCGTCCTGCCTCAGGCACCGGCCATGGCGCAGCAGCGGCCGCTGGTCTGGGGCGACAACCTGCCGGCGACGCTCGATCCGCACGCGATCTTCGACGTTCCGAGCCAGTTCATCCTGCTGAACGTCTATGACGGGCTCTACCGCTATCAGGGAAATCCGCCGAAGCTGGTGCCCTGGCTGGCCGAAAGCCATACGACGAGCGAGGACGGGCTGGTCTGGGAATTCCGCCTGCGCCCGGGCATCACGTTCCACGACGGCAGCGCCATGACGGCCGAGGACGTCGTGTACAGCTTCCGCCGCCTCCTGGCGATGAACCGTGCGCCTGCCGCCGCTTTCCGCCCGGTGTTGAAGCCGGAGGACGTGACGGCGGTGGACGAGCGCACCGTGCGCTTCGTGCTCTCCACCCCCTACGCGCCTTTCCTGGCCGCCGTGCCGCTGGTCGCGATCGTGAATCCACGCGTGATCCAGCCGCATGTGCAGAACGATGACTGGGGCAATGCGTGGCTTGCCGCGAATGAGGCCGGATCCGGCGCCTACCGGATCGATCCCGAGTCCTACCGGCCGCGCAACGCGCTCGACCTGGAGCGCTTTGCGGGCCACTTCATGGGCTGGGGTCATAACCAGAAGCCCATCGATCAGGTGCGGGTCCGGCCGGTGCTGGAGACCAGCACCCGCGTGCTGGCGCTGCTGCGTGGCGAGATCGACAGTACCGACAGCTATCTGCCGACCGATCAGGTGGAGCGCGTGGACCGCAACCCACGGACGCGCGTGGCGAAAGACGAGAGCATGCGCGTGTTCATCCTGCGCATGAACAACGCCAAGCCGCCCTTCGACAACCGCGACGCCAGGCTGTGCTTCGCATACGCCTTCAACTACCAGGGCTTCAACGAGGTGATCCTGAAGGGGCTGGTGGTGCGCAATGCCGGGCCCAATCCGAACAATCTCTGGGGCAATCCCGATGACCTGCAGCCCTATCCCTTCGATCTCGCCAAGGCGAAGGAGCACTGCGACCGGGCCCGCGCGGCTGGCGCGCCGATCGGGCGTGAGATCGAGATTCACGTCCAGTCGGAGCTCGAGCAGACGGTGCAGGCGGCGCAGATGTTCCAGGCCGACCTGCGGCGCGTCGGCGTGAAACTGAAGATCGTGCCGAGCACCTGGGCCACCATCACCGGCAGCACCGGCCGGCCGGAGAGCACGCCCGACATGTGGGTGCACTGGGTCAGCGCCTACTTCATCGACCCGGAGAACTGGATCGGACAGACGTATGACAGCCGCTTCCACGGCACCTGGAAGGCGTCCGCCTGGTACCGGAACCCGCAGGTGGACGAGCTGCTGGCGAAGGCCAGGATCGCGCTGGATCAGGCCGAGCGAGAGAAGCTCTATGCGGAAGCCACCCGGCTGGTGGTCGCCGACAGCCCGGACATCTGGGTGTACAACACCGTGAACCTTCGCGGCCTCTCCAAGCGCGTGCAGGGCTACAGCTTCTCGCCCGTGGGATCGGGCGGGGAGCTCAGGACCATGTGGCTGCAGGACTAGGCCGCAGCCGATGGCGCGCTATGTCCTCCGTAGGGTGCTGCTCACGCTGCCGGCACTGTTCGGGCTGATCCTGCTGAGCTTCGTGCTGACGCGCGTCGTCCCCGCCGACCCGGCGGCGACGCTTGCGGGCGACGCCGCAACTCCGGCGCAGCTGGCGGAGATCCGGGCGCGCTATGGGCTGGACCGGCCGCTCTGGGAACAGGCGGTGGTGCATGTGGGGCAGGTGCTGACGGGCAATCTGGGCAGCTCGATCTTCTCCGGTCGGCCGGTGGTGGAGGAGATCGCGCTGCGCCTGCCCGCGACGCTCGAGCTGACCTTTGCGGCGCTGTTTCTGTCGGCCGTCCTGGGCATTTCGCTCGGGCTGGTGGCGGCGCTGAACCACAACGGCCCGTTGGACCATCTGGTGCGGCTGCTGTCGGTGGGAGGACTTGCCATCGCCTCCTTCTGGCTGGCTATCATGCTGCAGCTCGTCTTCTCCATGGATCTGGATGTGTTGCCGCTGCGAGGGCGGATCGACGTGGCGCTCGGGCCGCCACCGCATGTCACCGGCCTTTTCCTGCTGGACAGCCTCATCGCCGGTCGCCTCGACCTGTTCGTGGATTCGGCGCGTCACCTGGTGCTGCCGGCGGTCACGCTCTGTCTCCCCGGGCTGGCGACGATCGCGCGCTTCACCCGCTCCGGCGTGCTGGAGGCGCTGCAGAAGGACTTCGTCCTGTATGCGCGGGCGGCTGGCTATTCCCCGTTCCGGCTGGCGACCGTCTACGTGTTGCGCAACGCGGTGACCGTCACGGTGACACAGATCGGCCTGCTGTTCGGTGCGCTGATCTCCGGTGCCGTCGCGGTGGAGGCGATCTTCGATTGGCCGGGCCTCGGCACCTATGCCGTGCAGGCGATCCTGTCCGCCGACTACAAGGCGCTGCTGGCGGTCACGCTGGTGGTGGGCGTGGTCTATGCCGTGGTGAATGTGGTCGTGGATGTGGTGCAGGCGCTGATCGACCCGCGCGTGGCGGAGCAGGCGCTGTGAGCGGTATCGGGCTTCCCAGCGATCGATCCGGACCTGTCCGGTCCGGATCTGTTCAGCTGCCGACCTTTCTGCGATCCGGCGCCTTGCGGAAGCTGCTGCGCGACCCGGTGGCGACTTTGGGCCTGGCGATCGTGATGTTCGCGCTCATCGTCGCCGTGTTCGCGCCCTGGCTGGCGCCCCATCCGGAGGACGCCTACGAGAGCCACCTGCTGCAGCGCCTGCAGGCACCCTCGGCCGAGTTTCCCTTCGGGACGGACAATCTCGGGCGCGACATCCTCTCGCGCGTCATCCTCGGCACGCGCAGCGCGCTGGTGGTGGCGGTTTCGGTGGTGGGCGCGGCGATGCTGATCGGCGTGCCGATGGGCCTGGTCGCCGGCTGGAAGGACAGTTGGCTGTCCGAGCTGCTGATGCGCGTGACGGACGTGTTCCTGGCGGTGCCGCAGCTCATCCTGGCACTGGCGCTCGGGCAGCTCATGGCGCCGGGGCTGACGACGGCCATGGTGGCGCTGGCCCTGACCTACTGGCCTTTCTTCGCCCGCACTGTCTTCGCCGAGACGCGGCGCCTGCGCACCAGCCTGTTCGTCGATGCCTTGGCCAGCATCGGTGCGAGCCCTGCCCGCATCCTCCTGCTGCATGTGCTGCCCAATGCCGCGCCTGCCATCCTGGTGCGCGCCACCATCGGCATGGGCTTCACCATCCTGACGGCGGCGACCCTGGGCTTCCTCGGCGTCGGTGCGGCGCCGCCCTCGCCCGATTGGGGCCTCGCGATCTCGGAGGCCCGGCAGCATCTGCCGGAGGCCTGGTGGTTCCCTACCTTTCCCGGCCTTGCCATCCTGCTGCTGGTGCTGGGCTTCAACCTGCTGGGCGACGGCTTGCGCGATGCCGCCGACCCGCGCCTTCGGCGGAGTCGGCGCTGATGCATGCGACACCGGCGCCGGCGCGTGCGCCCCTGCTCTCCGTGGAAAACCTCTCGGTTCAGATACGCACCGATGGCGGGCTGGCACGCATCCTGGACGATGTCACTCTCGCCGTGCCGCGCGGGACCACGCTGGGCGTGGTGGGCGAGAGCGGCTGCGGCAAGTCCACCCTGTTGCGCGCCATCCTCGGCATCCTGCCGCGCGGCGCCATGGTGCCGAAGGGCGCAGTGATCTTCGACAACACCGACATCCTTGAGGACGGGGCGAAGAGTGCGCGCGGCCGCATCGGCTTCGTGCCACAGGATCCCTATCTGTCGCTCAACCCGGTGTTCCGGGCCGGCGACCAGATCCTGGAGATCATGCGTCGCCACGCGCCCGGCACGCGCCGCGATCACAAGGCGAAGCTCATCGAGTTGTTCCGTGCCGTGCAGCTACCGGAGCCTGAGGCGGCGCTGGCCAAGTATCCGCATCAATTCTCCGGCGGGCAGCGACAGCGGCTGCTGATCGCGGCGGCGCTCGCCTGCGACCCGGCGCTGGTCGTGGCGGACGAGCCGACCACGGCGCTGGACGTGACCACGCAGCAGGAGATCCTGGCGCTGTTGCGCCAGTTGACGGCAGAGCGCGGTCTGTCGCTGCTTTTCGTCACCCATGATTTCGGTGTACTGGCCGCGCTGTGCGACCAGGTGGTGGTGCTCTACGCCGGCCGGGTCGCGGAGGCGGGGCCCACGCGCGCCGTGCTGGATGCGCCGCGGCACCCCTACACGCGATTGCTCCTGGCCTGCCACCCGGACCGGGCGGAGGATCTGGTGGGCATTCCCGGCACCGTCCCTGCCGCCACGGCCCAGCCCGAGGGGTGCCGCTTCCACCCGCGTTGCCCGCTTGCGCGCCCTGCCTGCCATGCCGCGCCCCCGCCCGTCCTGCCGCTTGCCGGCGGTCGCGGTGTTGCCTGCCCCTACAATGCCGAGGAGTTGCCGGAGATGGTGCTTGCCTGAAATTCTCGGTGCTTCCGGCCTGGTCGTGGAGCTTGGGGCGCGGCGTGGGCTGCTGCGCCATCAGGCCGGCGTGCGTGCTGTGGACGGCGTCGACCTTTCGGTGCAGGCCGGCGAGACCTTCGGCATTGTCGGTGAATCAGGCTGCGGCAAGACCACCCTGGCGCGCGCGCTGCTCGGCCTACAGCGCGAGGCGGACGGCGAGATCCGCCTGGAGGGCCGGATCGTATCCGGCCGCGAGCCAGCCACGGCGCGGCGGGAACGAGCGGCGGTGCATTATGTGCATCAGGATCCCGGCGCGGCGCTTGATCCGTGGTGGCGTGTCGGTGCAGCCCTGGCCGAGGGCCTGACCATCCATGGTGTCCGTGACCCGGCCGAGCAGCGGGCGCGCATCTCCGAAACGCTCGCGGCGGTGGGCCTGGACCCTGCCTTCGCCGAGCGCTATCCGCATGAGCTGTCCGGCGGTCAGCAGCGGCGCATCGGCTTGGCGCGGATTCTGCTGCTGCGCCCGAAGGTGGTCATCCTGGACGAGCCTACGGCGGGTCTCGACCTTTCGGTGCAGGCCGCCGTGCTGCGGCTGCTGCGCGAACTGCGCGGACGCTTCGGCCTGACCTATCTCTTCATCTCGCACGACCTCTCCGTGGTGCGCCGCGTATGCGACCGCGTCGCGGTCATGTATCTCGGCCGGGTGGTGGAAGAGGGGACCGCGCGAGATCTGTTCGAGGCGCCACGCCACCCCTACACCCGTGCGCTGCTTGCCGCCGCACCAAGGCTCCCGCCGCCCGCGCGGGCCGGCGGCCAGGGGGACCCGTTGCAGACGAGCGGCGCTGCGGACATTCCATCGCTGCCGGGTGACCCGCCCTCGCTGCGGGCGATTCCGGCAGGTTGCCGATTCCATCCGCGCTGCGCACTGGCCGAGCCGCGCTGCGCAGCGCAGGATCCCGCGGCCGAGGTGGTCGGCCCCGAGCACAGCGTGGCCTGCCATCGCTGGCGCGAGGCCGCCCCCGTGCCCAGCCAACACAGCACGGAACCCGCGTGACGGAGCCCACAGTCGCGGAATGCCACAATGATGGTGAGGAGTGGAGTGTGACGCGCGGCCAGCACACCGTTTGCGATCCCGTCAGCCTGGAGATCATCCGCGGCGCTGCGCGCGCTGCCCAGGCGGAGATGGAGGCACTGCTCGAGCGTACGGCGATGTCCGCCTTCATCCGGGAGAAGAAGGACTTCTACACGGCGATCTTCGATGCGGATGGCGCGATGGCGGTCGGCTCCGACCTGCCGATCTTCGGCGACATCGTCGGCCCCGTGCTGCAGCACTATCCGCTGGAGTCGATGCGGCAGGGCGATCTCTACTGGTACAACGACTGCTACGGCAGCCGCGGCGCCGTTTCCCATTCCAACGACCAGGTGTTCCTTGCGCCGGTATTCCAGGCGGGCCGGCGCGTCGGCTTCGTCATGGGCTGGGCGCACTTCTCCGATATCGGCGGGCTGCGGCCGGGCTCGCTCAGCCCCGACGCCACCGACCATTTCCAGGAAGGCATCATCATCCCGCCCGTGCGCCTGATGCGGGATGGCATGGCGAACGAGGATCTGTTGCGGGCCTTCTGGCGCAACAGCCGCTTCCCGGCCCAGGCCCAGGGCGATACGCGCGCGCTGATGGCGGCGGTGCGTCTCGGTGAGAAGCGCCTTGAGGAGATCGCAGCGCGCTTCGGCGGTGATGTTCTGGCCGATGCCTTCCGGCAGCTTCTGGCACGCACCGAGGCGACGGTGCGTGCCAAGTTGCGTGCCACTTTTCCCGTGGGCACCACGTGCTTCACCGACGCGATCGACACGGATGGCCATGGCAACGGGCCGTTCCGGCTGCGCCTTGCACTGACCCGGACGGCGGAGGATCGCTTCATCTTCGACGCGACCGGGACCGACGACCAGGCACCGGGGCCGGTAAACCTGCTGATGCATCCGGATGTGCCGGGGATGGCGCTCGGCCTCTACTTTCTGCAGGGGGAGCCGGGCCAGGTGCTGAATGCCGGGGGACCGCGCGCCATCGACGAGGTGCGTCTGCGCGAGGGATCCCTGCTCTGGCCGCGGCCTCCGGCGCCGCTTGGTCTCCGGGGCATCACCATGATGCGTCTGCTGGCCGCGCTGCACGGGTTGGTGGCGGTGGCCAGCCGGGGTGAGGCGCCGGCGGCGCATTCCGCCTATGTCGTTTTGGCCCTGCGCGGCGAGCATGGGGACAAGCGCTTCCTGCTGACCGACGGTGTCGGCGTGGGGTATGGCGCGCGGCCCTTCGCCGACGGCACCGACGCCGTCTACTTCGTCGCACAGGAAAACTACCCTGCGGAGTTCATGGAACTGGCCTATCCCGTGCGGCTCACGGCCTATGGCATCCACCGCGACAGCGGCGGGCCAGGGCGCTATCGCGGCGGCTGCGGCGTGGTGCGGGAATACGAGGTGCTGGCGGACCAGGCGATGGTGGCCGTGCGCATCGACAGCGTGCGGAACCCGCCCTGGGGCGTCGCCGGCGGCATGAACGGCGGTTCCGGCCGCGCGGTGGTGAATCCTGGCACGCCGCAGGAGCGCGTGCTGGCGCCGCTTTCCGACGGCACGATCCTGAAGCGCGGCGATGTGCTGCTGCTGGAGACGGGCGGCGGCGGCGGATGGGGCCATCCCTTCGATCGGCCGGCCGAGCAGGTGCTGGCCGATGTGCTGGGCGGCTTCGTCAGCGCCGAGGCGGCCGCCGAGCATTATGGCGTGGTGGTCCGCGACAGGGCACTGGATGCGGTCGCCACCGCCGCGCTGCGCAGGCACCGCCCGGCGGCGGCGCTGTTCCATCGTAAGGTCTATGCCGATGCCCTCGCTTGAGCCGCGGTCCCTGCTGGTGGCAGTGGATATCGGCGGCACCTTCACCGATGTCACCCTCCAGGACGCAGCGACGGGAGAGACCTGGACAGCCAAGACGCCCTCCACCCCGCGCGACCCGTCGGAGGCCTTCGTGGCCGGCGTCGCGCTGGCGCTGCAGGGTGCGGGGCGCGGTGCAACGGCAGTCGGCCGGGTGCTGCATGGAACCACCGTCGCCACCAATCTGATCCTCGAGGACAAGACGGCGCCGACCGCACTGCTGACCACGGAGGGCTTCCGCCACGTGCTCGAGATCGGCCGCGCCGACCTGCCGCGGCGCGACAATCTCTGGTCCTGGGTGAAGCCGCGCCGTCCTGTGCCCCCTGCCTGGGTGCACGAGATCCGCGGCCGCATCGCCGCCGATGGCAGCGAGCTCGTGCCGCTGGACGAGTCCATGGTGCGGGCCGCCATCCGGGCGGCGCGCGACGCCGGGGCGCGCGCCGTCGCCATCTGCTTCCTGCACAGCTTCGCCAACCCGGCGCATGAGCGCCGCGCGCTCGCCATCCTGCGCGAGGAGGCGCCGGATATCGTCGTCACCGCCTCTTGCGACGTGCTGCCCGTCGTGCGGGAGTACGAGCGCAGCATGGCGACGGTCCTGAATGCAGCCGTGATGCCCGCCGTCTCCACCTATGTGGCGCGGCTGGAACAGCGGCTTGCGGAGGCCGGCATTGCCGCGCCGCTGCTGCTGATGAAGTCCAATGGCGGCGTTGCGGGCGCCGACGCCATTCGCCGCGCGCCCGTGCACACGGCGCTCTCCGGGCCTGCGGCGGGGGTGGTCGGTGCGGCGGCCGTGGCTGAGGCCGCGGGGGTGCAGGATCTGATCACCGTGGATATCGGCGGCACGAGCGCCGATATCTGCCTGATCGCCAGCGGCCGCATCGGCCTGACGCAGACCGGCCGCGTCGGCCGCTGGCCCTTGCCGCTGCCCATGGTGGACATGGTGACCATCGGGGCCGGCGGCGGCTCCATCGCCCGCGTCGTGAACGGGGCACTCACCGTGGGGCCGGAAAGCGCCGGCGCCGACCCCGGTCCCGCCTGCTACGGTCGTGGCGGAGAAGCACCAACCGTCACCGACGCCCATCTCGTGCTGGGGCACCTGCCGCCAGCGCTGCTGGGCGGGCGCATGTCGCTCGACCCGGCACGGGCGGAGGCTGCGGTCCGGCAGGGTGTGGCCGGGCCGCTCGGCCTGTCGCTGGAGGATGCCGCACGCGGCATCCTGGCGATCGCCGACAGCAACATGGTCGGGGCCATTCGCATCGTCTCCGTCGAGCGCGGCCACGACCCCAGGCGGTTCGCACTGGTGCCCTTCGGCGGCGCCGGGCCGTTGCACGGAGCCTCGCTCGCGCGGCTGCTCGGCATGACGCACGTGCTGATCCCTGCCGCGCCCGGCGTGCTTTGCGCCCAGGGGCTGCTCGCCGCCGACCTGAAGGCGGAGTTCAGCCGCACGATCGCAACCCCGTTGGCGCTGGCGGACATGGCACGGTTGGAAGCGGCCTTCGGCGCCCTTGCGGCCGAGGCCGAAACCTGGTTCGCGCAGGAAGCCGTGGCGGAGTCCGACCGGAGCACCCGCCGGGTGGCGCTCATGCGCTACGAGGAACAGGGGCACGAACTGCCCGTGCCATGGCCCGAGGCAGACGATCCGCGCGCCTTGCTGGCCGAGCGCTTCGCTGCCGCGCACCGCGCCCTCTATGGCTTCGACCTGCCGGCCGTGCCGATCGAGGTGGTGACCCTGCGCCTGGAGGCCTCGGGCCGGCTGCCGGCCCCGGCCATGCCTGGTCCGCAGGGCGGGAGAGCGGAGGAGGCGATGATCGGCCGCCAGACGATCCGGCTGCCCGAAGGCGGCGTCGCCACGCCGATCTATGACCGCTCCCGGCTTGGCGTCGGTGCAGAATTCGCGGGGCCGGCCATCGTCGTTCAGCTCGACGCAACCACGCTGGTGCCGCCGGGCTGGCGCGCGAGGGTGCATGCCTCGGGCGCGCTGCTGCTCGAGACCATTCCGGCCGGCGCCGGCTGACAGCCGATCGCCGGTCCTGCCCCGGCAGGACCCCTGGCATGGGGTGACGCTGGCAGCACCCGGTCCTTGCTCGCCATGACCGGTGCGGAGGTGCGGGCGGGCCGAAGTCGAGCCTGTCGACGCTCGCCGGATCGTGCCTATCATATTGCCAGGGCAGAGGAGGCACGCATGGCGAACGCAGCCGCCCCCGGCATCCGGGCCTTCTTCGACGAGGCAACGAGTACCGTCACCTACCTGCTCTGGGACCGTGCCACCATGGAGGGGGCGGTGATCGATCCGGTGCTCGACTGGGACAATCGCAGCGGCGAGGCCGATACGAGGAACGCCGATGCTGTGCTGGCCGCGGCGCAGGAGCTCGGCATCAGGCTGCAATGGGTACTGGAGACCCATGTGCATGCCGATCATCTCACCGCCGCACCCTACATCAAGGCGAAGACCGGTGCGCGCATCGGTATCGGCGAGCACATCAAGGAGGTGCAGGCGATCTTCCGCCCTGCCTTCGATGCCGTGGACATGAAGCCCGAGGGCGGCGATTTCGACCATCTTTTCAGGGATGGCGAGCGCTTCCGGATCGGCGGGCTGGAGGTGCAGGTGATGCACGTGCCTGGCCATACGCCGGCCTGCATCGCCTATGTGGTCGAGGACGCAGCCTTTGTCGGCGACACGATCTTCATGCCGGACTATGGTACCGCGCGCTGTGACTTCCCCGGTGGCAATGCGCACGCGATGTGGCGCTCCATCCGCCGGCTGCTGTCCCTGCCGCCTGAGACCCGCATCTTCGTCGGCCATGACTACAAGGCGCCAGGCCGCGACCACTATGCCTGGGAGAGCACGGTGGCCGAGCAGCGGGCGCGGAATCCGCATGTGAAGGATGGCACGACGGAAGAGGCGTTCGTGGAGATGCGGGAGACACGCGACGCCAAGCTGGCGCCGCCCCTGCTGCTGTTGCCCTCGATCCAGGTCAACATGCGCGCCGGCCGCTTTCCGCCGGCCGAGAGCAACGGCGTGCACTACCTGAAGATTCCGGTGAAGGTGAAGAGTGGCGGCGTGCCGTAGGGCGTGACCGGCTCGGCTTGAGCCGGTCACGCCCTGGAACCGGAGCAAGGAGCGCGATGCACGCTTCCGGCTGCCTCAACCGCAAGTAGCCATCGCTCTAGACGGTCAGCAGCCGCCGCACCGTGTCGTCGTCCAGTGTCTCGACCGTACCCTCCAGAGCCACTTCGCCGCGCACCATCACGGCGATGCGGTCAGCCAGGTCGCGGGCGAACTCGAAATACTGCTCCACGAGCACGACCGCGAGGTTCCGCTCCTTCGCCAGTAGGCGGATGACACGGGCGATGTCCTTGATGACGCTGGGCTGGATGCCCTCGGTCGGCTCGTCAAGGATCAGCAGGCGTGGCCGCGCCGTCAGCGCGCGGGCGATGGCAAGCTGCTGCTGTTGCCCGCCTGACAGATCGCCGCCGCGGCGGCGCAGGAACTGCTTCAGGATCGGGAAGAGGGCGAAGACCTCATCCGGCACCCGGCTGCCGCGCGGGGCCGCAGCCAGCGCGGTCTCCAGGTTCTCCTGCACCGTCAGGAAGGGGAAGATCTCACGCCCCTGCGGGACATAGCCGATGCCGGCCCGGGCCCGATCGGCGGGCGGCAGCGCGGCGATGTCCCTGCCTTCCCACAGGATCCGGCCGCCCTGGATGCGCTCCAGCCCGACGATGGCGCGCATGAGGCTGGATTTGCCCACGCCGTTGCGCCCCAGGACGCAGGTGATGCGTCCCGGGTCGGCGGCGAGGGACACGGTGCGCAGGCACCGGCTGGCGCCGTAGGAGAGGTCGATGGTCTCGACGCGCAGCATGCTTCAGCGCCCCAGATAGACTTCGATCACGCGCGGGTCGTTCTGCACGTGGTCGATCGAGCCCTCGGACAGCACACTGCCCTCGTGCAGCACCGTGACCTTGCGACCGAGCGCGCGGACGAACTCCAGGTCGTGCTCCACCACCACGACGCTGCGCTGGCCCGCGATCCGGCGCAGCAGATCCGCGGTGTGCTCGGTTTCCTGGTCGGTCATGCCGGCGACCGGCTCGTCCACCAGCAGCAGCTCCGGATCCTGCATCAGCAGCATGCCGATCTCCAGCCACTGCCGCTGGCCGTGCGAGAGGATGGCGGCACGATCACCGGCCCGGGCGGCGAGACCGATCTCCTCGAGCGTCGCCTCGATCCGGCGCCGCGCCTCGCCGGAAAGCGCCCAACGCAGGCAGGCCCAGGGGCCGCGTGGGGCCTTCAGCGCCAGCTCCAGGTTCTGGAACACGGTCAGCGCGTCGAAGACCGTCGGCTTCTGGAATTTCCGGCCGATGCCGAGATTGGCGATGGCGGCCTCGTCCAGCCGCGTCAGGTCGTGGTCGCGGAAGCGGACCTCACCTCCGGTCGGGCGTGTCTTGCCGGTGATGACATCCATCATCGTGGTCTTGCCGGCGCCGTTCGGACCGATGACGGCGCGCAGCTCGCCCTGCTCGACGATGAGCGACAGGTTGTTCAGCGCGCGAAAGCCGTCGAACACGACCGAGACACCGTCGAGATAGAGCACGGGCGACCGCGCCTCGCGCGGTGGCGCCTCGGGCGGACGGTCCGCCAGGGCGGGATCGGTGGCGCTCATCCTTCGTCCTTCCGGAGCAGGCCGATCAGCCCGCGGGGTAGCAGCAGGGTCACGGCGATGAAGAGCCCGCCCAGCGCGAAAAGCCAGAGCTCCGGCGCCTCGGTGGTGAGCCATGTCTTCAGCGCATTGACCGAGAAGGCGCCGAGCAGGGCACCCAGCAGCGTGCCGCGGCCGCCGACCGCGACCCAGATCACCGCTTCGATCGAGTTGCCCGGGCTGAACTCGCTCGGGTTGATGATGCCCACCTGCGGCACGTAGAGCGCACCGGCGAGCCCCGCCAGCACGGCGGAGAGCACGAAGACGAACAGCTTGTGCGCGGTGACGTTGTAGCCCAGGAACCGCACCCGGCTTTCCGAATCGCGGATGGCGATCAGCACACGCCCGAGCTTCGACCGCGTGACATGGGCGCACAGCCAGAAGCTGCCCGCCAGCGTGGCGAGCGAGGCGTAGAACAGGACCGCCCGGGCATCCGGGGTGTTGAGCGGCATGCCCAGCAGCTCCTTGAAGTCGGTGAAGCCGTTGTTGCCGCCGAAGCCCATGTCGTTGCGGAAGAAGGCCAACATCAGCGCATAGGTCATCGCCTGCGTCAGGATGGAGAAGTAGACGCCGGTGATTCGCGAGCGGAAGGCCAGGAAGCCGACCACCAGCGCCAGCAGCCCCGGCACGGCCATGGCCATCAGCAGGGCGAAGGGAAAGTGCTCGAAGCCGTGCCAGTACCACGGGAGCCGCTCATAGCCGAGGAACACCATGAAATCCGGCAGGGTCGGGTGGCCATAGACGCCGCGCGGGCCGATCAGCCGCATCAGGTGCATGCCGATCGCATAGCCGCCGAGGGCAAAGAACGCGCCGTGGCCGAGCGAGAGGATGCCCGCATAGCCCCAGGCCAGGTCGATTGCCAGGGCCAGGATGGCGTAGGTGATCCACTTGCCGGTGACCGAGACGGTGAAGTCCGAGACATACAGGGCGCTTTCCACCGGCAGCCGGTTCAGCACCGGCAGAAGTGCCAGGACCAGGACGATGCCCAGCAGCGCCAGCCGCAGCGTCATGCGCGCGCGGGCCGCGGGCACGGGGGCGGACAGGGTCGCGCTCATGCCTCCGCAGCCCTTCCCTTCTGGGCGAACAGGCCGCGCGGCCGGCGCTGGATGAACAGCATCAGCGCGACCAGGACCGCTACCTTCGCCAGGACAGCGCCCGCATAGGGCTCCAGCACCTTGTTCACGACGCCCAGCGAAAGCGCCCCCACGAGTGTGCCAGCGAGGGAGCCGACACCGCCGAACACCACCACCATGAAGCTGTCGATGATGTAGCCGGTGCCGAGGTTGGGGGAGACGTTGTCGATCTGGCTGAGCGCCACCCCGGCCATGCCGGCCACGCCCGAGCCGAAGGCGAAGGTCAGCGCATCCACCTGGCCCGTGCGGATGCCCATGGTGGCGGCAATGCGTCGGTTCTGGGTGACCGCGCGCATCTCAAGACCGAAGCGGGTGTAGCGGATGGCGGCGACGACCAGGCCCAGTACCAGCAGCCCGAAGATGATGATCCAGAGCCGGTTCTGCGTGACGGCGATGTCGCCCGGCAGCATCAGCGTGCCCTGCATCCAGGCCGGCGAGAGCACTTCCCGGTTCTGCGCGCCGAAGGTCAGCCGGACCGCCTGCTGCAGGATCATGCCGACGCCGAAGGTCATCAGCAGGGTCTCGAGCGGACGGCCGTAGAGATGACGGATCAGCCCGCGTTCCAGCAGAACGCCCGCGAGCGCTGCGACCAGGAAGGCGGCGGGCACCGACAGTGGCAGCGACCAGGGCAGCAGCCAGGGAACCGGGCGGCAGATCTCCTGCACGACGAAGGTCGTGTAGGCGCCGAGCATGACGAACTCGCCATGCGCCATGTTGATCACGCCCATGACGCCGAAGGTCACCGCCAGGCCCAGCGCGGCCAGCAGCAGCACGGAGCCGAGCGAGAGGCCCTGGAACAGCGTCGCCGCTGCACGCTTCAGCGCCAGCTGGCGGTCGATGACGGCGACGGCGGTGTCCACCTCGGCAGCCAGCACCGGGCTGTCGCGTCGCGCTTCCAGCAGAAGCGCCCGTGCCTCGGCCGTGCCGGCCCTGCCGAGCTGCACGATGGCAGCCCGCTTCGCGTCCTCATCCGCCGCGACCAGGCGTGATGCGGCCAGCGCCAGCTCCATCTGGGCGCGGACGGCAGGGTCGGTCTCCCGGGCGATCGCCGTCTCCAGCAGGGGGATGTTCTCCGCGCTGCGGCTGCGGAACACGGCCTCGGCTGCGGCCAGGCGCTCCGCCGGATCGGTGGAGACGATCGAAAGCCGTCCCAGCGCGCCACGCAGTGCGGCTCTGACACGATTGTTGATGCGCACGGGCTCCGCTCCGGCAGCGTCGGCGGGCGCGCCGGTGGCCGCGTCAACCGCGCCGTTCTCCGTCGGCAGCAGGACGCTGCCGTCGGGGCGCATGAGCAAGCGGCCATCGGCGAGGGCGCGCAGCACCGGCAGGGCGCGCGGATCGCCCGAGGCGCCGAGGCGCTCGACGGCTTCCGCCTTCTGGGCGAAGCCGCCCGACAGGGCCGAGACGGCTGCCGCGAAATCCTCCTGCGCCTGCGCGGGCAGTGCCAGCAGAAGCAGGAGGAGGAGACCAGGGAGATGGCGTTTCATTGTCGTTCTTCATGGGGGCGGCGCCCCGCGCTTCGGTTGGCGGTCCCGCCGCCAGCGCCTGCAGGGGGTCCCCGCGAGCCGTGGCTCGCGGGGCGGCCGACCGGAAAGGGGGAGGGATCTCAGCCGCGGCGGCGGTTGGCGTTCTCGGGAATGAAGCGCGACCAGTTCTCGGCCGGCACCACCTTTGGCGTCTTCCAGACCACGCTGAACTGGCCATCCGCCTGCACCTCGCCGATCATCACCGGCTTCGACAGGTGGTGGTTCGGCAGCATCTCCTCGGTGAAGCCGCAGGGCGCGTCCACCTTCTGGCCGATCATGGCCGTACGCACAGCATCGACGGCGGTCGTGCCGGCCTTGGCCACCGCCTGGGTCCACATCCGGAAGCCCGTGTAGGTCGCCTCCATCGGGTCGTTGGTCACCCGCTTCGGGTCCTTGATGTAGGCACGCCACATGGACAGGAACTCGTCATTCGCAGGCGACCTCACGCTCATGAAGTAGTTCCAGGCGGCCAGATGGCCGACCAGCGGCTTGGTGTCGATGCCGGCCAGCTCCTCCTCGCCCACGCTGAAAGCCACGCACGGGATGTCCTCGGCCCGGATGCCCTGGTTGCCGAGCTCTCGGTAGAAGGGCACGTTGGCATCGCCATTGATGGTGCTGACGATCGCGGTCTTCTTGCCTTCGCCGGCGAAGCGCTTCACCCGGGCGACGATGCCCTGCCAATCGCTGTGGCCGAAAGGCGTGTACTCCTCCATGATGTCGGCATCGCCGATGCCCTTGGAGTTCAGGAAGCCACGCAGGATGCGGTTGGTGGTCCGCGGATAGACGTAGTCCGTCCCGAGCAGCGCGATGCGAGTCGCCTCGCCCCCATCGGCGCTCATCAGGTACTCGACGGCCGGGATCGCCTGCTGGTTCGGCGCGGCGCCGGTGTAGAAGATGTTCCTGCTCTCCTCCTCGCCCTCGTACTGCACGGGGTAGAAGAGCATGCCGTTGAGTTCCTCGAACACCGGCAGCACGGACTTGCGGGACACCGAGGTCCAGCAGCCGAAGGTCACGTCCACCTTGTGCACCTGCAGAAGCTCCCGTGCCTTCTCGGCGAAAAGCGGCCAATTGGACGCCGGGTCCACCACCACCGCCTCCACCTTGCGGCCGAGCAGTCCGCCCTTGGCGTTGATCCACTCGACCATCATCAGCACCGTGTCGCGGAGGGCCGTCTCGCTGATCGCCATGGTGCCGGAGAGCGAGTGCAGCACGCCCACCTTGATCGGCGCACCCTGGCCGAAGGCGGGGCGAATGGCC
>Ga0182748_1002198_pt1 | contig 17930 bp, 19 predicted proteins | sample eDN3rd37CKraftOP_FD_128877 | JGI IMG/M metagenome (GOLD analysis project Ga0182748, IMG submission 128877) | Enriched Organic Plus compost microbial communities from Emeryville, California, USA - eDNA 3rd pass 37_C Kraft OP (version 2) (version 2) ...
AGCCGGGGTCGCGCCGCAGCGTGACGGTGCGGAAGCGCGCATCCAGCGCATCCCACAGCAGCAGCCGGCCGGAGAGCGTTTCGCCGATGCCGAGGATGAGCTTCAGCACTTCCGTCGCCTGCAGCGTGCCCATCACGCCAGTGACAGCGCCGAGCACGCCGGCCTCGGAGCAGCTCGGCACCACGCCCTCGGGCGGCATCTCGGGATGCAGGCAACGGTGGCAGGGATGCGGCGCGCCGCGATGGCCCTGGAACACCGAGAGCTGCCCTTCGAAGCGCAGCACCGCCGCGGACACGAGCGGCCGGCCGAGCAGGTGGCAGGCATCGCCCACCAGGAAGCGCGTGGCGAAATTATCGGTGCCGTCGCAGACGATGTCGTAGCGCGGGATCAGCGCCTGCGCGACGTCGGCGTCCATGCGCATCGCATGGGTCTCCACGCGCACTTCCGGATTCAGGGCGGCGAGCGTCTCGGCCGCGCTCTCCGCCTTGTTGCGGCCGAGGCGCGCGGTGTTGTGCACGACCTGGCGCTGCAGGTTGGACAGCTCGAGCGCATCATGGTCCACGAGGCCGATGGCGCCGATGCCGGCCGCGGCGAGATAGAGCGCGAGCGGCGAGCCGAGCCCGCCGGCGCCGACGATGAGCACGCGCGCCGCGCGCAGCTTCGCCTGCCCGGTGGCACCCACTTCCTGCAGCAGGATGTGGCGCGAGTAGCGATGCAGCTCGGCGTCCGTGAAATCGAGGTCCATGCACCGCATATGGGCGCGCCCTGCGCCCGGGTGCAAGCGGTGCGCCGAGGTGTCACGCTCCTGGCACGCGCCGCGCCAGCAGGCATGCGCACCGCGCACGGCAGCCGAGCCATCAGACGCCCGTATGGCACACATTCGACCCTCGTATTGGCCGCGATCGGGGCGGCGCAGCATCTCTGGCGGCAACGGCGGAAACGCCGCGACAGGAATGGAGAAAGACGATGCTCCGCAAGACGATGCTGCTGGGTGTGGTGTTCACGGGTCTGGCCGGCGCGGTTCCGGCACTGGCCCAGGATGGCGGCGTGGTGGGTGGTTCGGTCGCCCGTCTGGTGGGTGGCGGCAACGACGCCGAGGTGGTGGTGGAGCAGGTGACGGCCTTCCAGCCGCGCCGCCTGGCGCAGCCGGCCTCGGGCAACGGCTCGGGCACCACGGTGCGTTACGTGGAGGCGGTGCCGGAGCAGCCCTCGCGCAGCGTGGCGCTGGTGGGTGGCGGCGACAACGCCGAGGTGGTGCTGGTGCCGGTGCCGGCCGTGCCCTCTGCCATCGCCGTCACGCCTGTTTCCCACCCGCGCGGCTGATCCGCCGCGCGCCGGCGCCCGGCTGGAGGCACCGCTTCCGGCCAGGCGGCAGGCAAGCTGGTGGCGATGCCACGCAGGCATTGCGCCCGGCGACCGCGCTGCCCGGGTCTGGGCGATGCGGTCGCCGGGCGTGCGTGATTCCGGGCCGGTTTCGAGTGCCTACTGGCTGGCCCAGACGATGCGGTGCATCCAGGCGATCTCGGCGAGGTCGAAGGCGAAGTCGGGATGCAGCGGGTTGAGGCTGCGCAGTTCGATCCTGCGCGCCGACTGGCGCTTCAGCTCCTTCGCCATCACCTCTCCCTTCTCGGTGCGCACCACCACGCGGTCGCCGCGGCGGACGGGTGAGCCGGGGGAGACGATGACGAGATCGCCGTCGCGGAAGACGGGCTCCATGGAGTCGCCCGAGATCTCGAGCGCATAGGCATTGGGGTCGCCGACCTCGGGCACCGAGATCTCGTCCCAGCCGCCGCCGATCGGGAAGCCGCCATCGTCGAAATAGCCCTCGCTACCGGCCTGGGCGAGGCCGATGAGCGGGATGCGCCGCGCCGCCGCGGCCCGCCCGCCGCGCGGGAGCGCCGGGGCGCCGGTGACCAGCGCGGCGAATTCCTCGATGCCTGTGCCGGTAGCCGACAGCACCTTGGCGATGCTTTCGGTGGAGGGCCATCGTGCCCGGCCATCGGCGCCGATGCGCTTCGAGGGGTTGAAGGCCGTGGGGTCGAGCCCGGCCCTGCGTGCGAGCCCGGAGGCGGACAGGCCGCGTTCCGCCGCGAGGGCGTCCAGGGCTCGCCAGACATCGTCATGCCGCATCGGTCGTGCTCACGCTGGGTCCGCTCGCGCGGGGAAGGGGGAGGCGCGAGATATGGCCCCTTGCCCTGGGCAAAATATCCTAGGGATTGAGTCCAGGGGCAATAGGCGAATTTTCCTCCTTCGCTCTTGCGAGGTCTACAACCATGGGTTTACGTTCCCGAAATGTTCTCGCAGGCCAAGGAGCCCCCCATGTCCAGCGCCCCTCGCCCCAGCCATGCTCCGGTCCGCGCCGCGCTCAGCCGGACCGAGCCCTTCCACAGCGTCGAGGAAGCCTGGTTCTGGACCATGGCCGCCCTCATCGCCCGGCGCGACGGCGCGCGTATCGTCGCCGGACGCGGCCTCGTGCAGCGCCCCTGCGAGCCGGACGACGTGGTGAAGTGCCTCGATCGCCTGTACCGCCAGCGCCGCGTCGAGCTCGCCCATGCGCGCATCCTGCGTCTCTGGGGTGAGCGCGGCACCGCCCCCGATCCCCGCGTGCCGCGCGAGCGGGGCGACTGGACGCTGTGGCGAGAGGCGATGACGCGCCTCGACTGGCCGCTGCGCGTGAAGGGAATCGTCGCCGGGGGACTCGGGGGCGGGTCCGCGCCGGCGGTCATGGTGCTGCCCTTTCCGGAGGCGGGGCAGTGAGCGTGCCGGCACGGCCCGCGCATCGCCGCGCCGTGGAAGCGGGCACGCAGCAGGCCTGGATCGTCTTTGGCGGGGCAGCCGACCAGCCCTGGCTGCGACCCTTGCGTACCGGCTTCCGCCACTGCTTCGCCGCACTGGCGGATGCGTCGGGCTGGACCGTGCTGGATCCGCTGAGTGGCCGCCTGGTGGTGGCGCGGCTGGAGGTGCCGGCGGGATTCGACCTGCCGGGCTTCTACCGCCGTGCCGGCTTCGCCGTGCTAGGCCCCTTCCGTCCGGGCGGGCCGCGGCGGCGCCTGCTGCCGCCGCTCGCGCCCTTTTCCTGCGTCGCCTTGTGCCGGGCGGTGCTGGGGGCAGGGGCGCCCTTCGCGCTGACGCCTCGCGGCCTGTACCGGGCATTGAAGAAATCTGTGGATAATAGGAATTTATTCTTGACCGGTGCCACGCTGGCGGAATAGAAGCGTCCTGCCAACGGGCGCAGTGCGCCTGAAGGTCTTCCTCCCGATCCCGTCCCGAACATGCGGGCCCGGTCCCCTAGAGGGGCCGGGCCCGCGCGCTTTTCGGGCCGTGCGGTCGGACCCAACCGAACAGCCAGGAAATGAGGTGCCGCGCATGGGTGGCCTGTTCAGTGCCCCGAAGCCCGTGGTCATCGCCCAGCCCACGCCGCCCGCCCCGGCACCCGCCCCGCCCCCCGAAGAGGTCGGCGAGACGGCCCGGGCCGAGGCGCGCGCCCGCAGTCTGCGCGGCCGCCCCGGGACCATCGCCACCTCGGCCCGCGGCGTGCTGGAGCCGTTGCCGGGCCTCGCGCGCAAGACGCTGCTGGGCGAGTGACATGGGCCCCGCGGAGATCCTCTCCCGCTACGCCGCGGCGCTCGAGCGTCGCCGGCCGATCGAGCCGGTCTGGCAGTCCTGCTACGACCACACCCTGCCGCGTACCAGCGAGGCCGCCGCGCTGTTCGACGCCACTGCGGCGGATGCGGCGGAGCAGCTTGCCGCCTCGCTGCTCGCCGAGCTGACGCCGCCCTGGTCGCGCTGGTTCGGCCTGGCGCCCGCGCGACCGGTCGAGGATTCGCCCGATGGCCGCGCCGTGGCCGAGGCGCTCGAGGATGTGGCCGTCACGCTGCAGGGGCATTTCGACCGCTCCAACTTCGTGATCGAGGTGCACCAGGCCTTCCTTGACCTGGTCGTCGCCGGCACGGGTGTGCTGCTGGTGGAGGAGGCGCCGCTCGGCGAGACCTCCGCCTTCCGCTTCACCGCCGTGCCGATCCGCACCGCGGTGCTGGAGGAAGGGCCGGACGGGCGCCTCTCCACCATCTTCCGCCAGGCGAAGCTGGCACCGGAGGCGATCCGCGCGCGCTTCCCCGGAGCTCCCCTGCCGCGCGAGGCAGAGGACGGACAGCCGCTGACCGTGCTGGAGGCGGTGTGGCCCGAGGCCGGCACGGCACGCCACGCCGTGCTGCTGGCGGCCGATCCGGACCGGCCGGTGGTGCTTGCCGCAGGCCACTTCGCCGATCAGCCGGCCATCGCCTTCCGGTGGCTGAAGGTGCCGGGCGAGACCTATGGCCGCGGCCCGGTGATGAAGGCGCTGCCGGACATCCGCACTGCCAACAAGGTGGTGGAACTGGTCCTGAAGAACGCCTCCATCGCCGCGACCGGCATCTGGCAGGCCGAGGACGACGGCGTGCTGAACCCGGCGACGGTGAAGCTGGTGCCAGGCGCGATCATCCCGAAGGCGCAGGGCAGCGCGGGGCTGACGCCCCTCGCCGCGCCCGGCGATTTCGACGTCTCCCAGCTGGTGCTGCAGGACCTGCGCACGCGCATCCGCGGCGCGCTGCTGGCCGACCGCATCGGCATGCCGCGGGAGTCGAAGCGCACCGCGACGGAGGTGCTGGAGCGCGCAGCCGAGACGGCGCGGCTGCTGGGTGCCACCTATGGCCGGCTGCAGGCGGAGCTCCTGACGCCGCTGGTCACGCGCTGCCTGGGCATCCTTCGACGGCGCGGCGAGATCCCGCCGCTGCTGCTCGACGGCTGCGAGGTGGCGCTGCGCTACGAGAGCCCGCTCGCGCGCGTGCAAGGCCGCGCCGATGCGGCGAACACGCTGCTGTTCCTGCAGGCCGTCGGCAGCCTCGGCGGCGCCGCGGCCGCGCAGGTGGATGCCGCCGCGGCGACGCGCTGGCTGGCCCGCACCCTCGGCGCCCCGGCCGAGGTGCTGGTTCCCCTTGCCTCTCCCGCCAACCCGGAGTGATGCCCGCATGCCCGAGGATCTGCTGCAGCCGCCAGCCGAGGCCACCAACACCGAGCGCCCGGTCGAGGTGCCGGAGAAATTCTGGGACGCCGCGACCCGCACCATCCGCGTGGATGCCCTGCTGAAATCCTACAAGGAGCTGGAGCGGCGCCTGTCGCAGCGTGCCGGCCCGCCGATGCGGGACGCGGCGCCGGAGGAGGTCGCACGCTGGCGGATCGCGATGGGTGTCCCCGAGACGCCCGAGGCTTATGACATCAGGGCGCCGCATGCGCTCTGCTGCGCCGATGTCGAGGTGAACCGCCGCCTGCACGCGGCCCACTTCACCAACGACCAGGCGCAGCTGGTCTATGAGCTGGCGGCGGAACGGCTGCTGCCGCTGATCGCCGAGGCGGCGGCGGAGTTCGAGGCCGACCGGCAGCGGCAGAAGCTCCATGCCCATTTCGGCGGCGAGGAGCGCTACCGCAAGGTCGCGCAGCAGCTTGCCGCCTGGGGCCGCGTGAACCTGCCGCCGCCGGTGCTGGAGGCGCTTTCCACCACCGCGGAGGGTGTGCTGGCACTCGAGCAGATGATGCGGAAGGGCGAGCCGGCGCTGCAGCGCGAGACCTCCGCACCGCAGCCGGAGAGCGAGGCCGAGTTGCGCGCGATGATGCGCGACCCGCGCTACTGGCGGACGCGCGAACCCGAATTCGTGCGCCGCGTGACCGACGGCTTCCGCCGGCTGGTGAACGGCTAGGGCGGATCCCATTCAGGTGGAAGCACCTGAATGGGTGAGGATGCTCGCAAGAACCAAGAGCCGGAGCATATGCCGTGAGCACAGGCGAACGGCACATGCTCCGCTCCGCGGCGGGGCTGGAGCGTCGCCCCCCTCCGTCCCGATGCTCGCCCCGCCGCCAGGGTGCCCCGCGAAGCAGGCTTTGCGGGGACCCTCGGCGGGGGTGGGCCGGCACCCATGCTGCCGCCCGCCCCCGCCCTCCTTCTGCCGCGATCAACCCGCGCACGCCCTCCCCGCGACGCTCGCATCCCGGGGCGGCAGGCGGGCTCGCGGTCGCCGTGCGTCGCGCCGGCCCCATCGGCACCCCGCGAAGCCCGCTTCGCGGCTGTCGGAAGGCGGCCAACCGGCGCTGCGCGCCATCCCCAACCCGAACCGCAAGGAACGCGACCATGTCCGCGTCCATCGACCAGGCCTTCGTCAAGCAGTACCAGGCCGAGGTGCAGGAGGCCTATCAGCGCCAGGGCAGCAAGCTGCGCCCGACCGTGCGCAGCAAGACGGATGTCCGCGGCGCCAGCACGGTCTTCCAGAAGGTCGGCCGTGGCACCGCCGGCGCCAAGGCGCGCAACGGCGTGGTGCCGGTGATGAACCTCGACCACACCAGCGTCGAATGCTTCCTGCAGGACTACTACGCCGGCGACTGGATCGACCGGCTGGACGAGCTGAAGATCAACCACGACGAACGCGCCGTGGTGGCGAATGCCGGTGCCTATGCGCTGGGCCGCAAGACCGACGAGCTGATCATCGCGGCGCTCGATGCCGGCACGCGCGAGGCGATCGGCACCGTCAGCGGCACGACGGACGGCGATGGCCTGACGCGCGAGAAGGTGCTGCTGGCCTTCGAGATGCTGGGCACGGCGGATGTGCCGGACGACGGCATGCGCTTCGCCGTCGTCGGCTGGAAGCAGTGGAGCGAGCTGCTGACCATCCAGGAATTCGCCAACGCGGACTATGTCGGCGATGACCAGCTGCCCTGGAAGGGCGCGCAGGCGAAGCGGTGGCTGGGCGCGCTGTGGGTCCCGCACAGCGGCCTGACGCTGAACGGCACGCTGCGCTACTGCTACTTCTACCACAAGACTGCCATCGCCCATGCCTCGGCGAGCGAGATCGTCACCGACATCACCTGGCACGGTGACCGCGCCGCCTGGTTCGTCAACACCATGATGAGCCAGGGCGCGGTGCTGGTGGACGACACCGGCGTCGTGCGAATGCGCGCAAAAGAATAACGTGCGAATGCGCGCAAAAGAATAATGTGCGAATGCGCGCGAAGGAGTAGCGCGCGCATGCGCGCGGCCGTGCCGCAGCGCCACGCCATCCTCACCCCTCCCCTCCCGCCAGCGGGAGGGGAGTTGGCGGCACGGTCGCCGACTGGGGCGAGAGTGCCCTCACCCACAACCACGCATCGAGGCCCGCATGTCCCTCTCCGCGCTCGCGCTCTGCTCGCGCGCCCTGCTGAAGATCGGTGCGCAGCCCATCGCCTCGCTCGACGAGGGCACTGCCGAGGCCGAGGTGGCGGCGAATCTCTACCCCGCCCTGCGCGACGCGCTGCTCTCGGCCCATCCCTGGAGCTTCGCCACCGCCCAGGCCACGCTGCCGCGCCTGGCTGCGACACCCACGGCCGATTTCGCTCACGCCTTCCAGCTGCCGCCGCGCTTCCTGCGTGCACTCTCCGCTGGCGGGCCCGGCACCGGTCGCGGCCTGGCCTACCGCATCCTCGAGGGGCGGCTGCACACGGATGCGGCGCAGGTGACGCTCACCTACATCTTCCGCCCGGATGAGAGCGCCTTTCCGCCCTTCTTCGCCTCTGCCCTCGCGGCACGGCTGGCCGCCGAGTTCTGCATCCCGCTGACCGAGAACACCTCCCGTGCGGAGGCGCTGCAGCGGCTGGCGGAACAGGAGATGCGTGCCGCGCGCCTGGCCGACAGTCAGCAGGCCAGTCCGCGAAGCATCGAGGATTTCCCGCTGCTGGATGCGCGGGGCTGAGCCATGGCGCGGTCCCGCACGCTCAAGACCAGCTTCGCCGCCGGGGAGGTGGCACCGGAGCTGCTCGGCCGGCCCGACCTGCGCGCCACGGCGAACGGCGCCCGCCGCCTGCGCAACGTCTTCATCCACCCCACCGGCGGCGTCACGCGACGCCCTGGCCTGCGCCATGTCGCGGCACTGCCCGGGCCCGCGCGGCTGATCGCCTTCGAGTTCAACACCGAGCAGACCTACCTGCTGGTGCTGACGGAAGGCGCCATGCGCGTCTTCATCGACGATGCGCAGGTGGCGCAGGTCGCCGGCCCCTGGACCGAGGCGATGCTGCCGCAACTCGCCTGGACGCAGAGCGCGGATACGCTGCTGCTGGTGCATCCCGAGATGCCGCCGCAGCGCATCACGCGCACCGGCCATGCCAGCTGGCAGGTCGCGCCCTGGAGCTTCATCGCCGAGCCCTTCTACCGCTTCGCCGCGCCCGAGGTGACGCTGACGCCGAGCGGGACGACCGGGACCGTCACGCTGACGGCCTCCGCGCCGGTCTTCCTCGACGGCCATCTCGGCGTCCGCTTCCGCATTGGCGGCAAGCGCCTGGTGGTCACGGCCGTCGCCTCGGCGACCAGCGCCAGCGCGAACGTGGAGGACATGCTCGCCGACGCGGCGACGACGACAGCCTGGGAGGAGGCGGCCTTCTCGCCGGCGCGGGGCTGGCCTGTCTCGCTCTGCTTCCACCAGGACCGGCTGGTGATCGGCGGCTCGCGCGACCTGCCGAACCGGCTCTGGCTGTCGCGCTCGGGCGACCTGTTCAACTTCGACCTTGGCACCGGCCTTGACGACGAGGCGATCGAGTTCGGTCTGGTGTCGGATCAGGTGAACGCCATCCGCGGCCTGTTCTCCGGCCAGCACCTGCAGGTTTTCACCTCCGGGGCCGAGTGGATGGTCACGGGCACGCCGCTGACGCCGGCGAACATCCAGCTCAACCGCCAGACGCGCATCGGCTCGCCCGTGGCGCGGATGGTGTCGCCGGTGGATGTGGATGGCGCCACGATCTTCGCCGCGCGCAATGGCCAGGGCATCTACGAGTTCGTCTATACCGACCTGCAGCAGATCTATCAGGCGAACGACCTGGCGCTGGTCGCGCGCCATCTGGTGCAGGACCCGGTCGGCCTTGCCTACGACCAGTTGCGGCGCCTGCTGCACGTGGCGATGGCGGACGGCACGCTGGCGACGCTGACGCTCTATCGCGCCGAGGAGGTCACGGCCTGGACCCGGCAGGAAACGGATGGCGCCTTTCGCGCGCTCGCCGAGATCCAGGGCACGGTCTGGGCCGTGGTGGAGCGCGCCGGCGCGATGCGGCTGGAGCGCTTCGACGAGACGCTCGCCCTGGATGCCGCCCTGACCGGCACCGCCGCCGTGCCGCAGGACCGCTGGAGCGGCCTCTCGCACCTCGAGGGGCGGGAGGCCACCGTGGTGGCCGATGGCGCGCCGCGCGGCAGCGCCCGTGTGATCGGGGGCGCCGTGATGCTGGACCCGCCGGCGCGGGAGGTGCAGGTCGGGCTTGCCTTCCGGCACCTGGTCGAGCCGCTGCCACCGGACCTGGCCACGGCGGTCGGGGTGCGCGCCGCGCCGCTGCGGTTGGTCTCGGTCACCTTCCGGCTGCTGGAGACGGCCTCGCTCGCCGTGGACCTCGGCAGCGGCGTGCGGCCGATGCCCTTCCGCCGGCTCGACACGCCGCTGCTGGACGCCGCACCGCAGCGCTTCACCGGTGACGTGCGGCTGCGGGCGCTGGGCTGGCGGCGCGACGCGCTCGCGACGCTCTGGCGCATCGAGGACGACACGCCGCTGCCGATGACGCTGCTTTCCGTCATCACCGAGATGAGGATGACCGACTGATGGGAGCCCTGACCTCGCTCGCCACCCTGGTGGGTGCGGGCGCAAGCCTCTACGGCACGGTGCGCCAGGTCCAGGCGCAGAACGCCTCCAACCGCGCCCAGGTGGAGGTGGCGCAGCAGCAGGAACAGGCGCGGCAGCAGGAATTGCTGGCGCGGCGCGAGGCCGACCGCGTGGAGCGCCAGCAGACGCTGGCGCGCACCATCGCCTCCACCCGCGCGCGGCTTGCCGCCTCGGGCGTCGCGCCCGACGAGGGCAGCGCCGGCGCGCTCACCGCGGGCCTCGAGCGTGCCGCGGCCGAGGCGGAGGACGCGAGCGACGAGGAACTGCGGGCGCGGCTCGCCCGCGGCCGTGCCAGCCTGCTCAACCCGGACGGCACGCTGACGGCCGTGCTGCAGGGCGTGCGCAGCTTCGGCACCGTCGCGCGGAGCCTGCTCGACTAGCCCGCTGCGCAAGCAGCGACCGAAGGGGGAAGGCCCCCCTCCGTTTCCCCTCTTGGAGCCCGCTGAGCGATGGACGAACACATCCGCATCGGCGACGTCGCGCCGCGCGTGCAGTACGTGGCCGACGGCGTCCAGGCCGAGTTCACCTATCCCTTTCCCATCTTCGATCCCGCGGACCTGGCCGTGTGGCTGGACGCGGTGCCGCAGCCCTCCGGATTCACCGTGCTCGGCGCCGGGGAATCCGAGGGTGGCACGGTGGTCTTCGAGGCACCCCCCAATGCGGGCCAGCGCGTGACCCTGCGCCGCAACCTGGTCGTCGCCCGCACGAGCGACTTCCAGGAGAACGGCATCCTGCGCAGCCGCACCCTGAACGACGAGCTGGACTACCAGGTCGCCGCGCTGCAGGAGGTGAAGGAGGATCTCGCCGGCACGCTGCGCCTCGATCCGGCGGATGGCGGCACGCTCTCAGCCCTGCCGATGCGCCAGGCGCGCGTCAACCGGCTGCTCGGCTTCGACGCGGTGGGCGACGTCGCGCTGTTCGACCGCGAAGAAGGCGAGATGACCCTCACCTTCCCGGGCGCGGTGCCGCGCACGGTGGAGGACAAGCTGGCCGAGCGGCTCACCGCGCGCGATTTCGGCGCGGTCGGCGACGGCATGGTCGATGACGGCCCGGCGCTGCAGGCGGCGATGCATGCCGCGGCCGCCAGCGGCAAGCTGCTCGAGATCGGCGAGGGGACCTACCGCACCACCATACCGCTCAGGCTGCAGGGCGCGGCGGCGGGGCTCATCATGCGCGGCACCATCCTCTACGCAGGTCCGGGCGGCCGCGCGGCACTGACCATCGGCGACAGCACGGCGCGCAGCCAGGCGCGGCGCTATCTCGGCCTGCGCGTGCTGCGTGCGGTCCAGAGCGACTGGTTCGACGAGCGGGATATCGGCATCCTGCTCTACAATCTCGACACCTGCTTCGCCGAGGTGATGCAGGCCGAGGGATTCACCATCGGCCTTCGCACGGAGGGCAGCGGCATTCCCGGCGCGGCGGCGGGCTTCGAGGACAGCACGCTGGTCCTCGGGCGGCTGGCCAACAACCGCATCGGCCTCGACATCCACGTCTCCCAGCCCGGCCCCGATGCCTGGAACAACTCCATCCGCTACATCGGCGGGCATTTCGCCAATGCCAGCGCGGTGAATCCGGCGCAGCCGCGCTACGGTGTGCGCCTCTCCGCCGCGCCGGGCGCCTACGCGCTGCACAACGCGCATCTCTTCCTCGGCCCGAGCTTCGAGCTGCAGCGGCAGGGCACGCCGGGCACAGTGGATGCCATCCCCTTCCTGGTGGAAGTGGACGGGCGCGGGCTGCTGGCGCGCGGCGTCCGGATGGAGGCGTGCTCGCCCCGTGTCGCGCGGCACAGCGCGGCCTTCAACGATGCGGTCTACGAGGTTTCCTACGTGGGAACCTACGCCTTCACCGGCAGTCCCGTGGACTACACGGCCTCCGCGACTCGGGCCGGCGGCACGGTGATCCCCTTGCACCAGGCGGCGGCCGCCTTCGGCACGCCGCGGCTGGCGGCGGCGGCGGAGAATGTGCGGCAGCGCGCCTTCCGCCAGACCTTCCCCAACCCGAACGGCGTCGGCTTCGAGCAGATGGCGGTGCTGTCCTCCAACCCCGGAGGGCCGCCGACCACGCTGGGCGGCTTCTGCTTCTCCGGTCTCGACAGCATCGGCCTGAATGCGGACAGCGTCCAGCTGCCGACCAGCCGCGCGATCGCCTTCGTGGTGGATTGCGGCCGCTGCAAGGAGTTCTTCCTGGCAGTCGAGGGCGACAACATGCGCCCGGTCTTCCTGCAGTTCGACGCCAGTGAGAACCTGCTCGGCCAGTCCACCCCGCTGCTGCTGTCGAACGCCAACGTGAACTGGAACCCGACCGGCACTGCCTACTGGTGGGAGATGAATGCAAATCTCGACAGCCTGTCGGACGGCATCGCGCTCAACCGGCTGCAGCGCGTCACCTTCCATTCCGACGCCAGGTACGGCGTCATCGGTGTGCGCGGCGGCGACAGCGTGAATCCTTCGGCCAACCTCCTGCGCTCCATGCGCATCTTCTGCGCGGCGACGGAGGCACCGGCGCTCATCTATGGCGGGTCCCGGGCCTGGGGAGTGCGGGAGTTCACGGCGCGCCTGGACCTCGCTCCGCCTTCCGTTGCCGCGAACGGCACCGTCGCGCAGACCGTCACGCTGCCCGGAGCGGCGCCGGGCGACTTCGTCCAGGCCGCCTGGTCGAATGCCACGCTGCTCCAGTTCCTCGGCCATGTGAACGCCTCCGGACCATCGGCGACCGTCAGCGTGCGGATCTGGAACCCGACCGGTGAGGACGTGAACCTCAACCCGGGCACGCTCTTCGTCCGGGCGGTCAAACCCAGGCTCTAGGAGAAGCGTCATGAGCGTCGCCCATGCGCCCGCCTCGGCCGGAGATGCGCCGGGATGAGGAAGCGCCCGAAGGCTCTCCTCGATACGACCGACTTCGCCGCCGCCGCCCGCCGCGTGCTGGCGGGCTACGAAACCTTCATCGCACATTCCGGCACCGCCGCCGAGGACGGTGACGCCAAGGCCTTCACCGCGCATCACGCCGCCGCCCGTTCGGCGCTGGCGCATCTCGAGCAGCTGCTGAAGCTGGCCGCCGAGAGCGGCAGCGAGGCGCAGCTGCGCGACGTGTCCACGACGCTGCAGGAGGCCCGCCAGCAGATCGCAGGACTGGAAGCCGAGGAGGTCCCGCCCGATGCCGACGAGGCCTGAGGCCGATTTCCTGGAGTTCGCCTGGATCTGGAACCGCGTGCAGGGGCTGGATACGCCCGCCCTGCACCGCCGCATCGCGCGCTGGCTCGGCGCGCGATGCGCGGCGGGCGATCGACGGCTGCTGCTGATGGCTTTCCGCGGCTGCGGCAAGTCCACCCTGGTCGGCCTCTACTGCGCCTGGTGGCTGGCCCGCGACCCCAATGCGCGCATCCTGGTGCTGGCGGCCGACCAGCCGCTGGCGACGAAGATGGTGGCGACCGTCCGCCGCGTCCTGGAGCGTCACCCGCTCTGCCGCGACCTGCTGCCGGAGGCCGCGGAGGCCTGGGCGATGGATCGCTTCACCGTGGCACGCGAGGCGGTGCTGCGCGATCCCTCGATGCTGGCGCAGGGTCTCGCCGGCAACATCACAGGCGCGCGGGCGGAACTCATCGTCTGCGATGATGTCGAGGTCGCGGGCAACTGCGACACGCCGGCCAAGCGCGCGGAGCTGCGCGAGCGGCTGCGCGAGACCGAGTTCGTGCTCACGCCCGGTGGCACCATTCTTTATGTCGGCACGCCGCATTGCGCGGAGAGCCTCTATCTGCACCCATCCCAGGGCGAGGCCTTCCTGGCGGGCTACCGGCGCCTCGTCGTGCCGCTGCTCGACGCGGAAGGGCGCAGCGCCTGGCCGGAGCGCTTCGATGCGGCGGCGGTCGAGCTGCTGCGCGCCAGCGTCGGGCCGCTGCACTTCGCCCGTCAGATGCAGCTGCAGGCGGTCGAGGAGAAGGCCGCGCGGCTCGATCCCGCGCTGATCGTCCGCTACGCCGAGGAGCCGGACTACCGCGAGGCGGGCGGGCGCCCGTTGCTCTCGCTGCTCGGCCGGCGGCTGGTCTCGGGCGCCGGCTTCTGGGACCCGGCCTATGGCCGGCCGCCCGGCAAGGGCGCGGCCGGCGATGCCTCGGTGCTTGCCTGCATCTATGCGGATGCGGAGGGCAACCACTTCCTGCATCGCCTGGCCTATCTGGCGCACGACCCCGACAGCCCGCTGGATCCGGCGACGCAGCAGTGCCGCGCCGTCGCCGCCATCGCGCGCGAGCTGCTGCTGCCCGCGGTGCGGGTGGAGACGAACGGCCTCGGCCGTTTCCTGCCGGCGCTGCTGCGGCGGGAGATGGCACGCGCCGGCGCGGCCTGTGCCGTGATCGAGCATGTGAGCCGCCGGCCGAAGGCGGACCGCATCCTCGCCGCGCTCGATCCCGCGCTGGCGGCGCGGCGGCTGCACGCGCATGAAAGCGTCTTCCGCACGCCCTTCCCGCAGGAGATGGCCGCCTGGCGGCCCGATGCGGCGGGCGGACGGGACGATGCGCTGGATGCCGTGGCTGGTTGCCTGCTGGCCGAGCCCGTGCGGCTGCCCGGCTATGTGCCGGCGCCGCGCGGCCCCGGCTGGCGCGGCGCGGACTGATCGCTTGCCGCTACGCCGCCGGCTTGCGCAGGATCTCCCGCGCATGCCGCTCGGTGCCGGCGGAGGTGATGACGAAGCGCCCGTCCTCCCGCTGCCGCGCCAGGCCCATGCCCTGCAGCCGCCGCAGGCAGGGGTTGTCCTGCAGCCCCTCGGGGCGGCCGATCGCGCCCACCAGCGTCAGCCGGTGCAGCGCCGATCGGCAGCAGGTCTCGAGATAGGGCTCGTTCCACATCCGTCCGTTCCACCCACGCGATCCGCCCCAGGGTGGGTCCGCTGCCCATGCGCTTCAAGGAGGCCGCGAGGAGGTCAAGGACCATGCAGATCGAACCGACCTGGTGGATCACCGCCGTGGAAGCGCCGATCGTCGGCGCCCTGTTCTGGATGATTCACGGCCTGCGCCGCGATCTCCAGGACCGCATCGACCGCTCCGACCTGCGGGAGACCGAGGCGGTCAGCCGCACCCGCGAGGATCTGGCCGAATTCAAGCTGGAGGTGGCGCGCACCTATGTGCCGCTGTCGCTGATCCGCGACGTGGACCGCCGGCTGTCGGCGCAACTGCTGCGCATCGAGGAGAAGCTGGAGGCGGTGAGTCGCGGTGCCGCCGCGCGGCAGCCGCGCGCCAGCATCACGGCCAGGCTGGAGGAGGGGCCGTGAGCGGGACGGCGCCATGCGCTGTCGGCACGGTCGCGGCGACGCGGCGGGCGGAGGAGATCCTGGCGCTGACCCTTTGGGCCGAGGCCGGAATCCGCCCCGTGCGGGCGATCGAGGCGCTGGCGGCGCTGGTGGTGAACCGTGCCCGCCTCGCCGCCACCGAAGCGGCCGCGCGCCTGCGCTACGCCCCGGAAGTGCCGGTCCGGCCCGGCTCGCCGGCGCCGCCCTGGCCGCTGCTGCTTGGTCCGGTCTGCCGCGCGCCCTTCCTCTTCGCCTGCTGGAAGCCCTGGCCGCCGGGTCATGCCCTGCCGGGCGAAGCGAAGGAGGGCGACCCGGCGCTTGCCATCTGCCGGCGCATCGCCGCGCGTGCCGCGGCGGGAGTGCTCCCCGACCCGACGGGCGGCGCGACCCACTGGCACGATGCGGGAACGCTGCCCGGCTGGGCCATCGGGCTGGTGCCGACGGCGGAGATCGGCGGGCTCATGTTCTACCGGGCCGAGGCCGAAGCGCCGCCATCGGACGCCCGCGGCATTCGATGCGGGGCCGGCGCGGCGCGGTAGCTGCGACCCCGCCCCTTCACCTCGCGGCGCTTCCCGGGGACAATCGCGCCTCGATCCACCGGCCGAGACGAGAGGAAGCGCCATGGCGAAGGTCATCATCACCTGCGCGGTGACGGGGGCGATCCATACCCCCTCGATGAGCGACTATCTGCCCATCACGCCGAAGGAGATCGCCGAGCAGGCGATCGCCGCCGCCGAGGCGGGGGCGGCCATCCTGCACCTGCATGCGCGCGACCCGAAGGACGGGCGGCCCACGCCCGACCCTGCGGTGTTCATGCAGTTCCTGCCGGTGATCAAGCAGTCGACCGATGCGGTGGTCAATATCACCACCGGTGGCGGCCTGGGCATGACGCTCGACGAGCGCCTCGCCGCGCCGCTGCAGGCGAAGCCGGAGATGTGCTCGCTCAACATGGGCAGCATGAACTTCAACATCGCGCCCTCCGCCGCGCGCGTGAAGAAGTTCAAGCACGACTGGGAGAAGCCCTATCTGGAGGGCACGACCAACTTCATCTTCCGCAACACCTTCCAGGATATCGAGCAGATCCTGGAGCGGCTGGGCAAGGACCACGGCACGCGCTTCGAGTTCGAGTGCTACGATGTCGGCCACCTCTACAACCTGGCGCATATGCTCGACCGCAAGCTGGTGCAGCCGCCGCTCTTCGTGCAGACGATCTTCGGCATCCTCGGCGGCATCGGCGCCGAGCCGCGCAACCTGCTATTCATGAAGGAAACGGCGGACCGGCTGTTCGGCAACGCCTATGTCTGGTCCGTGCTGGCCGCGGGGCGGCACCAGATGCCCTTCACCACCATGGCCGGCATGATGGGCGGCAATGTCCGCGTCGGGCTCGAGGACAGTCTCTGGATCGGCAAGGGCGTGCAGGCAAAGTCGAATGCCGAGCAGGTGGCGAAGATCCGCCGCATCCTCGAGGAGCTGAGCCTGGAGATCGCCACGCCGGCGGAGGCGCGGCAGATGCTGGCGCTGAAGGGCGGCGATCTCGTCGGGTTCTGAGCCTGCGCGCTGTGCGAACGCGCACAGCGCGCCCCTCCGCCGGCGGCTGTCCTTGTCGCGTTCGAGCCATCGTGTTCGAGCCCCGCCTTGGGACCTAGGAGGACAGCATGCCGATCGTTCAACTCGATACCTGGCTGCCGCACCGGGACCGGCCCGATCCGGCGACGCTGATCGTGCTGCACGCCACCGCGGGCGCGACGGCCCGGTCCAGCATCAACCACCTGCGCGGCGTGGGGCTGAGCTACCACTACATCATCGCGCGCGACGGCAAGGACTCGGCCAAGTCCGCCGGCGCGGATGGCAGCGAACCGATCGTCTACCACTGCGCGCCGGATGCGGCGCACGCCTTCCATGTCGGCTCGACCGTTCCTTCGCCCGCGGGGATGGGGATCAACAAGGCATCGATCGGCGTGAGCCTGGCGAACATCCAGAACCGGAAGAACCCCGAGGACTATCCGACGATGCAGCTCGGCATGCTGGACCAGCTCATCGCCGAGCTCCGGCAGCGGGTGCCCAGCCTGAAGTGGCTGACGACGCATGCGGCGGTGCAGCCCTGGAACCGCGCCGACCCTCTGGCCGTAGTCGGGAGCATCATCGCCCGGCGGCATGACCTGGCCTGGTGGGAGCCGACCCCGGACCAGGTGAGGCAGCATAAGCCGCGGCGGGCCTGACGCGGCCAGGATGCCGGGGCGGATGATCACCGCTGCGTGATGGGGGTGCGATCAGGCACTCCCCGCCCGGTCGGCCACCGTTGAACCATGCTGGTTTGGTCTGACGATCGAAGGCCTGACGACACCTGCAGCGGCCCGGCGGCCGCCCGCGGCACGCCATGCCCCCGGCACCTTAGAAGCCGAGAAACTGGCGGAGGCGTTGCAGCATCTCCTGTGCGTTGAGGCCCGGCGGTTCGGGCTGCACCTGGCCCGGCGGCACCTCCTCGCGGAAGCGTCTCAGCGCCTCTCGCGTACCGGAGAGGCGGAGTTCCGCCGGCTCCGCCGTGCTGCTGCCGCCGCTGCCGAAACCCACCAGGCGCACCAGCACGCGGTCGGCCTGCGCCAGCTCCTGCTCGGCGCGGGCGGCGTCCTCGGGCCGCGGGGCGCAGACCAGGGAACGCCCTTCGAGGTTGCAGGGCATGTCGAACAAGGGGTTGGGCGGGAAGCGCAATTGCGCCGTTCCGGTCAGCGCCAGCAGCCCGCGCGCGGCACTCTCCAGCGTCAGGTCGCGTACCGTCACCGCCGGCACGAGCTTCCCGCCGCGATCCACTACCTCAAGCGCCAGCGAAGGCCGCCCCGGCTCGCTGCGCTCCACCGGCTGCTCGTGCAGCAGGGTGCAGGCGGTGCGGTCGGTCATGCGGTCCGTGGCGCAGGTCAGGCGCCAGGTGCCGATGCTCTCGTTCACCTCCGCGGCGGC
>Ga0182748_1002203_pt1 | contig 17904 bp, 18 predicted proteins | sample eDN3rd37CKraftOP_FD_128877 | JGI IMG/M metagenome (GOLD analysis project Ga0182748, IMG submission 128877) | Enriched Organic Plus compost microbial communities from Emeryville, California, USA - eDNA 3rd pass 37_C Kraft OP (version 2) (version 2) ...
AGGACCGGTCGATCTCCGACTCGCCGCGCTTCCAGTACCTGGCCGAAATGTACGGCTACCTGGCGCGCCAGTTCACCGTGTTCGGCCAGCACATTCACCTGGGCGTGGCCAGCGGTGACGCCGCCATCGGCCTGACCCGCCGCCTGTCGCCCTATGTGCCGCATTTCATTGCGCTGTCGGCCTCCTCGCCTTACTACGAAGGCGTGGACACGCTGTTTTCGTGCTGCCGCCTGAACGCGGTCAACAGTTTCCCGCTGGCCGGCCATCTGCCGGGCGAGATCCGCGACTGGTACAGCTTCGAGGCCCACATCGCCCAACTGCGCTCCTTCGGCCTGGCCGAAAGCATCAAGGACCTGTATTGGGACATCCGGCCCAAGCCGGAATTCGGCACGGTCGAAATCCGCGTCTGCGATACCCCGCTCACCGTGGAAAAGGCCTGCCAGCTCGCAGCCTTCGCCCAGGCGCTGGCGATATGGGTCATGCGGCGTCCGGAGCCGGCCGAAGGCACTTGGCTGGCCTACCGCAGCAACCATTTCCAAGCCTGCCGCTTCGGCCTGCACGGCAACTATGTGACGCCGGACGGCCAGCGCATCCGCCTGACCGACCATCTGCGCGGGCTGTTCGAGCAGCTCATGCCCGTGGCCGACGAACTCGGCACGACCGACCTGCTGGGCACGCTGCGCGACGAGGCCGCCCACCAGGGCAACGACGCCCGCTGGCTGCGCGCGCAGTACAACCGGGTGCGCGATCTTCCGGCGGTGGTGGAAGCCATGGCCGCGGCCTTCCGCGGCGGGCGCGAAGCCGCCGCCGAGCAAGCCGTGCCGGAACGCTCGCTGTCCCGCCGGCGCATCCGCGCCACCTCGGAACCGGTGCATCCGGTGGAACGCCTGGCCACGCCCGAACCCGCCAGCGCCGGATCGCTGCACTGAACCCGGCTTCCGATCGCCGGCCCCACGGGGCCCGGCGCGGCAGTCGCGCCTGCGATGCCGCGCCGATTGTTTTGCAACTGCGCAGAATCCGCTGTGCTTCGGCGGCGCAGAATCGGCAGGTCTTCGGCGGAGCAGGACCGGTGGGTCTTCAGCGGCGGCGGATGGCGCTGACCGACAGCCGCGTCTCGCCGGGGGCCGTGCGATGCGCGGCCGCGCGCCAGGCGTGGCCGTAGGCGACTTCCATGGTCAGCGCGATGGTGCCGTCCGGCCGCCGCCGGGCTTCCAGCGCGGCAAGCAGGCGGTCGCGCCAGGCGCGCCCGGCCAGCCCCGGCCGCCGCCCGCGCGCAGGATTGCCTCCCAATGCGCGGACGTCCTGGAGCAGGCGCCCAGGGTCGCGGTAGGTCAAGGTCAGGGTTTCCTGGTCCATGACGGGGTCGGCAAAGCCATTGTCGATCAGCAGGTCGCCGAAATCGTGCATATCAACGAAAGCCGGCGTGGCCGTGCGCAGGCCGGCGTCGTCCAGCGCCTGGCGCAGCTCGATCAGCGTGGCCGGGCCCAGGCACGAGAACATCGCCAGGCCTCCCACCTTGAGCACGCGCCGCCATTCCGCCAGCACGGCGTGCGGCTCGGGGTGCCAGTGCAAGGCCATGTTGGACCACACCAGGTCCAGGCTTTCCGGAGCCAGGCCGCTGGCGGCCAGGTCGGCGTGCAGGAAGCGGGGGCCGGCGGCGCGGCCGCGCATCTTGTCCAGCCATTGCAGCGGTCCGGTCTTGCCATGGCGGCGGTGGGCTTGCGCCAGCAGCGGCTCGCACGAGTCCAGGCCCAGGTAGCCGGCCTCGGGGTAGCGCTCGCGCAGGCGCGGCAGGTTGTGGCCGGCGCCGCAACCGGCATCCAGGATCGCCTGCGGCTGCAGGCGGATATAGCGCAGGCGTTCGATCATGCGGCGCGCGATCTCGCCGTAGAGGAACTGGGCGTCTTCCAGGTCGCCGCGGCGGGCGAACTGGCGGGGCACGTCCGCTGCGACGATGGGCAAGGCGGGCGGGCGTTCGGAGTGGGACATTCGGGTCTCGCCGCGCGTGCGCGAGGCGTCGGGACGTGGTGAGATGGTGGCGGCGCGCCATCCGGCGCGGGCAGGCTCCATTATGGCTCATCCCCATGTTCTCCATTCCGGCGCGCGGCGGGCCGTGCGCGCCTTGTCGGCCTGGGGCCGGCGCCTGGTCGACCGCCTGCCTTCCGATTGCCCCCTGTGCGGCGGCCGGGCCCATGGCGGATTCCTATGCATGGGTTGCCAGGCCGACGTCGTGGGCAGCATGCGCGGCAGCGGGGTTGCGCGATGCCGCCGCTGCGCCTTGCCGCTGGCGGTCGCGGGAACCTGTCCCGATTGCGCACGCCGGCCGCCGGCGTACTCGCGTACCGTAGCCGGCTTCGATTACGTGCCGCCCGCCGACCTGCTGATCCTGCAGCTCAAGAACGGCCGGCGCTATGGGCGGGCGCGGCTGCTGTCCGCCTTGCTGGCCGGTTCGCTGCGGGTAGCTTCCGAGCCCTTGCCGGCCGACGCGGTGCTGGTGCCAGTGCCGGCCAGCCGGGCATCGCTGCGCATGCGCGGCTTCAATCCGGCGGGAGAGATTGCGCGCTGGCTGGCGGCCGAGCTGGACAGGCCCTTGCGGCCGCACTGGCTGGTGCGCACGCGCGAATCCGCCAAGCAGAGCACGCTGGGCCGCGCCGCCCGGCTGCGCGCCCGCCAGGGCGTGTTCGCCTGTCCGCTCGATTTGCCGCCTTGCGCCGTGGCGCTGGTCGATGACGTCATGACCACGGGCGGCACGCTCGACGCCGCCGCGCGGGCGTTGCGCCGGCGCGGCGCCCGCGAAGTCATCGCCCTGGTCGCGGCCAGGGTGCCGCCGCCGAACCTGCGCATAGCACCGGCCGGTCCATCCGTCGATCCGCCCGCGCCTACGTCCGGCGAAGCGACGTGATCGGCATGGCCAGCCACGGCGCGGAAGTCTTCGCCGACGGCAACGTTCCCGTGTCCGGGCCCTTGCGGCAAGGCCGTGACATCACCCGGCCGGTCTGCAGCATCGCCCGGTCCGCCCACGGCCCCGACCTCGGCTCCGGCTCCGGCTCCGGCTCCGGCTCCGGCTCCGGCCCGGCCCCGGCCCCGGCCTCGCACCCGGCCCCGCCCGCTTGCGGCCTTGCCCGGGCGGCGGCTGGCACAATAGCGCCCATGTTCCACGTCATTCTCGTCAACCCCGAAATCCCGCCCAACACCGGCAACGTCATCCGGCTGTGCGCCAATACGGGCGCCCAGCTGCACCTGGTGCGTCCGCTCGGCTTCGAGCTGGATGACGCGCGGTTGCGGCGGGCGGGGCTGGATTACCACGAATGGGCGCCGGTCAAGGTGCACGACTCCCTGGAGCAGGCCCTGGCCGGCGCCGGTTGCGCCGCGGACCGCGCCTTCGCGCTGACCACGCGCGCCCCGCGGCTGCTGCCGCAGACCGAATTCCATGCCGGGGATGCCTTCGTTTTCGGCTGCGAAACCTCCGGGCTGGCGGAGCGCCAGCTGGCCATGTTCCCCGACGCCCGGCGGCTGCGCCTGCCCATGCGGCCCGGCCAGCGCAGCCTGAACCTGTCGAACGCCGTGGCGGTGACGGTGTTCGAAGCCTGGCGCCAGCAGGGCTACGCCGGCGCCGTCTGATTGCTTATTCCAGCGACAGCTGTAGGGCGGCGATGACGGCGTCCCAGCGGGCTTTCTCGTCGCGGATCATGGTGGCCAGCTCCTTGGACGAGGAGGGCGCTGGCGTGAAGTAATGGACCGCCATCTGCTCGCGCACCGACGGGCTTTCCAGAATGCGCGCCAATTCGCGGTTGAGCCGCTCGATGATCGGCGCTGGCGTGCCGGCCGGCGCGAGCATGGCATTCCAGGAAATTGCCTCGAAGTCCGCATAGCCGAGGGCGGTCATCGGCGCAATGCCCGGCAGGGCAGGGCTGGCGGCCTTGCTGGTCACGGCCAGCGCCCGCGCCTTGCCGTCGCGCACCTGCGGCATGGCAATGGCGGGCACCATGAACCCGGCCTGCACGTCGTTGGCGATGATCGCGGAAATCACTTGCGGAAATCCGGAATACGGCACGTGCAGCAAATCGACGCCGGCTTCGCGCTTGAACATCTCCATGGCCAGGTGCGACGCGCTGCCGGGGCCCACCGAACCGTAGTTCAGCGCGCCCGGCCGGGCGCGCGCCAGTTCGACGAATTCGCGCAGGTCGCGGGCAGGCAGATCCTTGCCCACCACCAGCACGTTGGGGCTGGTGGCGATCAAAGTGATGGGCGCCAGGTCGGCGGCGGGGTCGTAGCCCAGCGACTTTTTGTAGAGCGTGGGCGCCGTGACCAGGGGGCCGTTGATCGTATAGAGCAGCGTATAGCCGTCGGCCGGCGCGCGCGCGACCAGCCGGGTGCCGATATTGCCGCCGGCCCCCGGCTTGTTGTCGATCACGATGGACTGGCCCAGCGCTTGCGAGAGCGGCTCGGCGACCGCGCGCGCCAAAAGGTCCGGCGAGGAGCCGGCGGGGAAGGGCACCACCAGGTGGATCGGCCGCTCGGGCCATTCGGCGTGGGCGATCGGGCCGAAGATCAGCGCGGCGGCGCCGAGCAGGACGCCGGCGATGCGGCGCAGCGCAAGACCTGGACGGAACGAGTGAAACATGACGCAAAGCTCCTGGCGTGATGGCGAAACTCAACGGGCGGCGGCGGATCCTTCCGGGCGCGCCTCGCGCGACAGCAGGCAGGATACGGCCTGCATGGGCGCGACGCCGTCGAACAGGACCTGGCACACGGCTTCGGTGATCGGCAGTTCCACTTGCAGCGCCCGTGCCCGCTGCAGTGCCGCCCGCGCGCAGCGCACGCCTTCGGCGGTCATGCCGCCGGCCAGGATGTCGGCCAGCGCGCGGCCACGCCCGATTTCCAGGCCCACGGTACGGTTGCGCGAAAGGTCGCCCGTGGCCGTGAGCACCAGGTCGCCCAGCCCGGTCAGGCCGGCGAAGGTCTCGGCCTGCGCGCCCAGCGCGACGCCTAAACGGGCCATTTCGGCCAGCCCCCGCGTGATCAGCGCCGCGCGGGCGTTGGTGCCCAGGCGCAGGCCGTCGGCGATGCCGCAAGCAATGGCAATGACATTCTTGAGCGCGCCGCCGACTTCGACGCCGGTCACGTCGGTGCCGGCATAGACGCGCACGGCGCCCGCGTGCAGCGCCCGGGTGGTCGCGGCGCACAGCTCGGGCCGGTCGCTGGCCACGGTCAGGGCCACCGGCAGGCCTTGGGCGACTTCGCGCGCGAAGGAAGGCCCCGACAGGACGCCGGTATCGATGCCGGGCAGCCCGGCCAGCGCCTGCCGGGCGATTTCATGCGGCAGGCGGGCGCTGTCCTGCTCGAAACCCTTGCAGGTCCAGACCATGCCAATGCGGCCTGCCGGCCCATGGCGCAAGCGCTGCGCGATATCGCGGCACAAGGCGTCGAGCCCGGCCACGGGCACGCCCAGCACGATCAGCGAGTACGCCCCTTCGGCCGTGGGAGCCAGGTGGCGCAGGGCTGCGTTCAGATCGCTCGTAAAGGCCAGGCCTTCCGGCAGCGCGATACCCGGCAGGTAACGCTTGTTCTCGCGCCGCGCAGCGAGGTCGCCGGCGGTGCGCGGATCGCGCGCCCACAGGACCGTGGGCGCCTGGCGGCAGGCCGCCGCGGCCAGGGCCGTGCCCCAACTGCCCGCGCCCAGCACGGCGACGCGCGGCGGGGTCGGAGTCACGCCAGTCATGGATGTTCGCCTGCTGGCGCCTTATTGGCGGCCGACTCCCGGCGGCAGGATCAGGCCGGAATCGCCATTGCCGCCGCTCTGCTGGCCTTGTTGCTGCGCCAGTTCGGCCAGGCGTTGTTCGTACAGCGCCTGGAAGTTCACTTCGGCCAGGTGCAGCGACGGCAGCGAGGTGCGGGTGATGGCGTCCGCCACGTTGGCCCGCAGGTAGGGATAGAGCATGGTCGGGCAGACGATGCCCAGCAGCGGATCCATCTGCTCGGCCGGAATGTTGGCCAGTTCGAAGATGCCGGCCTGCGTGGCTTCGACCAGGTAGAGCACCTTGTCGTCGATGCGCGTGGTGACCGTGACGGTCACGCTGGATTCGAAAATGGTTTCGGCCAGCCGCTGGCCGCCGACGTTGATGCTGACTTCGACCTTGGGGCCTTCCTGTTCCAGGAAAATCTGCGGGGCGTTGGGCATTTCCAGCGACAGGTCCTTGAGATAGACGCGCTGGAGATTGAAGGAGGGGGCGTTGCCCGGCTGCTGGGCGTTCTGATCCTGTTCGGACATGAGGTTTCCTGGGGTGATGAAGAAGGGGCGGCGCGCGCTCAGGCGGTGCCGTTGAGCAGGGGCACGAGCCCGCCCGCGCGGTCCAGCGCGGACAGGTCGTCGAAGCCGCCTACATGGTGTTCGCCGATGAAGATCTGCGGAACGGTGCGGCGGCCGGTGCGCGCCATCATGGCATCGCGCTGGGCCGGATCGGTATCGATGCGGATTTTTTCGATCTCGGTCACGCCACGCTGCTTCAGGAGCATTTCGGCGCGCATGCAATAGGGACACACGCCGGTGCTGTACATGATGACTTTGTTCATTTCGGGTTCCGTGGCGGGTTGGCGGTGGGAGGGATGCGTCAGGCTTTTTTGGCGGTCAGGGGCAGGCCGGCCTGAGTCCAGGCGTTTACCCCGCCCTCCAGGACGACGACTTCGGAAAAACCCTGGGCACGCAGGCGGGCGGTGGCCTTGGCGGCGTCGCGGTTCTGCGCGCAGACGACGACCAGCGGCTTGTTTTTGGGCAGGGCCGAGGCTTTTTTCTCGATTTCATCCAGCGGCACGTTGCGCGACTGCGGGATATGGCCGGCCTGGAACAGTTCCGGCGTGCGCACGTCGACCAGGATGGCGTGGTTCTGGTTCATCATCTGGATGGCCTGGGACGTGCCGACGCCCGAGCCGGATCGCCCGCGGGTGACGGCCGGCCAGGCGAGCATCAGGCCCGACACGATGGCCACGGCCAGGATGAAAATGTTGTTCTGACTGAGAAGAAAATCCACGGAAGAGTGTCTCGCAATGAAAATCGGCCCGCCGGCCGCGGCCGGGATCAGGGAGGAAGGGGCCCCCGGAATCCGGGGGGTAAGCAGTCAATTATAAAATGGCCTGATTGACAACCCTAACCCGCCCGCACCATGCACAAACTCGTCCTCATGCGCCACGGCGAAAGCCAGTGGAACCTGGAAAACCGCTTCACCGGCTGGACCGACGTCGACCTGACCGACGCGGGCCGCGAACAGGCCCGCAAGGCAGGCGAATTGCTCAAGCGCGAAGGCTACGAGTTCGACCTGGCATATACCTCGGTGCTCAAGCGCGCCATCCGCACGCTGTGGATCGCCCTCGACGCCATGGACGCCATGTACCTGCCCACCGGCATCAGCTGGCGCCTGAACGAGCGCCACTACGGCGCGCTGCAGGGCCTGAACAAGGCCGAGACGGCTGCCAAGTTCGGCGACGAGCAGGTGCTGATCTGGCGCCGCGCCTATGCCATCGCGCCCGATCCGCTGCCGGCCGACGACCCGCGCCACCCGCGCTTCGACCCGCGCTACGCCAAGATTCCGCCCGCCGAGCTGCCGGCCACGGAATGCCTGAAGGACACCGTCGCGCGCGTGCTGCCGTTCTGGAACGAATCGATCGCGCCGGCCATCCGCGCCGGGCGGCGGGTGCTGATCGCCGCGCACGGCAACAGCCTGCGCGCGCTCATCAAGCACCTGGACGGCATATCCGACGACGACATCGTCCATCTGAACATCCCCACCGGCCAGCCCCTGGTCTACGAACTCGACGATGCCTTGCGTCCCGTTCGCCACTACTATCTCGGCGACCCGGCCGAGATCGAAGCCGCCATGGCGGCCGTGGCGGCGCAGGGCAAGGCCCGGAAGGACTGATCCCATGCGGCTGGCGGCGGTCCTGCTGTGCGTAGTCACGGCGGCGGCGCCGCCGCCGGGCCGTGCCCAGCCCGCGCGCGACGAAGCTGCCGCCAACCGGCAGAGCGAGGCCGCGGCCTTGCAGACGCAAGCCGAGCGACAGCAGGCCGAGTTGCGCCGCCGAATCGAGTCGCTGCAAAAGCAGATCGACGAGCGCGAAGCGGCCCGCCGCGAAGCCGCGGACGCCCTCAAGGCGTCCGAGTCGGAGATTTCGCGCATCGGCCGCCGCCTGGCCGAACTCGAAGACGAACACCGGCGCGCCAGCGACGAACTCGCCGAGCTGAATGGCCAGATCGAGCGCCAACGCAAGGCCTTGCAGGCAGGGCAGGCGCAGCTGGCCGACCAACTGCGGCGTCAATACGAAAGCGGCCTGTCGCCGTGGGCCGCCCTGCTCTCGGGCGACGATCCGCAGGAGCTGGGACGCAACCTGGGCTATCTAGACTACGTTTCGCGCGCGCGGGCCGATGCGGTCGCCGCCGTGCGCGGCGAGATCGAGCGGCTGGCCGCGCTGCAGGCGCGCGCCGATGCCCGCCGCGCCGAACTCGACCGACTGGTGCGCGAAACCGGCGAACAAAAGGCTGCCCTGCAGGCCCAGCAGAAGGAACGCGCCACGCTGCTCGCCCGGCTCGAAGGCCAGATCAGCGCCCAGCGCGCCGAGGCCGCCCGGCTGGGACGCGATGATCGCCGCCTGGGCCGCCTGATCGACGATCTGGGCCAGGAAATCGAGGCTGCCCGCAAGGCGGCCGCCGAAGCCGCGCGCAAGGCCGAAGAGGCGCGTGCCGCAGCCGCCCGCAAGGCCGAAGCCGCCCGCAAGGCCGAGCAAGCGCGGCGCGCCGAAGCCGCAGATGCCCGCGCCCGCGCCGAACGCGAAGCCGCGCAGGCCCGCCGCGATGCCGAAGCGCTGCGCCGCCAGGCCGATGCTTCCCTGGGCGCGGGCGTCCGCGCACCGGACGACAGCGGGCCGCCGCCGCGCTCGGCGGCCCGCGCCCCGCTGCCCGCGGCGGGCGGCGACCGCGGCCTTGACCCCGGCCTGAAGCCTCCGGTGACCGGCCCGGTGCGCGCCCGTTTCGGCACCAGCCGCCCGGAAGGCGGCATCTGGCGCGGCATCCTGATCGATGCGGCCGAAGGCACGCCCGTGCGGTCCGTGGGGGCCGGAACCGTGGTGTACGCGGACTGGCTGCGCGGCTTCGGCAATCTCATCATCGTCGACCACGGCCAGCAGTATCTGACCGTGTACGCCTACAACCAGAGTTTGCTCAAACAGGTCGGCGACGCGGTGCGTGCCGGCGAGCCCATCGCCAAGGTAGGAGCCACCGGCGGACAGGTGGATTCAGGCCTATACTTTGAGATTCGGCATCAGGGCGCTCCGGTCGATCCCGCGCAATGGCTTGCGCGCTAGCGACCCGCCACGGCAAGATGCCGATATCGCAGCCGGCATCGCCCCCTTCCCCGGGGCCGGATGCCCAGACATCAAAACGGGAATGTGCATGAGCACTCGCAAGTTTCGCAGCCTAGGCCTGATTTCGCTCGGAGCGGTCGCCGGGATACTGATCAGCCTGGGCATTACCGCCGTGGCCCAGCGTGGCACGCCGTTGCCGCTGGAAGAGCTGCGCCAGTTCTCGAGCGTGTTCGCCACCATCAAGAACAACTACGTCGAGCCGGTGTCGGACAAGACGCTGATCGACGGCGCCATCGCCGGCATGCTGTCGGACCTGGATCCGCATTCCGCCTACCTCGACGCCGAAGCCTTCCGCGACATGCAGACCGCCACGCAAGGCGAGTTCGGCGGCCTGGGCATCGAAGTCGGCACCGAAGACGGCTTCGTCAAGGTCATTTCGCCGATCGAGGACACCCCGGCCGCGCGCGCCGGCGTGCTGGCCGGCGACCTGATCGTCAAGATCGACGACACCCCCACCAAGGGCATGAGCCTGACCGACGCCGTCAAGCTCATGCGCGGCGCGCCCAAGACGCCCATCACGCTCAGCATCATGCGCGAAGGCCTGGCCCAGCCGCTGACCGTGCGCATCGTGCGCGACATCATCAAGGTGCGCAGCGTGCGCAGCAAAATGCTCGATGGCAACATCGGCTACGTCCGCATTTCGCAGTTCCAGGAAAAGACCGGCGCCGACCTCGTCAAGCACCTGAACGACCTCGGCAAGAAGAGCCCGCCGCGCGCCCTCGTGCTGGACCTGCGCAACGACCCGGGCGGCCTGCTCAACAGTGCCATCGGCGTGGCCGCGGCCTTCCTGCCGCCGGACGTGCTGGTGGTCTCCACGGAAGGCCGCGCGCCCGACTCGCGCCACAAGTACATGGCCAATCCCGTCGACTACGCGCGCGGCGAAGGCAACTACCTGACCGGCCTGCCCGCCTGGGCCAAGACCGTGCCCATGGTGGTGCTGGTCAACATCGGCTCGGCCTCGGCTTCCGAGATCGTGGCTGGCGCGCTGCAGGACCACAAGCGCGCCAAGGTCATGGGCAACCGCAGCTTCGGCAAGGGCTCGGTGCAGGTGATCCTGCCCATTTCCGAAGACACTGCCATCAAGTTGACCACCTCGCGCTACTACACGCCGCTGGGCCGCTCCATCCAGGCCACCGGCATCGTCCCCGACTACGTGGTGGCCGACACCGCCGAAGGCGACCTGTTCCGCCTGCCGCGCGAGGCCGACCTGCAGCGCCACCTGGCCAACCAGCAGGCGCCAGACGGCGAGATCAAGTCCCAGATGGAGCCCGGCAACATCGAGCTGCCCAAGATGTTCGAGTTCGGCGGGGCCGACGATTTCCAGCTCAAGCAGGCGATCAATCTCCTGAACGGCAAGCCGATCGAAAAAGCCAAGCTGCGCCCGCCGCCCAAGCAATCCGCGGCCGCCGACCAGCCCGAGCCGCGCAAGATCACGCCTGCGGGAGTCCAGCCGGGCGCCAAATGAACGATCAGCAACTGCTGCGTTATGCCCGCCATATTCTGCTGGACGAGATCGGAATCGAAGGGCAAGAGCGCCTGCTGGAGTCGCGGGCGCTGATCGTGGGCGCCGGCGGCTTGGGCTCGCCGGCCGCCTGCTACCTGGCCACGGCCGGCGTCGGCGAAATCGTCCTGGCCGACGACGATACCGTCGAACTGAGCAACCTGCAGCGCCAGATCCTGCACACCACCGATCGGATCGGCCAGCCCAAGGCCGAATCCGGCCGGGCCATGCTGCATCAGTTCAATCCCGAGACCCGCGTCACCGCCCTGGTGGCCCGCTTGCACGACGAAAGCCTGGCCGAGCAGGTGGAGCGAGCCGACGTGGTCCTGGACTGCTCCGACAACTTCGCCACCCGCCATGCCATCAACCGCGCCTGCGTGCAGCTGCGCAAGCCTTTGGTCTCGGGCGCGGCGATCCGCTTCGACGGCCAGATCAGCGTCTTCGACCTGCGGCGCGACGAAGATCCCTGCTACCACTGCCTGTTCCCCGAGGCCGACGACGTCGAGGATGCCAATTGCGCCACCATGGGCGTGTTCGCGCCGCTGGTCGGCATCGTCGGCAGCGTGCAGGCGGCCGAAGCGCTGAAGCTGCTCGCCGGCGTCGGGCAAAGCTTGTCGGGCCGGCTGTTGTGGCTCGATGCCCGGTCCATGCAATGGAAGAGCGTGAACGTGGCGCGGGATCCGGATTGTCCGGTGTGTTGCGGGCGGGGTTGACTGCCTGCGTGCCGGGATCGGGGTTCTAAAGCGTCCCGGCTGCGGTTGGGGTCTGTGGGCCGGCCAAGTCGTTCGGCTCGGGCCCAAAATTACGGGCCCTCGGTCCCGCTTGCGCGGGACTGCCCTCTCTCCAATTGGCCGGCCCACAGACCCCAACCGCAGCCGGGACTCGCAGCCACGATATGCATCGATCCCGGCGGACGCAGACATGCGTCATGAATTGATTGCACGAGCCGCGCCAGCGCAAGCCTCTGTCGGCATGGGGGCCAGGCGGGCGGGGTGGGGGTTTCCGGCCAATTGGAGGAAGGGCAGTCCCGCGTAGCGGGACCGAGGGCCCGTGATTTTGGGCCCGAGCCGACCGACTTGGCCGGAAACCCCCACCCCGCCCGCCTGGCCTCCTTGCCAGACAGAGGCGGCTCAAGAACCCGACGAACCCCGCCGCGCAAACAAACCGCCGCGCAAATAAAACAACTACCCCAACGTCAACCGAAGCTGCTCATCCAGATACCCCGTAGGCGCCACCCGCCACCCGCTCTGCGCATACCGCAGCCAGCGCCCGAGCACGAAATGCGTCAGCAGGCTCGCATGCGCCGCGATATCCGCATCGCCCGGCAGGCCCCCGTCCGACACCGCGCACCGCAGCGCCTGCTTCAGCGAAGCCTCGATGCGGTCGTTGATATGGTTGACCCGCTCCTGCAGCCGGTTGTCTTCCGTCACCAGCGCATCCCCCGTCAGCACCCGCGTCATTCCCCGGTTGCGTTCCGAAAAAGACAGCAGCATGGAGACGATCTTGCGCGCCTGGGCCAGCCCGTAGGGCTCCGCCGCCGCGATCTGGTTCACCAGCGAGAACAGCGTATGCTCGATGAACTCGATCAGCCCTTCGAACATCTGCGCCTTGCTCGCGAAATGCCGGTACAGCGCCGCTTCGGAAACCTGCATGCGCGCCGCCAGCGCCGCCGTGGTCACGCGCGCCGCGCAGGGCTGCTCCAGCATTTCGGCCAGGGCTTGCAGAATTTGCGTTCGTCGTTCGCCGGGTTTGCTTGCCATGGCACGGCCGGCCCGTGCCTGGGCCGGAAAAGAAAGTGGATGGAGGGTTTTCTGGATATACCGCTATCCCGCGCGCAACGGACGCCGTTGCAGCAGCAGGTGACCGATCGAGTTTACCCTTAAGTCCACGTAATGGGGACGCCCGCGCTGTCCGCGCGCGAACGGCGTGCCCGGATGCACCACATGCACCGTGCGCAGCCTGACGCCGCGCGCCCCGCGCAGGTTCTCCAGGGTATCTTCCACCAGCACCGCGCGGGAGGCGGGCACCCCTTCGCGGGCCAGCACGTGCCGGATCAGGGCCGGTGACGGCTTGGGACGGAAGGCGCCATGGATGCGCGTCTGCTCGATGCCCCACAGGCTGTCGAAGCAGCGCAGGATGCCCAGGTGGCGCAGCACCTGCCGCGCATAGTGCAGCGGCGCGTTGGTCAGCAGCACCTTGCGTCCGGGCAGGCGCGACAGCTTGGCGTACAGGTGGCTTTCGGCGCGGATCAGCGGCTTGACGTCGAAATCGTGGCTGCGCGCCAGGAAGGTCTCCGCCTTCACGCCGTGATGCTGCACCATGCCGATGACCGTGGCGCCGTAGCGGCGCCAATACTTTGCCCGCAACTGGTTCGCCGTGTCTTCGTCGCAGCCCAGCGTCTCGCACACCGCCGCCGTCATGCCCAGGCTGATCTGCCCGAAGATGGCGTGCGAGGTGTCGTGCAGGGTGTTGTCCAGGTCGAACAGCCACAGCATGCCGCCGGCGCCCGCGCCGCAGGCGCGGCGGCTGCGGCACAGGCGGATCGCCGGCCGCAGCAATTGGCGGGTTTGTCTCATAGCGAGCGGATCATGGTGCCCACGCCCTGGTCGGTCAGGATTTCCAGCAGCAGGCAGTGCGGCACGCGGCCGTCGACAATGTGCACTGAATTCACGCCGTTTTTGGCGGCATCGAGCGCCGACGAGATCTTGGGCAGCATGCCGCCGGAGATCGTGCCGTCGGCAAACAGCTCGTCGATCGCGCGCGCCGTCAGGCCGGTCAGCAACTGGCCGTTCTTGTCCAGCACGCCCGGAGTGTTGGTCATCATGACCAGCTTTTCGGCGCCCAGCACCTCGGCCATCTTGCCGGCCACCACGTCGGCGTTGATGTTGTAGGCCATGCCGTCCTCGCCGTAGCCGATCGGCGAGATGACCGGGATGAACTGGTCGTCCTGCAGCGCCTTGACCACCGCAGGCTCGACGCGAACGATGTCGCCCACGTAGCCGATGTCCAGGCGCTGGCCCGGCTGCTCCTTGTCGGCCATGTATTTCTTTTCGGCCCGGATCAGCCCGCCGTCCTTGCCGGTCAGGCCGACCGCCTTGCCGCCGGCCTCGTTGATCATCATGACGATGTCCTGCTGCACCTGCCCGCCGAGCACCCATTCCACCACTTCCATGGTTTCGGCGTCGGTCACGCGCATGCCTTGCACGAAGGTGCCCTGCTTGCCGATCCGGCGCAGCGCTTCGTCGATCTGGGGACCGCCGCCATGCACCACCACGGGGTTCAGGCCCACCAGCTTCAGCAGCACGACGTCGTGGGCGAAGCTGCGCTGGAGGGCTTCTTCCGTCATGGCGTTGCCGCCGTACTTGACGACGATGGTCTTGCCGTGGAACCGGCGGATATAGGGCAGGGCTTCCGACAGGACGCCGGCCTTGACGGTGGACGAAAGCGAGGCCGGGGGTTGGGACGAGGAATCAGCGGTCTGGGTCATGAGGAAAGCCGGGACGGAAGCGGACGAAAGGCCCGGCGGCCAACCGCCGGGGCGATCCCGGAATTGTAGCGAGATCGTTTCCCGGCATCCGGCGTGTTGCCTGATGGTCCGCCCGCCGACCGGGGTGTTGCCGCCTGCCGGCGCTTCACGACCGGACGTTGCCGCCTGCCGGCGTTTCACATGGCATCGGCCCAGGTCATCGCGCCTGTCCTTGCTGCCCGCTGCGTCGCCCCTGGCCCTGTTCCGCGCTCCAGACATTGAAGCCCATATTGTACGTAAATAAGTTTACTAAACGGATATCTATAGATATTCAAGATGATTTTAAATAGTTGACAAAATAGACAACCAAAATTAATCTGAATCTCGATGTCCGGCGGCGGACGGCGCGCCGGGCCTTTCCGGGAGCCCTGCATGCCAGACCTGCCCACTCCGCTCCATGGCTGTCGCGTCCTCGAGCTTGGCTCGACGGTGGCGGGGCCTTTCTGCGGCCGCCTGCTCGCCGATTTCGGCGCCGAAGTCGTCAAGATCGAGCCGGCCGAAGGCGATCCGGTGCGCACCATGGGCAAGCGCTTCCACGGCAAGTCCCTGTACGCCGCCAGCATCTTCCGCAACAAGGCGCTGATCTCGGTCGACCTGCGCAAGCCCGAAGGGCGCGACGTGGTGCGCGAGCTGGCGCGCCAGTGCGACGTGGTGGTCGAGAACTTCCGCCCCGGCCGCCTGGAAGGCTGGGGGCTGGGGTACGAAGACCTCAAAGCCATCAACCCCCGGCTGATCATGGTGCGCATCAGCGGTTTCGGCCAGGACGGGCCCTACAGCCAGCTGCCGGGCTACGGCGTCATCGGCGAAGCGGTCAGCGGGCTGCGCCACCTCACCGGCGAGCCGGGGCGCCCTCCCGCGCGCGTGGCGGTCTCCATGACGGACTACATCACCGGCCTGTACGCCGCCTTCGGCGCCGTGCTGGCGCTGCACGCACGGCACGCCACGGGCCGCGGCCAGTTCATCGATGCCGCGCTGTACGAATGCGCGTTCAGCTTCATGGAGCCCTGGATCCCGGCCTACCAGAAGCTCGGCCACGTGGCCGAGCGCACCGGCTCGCGCCTGCCGGAGAGCACGCCGAACAATCTCTATCCCACGGCAGACGGCCAGTTCATCCACATCACCGCCATGGGCGATGGAGTCTTCGGCCGGCTGGCCGGCGCCATGGGCCAGCCCGGACTCGTGAGCGACCCGCGCTTTTGCTCCGCGCTGGCGCGAGGCAGCAATTTCGAGGAACTCGACGACCTCATCGCGCGCTGGACCTCCAGCCTTGCGCTGGCGGACCTGGAAGCCACGTTGCGCGAGGCGGGCGTGCCAGCTTCGCGCATTTTCACGATCGCCGACATCTTCGGGGATCCGCACTACCGCGCGCGCCACACCATAGTCGAAGCGCCCGACGACGAGCTGGGCGGAGTGGCCATGGCCGCCGTCGTCCCCCGGCTGAGCGCCACCCCGGGACAGGTGCGGCACAGCGGGCACCGCGTCGGCCAGGACACCCGGCGGGTGCTGCAGGACTGGCTGGGCTACGACGATACGCGCCTGGACGGCTTGCAGGCGCAGGGCATCATCGGCTGCGGCACGGCGCAGCCTCTACAGGAGCAGGCATGAACCAGGCGGCAGCCGACATCACCCCGCAAATTTCCGCCGCCGAGCGGGCGCTGCAGGAATACGACAAACGGCTTGGCCAGGCGCTGGCCATGGGCGGCGAGGCCAAGCTGGCCAAGCGCCGCGCCGCCGGCGTGCTCAACGCGCGCGAGCGCATCGATCTGCTGTGCGATCCCGGGTCCTTCATCGAATCGGGGTTGTTCGGCAATTCCGTGGTGCATCCCGGAACGGCGCCCGCCGATGGCAAGGTGACGGGGTTCGGCAAGATCGACGGCCGCCAGGCGGCGGTCGCGGCCAACGACTTCACCGTCATGGGCGCGTCTTCCAGCGCCACCAACGGCCGCAAGATCGGGCACCTCAAGCGCGTGGCCTGCCAGCGCGGGCTGCCGCTGGTTCTTCTGGGCGAATCGTCCGGCGCGCGCATGCCCGACCACATGGGCTCGCGCGGCATGGGCACCATGCTGGGCAACGACGGCACGCAATATCAACGCATGCGCGAGACGCCCTGGGCGTCCGCCACGCTGGGCTATTCCTACGGCTCGTCGTCGTGGTACTCGGTGCTGTCGGACTTCAACGTCATGCGCAAGGGCGCGATCCTGGCCGTGTCCAGTCCCCTGCTGGCCTCGCTCGCCATCAAGGAAACGGTGGACCCGGAAGCGCTGGGCGGCTGGCGGCTGCACGCCGAAACCACCGGCTTTGCCGACATGGTGGTCGATACCGACGAAGAAGCCATCGCCGCCATCAAGAAGTTCCTGAGCTACCTGCCCAGCCACTCTAACGAGGCGCCGCCCGTGCGTCCCGTGCCGGCGGGCTCCGGCGCCGAAATGGAAGGCATCCTGGATCTGCTGCCGGCCAGCCGCACGCAGGTCTACGACATGCGCCGCATCATCCGCGCCATCGTCGATCGCGACAGCTATTTCGAACTCAAGAGCCGCTTCGGCAAGGTCGCCACCACGGGGCTGGCGCGGCTAGACGGCCATACGGTCGGCATCGTCGGCAACAACCCCATGATCAAGGGCGGCGCGCTGGACACCGACGCCTGCGAAAAGATCACGTCCTTCCTGGTGCTGTGCGACTCCTTCAACATCCCTGTCGTCATGCTGGTCGACACCCCGGGATTCGTGATCGGCACGGAAGCCGAGCGCAAGCGCGCGCCGGGCAAGATCATGAACTTCATGAACGCGCTGTCGCTCATGACGGTGCCCAAGCTGTCGATCATCATCCGCAAGAGCTACGGCCAGGCCTACCTGAACATGGGCGGCGGGCGCAATTCGGACGAAGTCGCGGCCTGGCCCACTGCGGAAGTCAGCTTCATGGACACCCAGTACGGCGTGCGCATCGTGCATGGCCTGGAGCCAGGCCAGCCCGGCTACGACGAGGCCTACGAACGCATGAACCACGACAGCGAAGTCTGGCCCATGGCCGCGACCTTCGCCGTGCAGTCGGTGATCCGTCCGCAGGACACCCGCGACTACCTGATCCGCATGCTCGAAATCCACCGGCTGCGGCTGACCAATGGCGTGGGCGCGCACCATATGCGCGCCTGGCCTACCAGCTATTGAGAAAACCATACGAACGAGGAGACTGCTGGATGAGTACCTACGAAGTCAGGGCCGAAGTGACCGGATCGGTCTGGAAAATCGTGACGGAGGTCGGGCAAAGCGTCGGGGCGGGGGACACCATCATGATCGTCGAGTCCATGAAAATGGAAATCCCGGTCATTGCCGAAGACGGCGGCCGCGTCGAAGCCTTCAAGGTCGAAGAAGGCGCCCCGGTGGCCGAGGGCCAGGTCGTCGCCGTCATGGCGCCTTGAGATCGAAAGCGCCATGAAGACATCCGCCATGCAATGCAGCGCGCCGGCCCA
>Ga0182748_1002209_pt1 | contig 17860 bp, 20 predicted proteins | sample eDN3rd37CKraftOP_FD_128877 | JGI IMG/M metagenome (GOLD analysis project Ga0182748, IMG submission 128877) | Enriched Organic Plus compost microbial communities from Emeryville, California, USA - eDNA 3rd pass 37_C Kraft OP (version 2) (version 2) ...
AAGCAGCCGAACGCCTTGCCCAGCGTGCCCTCGATCACGTCGAGGCGATGCATGACGCCGTCGCGCTCGCAGACGCCCGCGCCGCGCTTGCCATACATGCCGACGGCGTGGACTTCGTCGATATAGGTCATCGCGTTGTATTTGTCGGCGAGATCGCAGATCGCTCCGATCGGCGCGATGTCGGCATCCATCGAATAGATGCTTTCGAACAGGATCAGCTTGGGACGGTCGCCCGCCTCCTGCAGCAGCTGTTCGAGATGGGCGAGATCGTTGTGGCGGAAGATCTTCTTCTCGCAGCCCGATTGCCGCACGCCCTCGATCATCGAATTGTGGTTGTAGGCGTCCGACAGGATCAGGACATTCGGGATCAGCCTGGCGAGTGTCGAGATGCCGGTCTGGTTGGACACATAGCCCGACGTGAAGATCAGCGCGGCTTCCTTGCCATGCAGGTCGGCGAGTTCGGCCTCAAGCTCGACCAGCGGATGATTGGTGCCGGAGATGTTGCGGGTGCCGCCGGCGCCGGTGCCCATGCGCGTCGCGGTCTCGACCATCGCGCCGACGACCTTCGGGTGCTGCCCCATGCCGAGATAGTCGTTCGAACACCAGACGATGATCTCGCGCGGCCCTTCCGGCGAATGCCAGATCGTCTGCGGGAAACGGCCAGCGATACGCTCCAGATCCGCGAACACGCGATAGCGCCGCTCGTGATGCAGGCGATTCAGCGCGTCGTTGAAAAAGGTCTGGTAATTCATGGCGATAGGATATCCTGCGGCGGACCACCCAGAATTGGTCGCAGTGGCCTGGCCGGCCGTTCAACCGATCCTGTTTTTAGAAGCGTTCGACGGTGTTTGTCGAGGGATGGCTGTCCCAATTCAATTGCAGGGCAACCTTGATTTCCATCAAAATTGCCGAAAGCAGCGCCAAAAGATGATTTTTCTTGGCGATCTGCGGTGGAACCCGGTCCGGGATCGGGCGTTCATCACCCGATAAATCAACCTGTCGGAGGCTGACTATGGGACGTGGGCTCCTGCTGTGGCTGATCGGAATTCCGCTGCCGATCATTCTGGTGGTCTGGCTGCTGGGCGGTCTGAGCTGACCCCCGAAATCGGGTTATGACGGCAAAGGCCGCCCGCGATGGTGGGCGGCCTTTGCTTGTCGAAGCCCGATCACACGTTGCGTTTGGCGTCGGCCTCGATGGCCTGTTCGAGCTTGCGGCTGAGAAGCCACGAGATCGCAAGGAAGCCGACCAGCATCGCCATGCTGAGACCCGACACCGTGTCGCCGAGCACCTTGTCGGACACGCGGCCGAAGGCGTAACCGGCGAGCACCAGCGAAATCGCCCACAAAGCCGCGCCGATCACATTGAGGATCAGGAACACGCCCCATGGCATTCTCGACAGGCCATAGGCGAAGGCGCCGAGGCCGCGAATGCCGTATGGATAACGATGGATGAGCGGCAGCCAGAGCGCGTGGCGGTCGACCAAGCGCTTCACGATGGCCGCATGTGCGGACACGCGAGGCCAGCGTGCGAGCACGCGCTCTCCGTAGCGGCGCGCCAGCCAGAACCGGAACACATCGCCCGCGAAGCTGCCTGCGAAGCAGTGGATGAGCGTCATCTTCAGGTCGAGCACGCCGAGCTGCGCGGCATATCCGGCAAACAACGCCATCAGCAAGGCGTGGGACGCCGCATAGGCAAAGATGAATGCGTATACGACCTCGCCATGCTGACGGACCGCCTCGATGAGCTGGGCAAGATCGGTCATGCGTTCCCGGATGATGAAAGCTTCCGCAGGACCTCTGCCGACGTCGAGACATCGCCGAATTGCTGGAAAATCGTCTCCAGCGCCGCGCGATGCTCGTCATCGGACAGAGCCGCGCAGCAATCCGAAAGCATTACGGTCTTGAAGTCGAGCATCATGGCGTCGCGGGCGGTGGACTCGCAGCACACATTGGTTTTCGTGCCCGCGATCAGGACGGTATCGATGCCGAGGCTGCGGAGCAGTCGTTCGAGCTGGGAGGAGCCCGGAATCAGCGCGCTATAACGGTTCTTGATGACGGTATGATCCTCGGGCGACACCTCGAGGTCCTGCCACACGGTCTGCTGACCGGGCGCAAGCGCCGCCATCGTGCGTTCCCGCATCTCCTCGGCGACGACGTGATCGAAGAACAGGTTCCAGTCGCTGCGGCCGCCGCGGCTCGTATTGGCGTGCAGCACCCAGATCACCGGGCAGCCAAGCTTGCGCAGGGCGCGTGCGAGATCGTTGATCGCGGGCACGATCGCACGCGCGAGCGGAACCTCGGCGGGCGCGCCGGGTGCGCAGAACGCGGTCTGCATGTCGATCACCACGAGGGCGGTCCGCGCCGGATCGAGGCGGTCGAACCAGTCCACGCGGCCCCGTCGTGCGAGCACGCGGGCGACGATCTCGGGCCGGATGGAAACCGGGTGCATGAAATGTGTCCTTGCTCGGTCACGCCTGCGTCATCAGCCGAAAGGACATGTTTGTTTCAGGCTTTTTTGGCAGGTCCGAGGTTGATGCAGGGCGCACGAATAGCATATATGCCCCGCGCTGGATCAAACTGGAGTTGGAATGGCTAACTTTAGAGACACGGACCTTCAGGACCGTCAAAAAAATGCCTCCGAAGCACGGAAGGCGATGTTGCAAAAATTCCTTGCCAAGGCAGAAGACCCGATCCTCGAACAGCGCCGCGCCGAACGTGCTGCGATCGAGGAAGCCCGCCGCATCCGTCAGGCGGAGCGTGAGGCCGCGCGCAAGCGCGAAGCCGAGAGACTAGCAGCGGAAGCCGCGGCCCGCGCCGCAGCCGAGGCCGAGGCAAAGCGCCTCGCCGAGGAAGAAGCCGCGCGCAAGGCCAAGGAAGAAGCCGAAGCGATGGTGAAGCTCCTGGCCGAGCAGAAGGCCGCGCGCGACGCGCGCTATGCAGCCCGCAAGGCTGCCGCAAACAAGCGCAAGAAGCGCATGGTCTGAGCGGCGCCGGGCGAAAAGTCGCCCGCTGCCGCTACACCCGAAAGCCGAGCCGAAATCCGCCCCAGTGCCGTCCATGGACGGTGATCGGGGCGGACACGTCCTTCATCAGGACGAAATTTCCCCCGCCCATATCGCGCCGGTAAGTCTGCAGCAGGAACGAGCGCGTCGAGCGTCCCGCGGACAATCCGGTGCGGTCGTTGAAGATGCGCCGGTTCCGGCAATTCGCGGAGTTCCAGACCGGGTCGTCGCCCTGCGGCTTCGAATAGACGAGGTTATGCGTGGGCAGATAGCCGTTGCGGTCCGCCGCCGCGCAGAATGCGATACGGCGGTCGAAGCGGAGGATCGGTTCCTGCACATCCGGCAGAACGCGGTCGGTGAAGGCGACAAAGCGCGTGATGTGCTGCAGCGGATCGGTGCCCGCGATCGGCCGATAATTCTCGTCGAACAGGTCGGCCAGACTGATCTCGCCGCGGCTGACCGCCTCCTCGAACAGGCGGCCGATGCGCTGCGCCGTCGCCCGGCACAAATCGATGATCGGGGTGTCCGGCGTTTCAATTCCGCTTTCGGCAATGAAGAGAATGAAGTCCTCGCTGATGCCGAGGATCGATTCCACGCGCGCCCTGGCCTGATCGAGCTTGGCGTCGCCTTCCTTCACCGAGGCGACGAGCGCCTTCATCTCTTCGCGCAGGGCGGCATATGAGGCGCTGTTGGCGTCCGCCGACTGTGCGGCGACATCGATCGCGGCGGCGAGGCAATCGGTGGTTTTCACCAGGGTCTGCAGGACAGCGCCGGTTTCGCGCGCCTTGCGTGAATCGGAGATCGCGGCCTGCGCCGTGGCCGCATTCACATCGGCCTTCTCGAGCGCGGTATCCAGCGTCTGCATCAACTCCTGCAGGTTTCGCTGGTTGTCGACCGACAACGGCCTGATCTGATCGGCAAGCCGCTTCACGGTCTCGGCGATGATCGCAAAGCCTCGGCCGGCCGCGCCGGCGCGCGCGGCTTCGACGCTCGCGTTGAGCGCCAGCAACTGGGTTTCCTGGGCGATCGACTGTATAGCGGCGCTGGCTTGCTCGACGCGCTTGATCGTGGTCGCAACCGAGGTGATGGAATCCTTCAGCGTGATCGCGCCCGAGCCAAGCATCTCGATCTTCTTGATCGTGGTCGCCAGAGTCTCGGACACGCTGCCGGCGCTTTCGCTGAGTGTGATCCGGGTGGTGTCGGCCGATTGCCGCGCGCTCTCCATCGCGGCTGCCAGATCGGCATTGGACGCATTCATCTGCCGGGCAGCGGCGACGGCTGCGCGCGCCTTTTGGATCTGCTGCTGGCCGAGTGCGGTGAGGTCTCCCACGAGACCCGCCATGTCGGCGATTTCGATGCCGAGACGGCCGCTGCGGTCGCCGATGTCGGCGAGCGATGACCCGGTTTCGGTCTCGTCCGGCTCGATCTCGCGCAGAACGGCACTGCTCATGATGGTGGCTCCCGCCGTGCGCTGATACCGGTAGTTGTGCGGGGCTATGGTTAACGCGCAGTAAACCTGCCGCATTTTGAGGCGCTGAAAGAGCAGGCAGGTCTTACGACGATGATGGTGACGATGGTGCTGCCGGACAGGATTGAACTGTCGACCTCTCCCTTACCAAGGGAGTGCTCTACCACTGAGCTACGGCAGCTTTGCTGACGACCCCGGCGTCTCGGGGCGATCGGTGCAAAAGGGCGCATGGCAGGACCGAAAAGGCCGCCTGCGCCGCGGCGTTAATAGCCGCCGGGAGGTGAGGCGGCAAGCATCGCGGCAGGGTTTTTGCGGGAGAACCCGGTCAGGGGCGGCTCTTTTGCCAGAAGGGTGCTCCCGCGGCGTCAGGTGGTCCCCCCCGATCGGGTCGCCGCTCACCAGGTCCCGCGCCGGTCGCAATCGCGCGCGAAGGGCCGCTGGCTGCAATCGGGCAACCCGGATGGATTTATGGTCGATGCGGCCGGTGCCTGGGTCCGGGCCTGCGGGCGCTTTCTGGTTTGCGCCATCGCGTCGGCCAACGCCCCTGCGACGAGCAGTCCGGCGAGGACCAGTTTCAAGGCTATCCGCATCGTTTTCTCTCCTCAATCGACAGGCGGTCAGCTAGGGCGTCGCCGGCCGCGTTGCATTCGCAATATCGTGAGCCTCGCCGAAACGATGCAGGCCGGGCCGGCACTCCGTGCGCCCCTTGCCTCTCACCCGGTTTTCGGCTTTGTCCGCCCCTATGGAGAAGAACACCGGACCTGCTCCAAACGACCAGCGAAAAGAGCGCCTCGCGAAGGCTCTGCGAGACAATCTGCGGCGGCGCAAGGCGCAGATTCGGGAGCGCGCGGCCGGCGCGGACCGCGATGAGGGCGGTGGCGCCGAGTCCGAATCGCGGGGCTGAGCCGTCCAGATTCCGTCCCAAGGGCGGATTATTGCGATAGAATAACCAGTCGCGTCCGTTCGTGGGGGTAACATGGATCGCATTCGCATCACCGGAGGCAGGCCTCTGGAGGGGAATATCCAGATTTCCGGGGCCAAGAACGCCGCCCTGCCTTTGATGATTGCGAGTCTCCTGACCGAGGACATGCTGATCCTCGAAAATGTCCCGCATCTCGCGGACGTCGTGCAATTGCAGCGCATCCTCAACAATCACGGCGTCGATGTGATGTTGTCGGGAAAGCGCGCGGGCGAAAGCGACCACGCCGGCCAGACGGTGAAGATTTCCGCGGCCAATATCGTCGACACCATCGCGCCCTATGAACTCGTCTCGAAAATGCGGGCGAGCTTCTGGGTGATCGCGCCGCTGCTTGCGCGCATGGGGGAGGCGAAGGTCTCGTTGCCGGGAGGCTGCGCCATCGGCACGCGCCCCGTCGATCTGTTGCTGATGGCGCTGGAGCGGCTCGGCGCGAAGGTCGATATCGACGCGGGTTATGCCGTCGCCAAGGCGCCCGCGGGCGGGTTGCGCGGCGGGGACATCGTGTTTCCGAAAGTCACGGTCGGAGGCACCCATGTCGCCATCATGGCGGCCTCGCTCGCCAACGGGACGACGGTGATCGAAAACGCCGCGCAGGAGCCGGAAGTCAAGGACGTCGCGGATTGCCTCATCAAGATGGGCGCCAGGATTTCGGGTGCCGGTACGCCACGCATCGAGATCGAGGGCGTCTCGCGCCTTGGTCCGGCGCGGCACAGTGTGCTGCCCGACCGCATCGAAACCGGCACCTATGCCATGGCGGTCGCGATGACCGGTGGCGACGTCACGCTGGAAGGCGCGCGTCCGGAATTGCTGCAGAGTGCGCTCGATGTGCTCAGCCAGGTGGGCGCCGATGTCACCGTGTCCAATACCGGCATAAGGGTGGCGCGCAATGGCGGCGGGCTCGGGCCGGTCGATGTGACGACCGAGCCATTCCCCGGATTTCCGACAGATCTGCAGGCCCAGCTGATGGCGCTGATGACCAAGGCCAAGGGCACCTCGCGCATCACCGAGACCATCTTCGAAAACCGGTTCATGCATGTGCAGGAGCTGGCGCGGCTTGGCGCCCGTATCTCGCTTGACGGGCAGGAGGCGACGATCGAGGGCGTGGATCGGCTGCGCGGCGCGCCGGTGATGGCGACCGATTTGCGGGCCTCGGTTTCCCTTGTGATTGCCGCCCTTGCTGCCGAAGGCGAGACCATCGTGAACCGGGTCTATCACCTCGACCGCGGTTTTGAGCGCCTCGAAGAGAAGCTCAATGCGTGCGGGGCCATGGTCGAGCGGATCAGCGCTTAACCGCAAGGGCCGGGGGCCTGTTTATTCCTGTCCGTGGCCCCCTTGCGACATTATGGCTGTTTGCCTAATTAGCCTTCAGGGCGAATTTTCGAATTCTTTGCGACCGACCGAAAAGGCCGTGTCATGGACATGTTGAAACTCATCGCGCTCGATCGCGAGGATCTGGAAATCGTATCCGCTCATCTTCAGGATGCGGTGGTGAAGATCGGCGAGGTGCTCTGGCGGCCCAACGAAAACCGGGTTGTGATCGCTCTGAACCGGTTCGATTGGGAAGCCGCGGTCGGCGAGAGGCCGGAATGGCGACGTCGGCGCGCCGCGCTCCGCTTCGATCGTGTTCTGTCCTGCAAATGCAAGAGTCTCGATTGCTCCGCCAAGGAGCAGGTGCTCAACCTCCTCGCCGTCGAATTCCATGAGACCGATGCACCCGGCGGTGTCGTGACCTTGTCGTTCTCGGGCGGTGGCGCTTTGCGGCTCGACGTCGAATGCCTCGAAGTCGAAGTCGTTGATCTCGGTCCGGTCTGGCAGGCTGCGCGGTGCCCCGAGCACAAGACGATCGACGGCGAGATCGCGCGGGCGTGATCCGCATTCTTTCGCGTTGAGCGCCTGACGCAAGCCGGGCGCGACATCGCTCTTCGCCCTCATTTTCCTATTGTCGATTCACACGCACTTGTGTCGTGCGCGCTACATGCGCGCGCTATTTGAAATGCTCACGCCAACATTCGCGCGAATCGAGCCATGATGCGGTCATCCTGAAAGAGTTTAACGAAACCTTCGCTTTTGAACGCTAACTTTGTCGCATGCGTGCAACTGCGTGAACCGGACTTGAACCATGCGGGGCCGGACCGCGCCAACGACACGAACGAACCGATGATCTACAAGCTCGCCGCCGCGCTGCACTGGCTCATCCTGCGACTGAAGGGCCACAACAGATACCGTCCTGAACGGCACTATATGCGCGGACCCGGCCCGAAGGCGCGGGCGATGGCCGCAGCGCACGACCGCGGCTGAGGCATATTCGGGTTCTCACAGAAAGCAGCTGTCCTCACGCAGTCGTCCCCGCGTAAGCAGGGACCGACATTGCGTGCGGATCAAAAATCCGGATCGGCGTAATGCGGCGCCGGCGGCAATGCGCCGGAGACCTCGGCGAGGATCGGGCGGAAGGACGGTCGGGACTTCATCCGGGCATACCAGTGCTTGGCGTACTGGGTTTCGGCCCAGGGAACGTCACCGAGGTAATCCACCACCGAGAGATGAGCCGCTGCAGCAAGGTCGGCGAAGGTGAGCCGGTCGCCCGCCAGCCAGTCGCGCTGTCCGGTGAGCCAGTCGATATAGGCGAGGTGGTACCGGATATTCTTGCGGGCCGCACGCATGACGTCGGTGTCGGGGGGGCCGCCGCCCTGTTCGGGCGTCATGAAGCGCTTGTGCAGCCGCTCATTGGCAAGCGGCAACGACACCTCGGCCGCGAACTTCTCCGCGAACCAGGCGAGAAGGCGCCGGACTTCGACGCGCTGCTGCGGGCTCGCGCCGATCAGGTTGCGGTCCCGAACGCCGTCGCCGAGCGAGGGGTGCATTTCGGACAGGAATTCCGCGATCACGTTGGGGCCCGGCACCGCCGGAAACCCTTCGGCGATCAAGACGGGCGTTTGGCCGGCCGGGTTGAGGATCAGGAATTCCTCTCGGCGCTCCCAGACCCGTTCCTCGACAAGTTCGGTTTCAAGATCGAATTCCGCGATCGCCAGACGCGCGAAGCGGGAATGCGGGCAAAACGGGTGGTGGAGGAGGGTCAGCATCCGGCCTTCGAATCATGACAGGGTCGCCGCGGATATTGCTGTAAAAAGCGGCGAAGTGTTGTGAGTTTGGAAATTTCATTGCCGGAACGGCGGGTTCGGTTCACAAAAGCGCGGCCCGCGTGAGTCCGGACGCGGGGTGGGGCATATCAGCATGAGCGATCTGATCAAGGCGGCCATCCTCGGCATCGTCGAGGGCCTGACCGAATTTCTGCCCGTGTCGTCGACCGGCCACCTGCTGATCCTGCAGCGGTTCCTGGGCTTTTCCGACGACGAGTTCGGGAAGACCTTCGTCGTGTTGATTCAGCTCGGCGCGATCCTGGCCATCCTGTCGATCTACTTCGCCAAGCTCTGGCGCATCGCCATCGGCGCGCTGTCCGATCCCGGCGCGCGACGCTTCGTGATCGGCGTCCTTATCGCCTTTCTGCCCGCCGCCCTGATCGGGGCCGCGATGCATTCGGTCATCAAGGCCTATCTCTTCAACGTGTGGGTGGTCTGCTTCACCCTGATCGCCGGCGGTGCCGTCCTTCTTTGGGTGGACGACATGGATCTACGGCCCAAATACAACGACGCGATGCAGTTCTCGCTGCCGATGTGCCTGATCATCGGCATTTGCCAGTGCTTCGCGATGATACCGGGGGTGTCGCGGTCCGGCGCGACCATCGTGTCGGCGATGCTGCTCGGCGCCGACAAGCGATCGGCCGCGGAGTTCTCGTTCTTCCTCGCGATGCCAACGATGGCCGGAGCCTTTACCCTCGATCTGATCAAGAATCACGATCAGATGACGTCGCACAATCTGCTTCTGGTCGGGATCGGTTTCGTCTGCTCGTTCGTCGCCGGCTTCTTCGTGGTCAAGACCTTCCTCGACTACGTCTCGCGGCACGGTTTTGCGCTGTTCGCCTGGTGGCGCGTCGTGGTCGGGACTCTCGGTCTGTTGCTGCTGGCGATCGGCTTCTGACCGCGCTCAGGCGTAGCGGTTGGTACGGAACTGCCCGGTCTTGCGGAAGCGCCAGAGATAGCTCGGCACGACAGCCTGATACGCGGCCGGCGTGATGCCCAGTCCCTGCAGCGTGCGGTGATCCCTGATCGCGTGCTCCGACACCACATTGTCGGTGCGCAGCAATTCAACCTGATCCGGCGTCAGCGGCGGGTTGGGCAGGAATTGCAGAAACCACGCCTGGATCTTGGCGAGCGTGAACGGCACCGGCACAAGCATCCGCGAGCGCCCGGTTTCGGCAAGGACGTATTCCATGATCTCGCGCATGGTACGCACTTCGGGGCCGCCGAATTCGTACGTCTTTCCGGCGCCCTCACCGGTTTCGACGAGATTGGCGATGGCCTCTCCGACATCCGCGGCATAGACCGGCTGGAAGCGCGTATGCCCGCCGCCGACCAGCGGCAGCGCCGGAAGGAAACGCGCCAGCGATCCGAAGCGGTTGAAAAAATCGTCCTCCGGGCCGAACACGACCGAAGGCCGCACGATCACGGCGTCCGGCAAGACCGTGCGCACCGCATGCTCGCCGTGGGCCTTCGATTGGGCGTAGAGCGACGGCGAATGCTCGTCCGCGCCAATAGCTGAGGTGTGAATCAGCCGCGCGCCATGGGCATGGGCCGCTTTGGCGACCTGCTCGGCGCCGAGATGCTGCACGACGTCGAACCGCTGCCGGCCGCGTTCGAACAGGATTCCGACCAGGTTGATGACCACCGACGCGTCACGGACCGCCGCTTCCACCGAGGCCGGATAGCGCAGATTGGCCTGCACGGCGTGGATCTGGCCCACGGTGCCGAGCGGCTGCAGATGGCCCGCCAGTTCGGGCCGGCGCACCGCGACGCGGATCCGGAAGCGCCGCTTCGCCAGTGCCCGTACCACATGGCGGCCCAGAAATCCCGAACCGCCGAAAACCGTAACCAGTGTGTCGGAATTGGTCTGAAGGGCCATGGAAAATTGCCTTGAAATGCCGCGTCCGATGATCCGTGCGGGATACCGCAAGGTTTCTGCGCTGTATAGGTGTCCCATCGTTGACAATGGCGTACCCCGCCACTTATGTCTCCGCCCGTTGCCCAGGTGGCGGAATTGGTAGACGCGCTGGTTTCAGGTACCAGTGGTGAAAGCCGTGGAGGTTCGAGTCCTCTCCTGGGCACCATCTCTTTCGTCGCGAGACCTGTATGACCATCCGCCTGCATCGCGGCGATCTGCCCGACCTCTCGCGCTACACACACTCGGTCGCGATCGACACCGAGACCCTGGGCCTCAATCCGCATCGAGACCGGCTCTGCGTCGTGCAATTGTCGCCGGGCGACGGTTCGGCCGATGTGGTTCAGATTCCCGCGGGCGGCTGCGAGGCGCCGAATCTGAAGCGGCTCCTCGCCGATCCGTCGGTCCTGAAGATTTTCCATTTCGGGCGTTTTGACGTGGCCGTGCTCCTGAAGGCATTCGGCGTCACGACCACCCCTCTCTATTGCACCAAGATCGCTTCGCGCCTGGCGCGCACCTACACCGACCGGCACGGATTGAAGGACCTCGTGCGGGAGCTGTTGGGGGTCGACCTGTCCAAGCAGCAGCAATCCTCCGACTGGGGCGCCGAAGTCCTCACCGAGCCCCAAATCGCCTATGCCGCGTCGGACGTCCTTTATCTGCACGCGATCAAGGAAAAGCTGGATATGATGCTGGCGCGCGAGGGCCGGACCGAGGTGGCGGAGGCCTGTTTCCGATTCCTGCCGCATCGGGCGCAGCTCGACCTGATGGGCTGGGCGGAAGAGGATATTTTCGCTCACTCCTAGGCCGTCGCCGTGCGGGGGCCATATTCGGACGCGATTTTCCGCCCTTCACCGGCTAGGATGGGCAGCGGGTGACCATCGATTTCGGGGCAGGACCACACGCTACCCATGAACCGCATGCTCGCCGGACCTGACGACTGGGGCCAGCCGGGACAACCCGCCGCCGGGGAGCGGCGCGTGGTGATCGCAGGCGCGCGCCGGCACAGCCGCCGGGTGCGGTTCATGCGCAAGGCGGTGCCGACCTTTCTTGTGGTGACCGTGGTCGGGCTGGTTCTGGCGAATTACCTCAATCCCGCGCGCTGGCTGCGGATACCCACCGAGTTCGGCACATTGGTCATTTCAGGATCGAAGATCACCATGGAATCGCCGCGGCTCGCGGGCTTCACGCGTGATCAGAGGGAATACGAAGTCACCGCGGCGGCGGCTTCGCAGGACACGAAGAATCCGACGATTGTGGAGATGAAGGAAATCACCGGCCGGATCGACATGGAAGACAAGAGCAGGGTGACTCTCACCGCCGTCGAGGGCGTCTTCGATACCAAGGCGGACTTGCTGCAGCTCAATCAGGAAATTCTCATCGTCTCGACGGCCGGATATCAAGGGCGGCTGACCGAAGCCCAGGTCGAAGTGAAGAAGGGGCGCATCGTTTCGGAGAAGCCGGTTCAGATGAAAATGCCGCAGGGTACGCTTGACGCCAATCGCCTCGAGGTGACCGAAACCGGCGCCGTGATCCGGTTTGACGGCGGCGTCGTGATGTGGCTCACGCCTGAAGCGATCAATCGCGGCATGGAATCGCAGGCAGCGAGTCAGGCGAGCGCGCGATGACCTGCTTTCGTGGAGTTGGATGCCGTTCGCTGGCGGTGGCGTTGATCCTGGCGTTTGCCGCTGCGGCTCCGGTGCAAGCGCAAAAGCAAAAGCCGCCGGCGCCGGCGCAGGACGTCGGTGTGCCGAATGCGCTGCAAGGCTTTGCGCGAAACAAGGATGAGCCGGTCAAGATCGAAGCGGCCAGCCTTGAAGTGCGTGACAAGGACAAGGTGGCGGTGTTCACCGGAAATGTCGTGGTGACGCAGGGTGACACCGTCATGAAGTGCAAGGAGCTGCGCGTCTTCTACGATCAGGACGATCCGAAAGGCGGCAAGGCGAGCAAGGGCAGCACCATGAAAGCAGCGCAGCCCGGACCGGGCGGACGACAATCGATCCGGCGCCTGGAAGCGCGCGGCGGCGTCGTTGTGACATCGAAAGATCAAACCGCGACTGGTGCCACCGGCATTTTCGAAATGAAGACCAACACCGTCACGCTGGGTGGCGGCGTCGTCATTACGCAAGGCAACAATGTCCTCAAGGGCGAGCGTCTGGTGGTCGATCTGACGACCAACTACGCGAAGGTCGAAGGCGGCCGCGTGCAGGGTCTGTTCTCGACCAGCAAGGAAGACGCGCCGGGTGGGCAACCCGGTCAACCGAAGGAGACTCCAAAGCCCGCACTCCGAACGAAGCCGACAGCACTGCCGTCGTCCGGCCCGTCCGTGACAAACTGAGCCGGCGTGTGCCGTTGCAACCGTGATTTCCACGGACTATCCAGATGATCTGCGGGCGGGCGGCTTGAAATCTTTGTGCGCCAGGTCCGTCGATATCGCCGCCGCCTTCAGAATGCCTGCGATTCAGGTCACCCCGAAACGATGAGATTGCTCTTGTTCTTCGATTGGGGAGTTTGCGTGCGAGCGAGCCGCGTATCGAAACGGATGTCGGATACGGGACATTAGCGTGTTCGATTTCCTGTCGATATTCCGCCGGAAGCGGCCCGGAAAAGCGCGCAAGCGCAAATCCTCCGGCGCGTGGCGGGTCGAACTGGATAAGATCGGCGGGCTCGTCGGCAAGTCCGATGCAAAGCGCGCCGGTGCGCCTCTTTCGGACGCCGATGCGCTGCGGATCGACCCTCTGCGGGACGACGTCCTGGTCAGGCAGCCGGCGCGGCAGGGAGCCCCGGCGGGGCATCCCCTGCACCCGGAAACGGTCAACCAGAATCATTTCAGGCCCGATCCCCCGCAGCGCAGTCGCCTCGACGCGCTCGCAGCCCGGCTTGGGGTCGGTGGCGGGGGCGAAGTGGCGGCGCGTGGTGCTCCGGACCCCCGCTTTGCGCCGCCGCGTCCACGGCGCCAGGAGCCGATGCAGCAACGGCCGCAGGCCGCGCAGGGCTACCTCGCCGCGCACAGCGTCGAGAAAAGCTTCGGCCCGCGCAAGGTGGTGCGCGGCGCCAGCCTGTTCGTGCGGCGCGGCGAAGCGGTCGGCCTCCTTGGGCCGAACGGCGCCGGCAAGACCACGATTTTCTACATGATCACCGGGCTGATCAAAGCCGACGCCGGCAAGATCGAGCTCGACGGAAACGATGTGACGCCCTTGCCGATGTACCAGCGGGCCCGGCTCGGCATCGGCTATTTGCCGCAGGAAGCCTCGATTTTCCGCGGCCTCAATGTCGAGGAGAATATCCGTTCGGTTCTGGAGGTGGTCGAACCCGACCCCAAGCGCCGCGAGCGCGATCTCGATGCGTTGCTGGATGAGTTCAACATCACGCGCTTGCGCAAGTCGCCGTCGATCGCGCTTTCCGGTGGTGAGCGGCGGCGCGTGGAAATTGCGCGCGCGCTGGCGAGCCGGCCGAGCTACATGCTGCTGGACGAGCCCTTTGCCGGCATCGACCCGATTGCGGTCGGCGACATTCAGCAGCTGGTTCGCCATCTGACCTATCGCGGCATCGGGGTGCTGATCACCGACCACAATGTCCGCGAGACGCTGGGGCTGACCGACCGCGCCTACATCATCTATTCGGGCGAGGTGCTGATGGAGGGCCGGGCTGAGGATATCGTGAATAACCCGGATGTCCGCCGGCTCTATTTGGGCGAAGAATTCCGGCTCTGAGCCGCTGGACGCGGCACATCTGCCCATTTTATAGGCAAATTGCCGAATTTCGGCCTGAAAATGCGGGCCGGGCAGTCTTAAGCTTGCGCCTATTTTCCACATGCACAAACCGTGCCGCTGGGCTAGGGAAGCCTCATGGCACTGACGACACGCCTCGAATTCCGGCAGAGCCAGGCTCTGGTGATGACGCCGCAGCTGATGCAAGCCATCAAGCTGCTGCAGCTCTCCAACCTGGACCTCGTCGCCTATGTCGAGGAGGAACTCGAAAAGAACCCGCTGCTCGAACGCGCGAGCGACGACGACGGCGCGCAGCCGCCCGCCGAGGCCGCGGACGCTCCGGCTGACGGGGAGGGCACCCAGGAATGGCTGGGCGAGGATCTGGCGGTCAGTCGCAACGCCATCGAAGAGGATCTCGGGACCCGGCTGGATAACGTCTTTCCGGAGGATGGCACCAATGTCGCGTCGGCGCGGGCCGAGGACGCGACCGCGGCGCATTCCGAATGGGCCAGTGTCGGCTCGGGGGGCCGTGAGGATGGCGAGTATAATCTCGAAGCCTTCGTTTCGGCCGAGCGAACGCTGGCGGATCATCTCGCCGAGCAATTGTCGCTGACGGTGAGCGACCCCGCTCAGCGCATGATCGGTCAGCACCTGATCGATATGGTCGACGAAACCGGATACCTGACCGGCGATCTCACGGCCGTAGCCGACAAGCTCGGCGCCGATTTGGCGCAGGTCGAGGCGGTCCTTGCGATCCTTCAGGGCTTCGATCCGGCGGGTGTCTGCGCGCGCAACCTGTCCGAATGCCTCGCGATCCAGCTCAAGGAGCTGAACCGCTACGATCCGGCGATGGAAGCGCTGCTGGGCCGTCTCGATCTGTTGGCCAAGCGCGATGTCGCCGCGCTTCGCAAGATCTGCGGCGTCAGCGACGAAGACATTGCGGACATGATCGCGGAGATCAAGCGGCTCAATCCGAAGCCAGGACTCGCATTCGGATCGGCGACGGTGCAGCCCATCGTGCCGGACGTGTTTGTCCGTCCCGCACCCGATGGTTCATTTCGCGTCGAGCTGAATTCCGACACGCTGCCCAAAATTCTTTTGAACCAGGAATATCACGCAACGGTCTCGAAGACCGCCGCGACACCGACTGACAAGGCTTATCTCGCCGAGAAGCTGCAATCGGCAACGTGGCTGATCCGCGCGCTCGACCAGCGCGCACGCACGATCCTGAAAGTGTCGGCGGAAATCGTGAAGCAGCAGGACGCGTTCTTTGCCCATGGCGTGCAGCATCTTCGGCCGCTGAATCTTAAGACGATCGCGGATGCGATTTCGATGCATGAATCCACGGTGTCGCGCGTCACAGCCAACAAATACATGGCGACGACGCGCGGCATCTTCGAACTGAAATACTTCTTCACATCCGCGATCGCGTCCGCTGATGGTGGCGAGGCGCATTCGGCGGAAGCGGTGCGTCACCGCATCAAGAATCTGATCGAAGCGGAGACGGCGAATGACATCCTCTCCGACGACACAATCGTGGAAAAACTCCGCGAAGCTGGAATCGACATCGCAAGGCGCACCGTCGCCAAATATCGCGAAGGCATGCGCATCGCCTCGTCGGTGCAGCGCCGGCGCGAGAAACAGGGCGCGTCGCTCGGCCGCTGAATGTTGCGGCGAGAGAGGAAAAAGCGTCAAATCCGGTCGAGCAGATTGCGGGTCGGGAGCCATTGACGCGGCGCAGGGCCATCCCTATGGTCCGCCCCGCTTCAGCCCCGACAACTTCAACACGATCCTTATACCGGCGGATACGCGGACCGTTTCCAATGGCACTTAACGATATTGTGGCCGCAAATGCCGTGATTCCGGCCCTCAAGGTCAACGGCAAGAAGCAGGCGATTCAGGAAATTGCGGCGCGCGCGGCCGAACTCACCGGCCTCAGCGAGCGCGTCATTTTCGAAACCTTGCTGCAACGCGAAAAGCTCGGTTCCACCGGCATCGGCCATGGCATCGCGATTCCGCATGGCAAGCTGCCGAAGCTCGAGCGGCTGTTCGGATTGTTCGCCCGTCTCGATCGGCCTATCGATTTCGAGTCGCTCGATGGCCAGCCTGTCGATCTGGTTTTCCTTCTGCTGGCTCCTGAAGGGGCAGGCGCCGATCACCTGAAGGCCCTGGCGCGCGTCGCGCGCTTGCTGCGGGATGCGGATACAGCCAACAAGCTGAGAGATTCGCGCGACGCGGATGCGCTCTATGCGGTGCTGACGCTGACGTCGAGTGCCGCCTGAGAGACTGCTTTCAGCGAAGCGGTGTCAGTGGACACTCACCGTTTCTAGCTCTTCGTTCTCGGCATTGGCGATCGCCGACTCGCGGCTGTCGGTGACGAGAAGCGGCGTGCCGTCGGCGGCACAGAGCACAAAGACCTCGGCGCCCGGCGCAAGCAGCGGAGCCTCGGGGCAGAAGAATCCGACATCTTCCGAACGGGCCACCCGCACATAAGCAAGATTGCGCCAGGCGAGCGCCGCGATGTCGCGCGCGGAGAGTGTCGCGGCTGGATGACGGCTGACGGATGCGGACATAGCGGTGTCTCCTCTGAAGATTGGACGGTCCGCGATCGTCATCGGTTCAATCCCCGGCACATGGCCCCGCTCACACGGCAGTGACTGCTGATCTGAGGCCGGTGATTGCAGACAAAAAAAAGCCACGGCCGAGACCGGCCGTGGCTCGCAACAAGGTCCTGGAACGATTGCCGTTAGTGAACGCTGACGGCTTCGAGCTCGTTGGTCCAGGCGTTTGCCACCGCAGCTTCGCGCGTATCGGTTACGAGGATCGGCGTGCCGTCTGCGGCGTGAAGCGCGAAAAGCTGCAATCCCGGCTGCATCTGCGGCGCCTGCGGATAAAGCTCATGTACATTCTCGGATTTGATCGGCTTCACATACGCGATCTTGCCTCCGCCGAGTACCGCGAAGGCCTGAGACGACATGATCGGCTTTTCGGTGTGTTCGTTGGTCATGTCCGTTACTCCTTCGTCAACTCAAGTTCCCCAATGGTCCGTCGGTTCCGTGCCGATCGTCGCATGTCCGGGATTCTTCCCCAGATATAGTCACTCATGCGCCGTGATCGAGATGGTCCGCACCGTCCGTGCGGGTTCCGGTCTCGCCAGGTCGATCGACAACAGGCCGTTTTTCAGATCCGCCTGCAGCACCTCCATCCCGTCAGCCAGCACGAAGGTGCGCTGGAACTGGCGGGCGGCGATGCCCCGGTGGATGAATTCGCGCGTCTTGTCCTCGACCTGGCGGCCGCGGATGACGAGCTGGTTCTCCTCGACGCTCACTTCGAGCTGATCGAGGGTGAAGCCGGCCACGGCGAGCGTGATGCGCAGGCGATCGGGATTGCGATCGTCACGTGCAATGCGCTCGATATTGTAAGGGGGATATCCGTCCGCCGCCTTGGTGACGCGGTCGAGCACGCGCTCGATCTCGTCGAAACCCAACAGGAACGGGCTGGACAACGAAGGCATTCTGGACATCTCAAAGCCCTTTCCAGCGACTTTGACGGGGCCCAAAAGAGGCACCCCCATACATTGTCCCGGCGGACCCGCCGGGACGCCCCTAATATGGGCCGCATTGCGGCCGCTGCAAGAGCCTGAGGGAAC
>Ga0182748_1002210_pt1 | contig 17849 bp, 18 predicted proteins | sample eDN3rd37CKraftOP_FD_128877 | JGI IMG/M metagenome (GOLD analysis project Ga0182748, IMG submission 128877) | Enriched Organic Plus compost microbial communities from Emeryville, California, USA - eDNA 3rd pass 37_C Kraft OP (version 2) (version 2) ...
CGGCACAGCCACAGATCAGCCTTGGGAAATTCGTCCGTCGTGATGTCAAAAATGCGGAATGAGCGCTGCGGCCCGTCGAATTGCTCGCGCAGGCGAGAGACAAGATCGGGGACAATGTCGCCGCCGATATATCGCATGTTCTCTGGAAAACGGACATGCCTCATCCAGTTCCAGTCGCCGCAAGGTGCATCGAACAGAATAGTGATGCGCTTATCCGCGAGGAGCTCCTCGAAGCGGGATCGGAATGTCTCGGTGAAGGCCATGGTCGAGCCGGGGCCGCTAACCGATTCCCCTCCCGCGTCCCACCACTGGTTCCTGTAAATCAGCGAAAAAACCGTCCGATTGTCAGCCGCGTTGGCGATGGCGTGCATCGTGCGCTTGACCTTGATCCGGCGCAGCAGCGCAGCCGCTATATAGGCAGGCGCGGCTAAACCGCGGGTCCGAAAAGCCGCGATCGCTTTCATCAAGTCATGCATGATCGGCAAGCTTTCCTGCGCGCTACAGCCAGGGCGCCCGACCGGTCGCCCAAAGCGCCTCGAGGTGGTCCTTGTCCCGCTTGGTGTCCATGCATTGCCAGAAGCCGTCGTGACGATATGCATTGAGTTCGCGCGCGCCCGCGGCGGTCTCCAGCGGCTCCTTCTCCAATACGGTGTCGTCGTCGGTAATCCGGTTCAGGAATCTGTTCTCGCAGACGAAAAAACCGCCATTGATCCAGCCCGAATTGACATGCGGCTTCTCGCGAAATTCGGTGACCAGCGAGCCCTCCAGGGACAACTCGCCGAACCGGGCGACCGGACGCACCGCAGTGACGGTCACTTCCTTTCCGCTGCCGCGGTGATGTTCCACCAGCCGGTCGATATTGATGTCGGCAACACCGTCGCCGTAGGTCAACAGAAACGGCTCGCCGTTGAGATAGGGAGCGACCCGCCGCAGCCGTCCTCCCGTCATCGTCGACAGCCCGGTGTCGATCAAGGTCACGCGCCAATCGACAGCCGGCGCAGCAATCTGCTCGACAGCACCGCTGGAGAGGTCAATGGTGAAATTGCTGCCGAGCATCCGATAGTTCAGGAAGTACGTCTTGATGACCTCGGCCTTATATCCGAGGGCCAGATAGAAATCCTTGTGCCCGAATTTCGCGTAGTGATTCATGATATGCCACAGGATCGGCAGTCCCCCGATCGGCACCATCGGCTTGGGTATCGTATTATCGACATCGGCGATGCGCGTTCCGAACCCTCCGGCCAGGATGACGACTTTCATCGAGCTTTGTCCTTGTCCCTACAGCCCGCTTTGCGCACGCATGCGGAGCCACTCCGCCTTGGACGTGGTCGGCTGAATGCGATCGCGCGTGACGCTGTCAAAATCACCGATCTTCTCCGCGACCACGATCTGATGATCCCGCAGGTGAGGAGCCAGTCTGAGACAAGTCGACTGAACAAGTCCGCGCAGCCCGGCATAACGGTTGCGCGCCTGCACCTGCCCCTGTGAATCGACAGAATAGTCGCCTTGCCGCCGCTCGAAATATTCATGCCTCGTCACCGAGAAGCCGGAATATTTCAAGTAGAAGGCCAGTTCATCGCGCGAGAACTCCCGGAAATGCGGGCGCCAGTCGCCGCGGTAGAACAGGCTCGAGCGCAGCGGATGCACGTTCGGGCTCTGTCCGCGACGCGCCATCTGATAGACATTGGCGAATGCGGTGACGTTATCCGTCGTCACGATCAGCTTGCCGCCAAGCCGCAAGGCGCGGTTGATCGCGTCGAGGCACGGGATCGGATTGGTCAGATGCTCGATCACGTCGAGCAGGAGCACGCAATCCGCATTCTCGATCGGCCAGTCGCGCGTCACCGAGGCCGCGCCAAAGTCCGGATCGAGCTCTGTCTCGAAGCACTGTCCGCCCAGCCGCGCCATTTCCGCGCGATATTCCGGCGAAAAGCCGAGCCCCACGCCCCAATAGGTGAAATCCTGCGGAAAGAAATGCCGCAACAGCTTGATCATCGTTCCGGGATAGGGGCCGACATCGACGATGGTCCGGGAATCCGGGCAGTGCTCCTTGAGCGCGGAGACGACCTTCCAGAACCGGATCAGGCTGACCAGCAGCGAATGCTTGCCCCTCACATCCGCCGCCTGGAAGGCGTCTTCCTCGGCATTCTCCCACGGAAACGGCTGGTACTCCGCCACGTAGCGCATGAAGGAAGCCAAGGTCGGTGATTGAGTCACGGTGCGATCCTTTGGTCGGGCCCTGCCGGCCAGCAGGGTGCGTTCCAGTCGAACGCGAAGCGATCCGCCGCGGCACGGTCTTCCTCGCCGGGATCGTGCTCCAGATCGGCGATATTGAGGATCATGCTCAATTCCGGCGCTACGCCCTTGAAGCCGACCCACAGGCCAGGCGGCACCGTCAGCCGGCCGTAGGAAGCCGGACCAAGCTCGTAGCGCCGGCCAAGACCGCTCTCGCCGTCGATGACCGCGAAGCTCACGCAGCCGATTGGCACGACCAGATTCAATGTCATGCGTTGATGACGCTTCCACGCTTTGAGCGCGCCCGACTGCACGCAGGAGAAATAGGCCTCGCCGAAATCGACAAAGCCGGGGCTGCTGCGGCGCATCGCATGCATCACATCGCCCGCCGGAACGGGGACGATGCTGAGCGGCGTGAGGCGGACGGCGTCTAATCGCATGCCCAAGTCAGACCGCGCGAGCGCGCCAGGTCCTGGTAACGGTCGATCTGTGCCGCGGTCAGCGCCAGCACGGATTGACTCCGATCCTTGCGATAATATGCGTCATACCATTCGCCGGTGAGCGCGATCATCTCGTCGAATGCGAGTGTTGCCCGCCATTGGAGCCGGGCGAAGGCCTTGTCGCAGTTGAGCTTCAGCAGGCCGGCTTCGGCGGAGCCGGCGGGCGCTCCGACGACACAGTGATCCGCCTGCCCGGACCATGTCCGCGCCAGCGCGGCAATCACGTCGCTGACCGGATGATCCTCCAGCAGCGACGGGCCGAAATTGAAGGCCTCGCCATTCAGCTCCCGCTGCTGCAGCAACATGGCCGCCAGCCAGAGATAACCGGAGAGCGGCTCCAGCACGTGCTGCCAGGGACGCGTCGCATGCGGGTTGCGCACTTCGACCGGCCGGCCCTGCGCCCAGGCGCGGATGCAATCGGGCACGATGCGGTCCTCGGCCCAGTCGCCGCCGCCGATCACGTTGCCGGCGCGGCCGACCGCAATGCGCACCGGCGAGTCGGATGCATTGAAATACGACGCCCAATAGCTGCGGATCACGAGCTCGGCGGCGCCCTTCGAGCCGCTGTAGGGATCCTTGCCTCCGAGGCGGTCGGTCTCGCGATAGCCCCAGACCCATTCGACATTGTCGTAGCACTTGTCGCTGGTGATCAGCACCGCGATGCAGGGGCGCTGCGCGAGGCGCAAGGCCTCCAGCACATTTGCCGTGCCCAGCGCATTGGTCTCGAACGATTCCAGCGGCGAGCGATAGGACCGCCGCACCAGTGATTGCGCCGCCAGATGAAACACGATGTCCGGCCGCACCTCCCCGATCACACCGGCTACGTCCTTCCCGCTGCGAATGTCGACACGACGATCATCGATCTCGGGCGCGATTCCCAGTTCCTCGAAATGCGACGGCTTGGTGGGAATGTCCAGCGAGAGGCCGGTCACGCGCGCGCCAAGCCGTTGCAGCCACGCTGTGAGCCACGAGCCTTTGAAGCCGGTATGGCCGGTGACCAGCACGGTCTTTCCGGCAAAGGCGCGAGCGAGCTTGGGTGGCACGGACATGTCTCACGCCTTGCGCAAGGTGACCCGAAGGTCCTGGATCAGATTGGAGATGAAATAGTTGCCGACGATCCCGACCAGCTTCTTGCCGATCCGTCCCTTCACCGCGATCTCGCGGAGGCCGGGAATGAGCAGATAGGGATTGAACGGCGCCAGGATGAAGGCTTCCTCGACGATCGAGAACCGCGCCTTCGAATAGTAGGGCCGAGACTGGCAATAGGGCGATGACGGGTCGAAGAAGTGGAATGTGATCTCGTGGAAAGCACGCTTGTGCGTGGGGTCGGCGGCGGCACACCAGCTGTTCCAGTACGGCACGCTGATGCGGCAGATGCCTCCCGGCGCCAGGATGCGCCAGATTTCCTCGATCGAGGGGATGAGCTCATCGAGATGCTCGAGCACGTCGTAGATCTTGATCTCCGATACGCTGCCGGAGTCCCACGGCCAGGGCCGGACATTGAGATCGTGCACGCAGTCGATTCCGTGCAGCGGCGCCACGTCATGGTTGATCCAGCCCGGCAGGATATCGGTGCCAGCGCCGATATTGAGCCTGAGGCCCGTCGTCTCGGTCATAGCGAAAGCAGCCTGTGGAAGCGGCGTGCCATCACCACGTCGCTGAATTTGGCGATGTGCCGGCGCGCCTGTTGCGCCCGGTCAAGCGCGGCTTGCGGATCGCGCATATAGGCTTCGAGCGCCTCGGCGATCTCGGAAGGGGATTCGGGCGGCACCAGCAGCGCGACATCGTGGTTGAGGAACTCCATCACGCCGCCAACCGCTGTCGCCAGCACCGGCGTCCCGGCCGCCATGGCCTCGGCCGCAGCAAGGCCGAACCCCTCGAAATCCTTGGTGGCCATGATGAGAAGATCGAAATTCCGCGCGATGGCGCTCGAGTCTGCCGCAATATAGCCGGTGAGCAGGATTCGATCGCCAAGGCCGAGCCGCTCTGCGACCTGCCGCAATCGCGCCTTCTCCTCCTCCGGCCCCTCGCCCACGATCACCAGGCGCATCCGGCTGCGCAGGTCTTCAGGCAGTTCCGCCATGGCCAGCAGAACGTCTTCATGGCCCTTGTAACGCTCGATCCGTCCCATCATGCCAAGGACGGTTTCACCATCGGCAATTCCCCAACCTTGCCGCAAACCGTTCGCGGCGGTTGCTCCCGCAGCGATGCGGATACCGTTATGGATGACGCGGATCGGGTTCCGTTCGGTATCGAAGAAGCGCAGCCTGACAAGCGTCTCACGCGTGGCGCGCGAGACCGTGACGAGATCCGTCGCCCAGTTCTGGACGCCGCGGTCCACGGCTCGTTCGAACAATCCGCGCCCGATCGAGAAGGGAGCCGCCGCGTGATGAACCAGCAGCAACCGCTTGCCGATTCCCAACCGCTGCGCCGCGCATAGCGCCGCGAGGCAGGTCCAGGCTCCCGGATAGCTGCCATTGTCGGCAATCACGGCATCGAACGGCCCGTGGCGCGCGAGGACATGCTGCGCCCGGCCTATCCATCGCCAGAACCGCAGCGGCAGCAGGACGTAATCCACCAGCCTGCGGAGCAATCCGGTCTTCGCCGTCCGCCACTCCGGCACAGGGATCGCCCTCACACCGCGGGCGCTGATGGCTGCCCCGATCCGCTGGACACCCGGATTGGACACATTGTGGAAGATCGTGAAGCTGTCATGGCCCGGCCAGGCGCCGAGCAGCGCCGCGAGATGCGCGTCCACGCCGCCCCAGGATTCCTGCTCCCACCAGATGGCGATGTTCATGACGTTGCCGATGGGACCTGTTTGGCGGCCGCCGACGCGCCATCCAGTCGGCTGCCGATGATCTTTGCCGGCACGCCGCCGACGATCGCATATTCAGGCACATCCCGGTTGACCACGGCATTGGCGCCGACGATGGCACCGCGGCCGATCCGCACGCCTCGGAGCACCGTCACATTGCTGCCGATCCAGACATCGTCCTCCACGACGATGCTGCCGCGCCGTTCGCCCTGGTCGCCGATCGGCCGGTCGAGGTCGGCGAATTCATGATCGGCGGTCCGGAACGAGACATGGTCCGCCACCAGCACGTTTCGCCCCAGCGTGAGATCGCAGGTGAGGCCGAAGATCACGCCGGAATTGATGCTGGATTGGTCGCCGATGGTAAGCCGGCCGTAACCGCGGATGCTGACGCCAGCATAGAGCGTCACACCGTCGCCGAGAGCAACGATCAGCGGTGCATTGAATCCCGGATCGAATTTGGGAACTCCGACGAAAACCGTATTGTCGCCGATGCGTTCGAAGAAATGGCCATACCGCACCATGGTCCACAGCGTCCGCCAGCGGATGCCGACACGATGCAGGACATGCTCGAATGACTGTCCGGCTTGGCTGAAACCGACGCGCAAGCGGGCCAAGCCGAACATCGTGCGCAGCAGTGACCGGCTCAGCGAGCCCATCGATCAGTAACCCAATGCCGCCATCGATGCGCCATAGCGGGCGCGGATCCGCGCCTCGATCTGAGGCGTCATCGCCGGCTGGCCGGCCTGTTCGCTCGGTTGCAGGTGGCCGGCATTCGCGTCGCCGACCGCTTGCTTCAGCCCTGCGCTTGAGCGGTCGTATAGTTCTGTCATTCGCCCGCGCGAGGAATTCGCCACCGCCTCACGCAGCTCGCCATCCGTGCGTGTTATACCGAGGAACGACGCGATCTGCCTGGCAACCGTCACCGCGTCGCGGCGGATGTCCTCATATCTCACCAGCAGAAAATCGAGGTCCGCCGTGTCGTGGTGGATCCAGCTGTTCACGTTCGCGGACCAGCTTCCGAACCAGGCGTCGAACTCCCCGGCGATCTGCCGGTCGACGAATGCTTCGAAAGATTCCCCCACCAGATCGCCGCGCACCCGCCGCAGCGTCGTAAACTGAGAGACGATGACTTCACGCGGATCCCTCACCACGTAGATGACCCGGCGATATCTCGGATCGAACGCTTCATGGCTCTTGAGAATTCGCGGGTCCGGCATGGCGCGCAGCGCGAGTTCCGAGGAAACGTAGATGTCCGGCACCAGCGTTTCGATGTTCGAATAATCGACGGTTGCCGTGCGATGGACCAGATTGGCAATCAGGAATCGCAGCCAGGTATTGCCGGACCGCGGATAGCTGACGATGAACGTATCACTCGGACGGACATCGAGGTGGCGGCCCGGACCAGCGGCGGGATACGGCGTCGGCTGCCCATGGACCGCAGCGGCATAATTCATCAGCTGCCCGCGCGTGAGCCATAGCAGGCCATGCTTGATGGTCGATTTCATCGACTTACGGGCACAGCGGCTCAAGCCTTCAGCTGCTCTCGCCATGGCTTGAGCCAGCCGCCATCAATCTGAAAGTAGCATCGGATAAAATTGCCGATGGCATCCGCGACCGGCTTGGATGTCCACCAGGCAACCGGGTCGGCGGCAATCTCCGTCATGGCCCTGGCCGCCGCAGCCGGATCGTCATAGAGCACGCCAGCATCGCGGAGCCGATCGAAGTTTCGTTCGGCCTTGGCATTCAAGCTCCATCTGTCCCGATCCCATACCAAAATGGTCGGCACATTGCTGCCGATTGCCTGCAGATAGCTCGTGTTCATGTTGTCGGCCACCACGAGCTTCGCCTCCCGCAGCCGCTGCAGGAGGTCAGCGGAATAATCGTCAAAGTCGATGTCCGGAAACCATTTCCGAAAGCGGTCCTTCTCGAACCAGCCGAAGTGCAACGGATGCGGACGAATCAGAAAATCGCGCGAAATCCGGTCCGGCAGCGCGGTGAAGAATGCCCGTTGACGATCGATATAGTCGATCGCGTCTGGGCCATCGACCGCGCTCATGAATCCGTAAGGCAACAATAGGCCGCCGGTACCGGCGAGATAGAGCAAGCGGCTGCTGCTGCCTGGAGAACGCCGGCGCACATAGAAATGCGGCAGCATCGGAACCGCCGACGTATTCGTGCCGACGGCAATATCCTGCCCCCAGGACAAAAATTTGTCCACGATCTCCGCTTCAACGAGCTCCGAACCGCTGAGCATTTCCCGAATGCCGTAGCTGCCGCCATGTTGGGCACTGATCAGGCGGGCGCCCTGCTCGCTTCGTTCAGCGGCCCAGAGCGAGAATGCATCATCTCCGAGCCAAGCCGTGCCGCTCACGATGGCGCGGGTGTTTGGAGGAAAGCACGTCGAGACGTAATCGCGAAGCACACCGAAGCCCTCGAGCAGGGAAATCGGCAGAGTGCGGGACAAGACTGTCGCAAGAGCGGCAGGAAATCCGGATTGGCACGTGCGCTTGCGCAAGTCTGAGGCGAGGTTCTCGCGCCACGCCGTGTCGATCTGCGGCCATTGAATGTCCGACATCCGCCTGAGCGGCAACCGGGCGATCCGGAATCCGCTCGAAGCGGCTAGCCAAAGCGCTTCCTGCGCATTCGGTGTGGCATTGTAAAGAACGCTTTCAGCGTGCATGGCGAGGCGACCGGCGAGAGCCCGTCCGATCGTCCTCAATCCCTGACTGATTCCGCTCGAAGCACCGCCGCCGCGCTCGACATCGGGGAGTGGACTAGCAGGCAAATCCGGCTCGGATGACTGAATCCGCTCGCATCGGATTGCCAACGCGTCGGCGAGGTCGGAAAATATTGCAAGGTGTCGGTAGCTGCCCCACAGCTCGCGATAAAGAACACCGCTGGTCGGAGGGCTCGCAACGCTTTCCGCTCGCGGACCAAAAATCCGGATGTCCGCGAAGCTCGCACGGGCGGCTTGCAGACACTGGAAATGGTGATAGGCCGTCATCACCATGCGGTGCAGCCAGCCGCATAGCAGCACATTCCAATATCGCGCCGAGCGGCTGATCCGATGATAGGAATTGAGGATATCGACGAAATCCGTCAGCAGCGCCGCCTTGAGGTCGATGCAATAGCGGTATGCATCAAGCCGCGACTGCCGACTGGCGAAAGGATAATCGAGGACGCGCGAGGCCAATGCCGGTCGGTCAACATCCAACGGAAACAGCAGGCACCATCGTCCCAGGAAGGCATCGGGCTCGTCGCTGCCCCAGAACGATTGCAATGCCGTGGTCGCAACGATCTTCGGGTGTCCGTCAGGCACGTTCGTCTAGACCGGCGAGCTATGACCCTGACGAACGGCCGGACCGCCCAGAAACGCGCTGCTCGGAATGTTGATGATCCGCGACGCCAAATCCTCGCAGACGCGCAGATCCATCTTGGGACAGCTTCCGTACATCGGCAGACGGTGCATCAATGTCCACGCCGGCCTGGTGATCAGGCCGGCATCATTGGTCCTCTCCAGGATGCTGTCGCGAAGATGCGCGAAGGGCCGATCCAGGATCAGCGTGTTGAGCCAGTAATTGCTTGCGCCGTGCGACGGCTCCGTAAAGAACCGCACGCCCGAAATTCCGGCGAACGCTGCCCGATAGCGATCCGCCAGGGCTCGCTTGCGGGCGACGGCCTCTTCGAGCCGTTCCAACTGGGCACAGCCCAGCGCCGCGTTGAGATTGGGCAATCGAAAATTGAAACCGACCTCATCGTGGATGAATTCCCAGCGGTGCGGCCGGCGCGCCGTCGTCGTCAGATGCTTGGCCTTGTCCGCCAGGACGAGGTCGTTAGTTAAGATCGCTCCGCCGCCGCCGGTTGTCACGATCTTGTTGCCGTTGAAGCTGAGCGTCGACAAAAGCCCCGAGCTGCCGACCGGCCTGCCCTTGTATTGCGTTCCGAGCGCCTCCGCGGCGTCTTCGATCAGCGGCAGATCAAATTCGTCGCAGACGGCTTTGAGAGCATCCAGATCGCACGGATGCCCAAACGTATGCATGACGACCAGCACGCGGATACGGCGACCTGTGGTCCGATTGAACAACCCAGCTTGCCGGCGCTCCGAGATGCCTGCGAGATAGACGCGAAGGCGCTCAGCCGATACGCCGAGCGTTTCCTCTTCGATATCGACGAAATGCGGAACGGCTGCGCAGTAGCTGACGGCATTGGCGCTCGCAATGAAATTCAGCGCCGGCAGCAGCACCTCATCGTCTCGCTCGACGCCGGCCAGCAGCAGGCAGACGTGGAGCGCCGCCGTTCCGTTGACGACCGCGACGGCGCGCGCAACATCCATTGCTCGCGCGAGCTCCACCTCATAGCGGTCGACATAGGCGCCAACTGATGAAACCCAGCCGGTATCGAGGCAATCCTTGACATATTTCCACTCATTCCCCTCGAAGCATGGCTCATGAAGCGCAACAGGACGCTTCGCGTCCGCAAGACATGCGCCGAGGGTCTCGGTAATTGCCTGAACCAGGTCTTCACTCATTGCTACGAAAGACCGTGCGCTTTTCTGAGATCGGCAGGACGAGCCACGTCGAGCCAGTCCTCATCCGAAAGATAGACGGCAACGGAACGTCCGCTCTGGATGAGCCGCTCGAACAGTTCGGTAATCGGGAAGAACGTGTCGGGGGGGACGGCGCTCAAGACGGAAGGCTCAAGCACATACATGCCGCGGTTCACGAGCATGGTCAGAGACGGCTTTTCCTCGAGATGCGTCACATATCCGCCTGCTTCATGAACCACCCCAAACGGCACTTCATGCTGGTAGCTGCCGACGGCCATCGTCGCCGCGGCTCCGGATTCGCGATGTCGCTCGATGAAACGCTGCACGTCGATCCGTGTGAGTTGGTCGCCGTTCAGCACCAGGATCGGCTCCTCAGGGGTAATCCGAAGCAAGCCGAGCGCGCCGCCCGTTCCGAGCTCCTTGTCCTCCCGCAGATAGTCGATGCGGCAGCCGAATCGCGTTCCATCGCCGAAATGCTCCTCAACGATATGTCCGAGATAATTGATCGCGAGGAATATCCGGCGGATTCCGGAGCCGACGAGGTGCAAGACGATCCATTCCAGGATCGGACGTCCCGCCACCGGCACCATCGGCTTGGGGCACTTTTCGGTGATCGGCCGCAGCCGCGATCCCCGCCCCCCTGCCATGATCACGGCAATGTTGTCGACCGTCGCAGGCGTGATGATCTCTTCGAGGAAATGGATGCCGAGCAATGAGCCAGCAGAGGTAATGATCGGCAGTTGGCGAATTCGCAACGCCTTCATCAGATCGATCACCTCGGCCCGAGCGGCGCCCTGACCCACCGAGATGAATTTCCGGCTCATCACCGATGCGGCTGATGCTTCCATCGACAGGCCAGCCAGCAGGCCGCGGCGGATGTCGCCATCAGTGATGACGCCGATGATCGCGCCGGCGCCATTCTGCACGAGGACAACCTCTCTGAAGTTGTCGTTGATGGCAGACATCGCGTCCCGAATGGTCGCGGTCTCGGGGATCACGAACTTGGAGAGCATCTCGGCCAGCACGGCGCGCTAGGCCCCTTTTCGACAGCTCAGGACCCAGTTTCGGACCTCGTGCGGCCCGCCACCGATGCTCCGGATCGAATAGTTCAGCTCGATCTGCTCGAAATCCGCATAGAGCCTCATCAGGTCGTCTCGCGCCGAAAATCTGTTCTTGCCCATATTGGCAAAAGGGCCCTCTGCGATGTCGGTGAACGTCGTCGAATCGACGGGCTTACCTATGCCGTCGCCCCAGGTGCCCTGCGCGCTGGTGATCGAGAAATGCGTTCCTCCAGCTTTCAGCACCCGCCGTATCTCGGATATCAGCAAGGAGACTTCGGCTTCGGTGTTACATTGCAGACAGCCGACATCGATCACGCAATCGAAGCTCTGGTCCGGATAAGGCAAGGCAGCAAGATCGCCGGTGCGGAAATCGCCCTTCAGGCCTTCAGCAGCAAACCTGTCTTGCGCACGCGTGATCGCGGTCGGCGACGCGTCGATCCCATACAAATCAAAGCCCTCTTTGGCGACAAACCAGCTCGGGCCGGAGCCCGGGCCGCAGCCGATGTCGAGAACCTTGACCGCCGACCTGTCGGGGCACTGATAATAGGTCCGGGCAAAAAACCGCACCAGTTCTTCGGGCGGATATCGGCCCCACTCGTTCCTGGTTCGAAAGATATGCTCCCAGACAGGATCCCACGTCACCGCTATCCCCCCAATATAAAAAGCAATTGCCCCTTGAACGGCGATTCCGCGACCCGGCCGGTGGCGTAATCGACCGTCAGTCGCCGGACGATCCGCAAACCGCAACCCTGCAGCAATTCCGTCATTTCCTGCGGCGTGAAGAGATGTCCCATGCCCGGCACGACATTTCCATTCACCCGCCATTCGAAGGAGACATCGCCGCGCGCGGGATCCGGCTTGATCGTATCGATCAGCCGCCGCAGCGCCACCCGCCACGCGCCGTAGGCAGCAGCGTTGTGACGATTGTTCACGTCGATGAAAATCCGGCCGCCCGGAGCAAGCAGTCTCGACATGCGCGACAGCGCCGCGGCGCGTTCGTCAGGCGTGGGCACGTGGCCCAGCACGTTCCACAACGACAGAATGACATCGAAGCGCTCCGCGGAATCGGGCAGCTCCTGCGCGGTGCATTGCCATACCTCGTCCGCTCCGGCAGCCCGACAGAGCTTGATCATTTCCGGCGAGGGCTCGGCAAGGACCACATGCTTGGCGCCCATGCGGCGCGCGAGCGAGGTGCCCCTCACTCCGTCGCCAGCGCCGACATCCAAGACCCTCTCCGGCGAGGCCGGAAGATGCTGCAAGATCAGATCATCCACGGCCTGCAGATAGGCGGCCTTGCCTCGCGCATAGTCGCGATAATGCGGCGCCAGCGCGTCGTAAGATGCGCTCACGCCAGCGCCGTCCAGGTGATGGGCTGATCCGGTTCGAGATCGACCTGCAATGTCATCCCGATAATCTTGTCGATATCTACCGGGGAGATTCCTCCTTCCGGCCGCTTGATTTCGAGCATCTGCCGCTCCAGGCGTGTCCCCTTTGCAAGATGCCCGGACGCCACCAGCGACTTGCGGATCAACGGCAGATTCTCGACTTCGCACGGCATCGCCCGCTTGACGCCGTCACCGAGAACGCTGTTCGCGATCCTGACGCCTCTCACCAAAGCAGCAAGTTCCGCGGGCTCGATGCTGGCGCGGTGATCAGGGCCCGGCATCGTGCGGTCGAGCGTGAAATGCTTTTCGATGGCGCAGGCGCCGAGACCGGCCGCGACCACCGCCGCCTCCACCCCGATCGTATGGTCGGAGAAGCCAACCGGAATGCCGAACGCTCGCTGCATGGTGCGCATCGCACGCAAATTCACCTCGTCAAACGGCGCCGGATAAGCCGAGATGCAATGGAACAGCATGATATCGGGACAGCCTGCGCCGCGCAGTGCCTCGATCGCCGCACCAACTTCGACCAAGGTGCTCGCGCCGGTCGATAGAATGACGGCCTTGCGTCGCGATCCGACATATTTGAGCAGCGGTATATTGGTGATCTCCCCGGACGGGATTTTCACCGTCGAGACCTTGAGCTCGTCGACCAGGAGATCGACGCTGTCGAAATCGAACGCCGCGCAGAGGAACGGCGCCTTGCGCTCGGCGCAGTAATGCTTCAGGTCTTTCAGCGCCGCCGGCTTGAGCTCCAGCGCTTTGCACATCTCGAGCTGGCCGTCGCCGTTCGAAGTGGTCTCCTTCTGGTAAGGAGTCTTGCCGGCAAAGCGGCTGATTTCCTTTTCCGAAACAAACGCCTGAAACTTGATGATGTCGGCGCCCGCAGCCAGAGCCTCATCCACCATTTTTCGGGCCAGCGCCGGGCTGCCGTTGTGATTCACGCCAATCTCGGCAATCACCCGCGTCGGCTGGCCGGGACCAAAATCGAACGATCGAGACTCAAAATCCATCTTGAAGGCTCTCAACGACGATAGATCGGGAAATAGTTCGAATCTGACACGCGCCCCTCGTGCCGTAACTCATAGCTGCGCTTGAGACGCGCCAGTTCCTCATAAACCTCTGCATTCATGACGCGACCGTAGCTGAACAACCTAAGGGGTTTTTTGGAAAATCCCGCCTTGAATCGAAACAGCTTGTCATCGCTAGCAGATGTCACGCCGCCGCCTAGAAAGTAGTGTTGATAGCGCTGCTCGCTGGCCCATATCGCGGTTTCGTAGATCAACAGCGAACCCGCGTGGCACTCGTGATAATTCTCGTCGGAACCGCCAAAGTGGTAGTATGCCGTGTTGAAGCCGTGCAGCACCATATGCGCGGCAGCGACTTGATCTCCGACGCGAGCGAAGAACAGCGAGACGTGATGGGAACCAAGCTCATTCAAACAATTCGCAAAATAATCGTCCGGAAAATACCAACGTTCGGCTGCACCATGGCGTCGCATGGTCCTCAGATACAGGCGCTCAAAAATACCGAGATTCTCAGCGTTGACGTCTTCGTTCCGCACCTGCACGCCTGCGCGCTTTGCGCGATTGACTGAACTTTTCTGTCCGCGGCTGAGACCGGACCAGATTACCGCCGGTCCGCCGGCCAAGGAAATCGCAACGAGCGGCTTTTCCTGGTGCAATGCCACGTCTGGCCTGCCTTCAAGAATCCGATGGTTCAACAACAGCGGATGCAGGATCGTGAACTCGCTTGCGAAACCATGTCCGCGGCAATAATCGACGAAATTGCGCTCGAACTCGTCCACCAAATCCACCTGCCCCGCAGAGGCACCGCTGACATAAAGCGGCCCGCCGAATCCGTAGGCATTCGCGATGTCGAAATAGGACGGGACGTCGCTTTCTCTGAGAAATGGCAACTCGTTGATGCTGCGGACAACAAACGGCTGGAGCACAATCGCATCGTGATGGTCGAGGACAGCAAGGTACGGAACGTGCCCGTATGTCGAGCGATAGATCTGTCCGTAGCCGGGCAGAAAATGAATATCGCGGAGTTCCGGCGGAAGGCTGAGAACGAGGCTCCGCCATTCATCGCGCTCCGCGCCTTCAGCCCGCAGCACTCTAAACCGCATCCCATCCGTCCGGCACGAAACCGCCATCCGAGGTTATCCACTTCGCGACAAGCGAAGGAGATAAATTCAGTGTCGCGAGAATGCGCTTCGTTCTTTCAGCAGTATGACCGTCGCCATAGGGATTCTTGCACTGCGCCAGCGACTGTCGGAACTCGCGGCCAAGCGCGGCCTGGATCGCGCGTTGGATGTCGTCACGGTCGTAACCGACATCGATGACATTCTCGGCGCGCTCTCGTCCGTGCTGGCGTGTTCCGATGTTCACCGCGGGCAGTTGGAATGACGGCGCCTCAAGCAGCGCGCTGCTGGAATTGCCCGCCATGGCCGACGCGACCCGCATCAGACTGAGATAGCGGCGCGAGCCGAGCGTCGGCACGATCCGTATCCACGGCCGGCCTCGATAAGACTCGAGGGCGGCGATCATCTCATGGCAGCCAGCATCCGAATTCGGATAGGTGAACACCGTCTGGATGGCCAAGGCGTCCAGCGCCTCGAGCAGATTGCGCATCTGCATGCCCGATTGGTCGCATTCGGTCGTGACCGGATGCATGGTCGCGATCAGAAGCGGTCGCGACAGGTCAAGATCGAGCTCTGCGGCCAAGACATCGCGCGGGGTGAATTCCATGGTGCGGATTACATCAAGGCCAGGCTCACCGACCTGGAAGATCCGGTTCGCCGGCTCGCCCAGTTTCTTCTGCAGCCGCTCGCTGCTGCTCTTGCACGTCGTCAGGTGGATATGAGCGAACATGCTGATCGCGTTGCGGATCGACTGGTCTATCGTGCCGGTCAGGTCTCCTCCCGACATGTGGACGACCGGGCAATTCATATGTGCGGCCGCCGTGGTCGCGGCCAGCATCTCGCCGCGGTCGCCCTGCACCAGCACGATGTCCGGACGCACGTTTTCCAGGCACGTTGCGGCACCGTAGGTCGCCAGCGCGAAACTCTGCGCCATCGCGCGGCCGCCCTCTTCAGCCAGCAGCATCGGCGCGATGTGAAGCTGACCGAACGAGTCGCTTCGCACATCAGCCATGCTGTCGCGGAAATCCGGCAGCAGGTGCATCCCCGTTACCAGAAGGTGAAGCGACAGCTCCGATGACTGCGCGATCGCCTCGAAAACCGGACGCATGAGCCCGTAATCGGCGCGCGATCCCGTTACCGCCAGGATCGTTCGCGGCATCAATCCACTCCCCTGTCGAGCAGTTGCTCTGCCCGCCGGAAATCGTCCTCGTCATCGATATCGAGGGCCGCGCGCGACGATGTCCGATAGGGCAGGATCACGTCGCCATAAAGCGTGCCGCGATCGAGCACCTGCCGGCGCACGACGTATAGCGCTCCGGTCTCCACATACATCGGCGGAATTGCGGATCTCGGCAGCGCCATCTGCTCCCGCGTGAACAGGGGGTCAAGCCGACCGCCGTTGTCCTTCCAAACCCAATAGGGATGATCCGCGGCCGGCCGCGTCGATAGCACGGTGTCGGCGTTCTGCGCGATCAGCAGTTCGACCGCGCCGTCGATATCGTCGGCCGTCCGGAACGGCGATGTCGCCTGCAATAGGACCACAACGTCGGCGCAAATCCCGCGGGTATCCATGGCCGTCACCGCGTGAGACAGCGCATCGACAACGTTGCTTTCATCGGTAGCGAATTCAGCCGGACGAAGAAAGGGAACGCTCGCACCGAACGCTTCGGCCGCACGCGCAATCTCATCACTATCCGTCGAAACGATGAACTGCGTGATCGATCTCGCAGCGAGCGCCGCCTCGACACTCCAGGCGATGAGAGGCTTGCCGCCGAGCCGACGGACGTTCTTTCCCGGAAGACGCTTCGAACCGCCGCGCGCAACGATCACGCCCAGCACGCAAGGCGTATTGCCGCTGCGAGCGGGCAGCGGCGATTCCAGGTAAGGGGATGGGGATTCGCTACGCTGCATCAGATATTGTAGCGGTCCGGCTTGTAACCCAGCGCATTTGCCGGATCGGAGAACCACGCGATCGTCTTCTCGAGACCGCGGGCAAAGCCCTCCTCGCCGGCATGGGCCGGCTGCCAATTCATAAGCCGCTGCGCTTTGTCATAACTGGCAACCAGTCTCTCAACCTCGCTGCTTTCCGGCCGCAATCGCTGCGCGTCGCACACGATCTCAATCTCTCGTCCCATGAGCTTGGCGACCAAGCGCGTCATGTCGCCGATCGAAATCTCGAAGCCGCTGCCGATATTGGTCACCGTTCCAACCGTGGCGTCGGCGCGCAGGGCCGCCAGGAATCCCTGCGCGGTATCCTCGACAAAGGTGAAATCGCGCGTCGGGTGCACTGCGCCAAGCTTGATCGACCGCTGGCCCGCCATCAGTTGTGTGATGACCGTCGGTATGACCGCGCGGGCAGACTGCCGCGGTCCATAGGTGTTGAACGGCCGCAGCACGGCGACCGGCGTCCCGAACGACAAATGATAAGAGAGCGCGATATGATCAGCGCCGATCTTCGACGCCGAATAGGGTGATTGCCCCTGCAGCGGATGATCCTCGGTGATCGGCACGAACCGGGCGGTGCCGTACACCTCGCTCGTCGACGTATGGACCACCTTCGACACATTCAAATCACGCGCGGCCTGCACGACGTTGAGCGTGCCCTTGATGTTCGTGTCGATATAGGTGTCGGGCGAATGGTAGGAATAAGGGATCGCGATCAGCGCAGCCAGGTGCAGCACCGCGTCGCAGCCGCGCATGGCCGCTCTCACGCCGTGCGGATCGCGGATATCGCCGGCAAACACCTCGAACTGGCCAGCGACATCCGGCGCGCAACGGTCCAGCCATCCCCAACTGTTGAACGAATTATAGAACACGAAAGCCTTGATGTCGTAACCCGCCCGCACCAAGGCCTCGGTGACATGCGATCCGATGAAGCCGTCCGCACCGGTGACAAGAACCTTTTTCATGGCCTCAACGGTTGGCGCAATGGGAATCTCGATCAGGCCGCGGTCAGCACGCCGTGATCGAGCCTGATCACGCGATCGGCAGCCTCTGTCATCACGCTCTGATGCGATACGGCGATGATCGTCATCTTACCGGCGAGCTGACGCAGCGTCGCACAAACCGCCCGCGCGGTCTCCTTGTCGAGAGATGCCGTGATCTCGTCGAGCAACAGGATCGACGGCTTCCGAACCAGCGCGCGGGCCAGCGATATCCGC
>Ga0182748_1002213_pt1 | contig 17825 bp, 7 predicted proteins | sample eDN3rd37CKraftOP_FD_128877 | JGI IMG/M metagenome (GOLD analysis project Ga0182748, IMG submission 128877) | Enriched Organic Plus compost microbial communities from Emeryville, California, USA - eDNA 3rd pass 37_C Kraft OP (version 2) (version 2) ...
CATCGGCCTCGAGCTGGAGGAAGGACGTCAGCTGGTGGCCGCCGCGGCGGACCGTGCCGGCGGCGCGCTGGCGGAGATCGCCGCCCGCCTGGTGGCCGTGGAGGAGGCGGAGCGGCTGCACCTGCTGCTGGATCCAGCAACCGCGGTGCTGATGGCCGCGGCGGACGACCGCCCGCACCGCGCGCGCAGCGCCGAGATGCCGCTGGAGGCCGAACGCACCGGCGCACGCTTCGCAAGCTGGTACGAGATGTTCCCGCGCAGCCAGTCCGGCGACCCGCGCCGGCACGGCACCTTCGATGATGTCATCCGCCAGCTGCCGCGCATCCGAGCCATGGGCTTCGACGTGCTGTACTTCCCGCCGATCCATCCGATCGGCCACAGCCATCGCAAGGGGAGGAACAACAGCCTGACGCCCGGACCGGACGCCCCCGGCAGCCCCTACGCGATCGGCAATGAGCAGGGCGGGCACGATGCCATCCATCCGGAGCTCGGCACGCTGGACGACTTCCGCCGCCTGCGCGAGGCGGCCGAGGCGCAGGGGCTGGAGCTGGCACTGGACTTCGCCATCCAGTGCAGCCCGGACCATCCCTGGCTCAAGGAGCACCGCGACTGGTTCGACTGGCGGCCGGACGGCTCGCTGAAATATGCGGAGAACCCGCCGAAGAAGTACCAGGACATCGTCAACGTGGACTTCTACGCGCCCGGTGCCGTGCCCGGCCTGTGGCTGGCGCTGCGCGACGTGGTGCGCTTCTGGGTGGACCAGGGGGTGCGGCTGTTCCGGGTGGACAACCCGCACACCAAGCCGCTGCCCTTCTGGGAGTGGATGATCGCGGACATCCGCGCGCGCCATCCGGACGTCGTGTTCCTGTCGGAGGCCTTCACCCGGCCGAAGATGATGTACCGCCTGGCGAAGATCGGCTTCAGCCAGTCCTACACCTACTTCACCTGGCGCAACGAGAAGCGCGAGATCCAGGAATACCTGACCGAGCTGACCACGACGGCACCGCGGGAGTTCTTTCGGCCCCACTTCTTCGTCAACACGCCTGACATCAACCCGGTCTTCCTGCAGACTTCGGGGCGTGCCGGCCACCTGATCCGTCTGGCGCTGGCCACGACCCTTTCGGGCCTATGGGGCATGTACCAGGGCTTCGAGCTGTGCGAGGCCACACCACTGCCAGGACGAGAGGAATACCTCGACAGCGAGAAGTACGAGATCCGCGTCTGGCCCGATCGGCGTCCGGGCGACATCGTGGAGGAGATTACGCGCTTGAATGCGATCCGGCGCGCCAACCCGGCGTTGCAGAGTCATATGGGACTCGCCTTCCACAACGCGTTCAACGACCAGGTGCTCTGGTACCGCAAGGCCACGCCGGACCGCAGCAATGTCGTGCTCTGCGCCGTCAGCCTCGATCCGCATGCGGTGCAGGAGGCAAGCGTGGAGCTGCCGCTATGGGAGTGGGGCCTGCCCGACCATGCAGCGCTCGAGGCCGAGGACCTGATGCGCGGCCACCGCTTCGTCTGGCACGGCAAGGTGCAGCGGCTGCGCCTGGACCCGCGCGAGCTGCCCTTCGGCCTGTGGCGGGTTCGGCCCGCGGAGGGGGTCTGATGTCGCGCCGGAAGGGGGACGGGCTGGAGCTGCGCCCGCCGCAGAATGAATTGCGCGCCATGCGGTCGGCGCCGCAGCTGCGCCGCATGACGGGCCGCGTGACGGTGGGGGCACCAGTCACGGACGCCACGCGCGACCCGCAATGGTACCGCGACGCGGTGATCTACCAGCTCCATGTGAAGAGCTTCTTCGATTCCAATGACGATGGCGTGGGCGACTTCGCCGGGCTGATGCAGAAGCTCGACTACGTGGCCGAGCTGGGTGTCGATACGGTCTGGCTGCTGCCCTTCTACCCGAGCCCGCGCAAGGATGACGGCTACGACATTGCCGACTACCGGGGCGTGCACCCCGATTACGGCACGCTGTTCGACGCCCGCCGCTTCGTGCGCGAGGCGCATGCGCGCGGGCTGAAGGTGATCACCGAGCTGGTGGTGAACCACACCAGTGATCAGCACCCCTGGTTCCAGCGCGCCCGCACCGCGCGGCCCGGGTCGAACCACCGCAACTACTATGTCTGGTCGGACACGGACCAGAAGTACCAGGACACGCGCATCATCTTCATCGACACCGAGAAGTCGAACTGGACCTGGGACGCGGTGGCCGGCGCCTATTTCTGGCACCGCTTCTACAGCCACCAGCCCGACCTGAATTACGACAACCCGCGGGTGGTGGCCGAGGTGCTGAACGTGATGCGCTTCTGGCTGGACATCGGCGTGGACGGGCTGCGCCTGGACGCCGTGCCCTACCTGGTGGAGCGCGAGGGCACGAACAACGAGAACCTGCCCGAGACGCACGAGGTGCTGAAGCTGATCCGGGCGAAGCTGGACACTGGCTACAAGGGGCGCATGCTCCTGGCCGAGGCGAACCAGTGGCCGGAGGATACGCAGCAGTATTTCGGCGACGGCGACGAATGCCAGATGGCGTTCCACTTCCCGCTGATGCCGCGCATGTACATGGCCATCGCGCAGGAGGACCGCTTCCCCATCACCGACATCCTGCGCCAGACGCCCGACATCCCCGACGGATGCCAGTGGGCGATCTTCCTGCGCAACCACGACGAACTGACGCTCGAGATGGTCACGGACCGGGAGCGGGACTATCTCTGGAACACCTACGCCGCCGACAAGCGCGCGCGCCTCAATCTCGGCATCCGCCGGCGCCTGGCGCCGCTGCTGGAGCGCGACCGTCGGCGCATCGAGCTGATGAACGGGCTGCTGCTCTCCATGCCCGGGACGCCGATCATCTACTACGGCGACGAGATCGGCATGGGCGACAACATCTTCCTGGGCGACCGCGATGGCGTGCGCACGCCCATGCAGTGGTCGCCCGACCGCAATGGCGGATTCTCCAAGGCCGATCCGGCCCGGCTGGTGCTGCCCCCGATCCAGGACGCGCTGTACGGCTTCCAGGCGGTGAATGTGGAGGCGCAGGTGCGCGATCCGCACAGCCTGCTGAACTGGACGCGCCGCATGCTGGCGGTGCGCAAGCGGAGCCGCGCCTTCGGCCGCGGCGCCATGCGCCTGCTCTATCCGGCCAACCGCAAGGTGCTAGCCTATCTTCGGGAGTACGAGGAGGACCTGATCCTCTGCGTCTTCAACCTCTCCCGCTCGGCGCAGGCGATGGAGCTCGACCTCTCGGCGCATGCCGGCCGGGTGCCGGTGGAGATGCTGGGCGGCACGAGCTTCCCACCGATCGGTCAGCTGCCCTACCTGCTGACCCTGCCGCCCTATGCCTTCTACTGGTTCGTTCTGGCGAGCGAGAAGGCGCTGCCACCCTGGCATGCGCCGTCGCCCGAACCGCTACCCGATCTCCGAACCATGGTCTTGAGGGCTGGCGTGAAGGAATTGCTCAACGAACAGGTCCGCGGCGAGCTGGAAAGCGGCGTGCTGCCGGAATACCTGCCGAAGCGCCGCTGGTTCGCCGCGAAGGACGAGAAGCTGGAGGGTGTGCGCCTCGGCGCCATCGCCGCGCTGCCCGGCACGCAGGGTGCGGTGGTGATGGCGGAGGTGGAGGCGAGACTGTCCGGCCGTGCCGAGCGCTACGCCCTGCCCCTCGCGGGCGTGGAGGACACGGAGGGCATCAGCCCGCTCCCGGCCCAGCTGGCTCTGACGCGCCTGCGCCAGGGCCGGCGCGTGGGCTATCTGACCGATGCCTTCGCCGATGATCGCATGCCTTCGGCGGTGATCGCGGCGCTGCGCGCGGGCGCGGTGCTGCCGACCGAGGAAGGCGAGATCCGCTTCCTCGGCACCTCGCGGCTCGCGGAGCTGGCGCCGCCCGAGCAGCCGGAGATCCGCCGCCTTTCCGCCGAGCAGTCGAACTCGTCGCTCATCCTCGGCGAGGCCGCCATGCTGAAGATCCTGCGGCGCATCGTGGCCGGCCTCCATCCGGAAGCGGAGATGACCCGCTACCTGACCGAGCGCGGCTTCGCCAACATCCCGCCGCTGCTGGGCGAGGTGGTGCGCATCTCCCCGGATGGCACGCCGCATACGCTGATGCTGGTGCAGGGCTTCGTGCGCAACCAGGGCGACGGCTGGACCTGGACGCTGGACTGGCTGCATCGCGCGGTGGACGAGGCGGCGCTGACGGACGAAGCGCCGGACGACCCCTTCGCAGGCTACCTGCCCTTCGCCGAGGCTCTTGGCCGCCGGCTCGCCGAACTGCACGCCATGCTCGCGCAGCCTGCGGAGGATCCGGCCTTCGCACCGGAGAGGGCCACGGCCGAGGACCGCTCCGCCTGGGCTGCAGGCGTGATGGCGCAACTCGACCCGGCGCTGGATCTCCTCGCCGGGCGCAGTTCCTGGCCGGAGGACGAGGCAGCCCTGGTCGCCAAGCTGCTGGCGCAACGCGATGGCTTGCGACAGGCGGTGCAGCGGCTTGCCGACGCCGCCGAGGGAGCGCTGAAGACGCGCGTGCATGGCGACTTCCACCTTGGTCAGGTGCTGGTCTCGCAGGGCGATGCGGTGATCGTGGATTTCGAGGGCGAACCGGCGCGGCCGCTGGAGGAGCGGCGGGCGAAGGGCAGCCCGTTGCGCGATGTCGCCGGCCTGCTGCGCAGCCTGGACTACGCCGCGGCGGTCGCCACCGCGAACGAGACCTCGGCCGCGGCGACGGCAGCGCCCATGGAGCGCCGCGCCGCACTGTTCCGCCAGTGGCGGCAGGAGACCGCGAAGGCCTTCCTCGCCTCTTATCGCGCGGTGGAGGCCGAGGCGCCGCAGCCTTGGGTGCCAGCGGAGGCGGAGGCCGCGCTGCTCGACCTGTTCCTGGTTGAGAAGGCCGCCTACGAGGTGCGCTACGAGGCCGCCAACCGACCGCAATGGATCGGTGTTCCGATCCGTGGCCTGGCAGCGCTGGCAGACAGGCTGGCTGGCTGATGGCGGTGAATTTCGCGGAGGCCTCGCCGCAACCCGCGGCCATCGAGGCGCTTGTGGCGGGACGGCACGGCGATCCTTTCGCGCTGCTCGGCCCGCATGGCGAGGAAGTCCGGTGCTTCCTGCCCGGCGCGCACGGCGTGACGGTGCTGGCACGCAAGGACGGCGCCGAACTCGGGCGCCTGGCCTGTACGCATCCGGCGGGACTGTTCGCCGGCCGCGTCTCGGGCCGCGCGCCCTACCGCCTGCGCATCGAATGGCCGGGCGGGGTGCAGGAGACCGAGGACCCCTACAGCTTCGGCCTGCTGCTCGGTCAGCTCGACATCCACCTCTTCGCCGAGGGGCGGCATCTCGAGCTGGGGCGCGTGCTCGGCGCGCAGGCGATGGAGGTCGAGGGCGTGCCGGGCGTGCGCTTCGCCGTCTGGGCACCGAATGCGCAACGCGTCTCCGTCGTCGGAGACTTCAATGCCTGGGATGGGCGCCGCCATCCGATGCGCCGGCGCCTGGAGGCCGGGCTGTGGGAATTGTTCATCCCGCGCCTGGCACCCGGCACGCTCTACAAATACGAGATCCTCGGCCCGGACGGCGCAATGCTGCCGCTGAAGGCCGATCCCGTGGCGCTGGCGACGGAGACGCCACCGGCCACCGCCTCGCGCGTGCTGGATCCGGAGCCCTTCGCATGGTCCGACACCGCCTGGATGGCCGGCCGTGCCGCGCGCCAGGCCGCGGACGCGCCGATCTCGATCTATGAGGTGCATGCGGGATCCTGGTGGCGCGATCAGGATGGCAATGCGCCGGACTGGGACCGCCTGGCCGACCGGCTGATCCCCTATGTACGCAGCATGTGCTTCACCCATCTCGAATTCCTACCGATCATGGAGCATCCCTTCGGCGGCTCCTGGGGCTATCAGCCATTGGCGATGTTCGCGCCCTCGGCCCGGTTCGGCGCGCCTGCCGGCTTCGCCCGCTTCGTGGACCGCGCGCATGAGGCCGGGCTCGGCGTGATCCTCGACTGGGTGCCGGCGCATTTCCCGACCGACGCATACGGCCTGTACCGCTTCGACGGCACGCCGCTCTACGAGCATGCCGACCCGCGCGAGGGCTTCCACCGTGACTGGAACACCGCGATCTACAATTTCGGCCGGAACGAGGTGCGCGGCTTCCTGCTGGCAAGCGCGCTGCACTGGCTGGAGCACTACCATGTGGACGGGCTCCGCGTGGATGCGGTGGCCTCGATGCTCTATCGCGACTACTCCCGCCCCGCCGGCGAGTGGATCCCGAACCGCTTCGGGGGGCGGGAGAATCTGGAGGCCGTCGCCTTCCTGCGGGAGTTGAACGCCCTCGTTGCCGAACGCTGCCCCGGCGCCATCATGGTCGCGGAGGAAAGCACCGCCTGGCCCGGCGTGACGCGCCCCACCACGGAAGGCGGCCTCGGCTTCGCCTACAAGTGGAACATGGGCTGGATGCACGACACGCTCCGCTACATCGAGCGCGACCCGGCGCACCGGTCCTGGCACCACGACGACATCACCTTCGGCCTTGTCTATGCCTGGAGCGAGCGCTTCGTGCTGCCGCTCAGCCACGACGAGGTCGTCTACGGCAAGGGTTCGCTGCTCGGGAAGATGCCGGGTGATCCGTGGCGGCGCTTCGCCAATCTTCGCGCCTATCTCGGCTTCATGTGGACCCATCCCGGCAAGAAGCTGCTGTTCATGGGCGGCGAGCTGGCGAGCCCGGGCGAGTGGAACCACGACGCCATGCTGCCCTGGCCGCTGTTGGACGAGCCGAGCCACCGCGGCGTGCAGCGGCTGGTCGCGGACCTGAACGCGGCCTATTGCAACCTGCCCGCCCTTCATCGCGGCGATTGCACGCCGGAAGGCTTCCGCTGGGTGATCGGCGACGATCGCGCGCAGAGCGTCTTCGCCTGGCTGCGGCTGGGCGTGGAAGGGGATCCGCCGGCGCTCGTCGTCTGCAACATGACACCCGTGCCACGGCTCGGCTACCGCATCGGCGTGCCACGGAGTGGGACCTGGCGCGAGGTCGTGAACACCGACGGCGCGGCCTATGGCGGCAGCAACAGCGGGAACGGCGGCGGGGTCGTCGCCGAGCCGGTCGCCAGCCATGGCTTCGCGCAGTCCCTCTCCCTCATCCTTCCGCCGCTGGCGACACTGATTCTCTCGCCTGGGGCCTGACGGTGCCGCCTGCGCCCGAGCGTCTGCTTCCCGGCCGACCCGATCCGCTGGGGGCGACCTGGGACGGTCTCGGCGTGAATTTCGCGGTCTTCTCCGCGAATGCCGAACGGATCGACCTCTGCCTGTTCGACCCCTCCGGGCGGAAGGAGGTGGCGCGCCTTCCCCTGCCGGAGTGCACGGACGAGGTGTGGCACGGCTATCTGCCCGAAGCACGGCCTGGTCAGCTTTACGGCTATCGCGCCTACGGCCCCTACGAGCCGCGGCGCGGACACCGCTTCAACCCGCACAAGCTGCTGCTCGACCCCTACACGCGGCAACTGCATGGAGAGGTGCGGTGGTCCGATGCGCTGTTCGGCTACCGTGTCGGTGCCGGTCGCGCGGACCTCTCCTTCGACCGGCGCGACAGCGCGCCCGCCATGCCGAAATCGGTGGTGACGGACGACAGCTTCAATTGGGGCGACGACCGGCCACCCGGCGTTCCGGGCGATCGCACCATCCTCTACGAGGCGCATGTGCGCGGGCTGTCCATGCGGCGCGAGGATCTGGGGCCCCGCGAGCGCGGCACCTTCGCCGCCCTGGCCGACCCGCGCATGGTCGATCACCTGCTGCGTCTCGGCGTCACCACCATCGAGCTGCTGCCGATCCACGCCTTCCTGCAGGACCGCTTCCTGGTGGAGAGGGGGCTGCGCAACTACTGGGGCTATTCGACCCTCGCCTTCTTCGCGCCGGAGCCGCGCTACCTGATCGAGCCCTGGATGCGCAACGAGCTGAAGGTGACGGTCCGCCGCCTGCACGCAGCAGGCATCGAGGTGATCCTCGACGTCGTCTACAACCACACCTGCGAAGGCAACGAGATGGGGCCGACGCTGTCCTGGCGCGGCCTCGACAACGCCTCCTACTATCGTCTGATCCCGGGGGACGAGCGCTACCACATCAACGACACCGGCACCGGCAACACGATGAACCTCTCGCATCCGCGCGTGCTGCAGATGGTGATGGACTCGCTGCGCTACTGGGTCGAGCAGTATCACGTGGACGGCTTCCGCTTCGACCTCTGCACCATCCTGGGCCGCGAGGGAATGGGGTTCGATCCCGGCTCGGGCTTCTTCGACGCGGTGCGGCAGGACCCCGTGCTGTCACGGGTGAAGCTGATCAGCGAGCCCTGGGATATCGGACCGGGCGGGTACCAACTCGGCGACCACCCGCCGGGCTTCGCCGAGTGGAACGACCGCTTCCGCGACGGGGTGCGCCGGTTCTGGCGTGGCGATCCCGGGATGCGCAGCGACCTCGCCGCGCGGCTGACGGGTTCGGCCGAGCTGTTCGATCGGCGGCGCCGCCGGCCCTGGGCTAGCGTGAATTTTATTGCCTCGCATGACGGCTTCACGCTGCACGACCTCGTCACCTACGAAGAGCGCCGCAATGGGGCGAACGGGGAGAACAACCGCGACGGGCATCCGGAAAATTTCAGCCGCAACTGGGGCGTGGAGGGCGAGACGAAGGATCCCGAAATCAACGCCGTTCGCGCGGCGGTGAAGCGGGCGCTGCTTGCGACCCTCTTCGTCTCGGCCGGCACGCCGATGCTGCTCGCCGGCGACGAGATGGACCGGACCCAAGGCGGCAACAACAACGCCTACTGCCAGGACAACGAGACGAGCTGGATCGATTGGAAGCGTGCCGCGACGCCGGAAGCACGGCAACTGCAACGTTTCGTGGCAGGGCTGACCGCGCTTCGCAGCCGCTTCGCCACACTTCGGCCGGCTACCTTCCTGCACGGCGTGTCGCATCTCCGGCCCGGGCTGAACGATATCGCCTGGTTCGACCAGCACGGCAGGACGATGACGCCGGAGGCATGGAACGAGCCCGAGGCTCGGACGCTAGCGCTGCGCCGTGCGGCTAAAGAGCCCGACGGGACGGTTGAGGTGACCATGCTGCTGCTCAACGCCGACGCTTCAGGCCATGCCTTCGCCCTGCCCGAGCCTCGGCTGGAATGGACCGTCGTGCTGGACAGCGCCCATCCGGACGGGCCGGAGTATCCGGTGCATGACGGCGCCGTGCCGGTCGCACCGCGCGCCGTGGTGCTGCTCGCGGCCCGGCTGCCACCGGCATGACGCGCTTCGCGCAGGCCCTGACCTGGGGCGCCACCCTGCTGGCGCCCGATCGCACGCGCTTCCGCATCTGGGCGCCGGATACCGGCACGGTCGCACTGGAGGTCGAGGGCGCGGCCCCGTTGCCGATGCACGCCGCCAGCGATGGGTGGTTCGAGGTGGAGGCGCCGGTGGGCGCCGGCACCCGCTACCGCTATCGGGTCTCGCCCGACCTCGCGGTGCCGGACCCCGCCTCGCGCTTCCAGGCCGGCGATGTCCACAACGCCTCCGTGGTCGTGGACCCGCGCGGCTATGCCTGGCAGCAGGCCGGCTGGCGCGGCCGCCCATGGAACGAGGCGGTGATCTACGAGGTGCATGCCGGCTGCATGGGCGGCTTCCGCGGCGTGCGGGATGCCCTGCCGCGGCTGGCCGATCTGGGCGTCACGGCGATCGAGCTCATGCCGATCGGCGATTTCCCGGGGCGACACAACTGGGGCTATGACGGCGTGCTGCCCTATGCCCCCGACACGGCCTATGGCACGCCCGAGGAGCTCAAGGCGCTGGTGGATGCGGCGCACGGCCTCGGCCTGATGATGCTGCTCGACGTGGTGTACAACCATTTCGGCCCCGATGGCGCCTATCTGCATGTCTATGCGAAGCGCTTCTTCGACGAGGGCATCCACACGCCCTGGGGCGCGGCCATCGACTTCCGCCGGCCCGAGGTGCGCAGCTTCTTCGAGGAAAACGCACTCTACTGGCTGAACGAGTACCGGTTCGACGGGCTGCGCTTCGATGCCGTACATGCCATCGCCGAGGCCGACTGGCTGGATGCGCTCGCCGCGCGCATCCGGCGCGAGATCCCGGACCGCCACATCCACCTGGTGCTGGAGAACGAGCGCAACGCGGCGCGCCACCTGCGGCCCGGGGGCGGCTTCGACGCGCAGTGGAATGACGACGGGCACAACACCCTGCATCCGCTGCTGACCGGCGAATCCGAAGGCTATTACGAGGACTTCGTCGAGGCCGGCGCGGAGAAGCTGGCGACGGTGCTGGAGCAGGGCTTCCTGTTCCAGGGCCAACGCTCGGAGCATCTCGGCATGCCGCGCGGCGAGCCCTCGTCGCATCTGCCGCCCACCGCCTTCGTGCTCTTCCTGCAGAACCATGACCAGATCGGCAACCGCGCCTTCGGGGAGCGCCTCGCGGCTCTTGCCGACCCGCAGGCTCTCGCGGCGGCAACGGCGCTGCTGCTGCTCTGCCCGCAGGTGCCGCTGCTCTTCATGGGCGAGGAGTGGGGCGCGTCCGCGCCCTTCCTGTTCTTCACCGACCACAATCCGGAGCTCGCAACCCTGGTCCGCGACGGCAGGCGCAAGGAGTTCGCCCGCTTCGCCGCCTTCCAGGATCCGGCGCAGCGCGAACGCATCCCGGACCCGAATGCCGAGACGACCTTCCGCGCCTCCATTCCGGACCCCGCGGAAGCCACGCGCCCGCCGCATGCCGCGACCCTCGTGCTGCACTGCGACCTGCTGCGTCTGCGGCATGCGCGGATCGTCCCCCGCCTGCCCGGTGCGCGCGCCATCGCGGCGGAGGCGGTCGGCGACGCGGCTGTGCTGGCACGCTGGCACATGGGGGACGGCTCTGTGCTGACCATCGCCTGCAATCTTGGCCCGCGCCCCGCCACCTGCGCCGCCGGCGGCGAGGTGCTGTTCGAGAGCATCGCCGGCGCCGCGGGAGCGCTCGGCACCGGGGTGCTGCCGGCGCGTTGCACCGTGGTGCTGATGGAGCCGCCCGGCTCCGGCAGCGTTAGTGACGGGGCGATGATGAAGGGACCCGGATGAGCGGCGAGACTTCCGGCATGGGCGCCGACGGCGCGCTGCGTGATCTGGCCGAGGCGGCGGGGATCGCCACCGAGTGGCGCGACGTGCATGGACAGACACGCACCGTCACGCCGGAAGTGCAGCGCGCCGTCCTCGACGCGCTTGGCCTGCCTCGGGACACCGGGGCCGCCCGTGCCATGCTGGCGGACCAGGCGGCCCGCGTGCCGCCCCTGCTGACCCTGACCTGCGGAGCGGACGGCACGGCGGTGCCCGGCGCCAGGCCCGGCCACACCTTCCGCCTCGACCTGGAGGACGGGTCGCACCGGGAGGGACGGCTCGAGCAGGGATGGAACGGCGAGGCACGGCTGCCTGCGCTCGACGTTCCCGGCTACCATCGGCTGACGCTCGATGCCGGCCATGTGACGGTTGCCGCCGCGCCACCGCGCTGCTTCTCCCTGCGGGAGGCCGGCGCGGAGGGACACCAGGGCGCCGGCCCCTGGGGGCTGGCGGTGCAGATCCCCTCGCTGCGGCGGCGCGGCGATCTCGGCATCGGCGATTTCGGCGGCGTGGCGGAATTCGCCCGCGCTCTGGCGCGTCGCGGCGCCGCTGCCCTCGCCATCAGCCCGGCACACGCGCTGTTCAGCGCCGATCCCTCCAAATTCGGGCCCTACGCGCCCTCCTCGCGGCTGTTCCTGAACGTGCTGCTGGCCGACCCCGAGGCCGCCCTCGGCCCGCTGCCGGATCTGCGCGGCGAGGCCGAGGATGCTGCCCTGATCGACTGGCCGGCCGCCGCCGGCCGCAAGCTCGACCGGCTGCGCGGGCTGTTCGACCTTGCCGCGGACCACCCCGACTTCGTTGCCTTCCGCAGCGATGCGGGCCCGGCGCTCGAAGACCATGCCCGCTTCGAGGCGCTGCATGCGCATCTCTTCGGCCGCGATCCTGTGCTCTGGCACTGGCGTGACTGGCCGGAGGAGCTGCGTTCGCCGGATTCGCCGGGCGTGATGCGCTTCTCCCGCGACAATCCGCGGGAGGTCGCCTTCCACGCCTTCTGCCAGTGGCTCGCCGATGCCTCGCGCGGCGCGGCGCAGCGGGCCGCGAGGGAGGCGGACATGCCGATCGGACTGGTCGCCGACCTGGCCGTGGGGACCGACGGCGGCGGCAGCCATGCCTGGTCGCGGCAGCGCGAGATCCTGCGCGACCTGGCCGTGGGCGCGCCGCCCGACATCTTCTCGCCGCTTGGGCAGGACTGGGGGCTGACCGCTTTCTCGCCGCTCGAGATGCGCGCAGGCGGCTTCACCGCCTTCATCGAATTGCTGCGCGCCGCCTTCCGTCATGCCGGCGGGGTGCGCGTGGACCATGCCATGGGGCTCGAACGCCTCTGGGTGGTGCCGCAGGGCGCCTCGCCCGCCGAGGGTGCCTATCTGCACTATCCGGTGGACGACCTCCTGCGGCTGCTCGCGCTGGAATCACACCGCCACCGTGCCATCGTCATCGGCGAGGATCTCGGCACCCTCCCGCACGGATTCCATGGGCGCATGGAACGGGCCGGCATCCTCGGCATGCGCGTGATGTGGTTCGAGCAGGAGCAGGACGGAAGTTTTCGTCCGCCGCAGGCCTGGTCGCACGAGGCGGTGGCGATGACCACAACCCACGACCTGCCGACCGTTGCCGGCTGGTGGCGCGGCCGCGATATCGACTGGCGCGAGCGTCTCTCGCTCTTCCCCTCGCCCGAGACGGCGCCGGCAGAGCGCGAGCAGCGCAAGCGGGACCGCGCCGGGCTGTGGCGCGCCATGCTGGAAAGCGGCGCCGCGACCGGCGACCAGCCGGCGGAGGAGGATCCTGCCCCGGTGGTGGAGGCGGCGCCGGCACATCTCGGCCGCGCCGCATGTGCGCTGGTGATGTTGCCGGTCGAGGACATGCTGGGGCTGGAGGAGCAGCCCAACCTGCCCGGCACGACCGAGGGGCATCCCAACTGGTGCCGCCGCCTGCCCGGCGATGCAGCCACGCTGCCCGATGAACCCGGTGTGGCGCAACGGCTGCAGGCCCTGGCGCTCGCCCGGCATCGGGAGGAGGCCTGAGCCATGGCGGAAGCGGAGCAGGCGGCGTCCGCGTCCCGGCTCCGCCATATCCCCCGCGCCACGGCACGGCTGCAGTTCCACCGCGGCTTCACCCTGGACGACGCGGTACCACTGGCGCCCTACTTCGCGCGCCTCGGCATCAGCCATCTCTACGCCTCACCCATCCTCAAGGCGCGCCCCGGCTCCACCCATGGCTACGACATCGTGGACCACGGGCAGATCAACCCCGAGCTCGGCGGCGAGGAGGCGCTGCGCCGCCTGGTCGCGGCGCTGCATGAGGTGGGCCTGGGGCTGATCCTCGACATCGTGCCGAACCACATGGGCGTGGGCGGCGCCGACAACGCCTGGTGGCTGGATGTGCTGGAATGGGGCCGACAGAGCCCCTACGCGGCCTTCTTCGACATCGACTGGGAGCCGCCCGACCGCACGCTGCACAACCGCCTGCTCGCCCCCTTTCTCGGCGCACCCTATGGCGAGGTGCTCGCCTCCGGCGATCTGCGCCTGCACTTCGAGCCGAAGACGGGCCGAATCCACGCCCAGTACTGGGAACACCGCTTTCCCATCGCGCCGCAGCACTATCATCATGTGCTGCAGGCCTCGGGCGATGCGCGGCTCGATCCACTGGCGGTGGAGTTCGGCCGCGTCGGCCTGCACCAGCGCGACCGCGCCGCGGCGCGGTCGCAGGCGGAGAAGGCCCGGGAAGCGCTGCGCGAGGTCGCCGCCACGCCGGAGGGACGCGCCAGCCTCGATGCCGCCATCGCCGCCTTCGATCCGGCGACGGAGGGGGGACGGGAGCAGTTGCACCGCCTGCTGGACCGGCAGCACTACCGCCTGGCCTGGTGGCGCGCGGCGGCTGACGAGATCAACTGGCGCCGCTTCTTCGACATCATCTCGCTCGCCGGGCTGCGCGCCGAGCTGCCGGAGGTGTTCGACGCGACGCACGAGCTCGTCCTGCGCCTTTATGCGGAGGGCGCCGTGGACGGCTTCCGCATCGACCATGTGGACGGGCTTGCCGATCCGCGCAGCTATTGCCGCAAGCTGTATCGGCGCATGCAGGCAGTGCGGCCGGACCGGGCCCCGCTGATCTGGGTGGAGAAGATCCTGGCACCCTTCGAGCAGCTGCGCACCGACTGGCTGGTCGAGGGTACAACGGGCTACGATTTCATGAGCGATGCCTCGGGCGTGCTGCACGACCCGGCCGGAGAGGCGCCGCTCACTGCGCTCTGGATCGAGACCACCGGCCGCCCCGCAAGCTTCGAGGAGGAGGCCCGCGATGCGCGCCGCCAGATCCTGCGCGACAACCTGGCCTCCGAGCTGAACGCCACGGCCGCCGCGCTGAAGCGTGTGGCGAACCGCGACCTGGTCACCCGCGACTTTACGCTCACCGCGTTGCGGCGTGCGCTGGTGGAAGTGCTGGCCCATTTCCCGGTCTATCGCCTCTACATCACGCCGAGCGGGCGAAGCGCGGAGGACAAGCGCATCCTGGACTGGGCGCTCGCAGGGGCGCGGCGCACGGTGCGCGCGACGGACCGGCCGTTGCTCGACCTGCTCGACACCTGGCTCGGCGGTGAAGCGCCGCGCAGCCTGTCGCCCGCGCTCAGGCGCGAGCGCCTCGCCGCCGCGGTGCGCTTCCAGCAGCTTTCCGCGCCCGTGGCGGCGAAGAGCGTCGAGGACACCGCCTTCTACCGCTATGGCCGCCTGCTCTCGCGCAACGAGGTCGGCGCCGACCCCGGCCATTTCGCCGTCACCCCGGCCGCCTTCCACGCTGCGGCACGGTCACGCGCGAAGAACTTCCCGCAAGCCTTGCTTGCCACCGCGACGCATGACCACAAACGGGGCGAGGATGTGCGCGCGCGCCTGGCCGTGCTGTCGGAGATCCCCGAGGAATGGGCCGCCGCGCTGCGCCGCTGGACACGGCTGAATGCCGGTCTGAAGCGCGAGGTGGACGGCACGCCAGCGCCCGATGCCGCCGACGAGATGATGCTCTATGAGACGCTGGTCAGCGCCTGGCCGCTCGGTCTCTCACCGGCCGACGAGGAGGGCGTCGCCGCGTTCCACGACCGCGTCGCCGCCTGGCAGGAAAAGGCGGTGCGGGAGGCGAAGCGCCGCAGCGAATGGGCCGTGCCGAACGAACCCTATGAGGCCGCCTGCCGCGACTTCCTGGCAGGCGTGCTGGCCGCGGACCGGCCTAGCCACCTGCGCGACGAGATCGCCGCGCTGGCCGCGCGCATCGCCCCCGCCGGCGCGACGAACGGGCTGTCGCAGCTCCTGTTGCGGTGTACCGCGCCCGGAGTGCCCGATCTCTACCAGGGCTGCGAGTTCTGGGATCTCAGCCTCGTGGACCCCGACAACCGGCGCCCGGTGGACTGGGCGGCACGGCAGGAGGTCCTGGCGAATGCCGCCAGCCCTGATACCCTGATGGCGGACTGGCAGGACGGACGAGTGAAGCAGGCAGTACTGGTCCGGGCCTTGGCCTTGCGGGCCAGCCGACCCGCGGTCTTCGCCGAGGGCGACTACCTGCCGCTGGCCGCCGAGGGACCGGCCGCCGCGCATCTGATGGCCTTCGCCCGGCGGCGACGTGGCGAAATGGTCATCGCCGTGACCACTCGCCTCCCCGCCGGACTGCTGGGCGAAGAGCCGCTGCCCCTCGTTCCTGCGGCGGGATGGAGCGGAACGGATCTCATCTTGCCGGGCAATGGTAATAGTGGCCGATACCGTGACGCGCTCACGGGAGTTTGGCTCGACGGCAAGGCCGGGCGCCTGCCTTTGCATGTGATACTTGCCCGCTTGCCCGTGGCGCTGCTGGAGGTCGGATGAGCCGGATCGTGGTAGTGTCCAATCGGGTGCCAGTACCATCGGGCAATGCGGGCCAGGCCGGTGGCCTCGCCGTCGCCCTGCTGGGCCTGATGGAGCGCCGAGGGGGGCTGTGGTTCGGCTGGAGTGGGGCAGTGTCGGACCGCGCCGGCTCTCCTGCCCTGACTCATCGCCGCGGCGTCGGCTACGCCACGCTGGACCTGACCGAGGCGGAACACCGCGGCTACTACACCGGCTATTCCAATGGCGTGCTCTGGCCGATGCTGCATGGCCTGCCGCATCTGATGGCCTTCCGCAGGCAGGATCTCGAGACCTATCGGCGGGTGAACCGGCGCTTCGCGGACAATCTGGTGCCGATGCTGCGGCCGGACGACCGCATCTGGGTGCACGACTACCACCTGCTGTCGCTGCCCGGTGCGCTGCGCGAGCACGGCGTGGAGAACGCCACCGGGTTCTTCCTGCATGTGCCCTTCCCCGCGCCCGATGCGGTGACCGTCGCGCCCGGCATCCGCCGCCTGCTGCAGGATCTGCTGGCAGCCGATCTGCTGGGCTTCCAGACCGCCGCCGACCGCGACAATTTCGCCGCTGCGGCCATCGAGCTGGCCGGCGCGAGCCGTCCCGCCGCGGACAGGCTGGCGCATGGCGGGCGCAGCGTGCACCTTGGCGTCTTCCCCGCCGAGATCGCGGCACGGGAATTCGCCGCCACGGCCGAGGCGCAGGCGAAGGAGGAGCCGGCGCAGCTGCTGCGCCGTTCGCTCAACGGTCAGGCCCTGCTGCTGGGCGTGGACCGGCTGGATCCTACCAAGGGCCTGCCCGATCGGCTGGAGGCCTTCCGCCGTGTCCTGGCCCGCCGCCCGGGACGCACCGCCACCTTCCTGCAGGTCGCCGCGCCCTCGCGCGAGGATGTCGCGGCCTATCGCCGCCTGCGCAACGAGCTCAATGCCTGCGCCGGGGCCATCAACAGTGAGTACGGGGAGCCCCACTGGCTGCCGCTGCGCATGCTGGCCCGGGCGCAGCCACGCGACACCGTGGCGGGCTTCATGCGGCTGGCGCGTGTCGGCGTGGTCACGCCGCTCCGGGACGGGATGAATCTGGTGGCGAAGGAGTTCATCGCGGCGCAGGATCCGCGCGATCCCGGCGTGCTGGTGCTCTCGCGCTTCGCCGGGGCGGCGGCACAGCTGACTTCCGCCCTCCTGGTGAACCCGCATGATGCCGAAGGGGTGGCCGAGGCGCTGCACATGGCCCTCGACATGCCGCTCGAGGAGCGCCGGGCGCGCTGGCAGGCGGCCTGGGACGTGATCGCCGACGCCTCGCCGGAAGGCTGGGGCGAGACCTTCCTGCGCAGCCTGGCGCCGGAGGATCTGGCGGGGGTACCGACAGCCGGCGCGGCCTGAGCCCCCTTCAGCACCGCTCGATCGCCAGGACCTCGCCGCGCGCATCCAGCAGATGGCGCCGCCCGGCCCAGAGCAGGCGGCGCCCGACACCACCACCCAGCAGCGCGGCGAGATGCAGCCCGATCCCCAGCGGCTGCAGCCAGATTCCCTGACGAAGGGTGCGGGCGGCCAGCGCCGCCTCGGGAGGCTGCAGCACGCGTCGGGCGATGGCGCCGCGCAGACCCGCACGGCCCATGCCGAGAGCCAGCGCCACCAGCAGCGTGGCGATGGCAAGGGGCTCGCCCGCAACCGCCCCCGACACCGCGACCACACCCCCCGCCGCGGCCAGCAGGAGCACCAGTGCGGCCAGCGCCCAGGCCCACGGCGCCAGCCGCCGCAGCAGCCGGTATTGCCGCACGCCGAAGGCGAGCGCGCCGGCAAGGCTGTACGCCACCGGGTTGGGTGGCCGGACGTCCAGCGGGGCATAGATCCTGAGCCC